>Ga0065711_1028775_pt1 | contig 39280 bp, 28 predicted proteins | sample Hoacrofraction12_FD_59098 | JGI IMG/M metagenome (GOLD analysis project Ga0065711, IMG submission 59098) | Hoatzin crop microbial communities from Cojedes, Venezuela - Epithelial fraction 12 v2 (version 2) | ecosystem: Host-associated > Birds > Digestive system > Esophagus > Crop | place...
GAAAAAAAAAAAAAAAAAATTAAAACATAGAGCATCAGCTGACACAAGGGTCAGGACTGTCCACACGAATCATTTCTCTGCTACAATTACTAGCTAAATCAGGATGTGGCAACCCAGACTCTTAAGTAGTTCTTATATAATTCTTCTGTATGAGGCTTAGAGATGGTACCACAGCTGCCATGGAAAGCCCTTATCGCTGACAACTGACAGGAATCCCCTCAGACAGGGTACCTTCCTGATCTACAGTTCTTCTCACCTGGGCTAAAGCGCTGCTCGCCACACAGCACAGGAACAGGGGGTGCACAATCTCCCTGGCAGCCGCTTTCTCTCTGAGGTCAGGCCTGGGACAGACAGCGGCAGGGACTTTCATACTACAAACTAAAGAGAACACTAACAACTGCTTTTGTGAAATCAAGCACATAAGCTGCAAGATGTAATTGAGACAGCTCACTAGAAGAGGAATTGAAAGTACTGTTCATTGAAAGGAGTTCATCTTACAGTTGCCTCTCTACATGCATAGTACTTCACTTCTATTTTTCAACTCCTTTGAATACCTCAGGAGTATTCATATCACACCAAGAAAGCCCTGCTTCCAAATACTGCAATTACTGACCCAGCTTGGAAGCACTGATATACGGGAAACAGACCAGGACTCTCAGAAGCCCCATGCTGAAATTCCTCCTACTAATCTGCTGTGAGGGGAAGGGGGATTTCTGTCCACCATGGCTCAATACCCTGAGTACATCTTCCAGGGATGCAGCCTGGAAGGGTAGAACTGTTGCACGGATAAGTGCAAAACAAATTGCAAGTCACTAACTCATTCAGCACATGCTCCAGTCTTCCCAGCATTCCTGCATCCCCCTCACATGATATTCAGTCAATCACTGCCTGCCGATGTAGTCTTCACTCTGCATTTTGCTTACACAATTTTTGCCTTACTGGCTTAAAAAAGTCTTTAATTGACAAGATGTTAGGCATAGTTCAGAAGCAGCAGAAAGGTTCCCTGCTGGGTTCGTGAATGAGCTGCATAAAACAGTGCAAGTTTTTTTTGTAGTCATACACAGAAGCATGCCTGCGAAGGGGAATGCAAGGCTGTTACAGAAAGGTTTACTAACTTTTGGAAAGAGGGATAAGCCACAGCTACTGTTGAAAGTAAGTATAAAAAATTTGGAGGAATTATAATTTTAGTAAGTTCAATAGCTTAATACAGAACCTATATTAGATCTTCATGATTGGCAGGGCAAAACGGGTTCTCAAAGCCTTCTCATAGTAATACTCTTATTTCCATGCCAGTTGTAGGAAAGACTACTTTCAGAAAGAAATCAAACAAATGATAAAAGCTTGCTTTTCAGGGAAAAGGATGATATTGGAATCTAAAATTCTACACACATTATGCATGACTTCTCCTTCTGAAAGTGACAAAAACAAAAGCTTCAGACACACTGGTATTTCACAGCATGCTGTGATTAAGTTTTATTTTATTCACATGATTTGTTTAATTACTTTGAGTTACATTAAGTTGACAGAACTCTCAAAAGAGTCATCATAAAATTATGACTTTGACAGGAATGTAACTCAACCCTAGAGCAAATCCACCGACTTGCTGTGAGGTTCCATCACGAAAGGGGCAGTCCATCATTATTAAATTTCTGTAACACCAGTGGTAACAAAGTAGAAAAATGCCAGTCCTGTATCAAAGAGTTCAGTCTGAAACCAGCTGCAGTAACGCCTAATGCTATCATACTAGCAGATAGTTTCTACATAAGTTAAAATAGCAGGCTAATGTCACTATATGGTCATTGGCAGTACATTCACAAGTTGAGAAGGAAAAGTAACTCACAGGTACTATAACAGAAGACCTTCGTATAACCACAGTTCCTTCTCTAGCCCAAAGTATCAAAGCCTGGAATAAGCCAGAAGGATCAAGTGAGAAAGTTAAACCAAAGTGTGATGTAGTGTCAGGAAAAGGCAGAAAAGTCAAGACTTGTATTTACTGCAGCTGGGCAAAGCCCCACATACAAAAGGCTACCAGACTGAAGCAACGAAAAGACAGAGAAAATACTGGAACAATTAGACAGGGAAGACTTAAGAAGCTCCAGACAAGAAAGTCTGTTGCCCATCACAGATCCACTGAGTGGAATACAGCAATGCAGTTGGCACAAGGTTAAAAAATTAAAACCAAGTTTTTGGCAGAGCAAATATGCACACTCCAAAATAAGAATACAAAATTAATAACCTGGAGAAGTTTAATATACAAAATGCATAGAGAAATAAACAACATCTGATAAATTGATTTAATTACAGACATGCATCTTAGCTTTAAGCCAATAAATGATAATACGACAAAAGGCCCAGTCCTATAGAGACTTTAAGCAACAATGCTTATTGCTACGTGGAACTGTTATGATGACACTTCAAGTGTGGGAGCAGAAGTTTGAAGGCAAGGTCCTCAAGTGAGGAACCCAGATACTAACACCTAAATACTGCTGGTGGTATACTGTTGGAATATATCTGATAAACCAATTAGATATCCTTAAAGAACACTTAGTTTTAGTTCTAGCTTCACTGTGCCACCACAGAGTACTCCTAAAGCATTACACAAAACTTCTGACAAATTTTGCCTCCTGAAGTTTACTGAAAACAAGGCATTGCTGAAGTAGTCATTTGTGACTAGAAGCAAGAAACAGACTCAGATCCATAGCATCGCACAGTGCTACTCACATTTTACCTACACATTAAGAATAGCGCTTTGCAAATTTCAGAACCAGTCTTGATCAGTCTGGGCATCTTGCCTTTGGTGAAGCCAAGGCTGCCAAGTCATTGCAAGACTGGGCCTCAGTCCCATGCAGTTAAACTAAAATAGCTACAGGAACTAAAAGAAAATATAACTTGTGTGCTATAGCTGTGCAGTACCACAGTAACTTTCAAACACTTCAGCTTTTATTTCATAAATGTGCAACATGGCTCTAGCCCATGGGCATTTATGACTGATGCATCTGCATGAAGCTTCTCATGAATGTTACAAGCTTCTGAACATCTTCCACAGTCACCGCGTTATATAAAGAAGCACGGATTCCTCCCACAGATCTGAATTGAAAAGAGGAGGGGAAAAAAAATAGAAAGGTGTTGTAAATGCTAAGACAGACATTAATAACATTCACAGACATTTAAACTTACTCCTACTCCAAAGGGACAGAAATCACATTTTGTACAAATGAGAAGCAACATTTAATTCTTCAAGGGAAGCCTGCAATCTAGAGAAACTCAACATTTATTAGTTATTTACAGCTCCAAGGCTGTAGGCCTGTGACATCAAAAAGCTATCATTTTCAATCCCATAAACACCACTGAACATGGGAAGAAACTCTTGCAACTATGTAGACAAGCCATGTAATGAAAGGCTTTACACAATGACAGAATCTCAGACCTCAAGAGTCACCTTCTTTGGCATTCACACAGAGCCAGGTTTATCAAATCAGAGAACACAGAATTAAGGACAAAGCTCTCAGAACAACCACACCGAAGCAGCAGTTGAGCTAGCAGCAGTCTCTGATTACCATCTCTAGATTGCTATTCCCAAGTGAAGCCAAACCAATACAAGCAACAGCTTGAGAGTGAGGAAGGCTGGTAAGTCGATGCACAAATGCCCACCGCTGTATCATTTAGTAACAGTTTACTCCGCACAAGAAAGATTCATCTGATTCTACTACTTACCGATGCCCTTTCAGAGATATCATGTTAAGTTCCACAGCTTTCTCGAGAAATTTCTTTTCCAGTGCTTCATCACCCTTGATACTGCCAATATGGAAAGGGACATTCATTCTGCTTCGGTTCTTTTTCTCCACTGGACATCTAGAAAAGTTGCAGAGTGTAAGGATTAACATTTTCATTAATTTACATTTTCAGCTATATACAATTTCAGAAAGTATTTGCATCTGTTTGGCACCAAAGTCATTCCTCCATAATTGAAATAATCATGTTTTTCTGTGAAAAAAGCAACTGTCCTTTTTTAATGAAGTATAATAACGGAAACAGTAAGTGGAATGCTTATTAACCCTTCCTGACATACTCAAAATAGCCCCAGAGGAACGCACAGGAGGCTTGTAAACAGAACTAATTTAGAAAACATAATAAAACCCACCACCCCACCCACAACATTCTCTGTTACATCTCCCAGGGTAAGCGAGATTAGTTACAGTGAATTTTGACTAAGTCTCAAGCAGTTTCTTCTCTATCTTGAAAGACCGACGCACTTATGCTTACTCAGCTCGTCACAAATGCTACCAGAATTGAGACTGACTCAGCTAAACAGAGCTAAAGAAGTATAAGAACATAGCATAAGCAAATTCCCATGGACATTAGAGATTTCTGTTACTGTTTCAGTCCACCTTCTACATTAGTATTATTCGAATGATGAACAGCTCAAGTAGAGAAGCGATCTCCAGAAACAATCTTGCATGGCATACACATCCACAACACATATGAAGTGCATCACAGCCTTAATCTCTTACAATTCCCTTTAATCTAAAGTAGAAAATTAAAGATACATTTAAAGCAAAATTTATCTTCAATTATTTTGTGAAGTTAAGAAAAGCGGGGGATAATTTTTTTCTTTAGTGCTTCTAGTTACAAAGCAGACACGAAGTCTCCAGATTTATTCTTTCCTAAGGCTGTGATGTAGATTCTTGCAGGGATTCACTAGGAATAAGTTCTCATAAACTGCATGTAAATTTCATACCTATTACTATTGTATCCAACAAAGCATGGGTATCATTTTTCTTTAGTTCCTCCCTTATTCCTTTATACAGATGTCTCCATCATGAAGAGAAAAAAGATCAATCGTAATATCTGCCCATGCAAATTTTCTGCTTCAGATGTAACCAGGAAAACACTCTTCAAAAAGACATGTGCTTCTAAGCATCCCCATATTTGAATAACTGTAACTAGGCTATAGTTTTTAGAAGATCCAGTTGCTATTAGGCAATACGATGTAACTCAGTGCACAGACTTTGCAATGCAAACTGCAAATGGCACACAGCACCATTCCCTAAGTGGCTGTCACACTGCTCAGCCAGCGAAGCATGCCACAGATTAGCTGGCACATAGAAGCTGGGAAGGCAGCTTCAGACAAGTTTTCCTTTTAGTCAGAGACAATAAAAAAGTCCATAGTCTTAACTGTATTGCTTAGTAAGATGCATACAGCTCAGTTAGTGAAGCTTGTTTTGCCTTCCCAATTGACTATTTACCATCCCATCTGCATTGCATTTCCCACTCAGCCTTACAAACCAGCTCACCAGCAACAGATTCATTTGTCACAAAATGTTTTTTTCAAGGCTTCATTTGCTTACTAAGGTTATAAAAAACCCTGAGGATTGCAGTAGAGTAGGATCACAATCCTGATCATGACAATGCTAAAGGCAAAGCTGTTCTCATTAACTAAATGGATAAGCAGAAGGTATTAAATATTATGATGAAACTACAACCCTGGCAATTGAGCTTGCAGCCAGCTTTAATTTAAAATCCAAATTTACTTTGCCCCATCCTAACTTTGACTTGAAAGTTAATTAGGTCCCAAAACTGTGGATTTTATCCTAAAGGTGAAGGAAAATATTTTGCAGTTTCATAATCACTTACTAGTTTTTGAGCTTGGCAAGTATTAAAGTTATTCCAAATTACAGCATCAGCTTTTAACTACATATATTTTGGGTCCTGTGAACTCAAAAACACCTTGCAACGTTATGTAGAAAATAGGGTTAAATCTGCTTTGGAAAACCATCAAAAATAAGTGAAGAAAACAAACTGCACATAAAGAAAATGTATTACATTTTTACTACATCTAGGTAGGTTTGACCTTCCTCTTTCTGTTTCAGAACTCTGCACGTTTAGCTAATAAAACTACTCTGCTTCAGAGAAAAAGCAGAGTCTTTGACAACTGAAGGAGATGGTAGGAAGAATATAGTGCAAAAGTGGTCTCTAGAACTTCTTAGAAGCCATTTTCTCTGTTCTGGCCTGTACTTCCCCAAGAGATTTAGTACGCACACAGAATGTGCATATCTGGTTTTTTTTGTACATTCTTCTCCTAGGCTCCTGAATTTTATTAGGTTTAGAACATATGTTATTAATATGTTTCACACTTGAGCTATACAGGATAATTTGAAATAACTTCCTACTGCAGAGACTCATCCTTGGATAGTTATCAAGTGAATGATTTGCTCAAATAATTCCTGTAGGATTCCAGGATACCTCAAAATTTCTATATACTGAAAAGGTAACTTTAAAAATAGGTTGCAATCAGACTCTGAAGTTATGAATATGTTTGGGTCCGCAATAAATATTGAAACCAAGAGCGAAAGGATAGCAACTTACACATAGAATCCATTAGATTTGTCTACAATATCATAAATCATTCGCGATTTGATTAAGCTAAGTTTATCCATAGCTGCAGCTCCGCCATTATTCTTTATCCATTCCAGTACCAATCCCATGATATAAATACTGCAAGAGGAAAGAAAATTATTCATTCAGATTATTCAAAACCATTTTTTTTAGATTATTAAAAAAAAAGAAAAAAAGCAGTGCTGTTTAACAGTTCACAACATGCTTCAGCAACACAGTGTTATGTTTGGCTTTAGGGTGCTTAAGATTAACAACTCTGAATCTGGACTATTTAACAAATTATGACAACTCTAAGCAGGCAATGTTTTTTGGACACAAAGTACCCCAAAATTTAAATGCTACACAAATCTGTTGGACCAAACTTAATCCTTTGTACCACAGAAGGACAAGTCCTGCAGGTTTCCTGCAACCCTGCAGAGCTCCCAAGGACATCCCCAGACATGCTGCACGGACAGCCAGTTCATTGACCACCAACTGCCTGTTGAGTCCTAGAAAGAACCAGAGTTAGCAGAAAAGTCAGCAGCATCCACCCTGTGCAGCTGCTCTAGCAAAGATGCAGCAGTGAATTCAAACGTATGCACATTAATAATGCCAGAAATCTAATCCCATTTTCACAAATGTTAAATGAAAACTATAATCCCATCTCTGCCTAAAAAGACCTTTTTCCCACATGACAAGTGAAGTTTCACAAAACAAATAACGATGTATTACACCTAATCATTCATTACCATTCAAGTTGTAAATCGAGATCTGGAAGCCTACTGGCACTGCATGGCTTGGGACCAAGTATTTCAATGCTGGTTACTAAGTGCAACATAAAAAAATCCCCCAGGCCTTTTGCCTTTGTGTTTTTGCTACAAAACTCCGCTTGTTCAAGTTCAGGCATTTCCCACGACTACACCACTTTACATAATAAACTGTTCACAAGTTTTTATGGCATATTTCCAACACGTTTGCTTTTATTAATCCCTTCATTACAGATTCCAAAGGAGTGCTCAGAGAACATTACCCTACGAGTTTCCCTAACACAAATCTAGCAGAAGGCTCTTTTAAACTTTGCTGCTTCTAATTTCTCAGGAGATGCCAGCATCAAATCTTTGAACACTGCAGAAAGACTGCAAAATAACCAAGGTTACAGACTACCTTTTATACAAAGCACTTTACAGCTTCCAGAGCACTGTCTTGCCACATTTATGACAGCAGACTGTCAACTACCCCAGTGTAAAGGCTTTAAATGAAGTATAGCCTAGGCCCTTGCCAAATATATGGGGCCACATTCACCTCCTGCCCTCACTTCCTTGAGTGAAACTTCTTGGACAAGTAAGGTTTAAAAAAAGTCAGCCTTAGAGTCATCCACAAAATCCAGCCAGCTGAAATCTTTCTTTCATCCTTCCTTCGTGTTAGTCAAAATAATGTTTCTGGAGCCATTTTAAATGCAAAACAAACCCTTGGAGCCTGGAAATGAGATTTTTATAGAAAATTCATTGTTAATTTCAGCAAAGCAGATCAGGGTCAAAAAGTCAAGCTCCGTAGCGCCAAGAGGTTAAAGCCATTGGCATCACCTTAATTTAATTTAACATCCTGCTGAAGTAGCTTTTGGAAATTCAGTTAATATTTCCTGCCTGTTTGCCATCAAACCATTAGAGAGTGCAAGGAAAAGAGTATAGAAAAAGAGAACTAAGAAGCTTTGCCAGTTCTTTGCAAAAACTGGAACACGTATTTAGAGCCAAGCCAAACAGATGTGCACCCTATCAACATTTCAGTCTGTGTTACACCCTGGATTCTGTAGTGTACACCCATGTGGGTCTGTAGCATGGAGTGAAATCTGGCAACACACTGATCAGAAAGGAGAAAGACTGTTAGCTCAATTTTATTTTCTGCTTCCTTAATCTCCCACTACCCTGTTCATGTTACTGACAGATACTGAGTTACAGCTAAAGCAGCACTTATTTCAGAAGTTCTTTGCAGTGGCTAAAACAAAGCTGCAGAATTTAATTTGTTTTGCTTTTCAAGCAAGAGGACCAACACGGCTTTCAATGATAAAATTAAGTAAAACTTTGGGTTTTCAAATGGAAATAGCTTTGTACTTGGAAAACATGAATGGCTGGATTTAAAACCTGGCTTGTGCGAGTACACAGCGTCCAGAACAGTATGTGTGACTTGGCAGTCAGGAATATAATCAGTCATGAAATAAAGGCTTTATCAGTCACTGGGAAAAGAGACACACATACTGCCCATGTTACAAAGCTACATTCAGAAAGAAGATTAAAGTCTGGAAACATTGTAAGGTTAACTCTCGTCTTAAACACCAGCCCTAAGGATAGTGGGTGTACTCAGCCACTAGGCTGATGCAAGAACACATCACTACAGCACTACATACTTTACAGTATGCATACTCCTTGGGAAAAATATTTGTGCATTGTAAAGTCTGGAATAAACATATGCTCACAAGATCTACTGTTCTTCTCAAATTAAGATAACTGCCTCTCTGTAATTGTCAGAATCAGCAGATTCAGAGCTACACTTAGTATCACTTAAAATTCTACTGAATTTAAGTGATGGCATTAAGGTAGGCTTTATACACAGGAATCACTGTACTTTATGCCTATACAGTACCTTTGATATCTGTCGGACGTCATTAGGCAACTTAAGCTTGCAAATTCTGGCACGTATGAAAAAGCTTTAAAAGCTGAGATTGAAAATAACAATTTCTACTTTTAAAGATATTTCCTTTTGATCCTGGTAACTTGATAATACAAACTTGCATTGGTGTTGAAAGTACCTAAAAAAACTTCGGGGAAAAAAGGATATCTGGTTTGAAGATTTTTTTTAAATAATCATTTTAGTGGACATTGGTATAAAATTGTTCCAGACTAAGAATAGATACTGCTGGCTCAACACCTAAATATTCCAGTAGCAAAGAATCATTTCACTAGCTATCAAAAGCTGTTCTGCTTCTTGTACACATGAAACGACCAGGTACATACCAATTTTACAATCTTGATTGCTAGCAATGATTATGAAGCTTGACCAATATTATTTTTGGATGTCAAGTCAAACACTGAAGTGGCACAAAGAAATACGGGAAGTTGCACTAGAGAACAAAGCACAACAATGACTAAGGTCTCTTTTTTCAAAAAAAAAAATAAAAGTCTTCTTTTACAGGGATAGGGATCTGAAAGCTCAAATACTGAGAACAACCTCAGGAAGAAATTAAATCAAATCTGTAGCTAGTGTTCAAGAAGCAAGACTAAGTGCCAAATTACCTACTTGCAATGACAGAAGCATCGCCACTGAATTGACCAGAGTTATGTTGATGTAAGAACTGAAGAGACGGATCTTGAAACTTTTGCAACAGAATTATGACATACAATACTTACGTCTGATAATACTGTCCTTTATGGCTGAGTACCACTAGATAACATCAAAGCCTACCACAGCCATGTGGCTGGACACTTCCTGTGTTCCCACAGGCGTTGTGTGAAACACTCCAACATATCACTGATTGGAAGGCAAATACTCAATTTCTGAAACTTTTCTCAGTAAGAGCAGCAGATGGCAGTGCAGTAGCTTTCTGAATAAGAGATATTAAAATAGCAGGGTAAGTTACCTGTAGCATGGTGGAGTGTTATACAAAGAGCCATTCATTGCTTGTGTTTTGTAATCCAGTACTACAGGGCATTCTTTCAGCGCAAATCCAAGCAAGTCCTCACGTACTATTACAACAGTAACTCCAGCACAGCCAACATTCTTCTGAGCACCAGCAAAAATCACACCAAACTTGAAACAGAAGAAAAGAAGGACTTGCTACATGCATCCACTAGCAGATCTTATAACCGAGTAATACACCAGTATCATTATACAACAGTCACACAGCTCAGCTGTGTATGTCTTATCTGAACCACGTATCTTCATTCAGCTGAGGAAGATCACCACAAGAATTTTCCCAATGATTTTCTAAATATTTACTAGCTACAAATAATTCTCAAGACAGTCTATCCCCATTTCACATTACTCCAAGCAAATTTGCTAAAAAAAATCATATATAGATCACAGCATTGTCAACCAATCTGGTATTTCAGAATAGGCATCATATAATCTACCTGTTTAAAGAGGCAGATGAGGAAAGGCCAGGATGAATGCACTAACAATTGCCCCTTCTTTTTGCAACACACAGATAAGAAAGGTGAAACATGCTAATTCACTAGTCAGTAGCACTTCCCACTAACACACTTTACAAACATAAGCAATACAGAGGCACAACACAGCACTCACCTATGAAATAGACACAGTACTTTGTTCTGCCTCTGTGCTATCTGTGAAACAGACACAGTAATTGTGAGGCACAGAAAGCTTTAGCAGCTTAAAAGGGGTTACAGACTTTCCATATAAGAGGCAGGATCAAAAATTCTGATTCACAGTACCCTGCTATAGCCATGTACACTATCTACAGGCTACATACAATTCAGAAAATATCTTCTTCAGCTACAGCATCAGGGAAGACCACACAGTAGACAGATAATCTTAGACAGCTATTGACATCAACAATTTCAACATAGTTCAGTATGTTTTTACTTCAAAAAAGGGCAACAGATACACATTGAAATCTTTAAATTTCAACACTTATAACCACCTTCAGACACCCCATTAACAAAACAAAGTTCCCTTAATTTCGCTGCTCAGCATCTCTGGCCATCCAGACATTTCAAAGTCCCTAACTATATGCACTCAAGTTTGAAAATGCTTTGTGCAGCCACTGTGTCCAATACTCTACCTTGGAAACATCCACAGGTCTGGACAGGAAATTTGATGACATATCACAAACCAAGACTGCTCCTTTGACATCAGGAACAAAGTCAAATTCCACACCATGAACAGTCTCGTTAGCACAGTAATAGACATAAGATGCATCTGGATTAAGATTCCAAGTGCTTGGGTCGGGAATGTCTGACACAGACAAAAGAGAAAAACAAAGGTCACTGAAGACAAGTAATTTTCCTGGCATTCAGTTTTACTTGAACACGTGACTTCAGTGCAAACCCAGAACGATTCTGCAGTACAAAGTATTAATTACCTTGTTACCAGCAAGATATAATTTATCTGCAAATGAAATACATCAGTGCATTCCCAGAATTCTGTGGTGAGCCATCATTCAGCTGGCAAACACCCTTCTGGTTTTCAGCCCTTATTCCTCAAGGGATTTTCATCAGGTTTACAAACCCAGGCTGCAAATTACTGCCCTACGGGTCCAAAACAGCATTTCAGAGGAATTCAGGCACTGGGTCCAAGAATCCTCCTGACACGTTTGGAAACACTGAAGCCTCCAAATTCTCAATGGCAAAGTACTCTACGCTATATTTCTGTGCATCCCCAGAAGCATTTCAGTCTTGTCCAAGCTGAACACAAGGTTACCTACCCACCTCCTGCTTATGCTTTGCAACTGACTTACAAAACTATTATTTCCTCTGCCAACGGCCAATATTTAAGGCATGCCCTGACAGCACAGAACAGGTTTTGCACAAAACAAACAGTTGCTCTTCCTTTCTTCCCCCTCATGTTTTGCAGGAGAGAAGAAGTGCTGCTGTTGCCTCCACCATTATTATTTACTGCCTCTCCCCTTATCTAGTTGCCAGATGGTGAACACATTATGCTAGACTGGGAAGTTGTAGGTTCAATTCCTTGCTATGCCTCAGAGGATATAAACCCATCTTCCAAGTTAGTGCCCCAACCACCAGTTAATACACTAATTTCTATGGCAATATTCTTTGACTTGCCTGTTGCCACTGTTCCCAGCTCAAATGCTATAATTTGGATTACAGGTAAGAAAAGCAAGCATGACAAAATTTTCTTCCTCCTACGCTGTGGTCATTCAGATTATGTCACATCCAGTAACAAGCTTCAAGAGAAGCAGCTGAAAACACCTCTTCTATTCCAGAGCCAACTGCCTGTTCTGACACACACATAGCAAAGATAAGTATTTGGGAACAGTCTCCCATCTCCTAGGCCAACAAGGTTAAGATCCCTGCCATGTTTCTAAATCTCAGAGCAATCTCATCTCACTACTGAGTGAAACTGAAATACCTTGCAACAACTCTGCAAATAGCTAAAAAATTCCATTAAATAATAATAAAAAAAAAAACCAGACAGCGCAGACCATTTCCCTACCAATACACACTTGCTTCTTGCCATTTATTTTCTGGGATCTCCTCAGACTCAGTGTCATGACTTCTTTCTGGTGGAGACTGTTAAGTCATATAACAGATGTCCCAGTGATGAACATGGAGAGATGTAGCAGGCAATCTTGTGAGTGCCAGGCAGTCAACTCTAACTAGTTAACATCCAATCACCCAACAGCTGAGTTGGACCAAGTTTTAGAGTGATTCAAGCAGCTAAGCATTCACACAGATGGATGTAATCATCAACTTACTTGTATAGGCTCCTAGTTTTGGATGAACGATATTCACTTTGGCATACTTCTCTGCTTCTTTAGCTGCTTTTGCTGACCAAGCTCCAGTAACCACATAATCTGCATGTCTTCCCTCCTTTAAGCCGATAAGATTAAGTGGGACTGCACTGAACTGACCAGATCCACCTCCTTGGAGGAAAATAACTTTGTAGTTTTCTGGTATATTTCTGCATGCAAGAAATAACCATTCATATTATTCCCAGAAGACACAGGATGCATACTACTTGATGTTATGTATTTAACAGCAACTGAGGAAGAACACTGTCATTTTAGATGATTCTTTGCCAAGAGTTAGATCAAATCCCATTAACTTACCTCAGCACTTGCCTTGAGAAACAATTAAAATCTTAAGAGTAATGCTACACATTTTGCTGATAAATTGCTGAAAACAAGCTTGGGCAGGATTAAACAAATTCACTCCTGAGTAGCTCTACTATTATAGTACACAAATATGAAAGTATGCCAGCAGAATTAATGTCCACTTGTAACCTTGTCTTCACGGCTTTTCTGTCAGGCTAAGAACTTCACACCAAAGTGCTCACAGTAGAATTCAGCTTTGAGACCCTTCAATTTGCAAGTCCAACCCTACAGTAGATTGTACTTGAAGAGCAAGTGCCATAAGGAATTGTTTATACAGTCACAAAAATTACTTGTTCAAATCATTCATTAAAATGCCTCTGTCAATAATTGTGGCTGTGGCTGAGAGTCAAGCTTTTATACGAAATGAGTATCATTATTAAGAACCATGAGAATATTAATTCTAATATACAACATATTTATTTCAAATTTTTAAAAATGTCACACTACATATAGCAAAAGGGCTCCTGATCAGTGATTTTGAAACACATTCCCAGAGCTTGTTAGTAAAATCAGACTGATGAGTAAAGTACAGATCACCTCTGTACCACTAGAGAACTGATTTCTATTGTTTCCACTTGCTTCTTGAAGAAAGTGCTGCCCTTCATAAGTTCTACAAAGGTGACAAAAATGAAAATTTCAGAAGAAAGTCAAATAGTCAGTGTACAGTAGACAAATAAAAAGCATCTTAACCTAATGAAAGCCCTTTGTCACACAAATAAATCAGCATCAGACAAACAGAAGACCTATGTCCTCTCCAAGATTATTACTCTATTAGACACAGTATCTGAACAAAAAAACACGACAAACAGGTGCTTTCAAGGAAAGGTCTCCACATCAGTCACTATTCATGCAACCAGCACAAGCTTAGAACAAAAATAAGTAGGAAGCAATTCACTTACAGCAATTCACGCATGAGATTTTCAGCTGTGTTTAAAATTTTTGCAAAATCTGAGGTCCGATGGCTCATTTCTTTGGTGAAAAGGAAAGAAGAAATAACATGAAAAAAAAAATGGTAATACATGAATGTAATTTAAAAATTGTGTTAAGCTTTAAGCCTTTTACGCTACAGACTCAAAGTGCCTGAAGGCTCCCATTCCCAGTTCCAACTCCTACTATTCTTTTTTGCTGAGCGTTCCTAAATACCCACACAAGACTTATACCTCCAGTCTTGTCCCAATCCAGGGAAATCCAGTCCATTCACATTTGGCATCTACTTGACCTTACTATCCCCAGGAACAACTACATCTGCATGAAAAAGATACTCCCTGGAAAGGTGCAAGTTTTCCTTACTCCAAGAATGCTCTCTGCTACTAATGCCGTTGCAAATATAGAGTAAGGTACAGAGGTTTGTTTTGTTCTATTTTTTTGACAAGGCTTCTTCACGCACTAATCCTCATTAAATGTTAAGGACACTTAATACTAATTCCTTTTATTAAATCCATATTCTTTCTCCCATCTGTAAGAGGGTACAATTTAAACACAAATCCCAATCCTGCAGAGGCTGCTGCACATTCTACTTTTAGCAACCGAAGTTTCACAGAACTAGTAAAACACTGACCACCTTTTTGCATAAGATTTTTGTGCAACTGAAAAGACAGTCAGCTACCCATACAGCACAGAAGACATCTCCTCCTTACGACAGGACAGCACTGCCTTCCTCACAGGAAAGATCAAGTACATCCAAAGTGTTTTACCATCTAGTATATAAGACATATGGTATCGATATACATATACTCACATACAGTGTATCTGTGTATATACCTATACAGTATTTTATAGATATATAACCCCCTTTTTTTAGATATTACCTACATGTATACACACACATTCCTGTCCAAAGATCCAAAATTACTAATGTTTCACATATGATTAGTTATCTTTTTCTTGCCTCTAGTCCTTTGTTTTGGATCACTAAACCTCTGGCTATGTATCATTTTATGGTGTCCCAATGAATGGTAGAAAAGCTGGAGAGTCTCTGGACACACATGTTATCAGAATAAGATATTAGAAAAGGTGCTGAAATACCAAGATGAAAAACTCTTATTAAACAATTTGGTTAACCATCTACATTCTGAAAAATACAGAATTTTTAAAGTCTTACCAAGAACACTTATACCGAGTCCTTTGTAGTCCACCAATTCTTTCTGTGCTTCTAATAATACCTAACAAAAGAAAAAATCCACACATGAATTAAGGGAATTTTCCACTACCTGAAATCTCCGATACGTCCTGCAAATGCCAGCTGCTCCATATTGCAATACCTGACACTTGTCAAGTGAGAATAACAGAAGTATAGTCACCAATATAATTTCATCGTGTCTAGTATCTGCAGGCTTTTCATAAGATAGCATTAAATCATACACTTGTTGTGAAGACCATGTATTAAGTTATTCTTTCAACAGCTGCATTTCCAGATTTCAGAGTGATTTCTAGGAGTTGGATGGAACTCCCAGCCTTTTACAGAACACTTAAATGTTTGCATGTGTACTCTCTGATCAAGCATCTTAGAACCCCCGCCTCACCCCTCCACCCTGTGTTCTTTCGTTTGACTTATGCAAACAGGACAACCAAGGTATTGAGGAAAATATAAAGAAAAAAAAATCAGCTTGGGGAACTGGATACCTCAGACTGACCCAACAGGACAAGGCCTGGCTTCACAGAATGCAGTCCCACACACTTTGAAGACAAGCCTTCGCTATGTTATCAAAAGTTAAGAAAGAAATGAAGCAAAGTTTTCAGACAAACAAAAACCACAGGTCACTCCCAAGAGCCCTAGCTAGGTAATCTGCTGCTTCAGCCTTCCATTTTTCTTTATTCTCCCACAGTTCTTACATACGAACAAAGTGGAATTAGATTCTAACCATTTGATCTGCAGCTTTCCAATTTCAGTAAATTTTTGTGCAAGAGTCAGAACATTTTTAGTTTTCTTACATTTTTTTACATTTCCCAGTAGAAAAGCCACCAAAACAAACGCTGTATGCATGTGCTCCAGGGTCTACCTTGCTGACAGGGTACCTGGATGGCCTGTCAACTCTAACAGCTGATCACCAAGAAGTCAACCAGAAACTGTGCTGCTTTTCATGCTAGAGATTATGAAATTCTAACCACTGTTTCGTGTGCAAACACATTCATCCCAGAGAAGGGGGGGGGTGTCAAATAGAACACACAGACTATTAGAAAGTGCTTGTCCAACTGCTTGATAAAATCAAATTCTGTTAGTAACATCCTTTATCTGCACACGCCTTACAATAGACACATATGATATTCCTTATAACGACCATGAAGAGCTCTGTCCACCCTTCGGCTTCAGTGAGTCCGAGTGCTTCACAGGCAGCATCAGCCCACAACCAAAGTGAAACAACTGAGGTGATACAGTAGCCCATTTAAGAGGACTGCATTTTCAAGCGGGGAAAACAGATCAATAACACGGAGTTCAGCTAGGCTGTCCTCAAACCCTAAGCCTCAATTCTCAGTACTCTCTGTTGGAGAGTTGGATACCGCAGCAGCTCTCACACGAGCCCCTTTCGGAGCCACAGATTCAAGACAGAACAAATTTATTTGCACATAATCTATAAAGGACTTTTCTACAAGAAGAGAGGTTGGGAAAAGAAAAAGCTGTTGTAAGGCAAACTTATTTATCTAAGGGAAACCGTTAAAGAAATAACACATTAAATAATGAAGAAAGCTATGAATGAAACTAAGAAAAGAACAAAAAAAATCCACAACACATCAGTCTTAAGTTGAAAGTCAGATGGGCACAATTTGGCAGACACCACTCCCTCTCCATATGTAACTGGACAAACGATGGCTGCTGATGCAACTTTCCAGAGGGTTGAGCCTACGCCACACTCATTATCACCTTTTAAATCACGACTTCGCCGGGAACCACCGCGTTATTTAGCAGCTGACAGACACCACACTCGGCACAGCTGCCCTCGCCCCCGGAGGGCTCACGGCTCACCCTGAAACCGACACGGCCCCTGATGAGCGACCACAGGACCGTACTGAGAGGAGAAAACCTGGGAGAGCAACCCCCAAACCCCCTTAGGGTGCGTTCCCAAAAACCCTGGATTTACCGGGGCGCTTCACAGGGTGGGGAAGGGCAGAACAAACGCGTTCTGGTCGCTCCGTGGGTAACTCTCCTTTTTTTGCCGCTTACCGGAGCTCCCCCGGCCCTCGCTCTGCAGCCGGCGCCCGCAGAAGCCCCCGGCCCGGAGGCAGAAGGCGCCGCGACGCCCCACCGCCTCAGCCCAGGCGAGGGCCCCCTCAGCGGGCGGGCAAGGCTGCCCGCCCCCACCTGCACGGCTGCCCCCGCACCGCCGGGAGGACGCTGGCGGACACCGACACCCGCCCACCCGCCGGGGAGGGCCCCCGCCCCGCACTCACGGAGCGCGGCAGTTTCGCCGGCCCAGCGCCGAAGTTGGCCACCTGCCGTCCGCACTCCATGATGGCGCCGCCGCCCACCAGCCTCGCCGCGCCGGCGGCCCCCGCCGATATAAACCCCGCGCCGCCGGCCCGCCGATTGGCTCCTGCCGCACACACCCAGGGGGCGGGGCTGTCGCCCGCCAGCACCGCCCCCTCGCCCTCCCATTGGCCACTCTGGCAGCCCCCCGGCAGTCTATTGGCGGCCCGGCCACGAGGAGGCAGCTGATGGGGGCCGGGCGGGGCGCGGGGCGGGGTCGCGCCGTCAGGTGGGCCGGACCGGGGGCTGGCGCCCTGCGGGCTGAGACCTCCCTGCCATCCGCGGCCCGGTGCGGGGCCGTCGGCAGCGGGGAGGCGGTACGGGCAGCCGTTGTGACCGAAGGAAGGCCTGCAGCCCGTCCAGTCTCTCCCGGCGCTCTCCGCGGGAGCCGCGCTGCCTCACAGTCGGTTTTCAGGAGCTGTTCTCAAGGCAGAAGCAGCCCATTTTGACGAAAGCAGCCACGAAGCGCGGCTGACAATGCGCGCGCTTGACCCAGTCCCATCATCTTCAGATATCTGGGACGAGATTCACGGTTCTCGTGCGCTGCGCAGCACAGCGCGTGAGCACCGCCGTCCGCCCGGCGTCAGCCCCGGCGCCGGCCCCGCGCGTGCTCGCCGACGTGGTCGCCGGCGCTAACGTCTGCACACCGAGTCCGCAGGGGCTTTCTTCCAGAAATGCAAGTGTTCACATCCGTTACTTTTGTGAACACTGAGATTGATATAAAAGGTCATTTTTCGTTACAAATCGTTTCACTCGGGGAAACACTGACGGCTTGAATTTGTTCCTTCTCCTCTCACGCCAGGTCACACCTAGAGCGATGAGAGGAATTTACAGATTACAGCCTGGCCTGGTATTTAGTCAACAGATTCTCATCCCACGCAAGTCACTTCGTTTAAAAGACTGTAAACAGGGACTGTGGTTTTAGGGCAAAGACAACCATCACTCCAGAGTGGCTGTAGCCTGAGGAGAATCTACCAAACTCGCTCTCAGACCGTCCTCAGTTCTAAAGAGGGAACAGCAAACTCTGCAGACATGACAGGCTGGACACACTCTCTTCGAAAGACCAAGGAATTTTGAAAGTATGTCTCAGGCCGCAACACTTGGAACAACTACGTTACTTCTAATTATTAAAATCCGTTCTAATTAAATAGAGCCTCTCCTGAAATGCTCAGTAACAACACAGCCATGGCAGCACTGTAATTATTTTCGTGAGAGTCTCAAAGAGAAACAGGCTTAAGAGATGTGGGCTCCTCGTATGGGCTTTTCGCAGTATTGGACCCAGCCTGCCCATGCGTGCCTGGAGACGCAACTTCGAGCTCCAGCCTGTTGGGGAGGAGGTGTCCTGATTAGGAAGGGCTGGTAGAAGCGGTCAGAAGTAGTCAGGGTTGGTGGTTCAGGTCAGGAAGCCTGGCCGCTACTACGGGAAGTGCTTCGACGTCCGAGCAGGATCAGTCTTGAATCCTAACTGTGTGGCACAAACTACAAGGCGAATTAAAAGTCTGGAATTAAAGGTGCAATTCAAACCTCTAGCACAAATCACCAAAACACAAAAATAGACAGTAGGCAAGCTGGTGCTGGTATCGGCTCAGAGCATGGGGAGTAAATATCAAGTATTGTAGTTTTTCAGTTCAGGAAAGTCCCATCCTGACCAGAAGGGTCAAAAAATCACAACTCCCGTGAGATGAGAGGACAGTTGTGCTGGAGGCCTTGCCACTCAGAGCTTTAGAAGATCCATTTTGCATTGTGCATCAATGGGCAGTGAATAAAATTGATAAGGATATACAAACCAGAAAGTTTCCTGAACACAGAGTGGTCCATTTTTGCTACGTGCAAGGGATTATCGTGCTTTTGCAGTTGGAGAGAATGAAGAGGAATAGTAAAGGTCACTTCAGAGTTTTGTTTCTATTGAACTGAGATTTCTCCTATTTTTATATTTTGCTACCAGCAATTATGATTTAATATTTTTATTACATCAAAACCCATAGATTCATTATATCGATATTCATAGTCACCCAATGCAAAACACAAGCTTTTAAAGCCATCACTTCCAGGAACATGTCTGGCTTTCAGCGTTTGAGAAGAGAACCTGACCCTTTAAGTGCCACAAATCCCTACAGATGAATGTGAATTTGCATAATTAACACAAAAGTAGAAGGCGCTGTTTTTAGTAGATACATAACTGGAAAAACAAACAAACAAAAGAACCCAAATCAAAAATCAGAAAAAGTATAACATTTAAATAAAGTTTCAGAGCTTTCAGTGAACTTTTCTCGGGTTCATCATGACTTCATGTTGTGCTGGACAGAAAAACCCTAATCGACTACTGCTGGATAAGAATCAGCTCACCCAAGGAGAGCAAGCGCACGCAAATGCTCTGTCTGGTACAATAACTGATAAACTGACGTCACTATTAAAAGACAAATAATGCTGACCACACAGCAACCTGGCAGCTGTTTCAGGAGGCAGCTGGGATGTCTGGTCCAGCAAACTAGTGAGACAAACAAATTTTGGTGGGACTTCAAACAAGATGCATGTGGTTCTGACACGGGTTTAGGTTTATTTTGTTTTTTTGAGAGATCTGACTCCAAACATTGCAGTTATGAAATGTGAAAAGTAATTCTTGGGAATCCCAAATGAAGAGAGAAAAAATGCTCGAGTTCTATAAGTAAACAGTAACATGTTCGCTAGCAAATAGCTGGCCTATTGATTGCAGGCTTTTATGTCAAACAAGAACACTGACAGATATGTAAAACATTAACTAATAGCAAGACGTTGAAATAGTTTATATCCAAGCTTAGGGTGAAATGGTTTCATAATCATTTAAAATGTATGCATATATAAGCACAATTTTTTTTTACTTTTTATTAAAATATTTTATTCTGAAATATATATATATAAAATAATTTTTAATATATTTTTAATGCATTTTAAAATAATTTGTAAAAAACTTGAGACTTCTGAGATTTTCACGATAGCCTTAAAAAGTACTTCTCTCCCCGGTAACCTACATCCATTAGGTCTACTGACTTCAGATCTGACATTCTGCTATATATAATATGAAGTATGCACTCCAGATTCTCACAGCAGTAGTGCTACGCAACAGCACCACTGAGGAGACGGAGAATCCTTTGTGTTTCCAGTTAAGAAGGTTAAGGACTAATCCCACTGAAAAAATATGCCCATCTAAGCGATATACTGCCTCGTCAATTTTGCTTTAAATGATTATTTGTGACGTAATTCATACTTTAAAAGCAAATACTAGTGGTATTTAACATAAAAAGTACTTATGCCACCTGTTTACATAAAACTGTTTTAGGTGCTTCATAGTATTTTTAGGGATAAATAATAGATTCATAATGCCTAACCTCACAAATCCCAACACTTTTGTATTTATAATTTTATCCACCATTTCACAGTGATTAGCTTTAGGGTTTTAGTTTTAAAAAGGAAAAACGTAGTATTTTAATACTGAAGAAACTGATTGCATGTAGCTGTTCAATCAAACCAAATTCACAAGCCAAATTCACGCAATTGACCTCAAATGTTCGGGAGAATATCTAAAAAATTGCATAAACGTATTACCTGCTATTATTCTGAAGTGACAAAATCTGTATAAATAATGTACTTGCATTGTGCAATTACTTGTGCAATATTGCAATAGCTAAGGTAATCTCATGCTGTTTGCTCAGTAGAAAATTTCCATTTGAGGATTCATGAGTTTCTTCGTAACTGTCAAGCAGCTGGAGTCAGGAACTTCTACAGCTCTTCTGTGTTCCAGAACTCTCACCACAGATGCCAGAGTGAAAAGAAAGTTACTCAGTATTTTTTTTACTCCCAGTTCAGCCCAAATCAACTTGCCTAATTCCTGAATGTGGAAAATAACTTCCGTTACTCCATCATCCTCTGCAAATGGAATACACGTTGCTAAGAAAAGAGTCCATATCAAACAGGTTAAAATATTATGAACATTCAATATCTCAGCTAAGACTGTAAATAGTGAAGTAAAGGCAAAACATTTAAATTTAATCTGTTTTTTTAAAAAGGCAGCATTTCATGAGCACTGGACAACGTGAGGAGTTTTCAACATCTGAACTTCACAGAAAGATAAGCATAGCCCAGAGTTCGCTACTGCGATTCCAGAAATTTTTTTAAAATCAGGACTGACGTAAGCACATGCATGTGAAAGAAGTCAAAGAAATTATTTTAAGGAAATAAAATTGACTGCTTCATTCAAAAGCAAAATTCACTCCCATTGTTGAACCAAATGGCCTAGGCTTAAACCCTGAACTAAAAGAGTTGAGGTTGTTTCATTCTTCCAAATGCAAATTTTATGTTGCTTAAAAACGCTTACCCTAAAATTTGCTTAAATGCTTAACATAATTTTCATCTCTACAACCCTAGTAAGTTTAATTTTACAGAACTCCCATTTATATACAAAACAGTAGTTAGTGAAGGAAATAATTATTGTATTGGGCTCTTGACTGATTGCTTTCTTATGGCATTCAGGCAACTGTACAAATATACAGATACTGCTTTAATTTTCAGGGCCATACTGAAGTGCATCTTCTTACTCCCAGTGCAAAACACAATTATTTTCTGTGCCACATGAGGCAAATCAAAATCTATGTTACTCTGTGCTGTAGTTCAGAAGCTGCAAATCAGCTGCCTGTGCAAAAGGACAGGAACAAGAAGATGCAGGGCAAACCCCAGGAATTTTAAAACAAATAGATTCTTTTAGTTTTATGTTCTCACATTTCCCCAGGTCCTGACAGCAACCTAACTTGAGTTGGACTGGACATCCTCTAGAGGTCCCTTCCAATGTGTATTATTCTATGATCTGCAGTCACAGCAACAAGGAAGAATGGCTGTATTTAAATATTTCTCGTAGAGATGTTTCTGGGCTCTTTTTCAAACCTGAAACTTCCACTACCTTTGGGAATGTCACACCCACACACACTGTTAGGCATGAATTGGTATTTGCCCTAAAACCATTCTTTCCCACTTCCATTACAATACACTGGAAATAAACACTGGAAAAAAATTCTACTCAAATTTATTAGGTCAAAACAGTTTACAACAAGATCTGTGACATACAATAAAATCCATACGCAAGGAATCCTTTGTATGTAGTCCAAACTGAAGGGCACCATTCTACCAGTGCACCACGTTTCCAAAAATAAACATCTAATGACAAGTGACACAAACATGAAATAGCAATACTAAACAGCATGCAATGCTTTAAAAGGTTACAAAATCTGCATTACTTTACAAAAAATTCACACACTATACTGAGGCATCCAAAATCTATTTTTAATCTTGCAAGTGTAAAGAACAGTCCAAACACTTTAGAACCATTTCAAATGCTGGTAACACTTTGGATACTTTCTTGTATTTCAGAGCCAGATCCTACAGTATCACTTCTAGAGCAGTTTACTGTCTGCAGTCTACTTCGGTCTCCTCTTGCTCCATCGTTTGGAATCGACATTTCATTTGCTCTAGGGATGTATTTCTTTGAGGAACAATTTTTGCTTTTGTCACCAGAAGCACCACTGGATATTCTGCTACCATTACTTTTAGTATGTACACTGGAATCAGAAAATGAATGCAGATGAGTAACCAATTGCCTTGCTGAGTGATGTTCTTTTGCTTGTTCATTTTGTTTGACTCTCCTCTCAGAGAATGTTGGAGTACTATTTCGAGGCTTATCCTCTTTATTTTGGTTAACTGTTTGAGCTTCATTTTCCTTCCGTGAGCCTGGCTGGTACTGTTGCCCAGCAGTCTGAAGTTCCTGTATGTCTCTAAGAGCAGAGAAGGCATTATTGCCAGCCATCTGGGATTGAAATGTGCCAGGAAGAGAAACTTGGATGTCCCCAGCTCTGTTCTGAAATAAGAGATCCCAATAAAGATACTGATGCAATTAGAGGAAAAAAATTCAGTATTGCAACCGCCATATACTAAAATCTGCGTAGCAAAATGAAGTCTTTACATAATGTAGAAAAGATTCAGAGATAATAACAATCACACAAGCTTTATTACATTTCAAAGTAAGCAATTTTCAGAAGATTGCTAGGGTGATAATGACACGGAGTGGGCATATTACAGTTTCACATCTAGCTTGAACTTTATACTACAGAAATGTGTCAGTTGCACTGAAGCAGCCAAAGCCTAATCATGCCTATCATTCTGAAATACCTGCAATTCATTACGTTTGCTCACAGTTCACAGTAGCACAGTCCCAATAGTCTATCCCACAATACTTAACTGCCACAAGAATCCGAACTCACCAATACTAGGAGATAATTACGAGAGCAGTGTAAGTGTTAGTTGAAGCTTTTTGTAATCATCCTTTGCCATGTATACTTAAAAAACACTTTTAAGCTCAGGCTTCTAAATGCAGCTGAATCAGAAAAACAATGATTCAGACAAACTGCAGCTGAAAACACTGTGTCAAGCCAAACAATAACAAAGAAACTATAACGAGCACTGCTCTATTATTCCAAATAATTTTAGCTGATTCAAAATGCAAAACTGGAAATTGCTTTCCACATTAAAAAAACCCAAGACTTTTTACCATCATGTCTTAGAACCTTATGGTATTCTTGAGGAATTTGAAACACTTAATAGGGAAGACGTTTGGTATAAGAAAAATACTGGAATGCAGAATTATTCTTAGCATTACAGTTTTATCCAACTTCAACAAGGTTGTAGGCTGCTGGTATCTTAATTTTTAATTGCCTTAAAAATTTAAGTCTGGTCCCTTTTTTTTTTTTTTTTTTTTTCTTTCAAAGGAACTTTAGTATCTCCCTTGAAAAATCCAGAAGGTTTTCTATTTATTGACTTCAGAGCAAAAACTAAAACCTTTTGTTGTTAATATCGCAAATTTGTAGTTGCCTGAAATTCATGGCATGGCCCACACAGAAATCTTAACAGGACAGGACATACAAATTGCAATTACTTAATTCATGCTTTTCAACAGGCATATTGTACTACCCTCTACTATCAGACTGTTTTTAAAAACACTATACATCATTATTAAGTGTTTTGAAAAAACCTAGTCATAGTATTTTCCATTTTCATGGATGCATACCACTATTGGAACTTCATATTTCAGAATAAGAAACAATTACCATCAACACGTTCTTCAGTACATTACAAAATACTATTGTTTCTGTTTCAAATGGTAATCACTTAAAAAGCTTACATTAATCATTGAATTAGTATGATCTGTATAAATACAGCCACAGCAAAAGATTCCAATGAAAACTTCATGAATCATTTGGTAATCATTACTTTTAGTCAGAGGGGGATAACAGCTGAAAAGTATATTAAATAGCATCCATCATGTTGCTAGTAGCATTCCCTCTACAGACTTACTTTGCTATTCTGGGTATGTTCTTGTCTTTCTTCTTCAAAAGACTTCTCCTTCAGCATGTCAGCAGGCTTACTGAGAGTAGAATTCATTTGTGGATGCCCCAAAAGACCAAAATCTGACTGGTCTATCCCAGCTAATGTAGCAAGTTGTCCAAGTCTGTAAAATAAAGTTTAATAGAAAATGACACAAAAAATTCTTACCCTATGAAAGACCTAAACATTCAAAACCAGAGCAGAAATGGAATCTGTTTGAAGCTTTGAAGATACTTTTTTCATTATCTTCTGAGAAGCCCAAAATAGCTTAATAAAGATGAAAACAAGTAGCTAAAGGTATTTTCCTATCTTTGTGCAAATTAGCCTGCAGGTTCAAAACCACCAGTCTTCACTCAGTGTTATGAGGTTAAGAATGAAGCTCTCCCTGTTAGCATTGATCTCAGAGCAGGATGCTGGCAAGCAGATTCTCTGTCAGGCAGAACAAAGATTAAAATCCTGTCATTCAAGCAGAAGATTGGTGCACATCTCCCAAACTAGAATAATCCCTAACAGCCAAAACCAATTACATGCTTCACTACTACAAGTCATGTTGTTTCACCTGCCAGCTTACAAGTTGGCTAAACTTACCACTTGGGTGTTTCAAGCCACAACAAGAAGTGAGAGTTTTCAACCATCGACAGCACAGCATATTATATATAGATTACTGAGAAGAGCAGTCTTTGCGATTAGGATTCTGTAACTTTCAGAGTAGCTCCCTATTACCACAAACAGATGTAGGCCCCCAAAAATTTTTTTGGAAAAAAAATTCCTTATGTAGTGAAAAAGCATTTTTCCCTTCCTCCAAAGTTTGAAATTCATTCTCAAAGTAGTGGCAACTCTATCAATTGATTGGCACAAAATTAGAACATAGAGTGAACTTTACATTAAGTTACATTATTACAATTTGGAGGTGGATGGAAGCAGGAGCAGGGAGGGCAATTAAAATCTCTTGTGGTCTTTTCTAATCTTTCCTAAACATGCAGAGTAGACTACAATTTTTCTTCATATCATCCCTTTATTCTCCCCGTCGAGATTGCCATGCCTGGCTACATAAGCTTTACAAAGTGGATTTGAGAACTTAAGCTGAAATTTTTTGAAAAATGGGAAGGATGAACCATCCTCTGAGAAACTGCATGTATAGCAGCAGAGGCTTAAGACAAACTCTAACCAATAATTTATAAAATATTTCAAGTACTAAGAAATAATCCAGAATTTAAGTACAGAGGCCAGATTCATCCACCTAGATTTCGGTACTTCAATTAGTAAAAGGGGGCCCAAGGCAACAGGACAATTTCTGAAGCCAGTTCAACTGCTTTTTGAGCCATTCATATCACAGGAATGCTAAGAGCCACAGGTGATCCAATAAAGACTTGGAAACATGCTTTAATACAAGCTTTCTTCTCTTTTGGAATGGGCTTCTTGAAGGCCTTTCCCAAGAACAGATAGATAAATTCAGCTGGACAGTGCTGGGATCATGTTTTTCCCACTGAGAAAAGACTAAACAGAAAGCATGTATTTAATTTTTCTTCCTTTGCTCTTTGCGAGTACAGTCCCAGAGATCTAGGGGGAAGAAGGCAGTGTATTTCATTGGGAGGATAATCTTGGAAAGAGATCTCAGCAGAAACAGTAAGACTTAAGTAAAGTGACAACCTACCCAGCATCTTTAAGGAGGTCTAAAAAAGCATGAAACTTTTGGAAAGAGTTCTCAATGCTGCCTAGAACACCTTCATCTTCCAAAATCATGTTGGTTACTGACTGCGCATGAAGAACCTCAGATAGGGAGATATTTAGATTCCTTAATCTTGCATTTTCAATTTCCAGCTATGAAAAAAAGAAAGGGAAAGTCATTTCTATTGTCAGTTAAAAAAAATCCAAAATACACAACCCCACCTTTGCAAGCCTATAGAGCTGTATCATAAAGAGAAATACCCAAAGTAACTGATGTAACTGATATAGAGCTTTCTGTACCAGAAGTATCCAGGGCACTGTTACATTGAGCTCTGTGCAGGTTTGCTTATCCACAGCTGCGAAATTGCTGCAGGCACTCAAAACTGCTGGCTCAGCACTGTCTTCAGATGTACAGAATGTTGCAGAACAAGTGCAAGGGAAAAAAGTTAGCTTTCATATCATGAAATGATATGTAATTCATGTCATGAATTACATGACACATTAACATCAAAGAATTTATTTTACTAGTAAAAAAACTTAATGAAGGCCAATGCTTTCCTTATATTCACCCCTCTGTATCAGAGGGAATGCATATCTCTCCCCTGCAGTGTGCATCCCAGAATTGAAAGTTTAAGATGATCCAGTTTTAATCTCCATATTGAACATTAATCAAATCAATGACAAAATGAAAGTTGAATGATAACTGTAGGATATAGAGGGGTTTGTATTTGAGGGAAACATCACCTCAGATACTCACTTAAGATTACAGCTATGCAATCACTACTACCACAGGCTTTCCTTCTTTCATCTTTTAGGAGAGCAGGACAAAAAATTATAGATTATAGTAACTACTATAGTGTAGTTACTGTAGCTGTTAAACTAGGACCAGAATGAACAATTTTACAGATTACCGCTACTTAGTTTATCCCTTCTTCTGAAACAAGGTGCTAGGTCCAAGCAGTCCAGCATGACAGATTTCTTGCAGTGGGTATTTAGCCTAAAAAGCATTCAAGTATTCAAACAACAGATAACTTCACATTACAGGAGGATGGGGATAGTGGCACTGGAACACTACAATGAACCTTGTAGCGCAGAGTCCTTTGTGGGTATCTGCTCCCAGTACTGTGGGGTACCACTTACTGCTCAAGTTCCAAAGGATACCACCACTTTCCTTCCACTCCAGATCACATCTGAGATCCAAATCCATTTGTTTACACTATCTTACACTCAACCCTATTACAAGAAATTCTGCTTATTGATGCAAAAGCATCCTTTTAGGTCAGCAACAACGGACGGAGGGGAAATGAACCTCACAATTTAACTGTGACAAATTGTTAGTCTGGTTCAGTCATAACGCGAAACTGCATTTCACAACAACTGACTGCTACAGCCAGCATGTTATGCAGAAAACCATCCAACACTTTTATTGCCTGCAGAAACAAAACTTAAAAATCAAAGGAACAGAATAAGCTAAATTAAACAACATTTGCAACAAACTGCTTTTCAGCCCAAGTCATGATAAAGAAGGTGGGAGACATCAAGGAACTATCCATCTGCTGCAAATTGCAAACACATTTAATCACTTTCTCAAGAAAAACAAACATCATAAGTAATACACCAAATGAATGAAACACACTGAAAGAGTATCTTGACCTGGAGTTCAAGGCTCTGGAATAGGATCGGGAGAACAAACACACATTACTAAATGCAGATTTCATCTTTGCCCTTAGGCTAGTAAATGATTCATGTGACTTTGAACTGCAACTCTGGAAGCTACCACATTAGAGGTCATTGATAATTACTCCTAATTAAGCAAGTGGATAGTTTGATTGCTGCCTCCTTTAAAAGTAAAGATGATTAACAGTTAAGTATCATTACCTCCATTATCCGTTCCTCAGCCTTTACTCTGGCTCTTTGTTCTTCCTTTATTTTTTCCATGCATTCTTCCAGCTCCAACTATCAGAACACAGATAAACTATCACAAAATTTATCTCAAAATGTCAGAAAAACATGCAGTATTTTACAAAATCTCAACATGTCAAATTAAGAACTAGCACACAGCATTCCAAGGAATAACATAGCTTCTACAAAAATACATAACAGAGGTCTACCAGTACATAACTCTAGGATGCAAAAACTTTACACAGGAAATTGGAAATTAGTGTAATTCACTTAACAGATTTGCAATATAGCAATAGATAACATGAAATTATAGCACAAGTCTCTTAAACCTATGATATTACCACCAAGAATGTATGTTCTTCTCTACTTACTCTTCTCCCCCTTCACCTTTTCAAATGTCACTTTTAACTAAAGATGTCTACCTCATCAAAAGCTCAAACTGGCCTCTAAAAAAAAAATCTTTAGTAGCTATATCTAGCTTCTCAGAATGTATTCTTCATCCAGGAATTTATTCCTTACTACAGCAATAGGAATACAAAATTTTGAACTTTAGGAACCATACTCTGTCCAATTGATTTCACTTGATTTTCAGCAGAAAAATCCGCAGCTTTTTGAGTGAGTTAAGCAGCTGCTTAGTGTTGAATTAACAACAAAACCAAACCCAAACATCTAACAAATATATTCTAGTCTTATTCATGAGATGCCTACACTTGTATTTTAACCTTTAGTTCTAAGCAGTGAATCTCTTAGTTTCAGCGAACAGTAGTCAGGATTTGATAAGCAATACATTTTCTCGTATCATAGCAGAGCATTATAATCTTTAATTAGAGCACCTGAAGTGGAAGAACAAATAGGAATTTTTTGTTCTTGCATGCCTTAACAGAGTCTTCTGGTTCCAAAGATGAAAACTGTTAAAATTATCAAGCTGTTGTATTTTTCAGAGGGTAATCTACATGAGTTAACAGTATGCAAACCTTCTTCACTTCTCTATATACCTTGTACACACCTTATCAGTTCTACAGAGCAGCAAAGGTCCAAACGGTACTGAAATCCTTTGTTTACTATCAGAAGCTTATCCAAGAGCATACTACTGCACTTCACACAAGCAATCAACTGAGAAGACTGGTGTGAAACAGAACACACAGTAAAAATAATCCTACAAATGCAAAGAGGTCCTCACAGGTCTTGTACAACGTGAGGGACTTTTGCATCTGATTTGAAGATGCAGGTTCTAAAATATTCTCCAAGGGACAACCAGAGTGAAGATTATGGGTCTGTCACTGCTGTCCAGTGAAGTCCACTCCTAAGATCCCTAGACTAGCACCAACGAAGCTAACTCTGGAACTAGAAAGCTAGCCACACCTTTATCATCTGGATACACAAGGCTCTCAGAGGTTAACAAGTATAGGAAAACCACATTTCAAAGACAGTATTTGGGAAGAGATTTAACAGTATCTAACTGCCATGAAGTAACAAATTGCCTCCAGGCATGAGGTGGGGGGAAAATCTCTAAGGAGAACCTTCAACAAATACCACAATCTTACTGCAATTTACCTCAGAATGTGTGGAAACAATAGGAGCTAGAAATCCTTTTACAGATACACAACCACAGCACAGAAAGTAGCGACCTTAATGTTCTACATTCACAACTTGACATGTCAAGCTGGAATCCTGTAACCTAGCTTTGAAGAGCAGTCACAGGTAACATAAACTTGAAGAATTCTTAGTTCCATTTATAGTGTGTGTGCGTGTATGTATATATGTATTTTAAAGTTTCTAGGATGTAGGGGTTTTTTTGCAAGCAACTCTACTTTAGAAACCTTAGTTCTATAGTATTTTTGTTGTGGACAGATTTTAGACAATTCTAAAGGTGACACCACTGACCTTTTTCTTCAAATTGCTGGTTTGTATTTTCAAAGGGCAAAGGCTTAGAAAACAGTTAAATTATCAAGATTTTTTGAACAGAAATTTGGAAGTTTTGTAGTTTTGTTTAAACAATTTATCTAAGTGTAGATGTACACAATACTTAATGGTTATGGGCTGACTTTACAAAAAAATTGACACACTGCAGCTACATCTCCTCATAAACAGTATCAGAAGCCTGCATTTAAAGGAAGATGCCCTACACCTGTACAAACATATTTGTCAGCATTAAATTACAAGTATATGTACCCTTTATTCTTTGATTTGCTTTTGATAAATTCACTAGCCTACACAATCCTCTAGTCTTTGTGCAGAAAAAATTTATTAAAATACATCAGAGCTAAAGGTACATCCAAGCTATCAGACTGAGCCTTCTAGTAGTGTAGTCTAGAAAGACAGTACTGACAGCCTTCAAGATGAAGTTGAATAGCAAATCTGTAGCCCTCAGAATTATTGTATGCAGTATGACCACTCAACACTAGACAGAGGTATGAAATTGAAGTTTAAAAAGTAAAAATATAAAAACCACACTTCAATAACTAATTATCTGTGTTCTTCTACTTGCTTACGTTGTTGTCCTTATTTTTACAAAAGAGTTATAGTGCAAACTCTGCTTCTAAGTAATTCACATACTATTAGTATGTGGAAAGAGTTCACCCTTAATATTATTAGCAGGGTAAGTTCACCATTTATATCCGTAGTTAAAATTTCAAATTCTGAGTTTCCTCTACATTCCTCATCAGAAGCAATTCTGACATTTCAGATTCCCTCTAGTGGAAGGAAAGAATATTTGTCAGTTCTTATGTTTCATTTAAGCAGAAATTAAGCTTTTCATTAGCCAACGGATTTTTAAAAAAAATGAGAACAGAACTAATATTGCTTCACTAAGTAGTATGCTTAAAGCCCCTTTATGAGCAGAAGGATGCAGAGAAGTTCTCAAGGACTTGCATAGTAAAGTGGAAGTCTGGTCATTTAGTCACATCAAGGGATGTTTGGGGAGCTTTTTTGCCAAAGTGGCAGTTAAAAAGTTCCCACCTCTTACTATTTATTCCCACTCTGCTATCCCATCATTGTTCTCGCACAGCTGGTTGTCCCACTTTACTGACAGGCTGTGGCAAGGCCTGCTACAGCCAAATACATTGGGTAACTTTTCAGCTAGATCAGTTCCTCAAGTTAGCTCCCAACTCAGGCAGCTCTTTGAGAGCTGTTTAATGACAGTACCTAAGCTCAATTAATGCAGATAAAAAGGGTCCTCCACCTCCCCTCTCACATTATCAGCCATAGACTTCTCCTGCTTACCATGCTCCAGTTCTGGAACGCACCCAATCACATAAGCCAATGTTAACCATTAAGATGGCTGAGAACTAACCTAGAAAAATATCACAGAGTCACAGAATGGTTCAGGTTGGAAGGGACCTCTGGAGGTCACCTGGTCCAACCTCCTGCTCAAGCTGGGCCACCTACAACAAGCTGCCCAGGACCATGTCTAGATGTTTTTTCAGGATCTCTAAGGAGGGAAACTCCAAGGCCTCCCTGGGAAAACCTTGCCAATGCTTGGTCACCCTCCCAGTAAAAGCGTTTCCTGATGTTCAGGGGGAACCTCCTGTGTTTCAGTTTGTGCCCATTGCTTCTGGTCCTCTCACTGAGCCACACTGCAAAGAGCCTGGCTCTGTCCTCTTTGCACCTTACCTTCAGGTATTTATATACATGAATATGATCCCCCCCACGCCTTCTCTCCTCCAGGCTGAACAGTCCCAGCTCTCTCAGCCTTTCCTCATTGGAGAGCTGCTCCAGTCCCTTAACCATGCTTGTGGCTCTTTGTGGGACTCTCTCCAGTATGCCCACATCTCCCTTTTATTGGGGAGCCCAGAAATGGTCACCAGGTTGTGGCCTCACCAGCGCTGAACACAGGGGAAGGATCACCTCCCTCAGCCTGCTGGTAACATCCCTCCTGACGTAGTCCAGGATGCCACCAACCTTTGCCACAAGGGAGCACTGCTGGCCTGTGTTCCACCTGGTGCCCACCCTGATCCCAGGGGCCTCTTCTGCAGCACTGCTTTCCACATGGTCTGCCCTCAGCATGGTTCTGCCATAATGTGAAACTGTGCTTTGCATCAATGTAACAAAAAGGATGGGTGAGGCACAGAAACAGTTCCAGACTGCTTTAACAGTGCTGTCAGATATGCAACCATGGCCTACAAAAAGTATTTTTGTTTTCAAATTCAGAAAATCAGGAAAATCTGGACCTTTACAAGCACAGGAAATTTAGAACCAATTTTGGGGTAGGTTCCTAAAATTTGTAGTTCTGCCTCCCAGGAAGCTCAAATTAATCACAAATTATCCCTTCCTTACAGTTGCTGTATACGTAATACTGCAGGCAACATTGACAACACAGATTGACAGGATAGCCCTTTCCCAAAGCACAAAACACTGTCTGCCTCTGCAGTGTGTCCTGAAAGCAATATTTCTCCCTCTCCAAACACCAAGAATAAATACATGAAGTGTTTCCTGAAAGCACCGTACTTGCTGCATAGAAGTTTTTGGCAAAATATGCACATGACATGGAATTCATGATGCCAGACACAATGGTCTTGATGAGAGTGTTGAAGCCACTGCACAGCACAAAGTCAACATACTGCACACAAAGAGCAATATGACATCATCTACAAAGAAGAAAGCCGCCACACAACTTTAAGTCCTAGCAACACTCGAGAACCCTGAAAATCCTCCTGAACAGAAGTTCTAGAGAGAAAAAGCGTAGGCCTAAAGCAAAAGTATACATCAGCTGAAAAAAAAGGCAGGTAGTTATTTACGCAGTATTTGTACAGTCCTTTTGCCTTCCACAGTAACTCTAAGCCACCCCAAATCTCCCATTACACACAGATCTACAACAAGTTACATTGCAACTTAAGTTCATTTACATAAAGACAGTTATATCATGTTAATATTTATACATATGAACAGTTCATTCACCCCGTGTGGTGCTCTATGACAACCACCACAACCAGACTGACTACGGCTCTTATTTTTAGCAGTATTCATTTGGAGGCAGTACAGATTCTCCAAATGGAAATACAAACACTTCAGAAACAACCCAGTTATTGGGCCTGAGGGTGTTACTTCATGCTATAGTGCTAGATTACCTCAGGAGAGCTACTGAGCCACTGAAACATACCCTTTGTTTCCCTTCCTTTTATAAGAAAATTCCCTGTCAAGACATTTGCAGCAATAGTCAGTCTCACTACTGCTAGTTTTTTCTGAACTATCATAGAAGCTCAGGGAAAGCAAATGAAAAAAGTTTTTTACTAAGCTCAATTATAAAATGGAGCTTTAACACACTTTCAGACAGTTTTTAAATTATTTTTACAAAACAATCATTACGATATTTTAGCTCTTAGAAATAACATTAAATTACATTTATAAAGGAAATACTTGGAAGGAAATACTACAGGCAATAACATTGATCAAAAGATTTCTCTGTTCCAGTCTTGAATCATGGTTCAGAAATTACACGTATTGCAGCTGTGGGCATTAAGTGAAGTTCTTCCTTATTATGGCCCTGATTTGACAATATGTTTATAGCATACACACCTTCATTATAACTATTCAGAAACTGGAAACTCAGTGCATATTTGACACACAGCTTTTGAAACAGAAGCCTGTGTGACATAATGCAGGATAATTAAAACTTATGCAGAAATCCTGCTCCATGACTGGTTACTAGCTTAACCATAATTTTCTGAATAAAACATGGTTTAATCGATATAATTTGCCTTTACAGAGTTCAAGACACAGAACAACATCCTTCTTACCTGTAATTGCTGATACTTTGTTACATTAATATTATCTAATGATTTTGCTAAATTAGGATGATGGATAACATCATTTAAATCTTCTGTGTCTTCGGTTTCAGATGTAGAAGTGCTTTCTACTGTCACTTTCACAGGAATACCTGTCTAATTACATCAAAAAATAAAAACACAGCCACTCACAGCATGACACTGTGCAATAAAAATCAAAGATTAACTAGTACCAAAAGCTTACTTTCAATGCAGTAATTTTCCAGAGCCCCTTACAATGCATATACATTGTCCAGCTATGCAACTTCGAAGAAAATTTCCATAAAACTATATAAAAAATTCACATGTGTGCGTATATTGGGTGTATGTGGCAAGGATTTAGCAGTGGGGGCTAGCACGATGGCGGCACCTCAGGGAAAGCCTGTTCAGGAACAGGTACAAAATGCCAGAGACGCAGAAGAGAAGGGAACAAAATGAGCGGGCAAGAGCAGAGGGAACGCCGGGTGTGGCGGCGAAGGGGGTGCTCCGTGGTGGAGCTGACAGCCCCACTCCTGCCCAGGGAAGACCGCACACCAGAGCCGAGGGACAGCATGGAGGAGCAGCGGCCCGTGATGGCCTGTGCCAGAGCACGTTTTCCCGAAGGACTGCGGCCTGTGGGAAGCCTACACTCAAGTAAGGGGTAAGCATGCTGCCTTCAGCAACAGTCAGACCCTCCTGTGAGACAATTTCATTTATTAGTCCACACTAACACACTTGTCCAGCTTTTCTCTGATGGGTGGGAAGGCGGGGGGAGATAGAAGTGAGATATGAAGGAGAAGTGAGAAAGAGGGGAATTTTTTTTCCCCTGCTAGTATGTTTACTATAGCAGTTCACAGACGGCTGCAAACACGAGTATGTAGTCCAAAAGCAAAAGGAGGAATGGGAGCAGAGGGGGAGCAGAAGCCTTCAGAGAGAAAAGCTGTTAATTCTTCTTATTGCTTCTGGAGGGATTGTGCCCGTACTCCAACCCAGCTTACTCGTAAGGCTAAGAAACCAAAAGATAATGATACAGAAATGGGAGTAAACAAAGCATCAAAGAAATTTCAACCAAATGCTGACATAAACTATTATTTTGCACTTTCACGAGACAGAAACTTTAAAAGTAAGTTCCAGTCTTAACTTTCAGACAATAAGATTCTGTTGAGAACACTTCCACCTTTTTTCAGGCATTCATCTACTAAATAAACCATCATATGAGAGAGAGAATACCTGAATCTTCACTGGTAATTCTTCAGTATTATCCACTGGCCCCCCTCTAAAGTCAGAAAAAAAATTTTTTTAGAAAAGTAAGTTTATAACGTCACCATTGCTACTTCCATTTCCAAACACAAGATTCTAGGGCAGGTGAAGCAGTAAGAGTAAAAACATCAGATACTGCACTGTATCCCTTTAACACTCATTACATACTCAGTTTGTTCTGTTAGTACTCCTACTTAATCATGAATTAGAGCAACGATACTGGATGTGAACATTAATATCCTCAACAGGCATCTTGCCTAGTTAATTATTATGAACTAAAGTCAACAGCAGAATTTGGTGCTCAGCATTTTGAAAAAGAAGTTTAATAACAATAGTTATGATGGAGCATTAAGTAATTTTTTGTGTAAATATTTATATAGCCTCCGTTTTGAGAGGGCAAAGTCTAGGGATTACATTAAAAAAACCCCACAATAACTAAAACTGTTTCAAAAGGAAGCTTGATAACAGTATTATGGCTTCCACGTGTAACATTTTTTTTTTTTTTTCTAAGTTTTACTTCACAGGGCTTAGTGATCACAATAATTATCTTGGCACTGGGGGAGACAGAGCAGAAAGAATAGGTGGAAAAAATACCTAGGCACCTCAGACTGGATTCCAAATCAACTATACGACAAGCTTGGAAAACTGAATTGCATCTTCAGCTATGACAAGCCTGATAAATCATTACTAACAAGAGGACATGCAAGCAAGGTGGATTTGGTTATCGGGGGGGGGTGGGTTGCTGAATATTTGTATGGTCATCAAATTATACATTTTTGTAGTTTTTTTCAAAACTTATTGCAATAGAATTTATGTAACATCCTCAAAATTTACATAAACAGAAAAAACTATGGATGCAATATAGTTTACTTTCAAATACGTATTTTAAAAAACTAACACCGCTCTCTACTACATTTATCATGCAGGTTTGACACTTCAATTTATTTTCCCTTGCACTGTGAAACCCTCACCTGCATCTCTTTGCACGTTCTGCAGTCCGCCACGGAAGAAAGCCTTTTGTGCCTGGTGGGAGTGGTTTTGGTGAGTAACTGTCTTTCACAGGTGTATTTTTTTTCCCAGGACTTACAGACTTCTTAGATTGTAATCCTGTATTGAACAGCAAGAACAGCAGAAAAGAGAATTCATTATACCTAGTTATTTCCATATAAATTCACAGTTTACTGTTCATAAGTAAAATCTCCTATGTAATAAAATGGACGGTAGGAAATCTACCTTTCAGTCTAATTCTGCTGAAGTGTTCAAAAACTTTTATTTTTCTTCTCAAAAAGATGGGTGCACATCTTATCTGCTTACAATTATAAGCGGTATACTTAACTGCTATAAGATGCGCTGTTATTCAAAAGAAGTCGCAAAGGTTCGTAACTAAAGAGGTTTATTCACATTACCAATTTCAGATACCTAACTCCATTGTCTCAAGTGGAAGTTTAGACAGGCGACGTGGACGACAAGGCTATCTATGTGTTTCGGATTGCCCTCTAGTGGCTTTAGTGTGAAGAATGTTGGTGTTCTACCCAGCAAAATGCTTGAAGCTAAAGCTAGTACTCACATTGATCACTTCTACAGAACACCAGCAATATCTTTACTTAAGAGGAATAACAATGAAAAGTCATGTTCACTAGTCCAGTCTTTTGTTGTTGTTTAAATCATACTCTATCGCTCGAAGTAGATTTAGAATAAATACCTAGTGTGTCACTCTACCCCAGGTTCTGTGCAAGTCAGAAACTAACAAGCCCAGAAAACTTTTCACCTAGTATTTTATACAGTTGATCTAATGAGAACTCAGGTTATTGTTTCTTTGAGATGAATAAAACAACTAATTTTGTAATAGTATAGAAATGCATAACCGTGGAAATGGAATTCCGAATTTCAATTTGTTTCAACAAGTAAACAGGCTAGAGTTGTTTTCACCTTCTGACTTGCTCCCTTTTTAAAAAAGAAAAAAACAAAAACCCACAACCCACAACTATATTTATCAGACATGTTCTTCTTCCATCACTTAACCACCACAGTTTATTTGTAGAAAGACTTCAATTTGATTTATGCTTACCTCTCTGCTTCCAGATAACTACAGCAAAGATGAAAGACAGCCAAATGTATTACAGTGAAATTTTTAGTAAATTATTGAAACATATTTAGCATATCACAACTATCAGTACTTAATTATAAATATTCAAGATACCTATGTTATTTTAAATATATTATTTATAATAGGTTTACACAAAGTTAAAAAAAAAATCTTAGAACATTTTGTACATCAGTAAAAAACTGCAAGCTTGTTTGTTCTGGCAGAGGACAGTCTGCTACAGGAAGGTTACAACATGAGAAGAACAAGGCAACTTACTCCCACCAAGCTTCCTAGAAGTGAAAGCTTGTGGAGAGGACGCACTCAGAATAAATACATGCAATACTACCACATATTTAAATCAGCATATCCTATAATTTTTCCAGCCATGTATCTAGCAGCACTGAAAACAAGAGCAAGTTTCCTAACGAACCCACTGATGGTAGAAGACACGTTACCAAATTAGCAATAAATTTGGGGTTTTTTTAAGACAAGTATTCTGCAAAACACTGACATTTAGCCACATCATGTATTTTATAATTAAAGCTCTTAAACATTAGAAGATTATTTTGTAGACAAAATTTACTATAGTCAGAGAAAATAAAGACAGTATTACCAATACGAATAGTAGCTTTTCCTTTTCGACCACTTCCGAGGACAATAGTTCTTTTCTTTGGTCTGCTTTTCAAAGCATCCTTGGAAGATGGAGATGTCAGCCACTTATACTGGAAATTTTTTTTTTAAAGAAAGACAAACTTTTAGTAACCGATATTTAGAGACGTTCTCATTTAAGATTAGAGGGAGTTTTGTCAGATACATGGAGAGCACTGGTAGTTACAGAAAACTTAATAATCAACTGTAAAATTAAGGAAAAACAAAAATCCCACAAAGCCCCAATTCAAACACAGATTCAGTGCAAGTCTGAGTGCTATATTATCAGAAAGTGTTCCCAGAACACCACTATAAAATCCCATCCAATATTTTCGTTTCTCCTGTGCAAAACACTTCTCCTTTTATGGTAAAAAAAATAGCATCAACCCTATAAAAAGGAAACTCTGGCTTTTGCACTTCATTCTCAGAAAGCTGTCTTGCTAGAAATGATTGGCTAAGGCCAAAGTTCTCCAGAGTAATAAAAGGTTCCCTGACATGATTTTGTATTACCAATAAAGTTGGTATTTTTAAAAATACATAGTTTAATTTACACTGCCTGTAATGAAAATTCATCCTTACACAGAAAAGCCTCCAAACTAAAATTAAGACATAGTGATAATCAAAGGCAAGTGCTGCACTTCAAACCTCATTCCCTTACAGCAACAGCACTATTCTTGAAGGTTCCCCTTTCCCCAATGAAAGTTTTATTATTCCAGGTAGATATTCTAAGTTCACAGAATCACAGAATGTTCGGGGCTGGAAGGGACCTCTGAGGGTCATCTAGTCCAACCCTCCTGCCGAAGCAGGGTCACCTACAGTAGGCTGTAGAGGACCTTGTCCAGGTGGGTCTTGAATATCTCCAGAGAAGGAGACTCCACAGCCTCCCT
>Ga0065711_1028776_pt1 | contig 39279 bp, 19 predicted proteins | sample Hoacrofraction12_FD_59098 | JGI IMG/M metagenome (GOLD analysis project Ga0065711, IMG submission 59098) | Hoatzin crop microbial communities from Cojedes, Venezuela - Epithelial fraction 12 v2 (version 2) | ecosystem: Host-associated > Birds > Digestive system > Esophagus > Crop | place...
AAAAAAAAAAAAAAAAAACAAAAACCAAAAAAAAAAAAAAAAAAAAAAAGTGAAAGAAAAGTTTCCTGTACCCTGACTTAAAATTTGAGTTATGTAAATCTCTGAGAAAAAGCATTCGGGTAAGGTACTTTAATGCACACATTGGAGTTAGAAAGTGAGACTGTGTTTAAAGGCTTTGCAGTTACTTATTGTTTCACCTCCAAATGTAATTCTGACTTTGTCTAAATGCTGTCAGTCGGTGCATGAGATGTTACTCATGAACTACCCTATTGTGGCCGGTGTTTTGTTCCCCCCGCCCCATTCCAGCTGGGTGGCTCAAAGGGCTGATTTCACTTGCTGCTACTCTCAGGCATCCATGCAGGTGATAGTTTGCCAGCCAACAGTCCATGAAGGATTGGGAGTGGAAATAAAGGAGTGAAGGGCTTAAACAAAATGAAAGGAAATAAAGAAAAGAGGGGGAAAAAAAAGAACTTTTTATGCCTAACAAGCGTCACTAAAAGCTGTCACTATTGTTGCTTACTGTTCACTTTTCTGATCTATTACGATCACCTTGACTCAGCAGATTTGTAGCCCAATGGAGGAAAGAAAATAAAGACATTGGAGAAGGTTTTGTTGAAGATCCCCAGCACTGATGCTGATTATCGATCAGATGATTAAGGCAGATGAAGAGGTTTTTTTGAAAGTGAAGGCTCTGATTGTGTCTCTCCAGTGTGCCCCAAAAGGGGCTGAGAAATCAATACTCTCAATCACAGTGGAAAGCATTTCTCTGTCAGTCACACTGACTGAAGTGATTAGAATTGAGTCATAAGACAATGAATAACTCCACACTGGCTTCCTTCCCCTCTTTTGCACCTCATAGGAAATCTAATGAACTCTCCAGCTAACTGGCTAAGGAAAAAGAGTTACTGCTTACTGCTTATATACACACTGCACATATATTAACTTGCTATCTGATCAGATGTAGTAGCTCTGTTACTGGGTTCAAATTAAAACATATTTTATCTCATTTTTAAGGCTGTTATCACGGAACAATTCCAGCCGTGATAGCTAAATGCATCAAGCTAGGAAAAACTGGAGGAAATGCTAGTCCTTTCAGAACATTAACAGCTTTAAATGGTATTAAGCTGTTTCTGGACCACTTCGTCAGAAAACTATGCACAGAATGTGATTTTAAGAGCCTTTAAAATGAAAAGCAGCTCCTGCATCTCAAATGTACTGTAAAAACTTACAAGGAGAAATATTCTTAAATGTGTAAAAAATACTGGGACTACTCTGGTAAATGAATTACTAACTCAACACCTTAGAGCAAAAGTGCTGCTCCTTGTGGAGCTCCTGCGAGCTTGGAGACAGCTCTGATGCACATCTTCCTCCCCAAAAGGCAGAGGGCTGCTTCATGCGTGCATCTGAAGACAGATTTTGCCCCAGACCTGGGGTAATAAAATCAGTTTACTTCCAAAACCACTTTGGTGTGAGATGAACAGCAAACACTCCAACTGAAAGTTTCCACAGACCACGTATGTACTGACCAGATCCGCACAGACCACAGAAATGCAGATACTCCACCTGTGTGCTAGTTTCAGCAGGGTCACCACAGCACAGCAACAGCCTAATCAAATTTTCTTTAGTTTTGTGAACCTAGAGGAATGTAACGTATCTCCTTAAATGTGTATTTATTTGCTAAGATATGACATTAAGTAAAGCATTCAATTTACATTTATGTTTTATGTACATTTCCTGAAAAAGCTTTGGTGTGCCGCTACTCACTGCATTATTTCTAAACACTTTCTGGCCATTTGTAAGTGCTGCAAAATTTATGTGTAAGCCTTTTGCAAATGTTACATCTGAGAAACACAAATAAATGGCACAAGCAATTCTCACTTAATTTCTTATATTCTATGATATATTCTAAATCCAGTTTATTTTGATGACTTACAGTCCTTGCTATTAAAAATTGTGCTTGGATAATTTGAACATGTTTGGCTCTAACTGATGACCATTCAGTCCTGTGAGAGGTTTCACTTGACCAAAGCAATCAGATGCACTCAATATTTTTTTTCTCAAATGAAGATGAAGCCTGTGTTCTCTAAACAGATCAAACTTTAGCTAAACTAAACATATCAAACTTTGTGCTTCTCAAAGAACATATTTTCTGCAGTATTCAAGCAATTTCTGTCGATCTTTCCTATTAGCTCTTTTCTAAAAGAGGAACATCAAAACCAGATGCATTATTCAAACAGTTGTCTCATCAACATGCTACGAAACAGTAGCTACATCCCTGCCCTACCCATTCTGAAACATTCAAGGATTTGCACTTCACCTTTCTATTTCATCATCAAAATGGGACCTCGTACTGAGATGTTTACTTCCTACCACTTTCTCAGTGCTTTTTTGTGTCTCTGGCTTACAAGATATAGTCCCTCATTCTGAGGTATTAAGTATATAAAACGATTCTAAATGTGCAATTTACCTACATTCAGAAAATGCTATAACAGGTCTTGGTTTACTGGCTAATTACATGGCTTCAGCCCTTTGATTTTTTTTCCCCCCACTTTCCCAGCTTTTGTATTTGTGACAGCTTTTATTTCATATTTGATTTTAGACTCTTGATGGAAAAAAAACTTAAGTGCATTTGGATACTATCTTCCAAAATTCTATTAAAAAAATAATTCCCCGTTATATTTAAAATAGGAGATGTTCTGGTTGCTGGCTGACAGTATAGAGGGCAGTTTTTAATCAGAATACCATGGGGTATCAAGTCAAGTGATTCTGAATGTTTGAGAAGTACTACTGTGCAGCTGCATGGAAAACTACTTTTCTAATCAAAACAAATATTGTAATCAGGATTATTTGACAGACTCTACTTTCTTAACACTTGTTGACTGGTATTGATTGTAAATGCTTTTCTCCTTCATTCTGTCAGAACAACCCTATATTTTAACTCTTCTTTTACTTAGAGTGATCCTTCAGTTAACCAGCCTACTGTTAGCCTTATTATCCCATTGACCACAAAGTGCGTCAGCAGCTGGTTTATAGCGGGACTATGTGACTATCCACATCCTTTCCCCACAAACTTTAAATGATTCTATTCGCTAACACTTGGAATTTACTCACATTTGAGATACGCACAATAATATTTCCGTCCCTCACAGGTGAAGAGTAGTCCGTTCACAAAGTATTTTGGGGATAACGGAAAGGTATTTTACGCCTGGAAGTATTATTGTAGAGATGAGTCATGTAAGGAAAAAAAATCTAAATCATTATTGTTACCTACAGCCTAGTCAGTGTCATAATGAGAGAAACAGAGTATAAAACAAAAACCTTGAAGACCTAGTTTTTCTTGAAGAAGTATTCTCTATTGTCTTTAATTAAATTGCTAAGTTTGAAAAGTTATTTATTTTTCACGGATCAGCAGCTCACCAGGCAGGCCTTCTCCTAGTTGTCTCAGTTTTAATTACTTGATTACTTTCATGAGAGGAGAATCCATACCAAATTTTATTTCATACAGGAAAGAAAGAAAAAAGTCTTCTGTGTTTCAGTCTCGACAGTTTATATTTGTAGTTTGAAGGAGAGCAGCCAGGGTCAAATAGGTGGCTCTGCATCCACTGTATTAAAAAAATGCCCCTGGACCTATAGGTAGCACTTTCTTCATAATTATAACAACCCAAGGATAGCTAGTCTTGGAACATGAAACATACAAGCCTCAAAATAGAGGCCCCGCAAGTCAGCAGACTAAGCTGCTCCATTCACTCGGCTTGTTGAGAAATCTTCATGCTTCCCAGGGACATGGAGCCATCCATCTAGTCTTTCTTCACTCAGGTCATGATTAGAAGTGATACATATCTTAAATAGAACTTATGCACGTTACTATTCTGAGCTATGAGTACCAATCATGGCATTTCAATATCCTTGAAAAAAGCTTAAAAAGAGTTGAGATTTAAGCTATAATAGGAGTGAAATATGAATAATGCTTATGATAAACTAACAGAACAGTTTTGTATGTACTTGAAATAGTATACGCACTATGTGCCCCTGCATAAATCTTTTTTTTGCCAAAACCAAAAGTTAGGTCTCTTACATGCCGCACGTAATTCAGAGATGTGGCATTAAAAAGATAATAGCTAGCCCGTTCTAGTTCTATTCAGGCCCATATATACATGTGTGTCTCTGTATATAAAACATATAAAGTAATGTTTTGGAAACTAATGTTGCTCAGAAATAATTAAATATTATCAAATCAGGATTAACATATATATATATTTGTTTCATTCTCTCCATATACAATAGTTCCATCAGAGCAGCTCAGGAAGCGAGGAATCCTATACCCATTTGAAATTTGAGACACTTTCTTAATATTATTTTCTCCCTAAAAATTTAAAATACTTGATAATGTTTAACTTCTGATTTGATGCTACTGCATTTAATAAGTAACTGTGTATGAAGCACCTAACTTCTCTCCATACAGGTTAGGTTGCTGTTTGTTGCAGAAGTGGTAGACTGATTATGTGCAAGAAGAGCCATACTACCAGAGCCCTCATGCAGAATTTCATTCAGTCACTCTAGTCTTACATGGTGGGAAGAAAGCTTGTGGGACTGAATCTCTTATCATGGTTTTGAAATGAACCCAGCTCAGCAAGGACTTAGATCTGGTTTGACACAATGCCTTCTTTCATCCAAGAAAGTATCCTGAAATGGTTCAACTCTGGTGATGGTAAGGTCAAACCCTACTTTTTTGGCACATAGAGGAGCAGTATCATAATTCAGTGTTACACACTGGCTCAGAATATCATTGCTACTTTGTCAAATACGCCAGTTTCTTGAAACTGAGTTAAACTATAGTTTCTGCCCTCCAGATCTCGGTACGCATGTCCAGCCTTGGATACCTTATCAGATATGGGAAGGGCTCTTTGGAATGTGAATTTTAGTGCCTGCTGAGGCTGATCCTCTAAATGCTCATCTCCTCAACTTTAATGACTCTCACGGTGCTGTGACGTTTCACCTACCTGTCAGTGCTCAGGAATTATGTTCGAGACAACACAAGAAAACAAGGAACACAAGCTCAGCTTTCTTATACTTATAAAGCACTAAAAAGAAAATGGAAAAAAATTTAAGAATCACACTCTGTCTAATTTCACCTTTTGTTTTCAACTGAACATTCACCCTTGTAGCTTTCTAGGTAAAAAGACCACTGGTCCATAGGAATTGAGACGAGTATACAGCTGATACCCCACACTGCAGCTTTGATAGATCTAAGTACTGACCTTTGAATGAATTGTCGAACACTGCCTGACTCTGCTGCATAGATTACAGATTACAGTTTACTTTTAGGGAAGTCCACCCTTATGTAGTTACCCCACAAATATGCAACATAAACTCATTGTTTAACAAAGGTTAACATCCTACTCGGGCAGGAACTCAGCTTCTCTAAATCTCAACATTATGTTTTATTTGGAAGCCAACAAAGCTTCCGATGTGATGTTGGTTTTTTTCATACTGCTTCTGAAGGGAGGATGCCACCCATTAAGACTACCACCAAACAGCAATCTAGGTTATCCTTGACAAGGTCTCGTGAAAATAATGACTGAACCTAACCCAGCTTCCACTGTGATAAAATCATAACCTTGAGTTCAGTGTCTAATCCTGGAATGAAATGTCAGCATTCCCAGAAATATTGCAAAATTGTCATTACCCAAGGTAAATCTACTCAAACAATCATTGTCTATGTGGGAATTCAGAAACTGAAGCTTCATGTCTTGCATGGTAAGACTGTGGCTGTTAAAAATGAACTGTTACTAATTGATAGGAGCCTCAAAACAAAGATATATGGTATTTGAGATCCTGTTTTGATCTTTTTTACTTTCACACATGTGCCCTTCTGTATCCTGTGGATCTTCTGTGTGGCTCGGTGGGTACATGCTCCACATGGTATTCTGCCTTTCTGGTGTTAAAATACAGCACATACGCTCTTACACATGGCATAGGAGCTGCTCTTTGATAGACATATAATCAAGCAGGAATTTGAAATATGGCAAGACTTTGCTTTTATTTCTTGGCTATTGGACATAAGTGTGAATTTAGCCTGTAGAATTTACTCTTCTTTTATTGTATTAGATAAATTGATATAAGTGGGAAAATCCTCCTTAATTGTCTTTCGCCTGCAGTCAGTTCCACAAGATGTGGTTTAAGCTATCAGTACTTAAACATATATGATAGCATTGTCAATGCAACACATTATTAAGAACTATTTTATTGTCATGAAAGAACTGATGTGTGTTTCTTTCCTTTTTCTTTTAGTCTTACCAGTCAATGCCATTACACCCACTGGTTTTCTCCTGCATGAGCACACTTTAACTTGCGCATGTCATTCATTTCAGGCTGCACAGCAAAATACGTGTCCTGCAATAAAATTTCTCAAAAAGCCCTCTCCATCAAGGCAGCTTCCACTATTTATTGTCTGCAGATATGTTTGTGAGCGGTTCTTCTAAGTATCTATTTTAAGTATTTTATTTATATATTATAAATCATTGTTCATACGTGAATATTTTATTTACATACACTCTATTACAGAAACAATTCTATATTTGATTGTAAAGTAAATATAAAATATATTTTAATCAAGCATATTTATAAGTTTCTTTTTTTCATATTGTTTTCTTTTTAATTGAAATAACCTTTGCTTGGCACAGATTATCCTCCTCAATAATTAAAGCTTTTTAGAATTCAGCAATAAATATCACTGAGTGTAAACTTCAACAAGAATAGCACGTTACTGTAGCATTAGTGCAGTTTTGTTTACCATGAAGCAAACTACTATTCAGTTATTCCACTTGGTTATTCTGCAAGTTACAAAAGAATATTTCCATTTTAGAGGCAAGTTCAAGTCTGAAGAACTTGTTTTTCTTATAAGATGCAATGGAAAGATGAAACATATATATGAAAAAGTTTTACAGTATTGAAATATTATTCTAAAGGAGTGAAATAGTAATTCAGCAAATAGAATAAAACAAATGGATTATTCCAAACAAAACACTCTATTGAAACAAAATATTTCATTTAGATTTCTTCCACCTTCCCCCACCCCCATCAATGGTCAATTCACTTGTCCCAGATCTACATGAGGTCACTCAAGTGGCCTTGGTTCCTTTTGCAATTTCTTACCACCCAAAAGAATTTAAGCAGAACTCATGTTCTGGCTTTAAATGTACAAGGTCATAAGGTTCTTCTGAGGGAGAAATCTTACAGAGTTTCAGTAACACTGCGGTTCATGTTGTGCTGCTAGTGCTCACCAAACAAGTAATATATCAAGTCTGTTATCCAAAACTGAAAATTCCTTAAGCACACTTACCAGAAATGTGACAAAAAAAATCTAGGCCTCAAATCATTTGTATAAAATGTCACAATATCAGCTTTTCAAAAAGCAGACTGATTAAATATCTATACCTGCTTTGCAAGCATTGTGAGTTTCATACCGCTGTTGTCTCAGTGATGTGATCTTGCAGTAGCTGAGGATATTGCAGGAAACAAACCACAGTGTATCAGAGACTCTCACCACCACAGAGCAAGCCCAGCATCCAACTATTGTCCTTTTATGCTCCAGAACTGCTGGAGGTTTATGCCAGGTTTGGTTTTGATGGCCTTTGTCTAACGTTGTGATCTACAGGCCTTGCTCTGTTTAACCCTTCTTTAAGCTATGTAGTCCATGCATTCAAGACCCTTATCTGATACGTTGACCATACTAGAATTATAGCCTCTCTAGCACTATTTCAGAAACGGAGACTGGTTAATTTGTCACTACTGCAAAGGCAGTTTCCTTCTTACGAGTATCCATCAAGGACTATTCACCAGCTACTATTTCCTTTGCCACATACATAATTAGTTTCCTAATTTAGTCAAAACAAAATCACTGTAAAAACATCTCTTTTTAAATTCAAAATATGATACATTTTCTTAGTCTTTTCATTAAAAAATAGAAATAGCACTGAAATAGAATTATTGGGACTAACAAACTCTATGCTATACTTTCAAAAAATCCTCCTGCTTTTTTAGTTCCGCTTATGGAGAAATACATTTAAACATACCCAGTTATATCCAATCAAGCCTGATCCCCAGATAAATAAAAATTAAACAAGCAAAATAAAGTGAAAATACTGAAGAAGGCTTAGGTACTTCGCTAATAAAATTTAAATCGACACTCCTTTTGGCTAGCAAGTGTGAAAAGTATGCAGTACTTCAAGAGAGAAGTAGCTGTTTATTCTTGTTTTCTAGAAGGATATCACAGAGTACTAACTAGAGAAAATACCACATGCTTTTAACTTTCATTTCACGTAGAAAAGGTTTAATCTTCACACTCTGCTTATACAGGGGTGGAGCTGAGCTGTAAATGAGAAACAGAAGTGCAAATATTGAATAGAAACCCTTATTATTCAATAAACTGAAGGGGTATTGAAGTGCTCAGGTTTTCTTTGTTCCTTGGCTTCCTTCTTTGTAGAGAACTGACCAGTTCATGAGTAGCACCTGTGAGCTGCAAAGGAGTCACGTAATGTTGTGATACGCAAAGGAGGGCCTCAGAAGAGGCCTTCTTGTGAAAGCGGTGAAGTATCATTAATCCACAATAGCCAATACTACGGTATCAGCTGTAGAAGAATCTGTATTTCACAGTTCTTGCCCTCTTCTGCACTACTGAGATCTTTTTCTTAACCCACTGTTTAAGCCATAAATGCGTGTGAAATTGAGTATTTCCTTCAAAATACTCCTGAGTACGCTAAAAAACAAGCAAAAAAAATATTAGGACACGTGAAATGAGGAGAAAAAATAAATTGGATATCTAATGGGTGGTGAGATTTTTCCTTAGTCACCAAGCAAGAAGGAGGTTCTCCCTGAGCAGGGCGGGCCTGTCAGGGAGGCAAGAGAACCTGCCCTCGGCGGTGGAGCTGTTCCTATTCTTGTCTGCTGTTCAGGATGCCAGCATGTTTTTTGCCCCTCAGTGCCATTCTGGAGAGCTGATACCTTACAGCCTTCTTCTTCTTACTGAAAGAGCATTCCTGAAAACACTCCCAAGCAAATTCTCATGTAGTAAAGTAGTTCTGTTTTCCGAGTTACGAAAACAGCCATAATATGTGATTCTATATAGTCATGGACATATTAGTCCTAAGACAGTGGAGCGATGAGAACGTATTTGAATTGTGAATGTCTCTTTACAGCCTCTGCCCTAAAATAACATTCTCACTTTTTTTGTACCTACAGCAAAAGCTACTTTTGTGGGGGTGAATAAGGTCCGTTGCTGAAAACAATAATTTCAGGAGCTCGTTTTTATCTTACTGATGGCTAGGGTTACACTGCAGATTGAACTGTAAAATATTCCTTCACTACTCCTTCATTTCAGCGAGATAGAAAGTTTAATCCATATCAAAGACATTCCACATGAAGAATATTCATGGACAATGCTACCTATACAAAGAAATCTGAATATATTTCTAGTTTTTGAGAGAAATAGTAGATCACCATGTAGTCACATCTAATAAATTCTTAGCCCAGCAGTCTGTCTGTCTAAAGAAACAAATATCTACCAGAAATATTTGCCAGGCTCTCTATATTTTGAATTCAAAAGGCATTCACAACAGCATGAAGGCTTCCTGCAACGTATCTAGCTTACAAGTTAGTGGAAATCATCATTTTTATGTTTTAAAAAGCTGCTACAGAATCCCAGTTAAAAATATAAGAACAACAACAACAACAGTTTTTATGTTGTGCCCTACCCAGCTGACACTGTCCTTTCGGAAAGCCAATGACTTGTTAGTACCTCTAGCAGGAGTGTGAACAGATGCGTCCCTGACAGGCGATGGATGGTCAGGGTCCATCTGGCCAGTGCAGCTTGGACAGAAATGATGTATACAGCTTCATCAGCGAATGACTGTCATCAATCCTGTGCCATGGATAGCGTAAATGACAGCTACACTGCAGCTGAGGCCCAGGTGTAAGAATGAAGAAGGGGCTGATTTAAGAATGCTGGGTAATCAGGAATGTATAGTCTCCTAGACTTTAATTTGTATCTTTAACCTCCTATAAATATCCCTGTATGCTGTAGGAGGTATGTGTTTTTAAAGAGTCTGATCATGAAATTAGCTTCAGGATGACAGACATTCTTTGCTCTCCTTTAGCTGCTGATTACCCCAGTTCCCAGTATACATTAACAAATGCATGCTGAGCTTTGGCCACTGTACTGTGGGCTCCACAATTTAATTATTACCTCATTGATTTTTCATGTATTTCAATTTTCTTTTCTTCAAGTCACAGTGACTGTCCTATTGGGGGCAATGTTTGTTTTCTGTTTCCAAGATTTCCTTGTGGAATTTATTTTGAATTCATGGATTATTTTTTTAACCCACCAGGAACTCATATTTGCTTAGCCTGTCAGCTAATAGACAGGTAGATGCACAGTCTCCTAAAATGAAGCTGAACACTATGGTTGACGCTAGATAGAAACAGAAAACAATAATGCAGTGACCACTGGTAATCCCTAACTAAAGGTACCTCCATTTTTTAAATGGTCCCTTTTTAGCATGCATCAAAGAGCATGCATACTTTGCATTTATTAGCATTTCATTATTTCATAGTATTGAGGATGGGAAAATGGACACAATTATTGTATCCTCACAGCGTATTTCTTTACTTATAGCTATTTTACAATAAATCATTTATCAGTGGATCACAGGGACTAACAAAGTGATTTAAAAGCATAAGAAGTTATGAATGTTTTATATGAGGATATGAGTCAGTCCTTTCAGCACACAGAAATACATTCATTGTCATAAAGAGGCATCGTCTGTAATCATACTCTCTTAAGAAGCAGTTAATTGCCAAAGGCTACATTTTGACCAGGTAAAGGTGTGTTGCATGCCTGGAGCAAAACTTGTGTGCACATATCATATTATACATATAGTATACTGCATGCACATTTTGTCTATGAACACAAAAAAAATCCCACGTTTCCAATGTATACTCCATGTCTGCAGGCATAAGGCTCACTGTATTTATTTTTTAGACTGAAACATGAAAAACCCCACAAATCACTGTAGCTGTAGACAGAAAAGCTTTACGAAAGCATGATGCAAATTCTGGTGGCATTATCATAAGGGGGGACGGTATGGGGCAGTACTCCAAACATCCCCTTTCCAGATGCAGAGCTCAGTTAATATGCAACGTATTCAGCAGAGAGGCCTTAACACGAACTTTGCAGAGGAAGGTACAACAGGCCACATTAATTGCAGGTTACAAGGAATGTGATCAATTTTCATCTCCAAGTGCTGACTTTTGCTGACTCTTCTTCAAGTTCCTGGAACAGAAGTGGAGCATAAGGGCAACAGAGGAAAGTGCAGATGGCTGAAGAGCGGGGCGTCCTGGTCCAGCTTCTTTTCCTTCCAAACAGATTAGAGGAATTAGACTTGGATAGGGAAGAAACCCCATTTTTAAGTGTTTGTATGTGTATATGTGTGTATATATATATAAAAAAAATGTTGGCATGCATGTGTGTACGATTGCGTGAGAGCATCTGAGCATGTATGTACATGTGTATTTGTGTGAATACTCATATTCTGAAATGGTTTAATTCAAGTTCACTAGAAATCAAAAAAAGGACTATTTTGGAGAAGGGAATCTGAAAATTCCTTGAAAACAAGTTCTTCTTTTGGGCAAAAGAAAATTTGATTAAAAAATCATCCAAATAAAGCAGATGAAGACTTGTCATCTGGATTTCCCTGAAGAAGATATATTTAATCCAACAGTTTCTTCCAAAAAGTAGAAAGGAAATTTTTCATCAGAATAGTAATACAATAAAAAAAATCTTATAAGTCTACACGAAGATGATATTACAGGTTTCTATGAAACTGAGATGAGTTTTACCTATGCAGACCATTGGCTTTACGTGGTTTAGAGAGAGATTTTCAAAGAGCACATGTGGAAGTCAGTGTTGGTGATCTCCAGAAAGTCTGCAATATGTGCTCTGAAATTCTTGGGCACTTGAAAAAAAACTCCCCTTTAATATTTTATAGGGCTGTGGTTTAACCTTTAGAATATGAATAGAGCCCCCATCTGTGTAGGCTTACTTGTTATCCAGTAGTGCAGGTCAGTACCAATCAGATCAATATACCCCCAGGAGAAGACGGAAGTGGAAGAGGGCCATTGAGCACTGAGCGTTTACCCCAATGAATCACAATTACAGGAACACCTGTGCTAACAAACTATGCCCTAATCCACTGGGAAAATGTGCACAATGCTCAGTAGCCCTCAGAATATCTCATTTATTATCACTGGTGGGTTGGCCTGCAGTTGCATATTGTGTTACAGTATAAAATTCAGAAGGACACTGGTTCAAGACCTCTTAGGATGACTAAGATTTCACAGGGTTTTTTGCTGCTTCTCCTGCATATGTATTTTAGCACTTATCTCCAAGGTACTGTTGAAGGCTTTTAATCCATACGTCTCAGCTTCAAACAGCAACATACAAGTTTCAGGAACACAACTTCAGAAAAGTTACATGCAAAAGCACACTTGCATTTGGAGCAATGTACCTTTGTTGATGAACTCTGTTAATAAGCTGTGGCTATATATCACATAACAGAGAAAAAGAGAAAATAAAATGACCTACGGTAATGGGGGGAGCGAAAATTAGGAAAAATAGGCATAAAATACTTGAAAATACTTCCCTTGCACACTGTTACAATAGTATCTGTTGTTATCGGTATGGAACAGCTTTATTATTTCTGCGTCATTACACATTGTAGTAAATTATTGTCCCAAAGGGTAAGGAAAGGCGGCAGTATAATGAGGAACTTCCACTGTGTGAGAGGTTTGACTGTCAGGAAATAGGAGTTAGGATCATCATTGCCTTTAAAACCTCGCTCTCTAAAGGCAAGGACATATTAATAAATCTCAAGTTTCTTCACTTCTGTGCTATCATAGTATTGTTGTTTAACATCTGTGATAAGTGTTGCCATGTATGTCAGGAAGCTAGTAAATGCATCAATGAACACTAGACCCTTATGATCACATAGAAGCCAGAATGCTTCCAAACTCTCCAGTGAAATTCAGCAGATAATGTTGGTGGTACACAGCAGGCAGAGCCCTGCCTTCTGTATTTTACATAAATTCACAGTGGAAAAGCACTAGAGTAGAAGGCCATGCTACGCAGCTGAGAGGAAAGTGTCTGTCCAGCAAGCTTAGTTCTTTTGGCTTCAGAAGAAGTCATTATGCTTTTAATACCATGCTGAGAAATGGCTATTTGGAGATTAGGACAGATGAAGACCTGGATATGTTCTCTCCCCCTGTCTGGAAATCTTATCTAGGCAAAATCTGAGACTTTGAACATATGTTCAGGATTTCTGTCTGTATGCCCTTCAGCCTTGTTAAAAGAGCAGCTGCTTCACCTCTGACTAGGCTGTGGCACATCTGAAAATCCCAGGTACCTCAGCTGTGCATACATAAGCCATTTTGGTGAAGTACGTACCCAGTGAGCTCACACACCGAAGACATGCCACAGCACCTAGGTTGTGCTTTGCTGGTAACATAGAAAATGAAAATATCCAACGTGTAAGGTCATCAGTGAAGCACCATCATGTGAGGGGACATTTCAACCTTCCCACCCAGGCAATATTCGGCACATTTGTGTATATCTATGAGTACATTTAAGGAATACTGATTATCACAAAACTCCCATATCTTAAAGTCAGAAGAAAGGTAAGGAAGGGTGGGAAGGAAGATGATGTGAAGGAAGGGCAAGAGGGAAAGAGTAAAACAGCTGGAGAAACTCTTCACCTTCTGTAAAGACCATACATAACAAGGTGCTTTGGGGGAAAAGAATCAGCTGAGCACTACAAGCCATTTAATTTATCACTGCAGAGCACAATGAAAATAACATCATTCTCACTTGCTACACATTAGTACTTCTCTAGACTCAAATTTGAAGTTGATCACAGCTAGACAGCTATTCTCCTGAGTTATCTTTTCACTGTTATTTATCTGTGAAACAGAAAATGAAGAATATCAGGCTCATGAAATGACTACGTATTTATTCTGTCTACACAAAAAAGCAAGAAAGCCCTAAAGATTTATGTAATTCTGGACTTCGTTCTGCTTCTCTGACTCCTCCTACAGCTACCCTTTTCCCAGTGTTGCATGTTCATTAATTAGGCGGGACCCATTGCTACCACCCTCAAATCTCCCCAAATCAGACCACATTCAACAAATTTCCTGTTCAAATCTCATCAGATCTGCCAAGGCAAAGTACCACACGGTACTGAACAAACAAATTAAAAGGAGGAGAAGTCCACAAATACAGTGTACACTTGTTATCATTGATACTGCCTTCTCAGTCGTCACACTAGCCTGAGAACCAGCATAGGACAAAATCAAAAAGGACATAGAAAAGTGCTTTCTTACCAGGATCAATTTACAAGACTCTAAGAGAATTGAGGAGGGAATACCTAATCTGAGATATTAGTAAATTTTAAACTAATTTTCCTTTGGCAATACTTTTGCAGTAAAGATTTTATGTATCTCCAATGTCCCTTAAAACTCCTTTGACGCATTTTTGCTGTTCTCATTTTGGTACTTGCTTGATTGGAAACCACTAAGCATGCTTAACTGTGCCACATATTTTTCCTTCTGATTAAAATGCAGGCTGGCACAAGCAGAGACTGATGGCCTCTGAGTTTATAGATTGACCAGGGCACCTGCCGTGCAAGCATCTTTGTGCTGCCCCATCACTGAATTTCATTTTGACCTTGAAGCATCACACTTGATAAAGCTGAAAGTTTCTATTTCTATTTCCAGCCCTGTTTTTCAGTATCCCTTAACAGACTGTCAATTGTACTCTGACACAACAGTGCCTGCTTCTTGTAGGTTGTAGCTCTCAAAAGATAGTAAAGTTGATGCTTCCACCTACACACTTTTACAGGTCTCCTGCATGATTCTGATTTTAGATATTTTTAAATAAATCATAGTAATAAGAACAGGAATACATCTACTGATGGCATCCTGAATCCTCAGCAATTGTACTGGAAACCTAAGACTGTGCCTGGACATGTTGGTACCAGCCAAAGTTTTTTAGTTAAAGCTCTGTTCAACCTAGTTCATAAGCAACAGTTGGAAGTGAAGTTTCCTCAGGAAACAAAAGCACTTTCTGAAATGTCTCTTACAGCACAACTGTAGATACAGTTCACAATGAATATCAGCTTTTACTCAGTACAGAGCCTCCAAGCCCTGCTCCAATGTACAGCAAAACAAATACAGGAATCAGAAAAAATAATGTATTTGTGGTTTCAAGTTTTCAAATAATCGCTCTTTTCTGCCTGTAATCAAGAATAACTCCAGTAGGCTGGAAACTAGTGTATCTGTAACTCTGTGCAAAAGACAATCACATTTTACAACCGTGTGGATTGGACAGAAGTGCATTTCTAGTGAAAGGTTATCCTGAAACTGATGTAACTCTGAAAACATAAACATGCACATAGGGATCTGAGCCAGACAACAGCGAAGACTTTACTTGCTAAAGCACATACGAAAACCTTTCCAGAGCACAAATAAAATAAACTTAATGTAACTTCTAGAATTAGAGCCCTGAATTGGTTTTTTGGCCTCTGAAATGTATGCAAAGTGAACAAGTACTTCACTGTCTGAGTAATGTTCATGACGTTGCACCAATGCAATGATAGTTTCCTAGAATGGCTTATACATAAAGTAAAGCGATAGCTACAGCTACAAAACACACCAAACATCTGAAGACAAGCCATCAAAAGCAAGGAAATTCTGATTTCTGGTTGAGGCCTGTGACATTTACAAGCTATACAAGAATACACGGGATGTTATACAGCATTGCGCATCATTATTGTGGAAGTCATTGTTTCCCTCATTAGTGCTCTAGATCTGTGCATTACTTCCATTGCAGGTCACGACCTTCATGCTGACAGTCCATCCTTAACTCACCCTTTTGTGCCTAGGTATCGCAGCAAATTTGCTATAGTACGTGACATCTCACACTTGAATTTTCTGCAATATTTGAAGACATGTATCCCATTCAAATGCACTACTTATCAACTCAGAGGTCTTCAGGAAATCATTAAGAAGATATGGGACACATATCTAAAGTAAAATTAGATATAATTTCATTTGTAAGTGTTGTATTTTATTATAATATTTAAGCTGTAGTTCTCTGTAGAGCTTTTAATTTTATGTGATAGAATGATGTGTAAATCATACAGCATAGATAAAATACTCCTAAAATGCTTTTAAAGTTCAACAATCTTTTCCAAAGACATTTACTCACTAGGAACATGCAAAATGTTTCCATGCTCATTGTCCTCATTTCTTCTAGTATTAATTAGAAGCATAACTTAATACGCTGCAAACATGTAAGCCTTTCTTTTTTGTTGCAATTGAAGTCAAATGACTAAAACACAGCCGTGATTCTGGACTCCTGAAAAACTGTGATTGATACAGTATCGTCCTGTAATGGAGCAGTTAATATGCAGACATTGACATGGCAGAGCCATTATGATAGATCATATCAGTTCATAATTTGGCTTCATAAATATGTAGAAATATTGACACAACATCTTACAATGCTACTTCCTTTTCTACAGTGCCAATGTACAGGACTTGTCTTTGCAATGAAGACTTTGAAATATAACCCGAAAGGATGTGACGTGGAGAAAAGATAATGTTCAATGTTGTAATAAGTCACCTTCTCTTCTAGTATCAGAAAACCAGTGTTAAAACCAGGGAAAGAAATCAGTCAGGGATTCCATACCTGGAAGTCTCTTTAACACTTAGTTAGATTTAATGTCCGCATTCCTTGTTTCCCTGTTCAGGAAATTGCTCAGGATGTTTCAAACTATAAGGAATTGTTTGATTAAACCAGAAAAAACATGCAAAACTCATTTCAGTTTTACTGTCAGATAGAGAAAGAATTTAACTGACTGCAGGATTTTTCAGCATTTACCTTAGTTTTTTCCACTCTTCGATGGGTAAAAACTGGTTGGATGGCCAAACCCAAAGAGTGGTGGTGAATGGAGTTAAATCCAGTTGGCAGCCAGTCACAAGTGGTGTTCCCCAGGGCTCAGTACTGGAGTGAGTTATGTTTAATATCTTTATCAATGATCTAGACAAGGGGATTGAGTACACCTTCAGCAAGTTTGCAGATGATACCAAATTGGGCAGGAGTGTCGATCTGCTTGAAGGTGGAAAGGCTTTGCAGAGGGACTAAGACAGGTTGTATCAGTGGGCCAAGATCAGCTGTATAAAATTCAACAAGGCCAAGTGCCGGGTCCTGCACATGGATCATAACAACCCCATGCAACACTACAGGCTTGGGGAAGAGCGACCGGAAAGCTGCCCAGCAGAAAAGGACCTTGGGGTGTTGGTCGACAGCCGGCTGAACATGAGCCAGCAGTGTGTCCAGGTGGCCAAGAAGGCCAACGGCATCCTGGCTTGTATCAGGAATAGTGTGGCCAGCAGGAGTAGGGAAGTGATCGTGCCCCTGTACTCGGCACTGGTGAGGCCGCACCTCGAATACTGCGTTCAGTTTTGGGCCCCTCACTACAAGAAAGGCAAGGAACATGTTCAAAGCAGGGCAACAAGGCTGGTGAAGGGTCTAGAGTCCTATGAGGAGTGTCTGAGGGAACCGGGGTTGTTTAGTCTGGAGAAGAGGAGGCTGAGGGAGGACCTTATTGCTCTCTGCAGCTACCTGAAAGGGGGTTCTGGTGAGGTGGGTGTTGGTCTCTTCTCCCAAGTAATTAGCGATAGGACGAGAGGAAATTAACTCAAGTTGCACCAGAGGAGGTTTAGATTGGAGATTAGGTAAAATTTTTTCACTGAAAGGGTTGTCAGGCATCGGAACAGGCTGCTCAGGGAAGTGGTGGAGCCGCCATCCCTGGAGGTATTTAAAAGACATGTAGATGTGGTGCTTAGGGACGTGGCTTAGTGGCAGACTTGGCGGTGTTAGGTTTATGATGCGACGCGATGATCTTACAGGTCTTTTCCAACCTAAACGATTCTATGGGCTCTATGATTCTACGACTTTTTCTACGAAATTAGATTTTGAGGGTTTATTTGAAATGTGCAAAGAAACTTTTCTAGCAACTTAATGTCGGTCATATTAGAGCCCAGGGAAATGCGGGAAAAACCAGAGAACCATACAAATGCAGCTACTGAAATCAGCTTTGCCACAGCTTAAAAAGCATCCTGCTTCTAATACCAACTTGTAAACTAGCAAGGATTTGATCCAAAATGCAGAATTCCCCTGGTTCTAAAATTTGCATGTGTGTATAAAAAGGATTTTGTTTCAAGTGTCCCAGCTCTCTTGGATGCTATCATGATATTCACTGTAATTGTCCAGAAACATCTCTGTCACTTTAATTTAGTGCCTTAGCTTTGGTTTCCACTCTTCTTGCTCTCGTACTTACAATCAGATTAATAACTGGAGAAGAGGATGTTTAGTAGATATAAACGAGCACTTGGCTGATCTCAAAAGACAGAAGACAGTGAGCTGATTGACCCCAACTGAGGGTATGCACATTTAAATTTTACTTTCATAATTAACTTATTTTTAAATTTTGACAAAGGATACCCTTTAAAGTAATCTAAACCACTGCTGCATATACAGGATAAACAGAGACTATACTGATATACATACCTTATACAGGAAAAAAAACATAAAACATATTGTGTGGGCTGAGAACTTTATATTGACTTCTGGTGCTAAGAGAATTTTATAATGGAGTTCTAAAAGCCTCAAAAAAGGGGTTTGTAAAGGAAACTCTAATATACCTTTATCTATAATGGCACGGCTGGGGGCTACTATAATAATCCTTTTGCTTTCATGTGGCCATCTGGAGGCCTATTAAAACTTGTATCTAAAACAGACTCCCAAGTGTGTTGAGTTTGCCAGTTCCCACTAAGTCACTAAAATAATGCAGTTAGCCCTGCTATAGGATGAAGTCTCCATTACAGAGAGAAGACAGCTTAAACTCTAACTTTTTATACTGTGAATATGTTGTGTACAGGCTGATGTTGATGCATATACTTTAACCGTGCAAAAACCCCAGCCCTGGGTCTGTTGTGTATCTCTGGGGTTGTGTGACAAGATGGAAGACGCTAGGCAAAGTGAGAATGGAAACACTGCAAATTTAATGAAATATTCTGTTTCAACTGAAAAATATTCTATTCTGACTTTTAGAGAGCAACAACAAATATTGACAATTTTGCCAGAACCTACTTTCCTTGCTCAAATACAAACACAGATGTATATAACTTATTTAGTGCTGGGAGTTTTTATCTGAAACATAATGGAAATACATGTTTGAATATGCAAATTATTTTGCAGCATGGTTTGGTCACCCCCTTTGTTTTCTTTTCATTTAAGATTAGGATAGTATGAATAAACTCAGTAAAATATTTTGAGTTAATGGATACTGGGCATCATTTGTCCAAAGTAAAGTCCTTTCCATATACACATTACTGATCTTATTCAGTAATGTGGTTACATCCTATTATACCTAATACATCAAAAAACCCAAGAAATTAGGCTGCTGTCTAAAACTGCACTAGAACTCCGATCTAGGACCAAATAAGATGCATTAAATTGCTTTACTGCTTCACTGCAAAGTCACTCTTAAAACATAATTCCTTAATGAAGTCCGTTAATTTGTTCATGGTAGTACACAAGCTGTTCAAAATGACACAGAATTGCACTCTGTTTTCTAACCCCTGCAGTTTCTTCTGTTAGTCGCTCTGTCTTGTGTTGTTATCCCATGGATAGTAATTATTTTATAGTGGCTGTAATTAGGAGAGAATTAGGCTTGGTAAACAAAACCTGCCTTCTCCTGTTAATAGCTAAGGATAATAAATTTGGCTCTGACATTCACTATATTTGGACAAGGCTTGGCCTTCTTCCAGTTTTCCCAATAAGAACTTTATTATATAATTATGCCTTGGAGGGGCTCATATTACAAGGTAATTTTTTTTTGTTAAGACACATATTGCATGGCTTCCAGCCAGTAAATGATATACTGTAATATATGCCTCCAATAAATGTTTTAAACAAAATCTCTCTAAGCAATATCCTGCTGGAGCTGCACATTGCAATTCAGCAGATATATTTGCAGGAGTTTTTCATAATGCAAATTATTTTCTTTTGCTCACATTGTCCAACATTATAACAAGTGTTTAAAGAGAAGCCTAAGATTATTTTTATCGGCAAATGACATGGTTAGATTCGTAACTTATCATATCTCAGTTGCTCAAAGAGAGTTTTCATACTTTTTATTCTGTGAATAAAGTCACAGTTTTGTTGACATGCATAGAAGTGTAGCAAGTATCTTATTTTCTATTTTCAGCTTGAATTAAAAAACAACCCTTTGTTCCATCTTTCAGCCCACACGCTAATGCATCGTCTCCCACTCTCTCCTTTATTTTATCTTGTACCTTTTATGTAAAATACAATTTAAGTTAACAAACAATGGCACAAAATGCTTTTCAAAGGGAGTCAATCATAAGCTAAATAGAAAAGGAAGGGCTTAAGGGGAAATATATAAAGGAGTGAGCGAATGGCTCAAAAGAGAGAAAGTGTTTCAGGCTCAAGGAGGAGCAGCGATAGGATCAAGACTGGGAAAAGGGAGTAAGCAATCAAATTCTGAAAAAATAGAGTAGAAAGCAGCAAAACAAGATAAGCACACTAATTTTAAATGTTTCTCCTACTGCTGAGTTATCACTGCTAGTAAGATATAGGTAAATAATATATCATAATTGCATTCACCAAGTTTCGTAAGAACTGTGTAGGTAAGCAGAATTGGGTTGACATACTTAAAGACATAAACCAAGTCCAGTGAGATTAAACACTGGTGGAACAAAAACAAAATCCAAATGTCATGTTTCCAGGTCATCTTTTCTGGTCACTGAACAGCATCCACTATCTTTTCAGTTTTCCTGAACTCTAACTATTTAATGCTGCAGGTTAAAGCGTGGGAATTCCTCAACTATCAAAACCACCAGGCTCAGATAGGATAGACTGGCCATCAAATGTTTTTGGTGTAAAAATAGTGCATTTTGTATATTTTGACTTCACTCTTTTGAAGGCACTCTCTCTTTCCTGAAGACAATCAGCTCAGCATTGATAACTCAGTATACAATCCCCAGAGTAAGAGGAGTCAAAAATACCAGAAAAAGGGAAATGGGATACGTGCCAAAGCAACGGTATTTACAAAAGCATGACAAAAGTACTCTTGCATAGAATATGACCTATATATTAGCTTTAAAAATACTGTGCTCGCATAGGTTGCAGAAAATAATTTTCATTGTGATGCAAAAAAATCAAGTACTAAAAAGAAATTATATAACTTCAGGCATATACTTTAGATTTTTAGGCATAGCTTAGCACTAGAAAATTAAAGACTTTGAGCTAAATTCATCTGCACTAGAGATACACAGTGGATTAAATTGGCCCTGGGTAAAACATCTGAAAAAGAAAAGGGCATGGACTAAGTACATCAACAGTCATTACAAACAGAAAAAGACCATTAGGTCATCTAGTCCAGCCTTATTCCAAACTTCTAATGCAGTACTGGCCATGACAATACTGTCTTCCATGTTCTCTCAATAATATGTTCTCTCAATAATATTTATTCAAACTAAAGAACACTTTCCTCGGGAAACAAATAGCTAAGTATTCCTTATTGTTTCAGTCATACCTTGGAGGATATACACTCCACATTCCTCTAGAAAGTATCCTATTATTTTACTGTTGTCCAGTAACTCTTCAGAACTTTTGTCTTTCTTCTTCTCATCTGACTTCCCAGAACCACCTTAGAAAAAGGTCCACAGATTTGCCACAGCCCATGAGGCAGCAGCGTACCAAGGAGCACCACTTCTACTGATTCACATGGAAATGACAGGGGAGCAGGCTGAGACACAGCTTTTTCAGCAGGCGATTACAAACCAGTAGTGATTTCACTGTGTGAGCCTGTATAAAGGTTCTGTTGCCAGAAAGGACTTCTCTCAAGCTCTCTCCAAGAGTTGGAGACTTTATCATTTGATGAAGATCAAGTGGCAAAGAAACTTCTACTGCTGTCTTTCCTCCCTCTATTTTCTGTTCTTCGTCTCATCTTCTTTTCTTTCTCATAAGGATTGCAGAGGAGGAAAGGAAAATAAAGCTAAAGGAGCATGAAAGATACTCAAGCCACATCCTTCCTGTTTCCAAGACATAGGACAAGACACAGACCATGAGCGACTGGTTTGTAGGTAATAACAATGACTAAGAATTTCTTTTGCCATTCTATCTTAAGCTACCGTGATCTCAGTGTCTGGAAGATATTATGTGGTTCATAATTTTAAAATATAGGTTTAGAAAAGGGAGAAGGCGGGAAACAGACATAATTCTGTCCGATATTGAAAGCCCAGCTACCTGACAAACACTAAGGACCAATAAATGTGCATGTTGCCCTATGATGCACAATGTGACCAGACTCAGACTTTGATATATGGCCAGTGGAAGCACATTCTAGCATCAAAGAACTTGCACCTAAAGTGTCTAGGAATCGTCATGATTACCTTCCAAACGTTTCGTAAATTTGGGCAAAGAGGAGGTGACTGAATAGCCAGTCTATTCAGAAAAAAAAAAAAATCTTAATAAACAAATAAAAATCTATAAATTATGAGGGTAAAAATACAGATCGTAAAGATGAACCAGACTACTGGCTTTCACTCTCCTCCCCATTATATTTTCGCCATACCACTGCAGCTGTAGTAAAAGGCAGGAAGTGGTTCAAACAATCATGTTGCAACTTCCAGTAAAGACAACTTACTGAAATCCTATCTCAGGGTACACTTACTGTCTTAGAAGAGATTTGCAGGGGAATATGGCCACAATAAGTACTCCAAAAATCGTCTTTCAGGACTCCACAGCTGCACTTTACACTGAAGAGTTTAGTGTAAATTGTGCACAGGGCCAGATTATACCCTGGCCAGAGCCAGGGTGTAAATGGAATACGGACAATTTTGCACACTTACTGTATCCATAACCGAGAGTATTTCTGAGAGATCTAAGGATTAAGTGTACTTTGTTTCAAGCAGGGTTTTGGAGTTTCGCTTTTTTAAAGGCTGAGGAAAGCAAGCTCAGAGAAAGGCACAGCTAGCAGCAGGGGACCAAAGCTCCTTTTATCATTATTCTAAAATGAGATAAAGTGAAGAGATGGTCATGAAGAACATGAGACATTAAATAGCATCCCTGTGTGCAAATCAGAAGTGTAAACTTTGCTTTAGATAATGGCTTACAGAGGGAGATGGTTTGTCAGAACAAAAAAACAACACTGAAAAAGGTGATAGAGAGACCTGATAGTATCCTTATGAGAAATATCAGGGACTAAAGATAAAAGGTTTCATTTGAGAAGTTTATTTATAACATGTGTCCCGGTTCTTTCTTTATTATTGGTAAGCCCTCCTCTGAACAGAAGAACAATATGTGAAATCCAGAGAGTATATTCACTTTTTGGTTTCTGCAAGCAAAAGCATGTGAGCTTTCTAGAAATTGTGAAACCTCCACGCACTGGTAAGGAAAGGTCTAAGTGACACCAACTCTAATTCTTTGATTTACCACGAAAGGCTTTCAGGCAACTGGCTTGGTAATACATCCTTGGCTGGATGTCTGATGAAGATGGTCATTTATAAATGTGCAAAATCTCTCCAGCTCCACACTGGTCAGGTCACATTTGAAAATAATTGCTTCTACTCCTGACCCATCTATCTGTAAACACATCAGACTGACACCTTGCTTTACTCGCAGTGCCCAGTAGGCATGGGGACAGCACCAGGCTCGAACAAAGGCCAAACTTACTGACTAGCTTTTGTCTAGTCTATGTGACACCAAACAAGAACATTGGTCCTCATGCTGCTGATGCATAGCTTGTAGGTGGAAAAGATGTGAGGGAATGTAATTCTTTTCACACATCGTAAGGTTAGTGTGTCAAAACTGTAAATGGGGTAACCAATTTCTAACTTGTTTAAGGCTGGTCAGTGTCTTTACCAATACCGTCAAATGTGTGATTTACTACTACAGCTAGCTAACAGAGATTTTCTTTTAGATCAAATAGGAGATTACCAGGGTTTTGGAAACAACGGACAAAAAAAGCTGAGCTATTTATACAGCAAACTGTAAGACTGGTATCTCACATCCATTCAAGATGCTTTGGTAAAATCCTAGCACTTGGGCCACAGCAGAAGCATTCAGTTTGCAGTAATAATAACATATTGGTCTCTTTTACCTTGAAAAGCCTTTCTATGCATTTTACTGAAGCAACAGTTCACAACTCTCTAGGAAAATAAACTACCTGGAGGGGTAGCAACTCTGGTAGAAGCGTGAATAACATCAGCACTATCTTCTCAAGCTTCTTAGTGACATCAATACCCACACCAAAGTGATACAAGAGCCAGGAACTTTTAGAGGTTTTGCATTTTACCTCTTTATGCAGAGTAGTAGTGGTCAGAACCACAGCTCTTTGAACCAAAATCGCAGATGGCAAGTTTATATACAAATTTCATGACTACTTGGGAGAAATCACGAAAGTAACAGAAACGCAGAGATTCCACACATGAAGAAAAAGAGATGCTCCCTAAGGAGAGAAAGGTTAACACAAGAAGAAAAAAGAATTGTGTGAATGCCAGTTTCTGTCCAGCTCCCACACTGGTACTGGGGGGATGTTTTCACTTAGGCATTTCTGTCACTCTGCAAAGGTGAGCAAGATGTTGTTAATAACTAAGACTGTCCCTGATGGTGGCAAGTCTAATTACAGGGAAGGAAAAAAAACCCAACACAACAAGACGGGAGAATGAAAGAAAAGGTTTGTATTTTTTTCCCCTGGATGTCAGTTCATTACCAGCCTGACACTATAACTTCAAGGGTCATTTGTCTGAAGTCACTAAAATACCAAAACAAGAGAAAAGCAGCACATAAGCAGAAGCAAAAGCAAAAACCCTAGATCATTACATTCTCAAAATAATTTTTACATAAAAGAGGCCTTATAAAAGAGAGCCCCTCTAACTTCTATACTGTTAACTGCATTCCCCTGTTAGTGAAAGAGAGAACACACTAAAAAAAAGGAATGACTCATTGGAAAGACACTGGAAAACAAGATTAGGTAAAATAGTTGATTTTTTAAAGTTGTACTGTTTTCTAGAGGGAAAAAAAAGTCGTGGGAGGGTGGCAGGTATATCTTCCTATGCTATTTCAACACATGCAAATGTAGCTTAACATGGTTTCTAACTTCTCCTCCCTAAAGTTGACTGCCTACATATTTTCAACAACACACTGTACACATGGTTCAGTGCCATTTGTGTGACTGAAATGTGGAACTTCTTTTGCATTTCAGATATCTGTAAGGATCAACCCATGAGGTTTCTCTCTGTTAGCTGTGCAACTCATTAGACAAATGCAAATCATGATGTTGGTACAAATACAAATGCACACATGTTGGTACTCTCACATCAAGAGCGTACCTACCCAGTTTTTGCGCAAAATATTCTCACAAGCATCAAATAAGCAAATTTACTTTGTAATATAGCCATATTTGAAGTCAAGCCATTATTCTCCAAATATTCCAGAGGTAGCACAAATAAAGTTCAGACTAATAAATGAATGTTTGGACAAGCTAAAATTTTCAAGTAGTTATTTGTCTGAAAACAGTGCATATAATGGAAATTGCCAGGTAGCTTCAATGGTAGCAGAAAGCACTTTGATTGCCTAGGGAGAAAAGTACTTTAAATTCATTCCAAAGAGAAAGTGAAAGTAGGAGTAGTCTGAAAAATACACCCATGCACGAGCACGACCACACAGCTCCTCATAACATGACTGATGCGTGAGGTTTATCTGCTGTGATACTTTACTCCTTCATGAATGGCTACAGAAAAATGAAGCCAAGCCAAAGCCCATCTTTGATACGCAGCTCCTGTAAACTCAGACCAAAAAGAAAAACCCCACAGATATCAATACATGACAACCAAATTCTGTAGGCCATGTGTACTGAGCTGATTCATTTCACAGCCCAAGGGAGGCTGTGGTCCAGGCCAGGAACCTGCCTAGACCCATTTCTCCAGACCTTGAGCAGCAGCTCTTGTGGAAAGTCTGTTTAAACGGATAGAGACAATTTAATGTTATGTTTTGGGAAGATATAGTCAGATACAAGACTTCCTGGTTGCTTTAATCCTTGCCCGAGAACAAAGAGCAAGATAAAATGGAACTTGGGGCTTGAGCCAAAATCCTTTGAAATCAATTAGATTCTTTTCATTGATTTCAATGAGTTGTGGATCAGACCACCACTTCCTCAAGGCAGCAACAAGACACTTCCTAGAGAAGACAGGGGTCTTTAGTTTCACCATTCATTCATTTTGATCTTTCACTGTTTAATCAATCTCTTCATCCTGCTCTTATTGTCAGGCCTCAGCTAGGCAGGCATTAGCAGTGCATTCACTAGGCAGTAGAGGATCACCAGCATCCATCTTTCAAAAGAGACATACAACTGAGGCCACTCAGGGCCTTTAAGATCCCATGGTATTTTTGCAAGAGCAAAAATAACAATGCCAGCGTCTTGGCCAAATTCCAGCCTCTTTAATTACATTCTGTCCATCTATATTCCCTCCTTAATTTCAGCTCGCAAAATTAGCCACATTTTCTACTATCTTATTAATCTTTTAATGTAGAATTAATTGTAACAAAAAGACTATGAGCATAAAATATTGGCACTTACAGCTATAATGAGAGTATCATTGCTGTCCATAACAAACAGAAAATGCATTCCTCTTATCACAAGAGTGTACATGATTAGCACACCAAAAGTAACCATATAATTATTTTCCATTTTTAAAAGAGAAAAATGAAAATATGCTTCAATGAAAAACCAAACAAACAACAACAACAACAAAAAAAAAAAACAAAACAGAAAAAAAACCCCAAACAACACAGTAGCATTACGACTGACTTCCCCTGCCTAGCACAGTTTGGACAAGCTCCCCATTGCTATTCAACATTAGGAACTTTCCAGAAGTCTTGTCCACTGGGATTATTTTATGTGCCTTTTGGAGTTGGAGACAGGGCTATAAGGTGTCCAACTATCTTGAGGGGTTCTACCCAGGCTCCTAGCAGTTAATTAGACTAGAAGGGACCCATAGTTGTTCTTCAGTTTCCTCACTTAATGTATCAGTCAATGCAAACGTTCCAAAGGGGGGAAAAAGGCAAGAGATTTATGGTTAAAGAGACATTTTGAGAGATTTTAGTAAACATTTTTGAAAAACTGCTACTGTGTAAGCTATACACATAGAAATCTAGGGGAGGGCATTATAGAGTTCTAATGTGGGATCATTCTACAATCCTGCTCTTTAAGTTGATTTAGGCATTCTAGTATTGTCTATTAATGTAAAACAGATCCGAAAATATAACTTCATCCAGGTAATAGAAAATGGGTAAAAAAGATGATCCTTCTGCTCCTTGAGAACACTAAACATCTAGACAACATCTTCACATTTTCATCTTAAGCAAACAGAGACCTTAAATTCCTCTCTTTCCATGGTACAAAGTGTAACATACCATAGAGAAGACAATGGCCTGAGAAGATTGATGGTCTCATCCAGGTGATACATAGCTTTGAGTAACAATTTGGGATAATGACGCAAGATAACTAAGTCTCTGTGGAATACAGCAAAAGGGGGTTCAACCATGGAAGCTTACAACTCACTCTTCTAGCAGATGCAATTGCAATTAAAAAGGCTGTTGTTGGCAACAAGTACAATGAAGAGCACTCTAGGGGGCCCAGAGAGCAAGCCCATTAACTTCATCAGCACTAGATTAAGTTCCCCTCTCAGTACAGTCTTAGGAAACAGTGAAACTACATTTACCCATCCTAATTGTGGGACTCACTGAAAACGTAGGGCAATAAGTAGAGAATTCATAGCTACAAACAAGGCCACATTGCTATCTTTAGAAATAATTTGGTCATTTGCAAATCATTAAGTCAAGTCATTCACGGTGCTACAATCAAAACTATGGAATGGAGAGCTTCTGAGTGATGATACATGACAGGAGATTTTTTTCAAGAGTCAAGAGATCTGAAAGGAGAGAGGAAAAACTAGGGACGATCTTGAAGTAAGTTCAACTGACAAAAGAGCCACTCTTGTTTTATTGAGCTCAGGCCAACCTTGATATTATCTGGGCTCTGTTTTGCCTCTGCAGCAGAACTGGCAAAGTCCCTCATTTGCTAAGACGTCTAATGATGAAAAGCTGGTATTTGGGAATACCTAGAAAGAAACAATTCATCAATGATAGGGAACAGCCTAGATGACTTCAGAAGCGTTTTTCTTCAGTCTTCATGATAATTTGGGATGAAAAGCTCTTTAAGAAGTAAGCTATTGTGCCGTGTTATATTATTGGTATAATTTTCACTCTGAGGTAGCAATACTGCTTCAACACCAAAGCTCTGCTTTACAAATCATCTGCAAATTTCAGCGATCCTGGAAGGCATCATATCTAGTGTTTCTTACCTGGCATTGAGAGGTAGACCGTGCAGTTGAGGTTCTGTCTTATTCCCGGATTCCTCCTGATGGTATATTGCTATATGAGCTGTACTCGCTACACACCACATGTATGCGTAATGCTTCTTAATGAGCTGCCCACTCTAGCACACACATGCACACTTCTCTTGAATCTCTGACATACATGATTACATTCCTTGAGCCCCAGTGCTGGAATAAACATGCGCAAATGAAGACTGATGATTTCACTAGTTACAGAAAATATTTGAACACTCTCTTTACTCTTCAGATTATTTTTTTGCAAAACAGACAGCAATTTCCACGCAGATTTGCAAGAAAGACTGGAAGCTTAATGTTAATTTCAAAACTTTTTTTAGTGAACTGAATTGGAGGTAACTTTCACCAGACAGCCCCCAGTGTTGTATATACATCATGCAGAAATTAATTTAAACAATATGGGGGGAAATTCTCTTCACTGATATAGAAATGCTTTTTTTCAAATGCACAGAAAATCTTTGGAATTTTTTTGTGTTACATTTTTTTAGATGCTACACCAGCCCAAGTTCTCAGGCTTTGCAAATATAGCTAACTCTGTCATCATTCTCGTGACAAGACTATTCAGTATTTAATCTCTCCCACAGTACACTTAATTGATTTTACCTTTTGTTTGTGCAAGATGTACAGACAGGAAAAGCTGAAAACATGTTCAAAGACTCCAGTAAAACTCTTTACCACGAAAGTCACTGCTGAATGTGCAATTTAAACAAATAGATAAATAGACTTCTTACTCTAATCTTTTACAGTTATCTCAATCCTGTAACAAGGAAAGACCAAATAATTTTCAGGCAAACGTGTGCCCTTTCACTACAGGTGCGAAGCATGTGGAAATACCTGGTGCCCTCTTGCTCCCTGGTACTGTTTTTTTCAGCCACCAACTATCCTTGATAATTTGCATTGGATATGAATTGTTGTTTGAATTCATTAAAAAAAAAAAAGTTCTTTGCAAAGGATGTCTCAAAATTCAGCATGTCCTCTCTTGTAGATTCAACTTAAAGAGCTTATAACAGTTACCCCTCCATGGCTTACCCAAACAAGAAATCTCTACCTATCAAATCTGTTGCTAGTAGATTACAGACATAGAAAATAAATCTAGCATCTTAATCTAATTTATGAATCTACATAATTATGAGTAATTGAATGAAGCTAAAAGAAGGAAATTCCAAATGAATGATAGAGTGCAGATCAATTCCCAAGTAAAGAAGTACACACCCAATGTCTTACCACAAATTAAATCAGACTGGAAGAAAACTCTAAAAAAAAATTACTCTTCTGGCACGAAATAGATGTGATGATCTAGCATCTCCTATGAGCCCATGATTAATTGCCAAAAAAGGCCTTTACATATTAATAACTTTCTTTTTTTGATTCTCTTAAAATGTGCTTGACTACTGAAAACAGAGATGTTTACAATGTCATAATAAAAAATAATGAAAAAAGAGTGGTCATCAACAAGGAAACTATATTTCATAATTAAAAAGCCAGCTTTAGCCTCATTTCTAGTTTGGGGGTCAGCCTGGATGACACAAGTGGCCATTTCTGGCTGGACTATCTACAAATATGTAATTGGAGTGTAAATTATTTTCACTATATAAATAGCTCCTGATGATATCACAATTTGTAAATAGTGCAGTTTGTTTTCCCAGAAGCAGCTTTGCGCTAGCTGACAGCTCTGAAAAGTTTATGCATTTCGTTATGCTATTTTCCTCTTTATAACTCAATAGGAAATCACATGCCACGTGCCCAGTATGAATTGGGTCTACTTTTCCAAATGCTCTGTTATATCTATGATACATAAGTGCCTTTAACATCCTCAGGTGAGAAAGCAAGCTGCTTGCACGTGTACCTATTATTTTTAAGTCTTTAATTTTATTTAGCTGCAATAGTCTATTTCACAGCTGGCTGATGAAGCACACTAGAATTATTTGGAATTCCTTAGTGCTCCTTAAAGGGCAATTAAAATTAAAATAAAAAAGACCGTATGTGGTCAGGTGCATTTCTGATGCTGTATTACTCACACTGTTCCTAGCGGAATATTTGAAGACTGTTTGCACCAGCGTATGCTGTGCTAATGGCTTTCCAAACTCCGCTACTCAAACTTGCCCTAGAGAAGCCTTAACAACGCATCTGTTTACTAAGATTTTTCCATTAACCTTTCCAATATCATGGCATCTTTCTAACTTGTTTAGTAATTATAACAACAAGATGCTGTCTAGTCTCTATCCAAAGACCTTTAAACGCACACACAGAGTATTCTACCAACCTTCTATCCTTCTTGAGTAGTAAAATAGTATCAACAAATGGCTTGGAAGGACAATATCCTCCTTTTCTAAGTACAGAATACACTGAACTTAAATGCGTGACAGAAAAGGCTAGAGAATCTTGTGCTGAGATACTCCAGAAGTTGGCACAGCGTACAGTGAGATGAAATGGGATGAGTCTCCAGGGTAATGTGGTCCCTCAGAGAGAAATCATCTTCTGCTCCCTTGTAAAAATTGCCTTTTCTTGAAAGACTAGAGAATGTTGCATCCACCTCCCTTCATCCTCAAGAAGAAACAAAACTGTTACTACCTCCCTGTCTGTTCCTTAGGCAAAAATACACAAGAACAAGGGCTTAGCAAGGAGCCAACCAGAAGGGAGGGCATTTTACAGGAGGAAATGTAAGATAACATACATCCATACATAGTACTACATTCAATATAAACATTGTCTTCCTTCTATCTACAGAGAAAGCAAGGGAGAAGGAAAAAAATACATAGAAATTATTCATCAACGTAAGTATTTGCAAAGTGAAGCTCAGTTATACAAAAGTCTTCTAGAAATAATAAATTTTCCCTCTCTATTACATGTAACAGTTCTTAGAGAAACATCCGTAGAATCCAGCTGAGTTAGAGCTTATCCTGCTCTGTAAGACTTGTCATAGGGAACAAACGGAAGCACCTAGGCTGACATAACCACACAAACAAGTGGGGTGATCTCTGGGACAAAAAGAGCACTGGTTATGCATGGAAACCTGTCTCTTCCAGAGGAGGAGCAATGGGCCCAAGCAGAGGGAGAAAGCAGCAGTTTGAGATTTGAGCTCTAGATCAGAAAGCCCAAGGAGTGCCTCCCTCCATGCACGGATGCTGCAGGGCTGGCAGGGCTGCGGGAGGAAGGGAAGAAAATGGCCTGAGTCTCAGTTACAGGAGCGAGAACTACGGCTCAGCGAAGCAAAATACAGCTGAAATGAGGACTAAAGATGTGATGTATCAGTTTGAAGTTTTGTTTCTGTTTCTGAACTGAAACCGCCATTGTTGAAAAGTCGTATTATATTTGCTTATCTACACATGAAAGTCTTGTTAAGGTTAATGAGAATTCCTGTTAGATAGGCGATAACAGGCTTTTTCATTACTAGCACAGAACCAAAATGTTTTCCCATGTTTCAGGATTAGAAAGCAGTAGGTGCCCTAAATTCTAGTTCTCTGAAAAGGCCCATGAGAAGTTCATGTATTTAGATCAAATAGCAATGTGGAAGCCTCCAGTTAATCATATTTTGGTCCTAACTGCAACGCAGATTAATTAGAAATGCAATAAAAATAGTCCAGTTGAGGACAGGGTGAGGCACTAAGCAGATAGACTTACCACATCTTTTTTCGTTTTCATATCGTATGTTCCTTAGTATTTAGATTCAAAATCTTTCTAGATCTTTTTAAGCTGCAATATCAAATGGCATTTATCTAGGCATTTTAAAATCATGCCAAGATAGAATCTTTTTGTAATCAGTATGCAGAGAAGAAGAGAAGAAGTAGTAAAGCAGTTTCTGCATGTTTGCTGACAAAATATTTAATCCAAACATTTAATTTCAATCTGCCACTGTTCTCAGTTGGTATAATTACTTTAGGCAAATATCATGTAGGAAGGAACAGAAAACAGTGTCAGCTACTGAAATGTAAATAAAAAAATACAACCATAATAGAATGTTTAAAGCTATATAATTCCATTTTAGGATCATTTCTGTGGACTATTTTAAATGTTTAAGTGATTCTAAATTATTTCTGACATAATGGCCTATGATATTCCCTATATTGGCAAGCAGTGGAAAAGGTTTAACTCTCTCATCTGTTCATACACATCATACTTCAAAGGTACTACAGTGAAATTGCATTGCAGTCCATGGAATATTGTAGACTTATGCTTTTCATGTCAATAAATATTAAAACCAACATAAATTTAAGGCAGTGATCATCACTTTTTGTGTGTGTTTTCTTTAACCAAATTAATATAAACAATTTCTATCACTGTTTGAAGCTTACTTGCAAGCTGATTAGCTCAGATATAAGGCAAAAAAGGCCCTAATTTTTAAGCTCAAATTTTGCAGCTATTTTTCTATTTTCTGGAAAATCAGAGACCACTCCACCCCAAAAGTCACTTTGATTCTCTACAGTAAGTTAATCAATCCATCAAAAGTCTTATGGCCCTACAAAGCTCTAAGAGTGTAAATAAGGTTAATTTCATTGATGACTAATTCTTTTCTTGTGGTTTTCCACATTCTTGACTCTATTACAATGTTTGTCTATAGCACTGAGGGGATTTTAGACTGTCTTCTAGAAGTCATATAGTCTTGCAATACTTAAATAAATATACAGCTGCAAACCAGATGTATTTTCTCTCACAAAAAGAGAAAGGAAAAAAAGCTTTCTCAAAATGTTACTCTAGTGCTATTCTCTAGCGAGTAAAATTTACTTTTGTGCAGAGGATTATCACAAAGGAAGAGCAAAACTCAAGTCCCGTTTAAACCCTGATTTGCAGATGAACTGGGAAAAGTGTAATTGACTACAAAATTTTTAGAGTTTTTACATTTTGTTTAAAAAAAAAACACACAAAAACCACATAACAGTGTAATCACATGTGTTCTAAGCATATGAGGAAAATTACTACAGCAGTCAGAAATGGCCAGTGTATAGAATAGAAGATGCTTTTTTAGCTGCATCTAATTGACTGCAATGTTTTTTAACAAAGGTCTGTACAATATTTTAATTATAGTGTTTCATCCCCAAAGTAACTTGCCTTCCCATCACTGCATTTCCTCTTCAAAGACTCTCTCTCGAACAGAAACAGGTAGGAGGGTTAACTTGGGCTCCAGGAGACCACAGAAAATCAGTCTCCTCCGTACCTCCAGCAGCTCAGGCCAGTCCACAGCCCTGGCATGTCCTTGTAGACTGGGTACAGGGGAACCAAGCTCAGTACTTGCGCTGCCAATTCCCAGCCACGCTACCAGTCTCTCAGTTCACCTAGACACTTAACACTGCTTGCATGTATAGGAGGTGAGAGAGAAAACATTTTTAGTAGTGGTGTTGGGAGGGAGGCATGTTTGTTTGTTTCTGTATATAGCGAAAGCACAAAATTAACTTCAAAGCAAAATGATGGATGTCTTTAATTTGTTACTTACGAACTGTATGAGCAGATGAGAGAATCCAAACCAAAGAGGTTATCTAGACTAAATATAACAAGGAAATCAGAAACCATCCAGAAAAAAGAAATGCTGTGAAGTGAACTAGACAGGATCCAAAGACAGTCTCAGAGCCATCTAATCTCTAACACAATTACAACGATATTTCTCTGAGGTGAAGTTACAATTTTGTTTACTTCTTAAGCAGACTTACTTGTACTACAGGTCAAGCAGGCATGTCAAAACCGGCTGGCTTTTCAGCAGTGATTTCTGTTACTTATCAGGTTTGTTTACACAGCTAAACAGGTAGTGCTCATCTCTCCCTCCTAAACCCGGTACACAAACGCAGCGCAGCGTAGCGGGAGGAGGAAGGCACCAGCTGACAATGGAGGCACAGTTCTTTATTTATTGCTCCCAGCAGGTGTCAGATGCCGCAGTTTCTTTACAACCATCAACACCCTGGGGCTTTTTAGTTCCACATACAAGACAAGGAAGACGGGGGATGGCAACTAACCTCAAGGGATTAGGTACCTGAATCCTATCCCAACTACTAGCAGACTCCAGCTGTGTTTAAATGTTTTTTGAAGAATTTCTGATGTTCAGTGGTTGCTGATTACTTCCAGATTTTAGTTCTAAGCCAGTGGAGATCTGCTACAAAGAGTTTAGCAGTTGTTGTTAAAAATTGCAATTGCACCAAAGAAATGTCTTCTTTAAAACCAGTTTCAAAAATATTACAGCAGTGTTTAAAAAAAAGGGGGAGAGAGAAACCTACAGAGGCTTCACAGTGAAAGGAGAATCAAGCAAATTGTGGGCGGAGGGAGGACAGAGGGCAGGGAAGACAACCGGGATCATATCAGCTTTAAGGCCGCCTCAAATTTTCCTTGTAAATGTTATGGTGATATTTTAATCTCTAGAGGGATGATTTACATAAATATTCTACTGACAGCACTTCCTTTCTGTTAGGCTTACCTAACTTAAGCTTCAATCTGGGGTATGTCTGGGCCTTTCTTCCATTATTACATGTCAATATAAAAGAATTTGTATATTTAGATACATCTTGTATTTGAGTAAGATAACTTCAAATATGGATATTATAAAATGAAATAGGAAGGTTTTTTTAATGAAAAAAAATCAAATTCTGTTGTCAGCTGCATACATCATTCTAGTAAATCAGAGGACATTAAGCAAGTTGCATGAAGATGAGTTTCGTGAATGTGAACTACTTAGTCTAGAAAACTACCAGTAGCACGTCACTTGAGTTTCCCTCAGCTTCTTAGGGAGTGAAAAGCATAATCACCATATTTATATCTACAGACTTCATTGTTCATCAACAAAGGAGTCTGGTTAAGGAGAGAAAAACCTTCAAATAAATAATGTAATTTACAAAAGTACCTTTTGCATATTTCTCCACTGAATTTAAGACAAGTTTTGAACACAATTCAAGAAAAAAGAAAGAAAGACTGTTTTCCTTGTAAGTTTGTTTTGGTTTGAGGCATGTACACAGTTTTAAATAGCAGTCAAGGCTAAACCAGACATTTCTAATAATAGAAGAATTTAGAAGAATTATTCTTTCCATCAACTATTTTTTTACTAATATAAGTGCAAAATTTTTATTTTGTCAGACAAATCTCCCTCCCATAAAGAGGAGAACAGGAAGGGAAAAGGGGAAAATGAGAAATAGGGAAAGCAAAAAAAAAAGATAAAGTAATGGAAGATTTTCCAATACTATGCTGCTCTCTTGGGCAACTATGAAGCTGCTCGAAGTCCTGGCAGTAAGACATAAGCATGTAAACTAAAAATCACTTCATCTTCAGAAGTGCTTACCACGTTTAGATAGCCGCTATTCACACAGCAGAGTTCATTTCTGACATGAACTTCTTTTAGTTTTGCAGATATCCAGATGCAAAGCAATATAGTAGCTTACATCTTTATAGCAAGCTCTGGGACACTACAAAAATAAATTATCTGAGCAGGTTATAAGCTAAGCAGCAAAAGCCAGATAGTAATGCATATTCACATGGTACGAACCAGACAACGTGTCTATGTCATGGCACTGAAATTTTTTGGCAGCCTTCTGGCAGTACAAATTGAACATGGGGATAGATTTCAAATCTTTTCAGATCCAAAATGCAATGAAGCTGAATGTACAGACTCCTGATGCATCAGCAGCATTATTATCTTATTACAACACATGCATTCATTAGAGAGGGGTTGTTCTAATTCTCTGTGAAATAATTGTCTGATGGTGAGCTGTATTTGTAGCACTAACCCTTGGCAGCGCACAACATACCACAGCCTGCATTGTCCAAGAAGAGATTACTTCATTCCACTACATCATATCACAACCGACTGTACCTCGTAGTACAAATGCAACCTTGTCATTGCAATTTGTCACACTTTTTTGTGTGCATTATAGCTCACTGAAGTCTCATCTCCTGCGCTGAATAGCCCACTGCCATATAATACATGACACTGTAATGAAAAAGCCAAGATCACAACAAGGGAGATACTGGTCATAGCTTCCATTACAGAGCTCTCTGTCTCCCAGATTGTGTATGTTCTGGAACTGCATCCGGAGCTTGAGCAGGGGACAGTTTTGCTGCAACCACCATGCATCTGCTGCCCTTTTTGTGAATGTGCCTTGCTTTATTGAATCATTGGACAACTCAGCAACAGTTGCACATAAAATGGCTAGTGTCAATGCTGCTTGTTGCTTAGTTATCCAAGAAGCCAATGTACGACTGAAAACAACAAAACTCGTATCCCCGTTCTCATCCTTGTCCACCTTTTCTTCCAATCAAAATCACCTCAGTAGTACCAAGAGATGTAAAGATCAAAACAAGAAGGCAGGAATAGTTAGGTGTTGTCACCTGGGAAATGGCTGGGAGATGGCACAAAACACAAAGTGTGAGGTGCCCAGCTTCTCTTGAGGGCTGTTTTCAAGCCCTGCCCTGCAGCCAGAGTGAAAACCCAGCCTCCACTATGCATTGGGTCAAATTATAACTGTGCTGGGGGATGGCTAACCAGGACTCAGTTCTTGGTTTAAATTGCCCTGTAGATGGATATTAAATTTTTTAATGCAACACCCCCCCACCCCCCCCAATTCTGTTCTCAGCTGTACATATAAACAATGCACAGCAAGAAAAGGGGTGGAAGTGACGGGCTCCTTGGGATTTTCCCAAAGCCGTGAGTTCCCCTCCAGTTTCCCGTCCTACTGTTCTCTCCTGCAATAATGCCTGACGCTAAGCAGCAGTGTTGCCTTGACCACTGTTTTTCATAATGGCGAGTACTGTCTCATTGTTCCCTTGTATTATCGCTGTTTTATCCATCCTTTGTGGACAAGTGTAAACCTTAGACTTACACTGTAGGTTTTCCTGTGCAGTGACGTTATTATACGTTTGTCAAGTGCTTAACTCAAAGAGTCCACGGCCTATACGTGCTACTGCTATAAAATTATAATAATAGGAGGCAGGTTACTTAGAGGGAAGTGTATGAATTTTTCAAACAGGTATGTGCAAATTAGGGAAAAACTACTCAACAGTGAAAAATTCTTGATAGTTAGCAGAGTAAGTGAAATACATGAGTGAGCAATTGCTTATTGTATTATTTTATATCATTGTGAGAAATCTTTTAACAAGCTTCCCCACTCAAGAATTATTTCCATCTCATTAACATGGAAGCTAACTTGAAAGTTTCAATTTTGTGTAGGAAATAAAAAAAATTCAGCCAGCACAGCAAAACAATGCACAGCAGGGAAACATTTTAGATAAAACTGAAGTGTTATTCCTGCTATATCTAACATATCTAATGAATGCATTTAAATATAGCAGCACAGTAGAGACTGAGATTTCTTGAATTGTAGACACACAGAAAATGTTTGTGTGTAAAATACTTTATTCATGTCCTACTGCCTCTGATTTTCCAGCAAAACAAAAATTTTACATTTAGCACTACAGAGTAAAATACTCTGTTTCATATTAAAGTGTTTCTGTTCCTCTTAACAAGCTCAACAGGTGCTTTCTATTGGTGAGATCTTTCTTTCTAATCGTTAAATTTCAGATTCAGATCATACTACTTAGCACATTTCACAACACTCTGTCTGTACAGAATGCTTTCCTAAAGCCAAATTTCAGCTCATTGTCTTCAGAAATGCTCTGAATGATGCAGCTAATTTGACCCCACATGCCAAGTTTGCAAGACATCCACCCCCTTCCTGTCTGCAGAGTGCTCCCCATTCCTTGGCAAACTCCGAGAGTCTGGAGCTAATTGCTTTACAACTACCTCTGAATCCATCACACGGCCGGGCTGCAGAGAACTTGTCAGGGCACTGTGTTTTCCTTATTCATTCTGCTTCCTTTTAACTTCGTAGCAGCACTTTACAACAGATTAACTTCAATTAATAGTAAATTACGACAGGATTCATGTGGCATCACATATTACAACCGCCTCGATGCCAAAACCTTTCACAATGATGAATGTTTTACAGTGAATACCAAACACACTTCTAATTTCCTGAAAAGCATTGCCAATCTACCTTTGATTCCAAAGAAGCTGCACATCTTTATCTGTTTGAAAATACGAACTTTTGCTCATGAGATCTACACAAAGGCTCTTTTATGTAGGTCAAAGGATGCTTCCCCCATGCCCATTTAATATGTTTTCTGTGAAGTTCTCTGTGCTGCCCTTAGGGCCATGCACATGCTGGTGATATGCATGCAAGTTGCACAGCAAGTTCTTTCTCCCCCTCCCCCCCGAATCACAATATCTACAGTTCCATCTGCCCTGTAATGAAATCATGTACCTCCATTTATTTTTCAAGCATTTTTAAGTGTCACACACACAGTAAACCACTGCTTTATGAATAGGCCCCAAAGACAAGGACACAGTTTACAAGGAACTTAGCGTTTAAGCTATTTTCATCTTGACAATGACTGACATGTCTTTCAGAGAATATTATATATTTAGAGTCCTTTTGAAGGCACTGTACTTAAGAAACATGTCTCCTCAATTGGATGAACTACTGAACTAAATCTTTAATGTTTAAAGAAGGGTCAAAAAGGCACCCAGCTACAAAAGTGTGCAACCTACACCCAACTAATACCAAAGCAGAAATCCACGCAATGAATAATTTTTGCAAGTTTTCTTTCCACTTAAAAATATCTTATACTTTATCCCTGAATATTTATCAGACCTGAAACTGAAGTCTTAACAAAATAAAAGCCAAACTCCGGGGGGGG
>Ga0065711_1001794_pt1 | contig 39277 bp, 20 predicted proteins | sample Hoacrofraction12_FD_59098 | JGI IMG/M metagenome (GOLD analysis project Ga0065711, IMG submission 59098) | Hoatzin crop microbial communities from Cojedes, Venezuela - Epithelial fraction 12 v2 (version 2) | ecosystem: Host-associated > Birds > Digestive system > Esophagus > Crop | place...
TTGACCCTGCTTATCGCCCTGCTTCCTCCACGCAGGATCCTGAACTCCACCATTTCATGGTCACTGCAGCCGAGTCTACCTCCGACCTTCGCATTCTCCACCAGTCCTTCCTTGTTTGTTAATACAAGGTCCAGCAGAGCACCTTTCCTTGTTGGTTCCTCCACCACTTGCATCAGAAAGTTATCATCGATGCTCTGTAGCAACGTCCTGGATTGCGAATGCCTAGCTGTATGGTCTTCCCAGCTGATGTCAGGGTGGTTGAAGTCCCCCATGAGAACCAGGGCCTGTGATTGTGAGGCTGCTTGCAGCTGCCTTTAGAAGGCCTCATCAATTTCCTCCTCCTGGTCAGGTGGCCTGTAGTACACACCCACAGTAATGTCACCCTTATGAGCCTGTCCCTTAATTCTAACAGAATTAATGTCAGCCAAAACAACTTTAGTTGAGACTTATACTGCATATGTAGCAGCAGGGGTACGGCAGGTACGGAACATCCCTACTTGAAAGGTGTGATTTGTTCGATAGATATTCAAAGTATATATTAAGCACATGACAACTTCACATGTAAATGAAGTCCATATTACTTATACTAATTATATCAAGTACCTCCTTCACTCTGTGGCCCTATAAAGTGCTGAGCACTGTCTGTGTCCATGGAGGACATTACTACTGAAAGTGGATGACCAGTATCCTGTGGGACACTGCATTTCAAGACACACTGTTCAGCCCTCTCAGTAACTCACTGGTGAATATTTACATCAGAGTAGGATGTAACCTGTCCCCTCTTTTAACTCTCCTTTACCTGACCTTTGATCTTCTGTTAGCTATCCAGTAGTTTGCTAGCCAATAAAGATATTGAAGAGTCTCCCTTCAGACTTACATGTTCTGTGGATCAAACTTCTCATACCCTCACTCAAAGCTTTTTTTTTTGCATCAGAAGGCCCATTTTTATATGAATAGTTGTTGCTGTTTCTTTCCTGTGAAAAAATCCTGAATCAACATCTGACTACTTGTGTCAGAAATTATAACAGACACCTGTCATCCCTGCACAGGCAGGAACGGAATAAAATTTATGGCCTTCTTTGTCTTCTATATCTTCCTTTTTTTATTATGTTTGACATTTCTAAAGCTAAGACTTATTAGAGGCTATTATCTTGTGACTGTGAGCTGAGAAGTGTCCTTATGAATATCACAGAACACAAACGTCTCTGTAAATCCAAGTGCAGAAACTGTGAACATGGGAAAGCAAGAAAGCATCTAATGAAATATTATCACATTTTGAAGCTACTGAATAAAAGATGAAATAGTGGGTGAAAGAGGAAAATTAAGTCAGGAATGGACAGGGATCCATCTAATGCAACATAAATGCTTCTACAGTTTTGAACCGAGTTAGGGGTTATTCTTTCTTCTTATAAAATAAAAGCCAACTACTTTCTTCTCAGAAAAACACAGAAGTTAGTAATTAGAATCCAATACTAGAAAATTTTGAAGAAGTATAAAGGGAGGCACTTACTCTCTCATTAGCTTTTATTAACAACCTTCTGAGTTTGTGAAATCAGTGTAGCAAGTTACAAATGATGCATGAAATTAAAAATTTCTGTTTACCCTAGAGAGTTTTAATCCATGGTTCACAATGCCCTGCTGCAATATATGCGGTAATAACTTGCCAGACCTAGCCAAAACCTCTCCAAAAAAAAGTGGTTTCTCAGCCTAAAAAGAACTGTTAGAATGTTGCACGGGTTGTGTGTTTTTTTCTCCCACACGAACTATTGTTTTTCCTTTGTGCAGGAGCAAGCATCTCAAATTCATTCCAGAAGTTTACCATGCCACTCAGTGACCTCATGAAACAGGTAGAGCTCAGAAATCTGCTTGCAGAGTGTAGGCTGAGGGCTCTGGACAGTAGCAAGCATCAGGTTGATGCTTATTTTGGAAAATAAAACAAAACAAAACCTAATATTTGTGACTTACTGCCTCACTAGACCACACGTTAGTCATGTCCAGGGCTTACTAGGCCAACGCTCAGCAAAATTGTTCTGTGCTTTCTTGGTGGATGATGGTGATGTTTAGAAGAAAGATTTCCTTTGATACACTGCGTAGAGTTTCTGACAGGAAAAATACCTGTAGGTCTTTAAGCAGTGTTTTCAGGATAACCATACTTTCTAAAAGACACAAGATGTTAACTCACTATCCCAAATTCAGCTGCACTGTATCTAAATGGTTTCTTTCAGTCCTTACACATGTTGTCAGGCTGTCATGATCATGTGAATTGTGCACATTATGGGTCTTTCTATGGCTCTATGTTCATGTAGGAGATTTTATACTTACTTCTTTTTTTCTTTCCAGTATTTCTTCATGTATTAACCTCCATCCACGTATTCCTCACAAGCAAACTGAGCATTTTGAAACAAAGATTTTCGATCCAGAAAGTGTAAAAGACACGTGATTTTATCTTTTCCTTTAAGGTTGTTAGGTTGCATCCTCTTTCCAAATTGCTTCTGTGTTTGGAAATATTTTTATCCGTAGCTGAAACTTTTCTTTAGAGTTGGAAATATCTTCCTGCTCAGTCACTAGTGGAACAGGATAAAACAATGAGATCACAAGGTGTTATCTAAGTTATGAGGTCTTCAGAGGGCCAAATGATGCATAAAATACAAGTATCAGGTAACAAATTTTCCTCACCATTACTCTTAATTATTACTGCTTCTTTCTTGGGATTTCTTATGCCTGAATTTGATAAACACATGGAGGCTTAGGCAACAGTTTCAGTTTCCAGTGCTGGCTCTGACAGGTTTTTCCACAACTACCTGCAGTAGCCTTCCATCTATTTTTTTATTTTGAGATAGCAGTAAATAAACTAATGAATATAAATCCAGTTGTGAATAAAAATAACTATTTGGTGTTCAGTGCTGAACAGTGAGAACCACTCATGTAAGAAGAAACTGTTAATTTGCCTTGCCAAAAACTTCTAGTTATTCTGTAATTTATAATATTTAGGCATAGTAATTTGCCCTCATCCTTATTGAACTGAGTCTTGTTAATCTTTAAGAATTTTTTTCAGTTCACTATAACTCTCATTAAGATTGTCCAGAGTATATTCATAATAGTTTTAATAACTTTGCCAAAAAAATTGTTACCTGTTTTGCAACCCCAATGGACAATACAACAAAGTAAAAGAAATTTCTGTGTGCATAAATTGTTATTAAGGACATCCTTTGTTTTCTTACTTCCATGTTCCTTCTACACAAGACATTATCTTATTCTTTCTCTTTTATTGTTGTGGTCTATAAATTCTAGTGCTATACGACAAAATTTCCTTCTGTCAGTTGACTGAATACATATATTTAACATTTGCTAAACACGTTAATAAATTGATATTAAATCAATATTAAATCCTACTTATTAAAATCTTCTTCCAAAGGAGAGACAAAACAAGAGAAAAGACATCAGTGGGTTACCGAAAATATATTTGAACTTCAGTTGATAAAATCTTCAGATTCCAGAACTCACACTTTTAATACATGCATTGTTATTGTGTATTATATTTGATATAAAAATTTATAACTTTTCCTAACATATTTGTACATAGCAATGACAGTGATGTGACATTTTTCCTTAAATTTAGTGGAACACAACTGATATTTTTATCTTTTAGTACAAAAGAGTGTAGCCAAATTGTTAAGGGCAAACACTTGATGGATTCCGTTTATACCAAACTGCTGAATAGCCAAAGTGCCTTGTTATTCTGAGTGTTTCTTCACTTTCTTGTCCAAAGGATAGAGCTATTTTTAAAATTACTTTCCTTTGTGTGAGAGATGTACTGCTGTGCAGGCTTTCAGTATTTATTTCTCATTTAAAGTTCTCGTTATGAGAAAAGAAAGCAAACATGAAATGCATACACTTAGTCCTGTAGAAAGCAATAACAATATTTCTGGCTGCATTAAATCTTTTATAGCTCTGTAAGTGTTCAAGTTCCTGAAGAGAAATAAATTCCAGTGCAATTATGCAAAATCATAAATATTTAGACATACTCGGACAGTAGATAGCTATATGTTCTGCTTTGGTTGAATTGCTTCCATTGTTTATGTTTCAAGGAAACGTATGTGACCAAAGCAGAATATACATTCCAGCAAAAAGCAGACAAACTTTCTAATAGTAATAGCAGAGCTATATGGGATGTGACTTGGTCGTCAGCATTGATTGTTAGGTATCACCTGAAAAATAAAATGTTGCAGCCAGTCAGTTCATAAAACTCCTCAAGGCTATTAGGCAGGAAGAATGGTAAACAAGTGATAAGTCCATCTTAAATATTTCTGTGATATTCTGTCCACTACTGCTGTAACTTATTTCATTTAGGAATCCAGGACTTCCTCAGTCATCCGTTCTACTGCAGTTAACCACATTATGTAAATGATTCAATAAACTTACCAAACTCCACCTTAAAAAAATATTAGGTATCTTGCACTTGTTACTTTTATTAGCTATTGTTCCAAAATTTCATTATTATGATTGCCAAAAAGTCTCTTCTGCTTTTTTTACATAAATATATTCTTGTCCAGTTTAACACCCTCTTATAGCTATGCTAAAACTATCATTCTCTTTGAACGACTCTTGTGTCTCAACTAATGTGTTTGAAGAGAACAATCATGTGTCGCTTCTGCCTTCATTTTGCTAAAGCCAGTCTTTTGGTGTCCTCTTTTAGAAATGGTACATCCTTCCCTATATTATCCTAATACAGGTTATCTTGCAATTTTTCCAGCTTTCCTATGAGTGAATAGAACTATACTTAGTGTTGTAGATGACAAGTCGTCAGTGCATAACAATTCCTCTCTACACATGCAGATGTAGCTTTCTTGATGTATCCAAGAGCTGCTGTCAACGTTTAGTAGTTACATCGCATTGCTGGTGCCTTGTAATCCTATCACTGACTCCAAGCTTTCTTCACTTAAGTTTTTGGGCTAACTTGTAGCTAAAGCATACGGTCATACTTTTCTATTATGGAGTTTAATTCCTGCTCTGTTATTGCAGACTTTGAGGCATACAGGTTGGGGTTATATATGTAAGGTCATCCCTCCAATATGATATTTTGATCTTCCTCTGTACTGATGTCTTCCAAATTTTTTTCATAGAAAAAAATTGCATCAACTTACTACTCTCTTTATTTTTTTCCATCAAGGTCATAAAAATACTAAATAAGCTTTGTCTTAAGATCTGACCTTCAGGAATATCACTAGTAACCTCTTCTTTTTTTTGACACAAGTCAATTCCTCTCCTTCACCTAGTTTTTTCTCCACTCTGTCATTCTTACAAAAAGCCTGCCTTCTTTATTTTAACCTAAATTTTTCAACATTGTACTCCGTTAAATGCTTCACTAATGCCAAGATAGACGAGATATACATCATCACCCTTTAGTACAAAACTCAGCTGTCTCATAAAGATATGCGAGTACTCTGTTGAAATAACGTTCATAAACCCATTTGGGAATTAAAGCATCTGAAACATATCTGTTGAAATAACGTTCATAAACCCATTTGGGAATTAAAGCATCTGAAACATATCTACATTCAACAACCTATTCCCCCCCCTTCACAGGGACTCTGAGTAGATGCCTACACCCTTTCATCCGTTATCTAGTGAGCCTTAGTGTCTTATGGACTTAAATTAACTGTCCACACATAGTTAAATGTGCTTGCTGGGAGAAAGGTAGCTTCTTCCTTAAGTCTCATGTTGCTTCCTCAAGCCTATTTTGTGGTAAGATTTAGGAACCCTGGATAATATGAATTACACATAGTAAGAACTCTTCAGTTTTAGTGACAACCTTTATTTATGTTAACCTACCGATGAGAGCACTCACCTACAGAAAACAAGCCTATGTTCAGTCTGAGAGAGAAGTAGCATCTCAGAAAAAAAAGAATCATTAATCTCCTTGCAATGGATAGCCTCTGTCTCTTCTGAAGCTGAGCCGCTGGGAAGACAGAAATCAATGAATCGCAGCTCATACTGCACAAAACAGGGGCAGCCTAGATCTAACCAGCTGTTTAGGTCTGAAAGTGCAACAGATTCTGGTCTGTGTTGACACAGTTTTTGCCTTAGCCAGATAGCACTGCAGGTAAGGGATTGCATATTTCAGATAACTAGTTCTGGAACCCTGCTTTCGTTCCTGTGCCTTGACCACCTTCAACATTAGGTAGGAAGTGGATACCCTGATGTCTTGCTCTCCTCCACATCCTATGGCCCATACACTCTAGGAATTCATCAGCTGTTATGGTTTGGCTGCGGCCGGCAACAAAAGCGCCACGCAGCCTCCCCTCCCCCCCACCGGGGTATGGAGGAGAATGGAAAGAAACAGGCAGAAACTGGTGGGTCAGGATAAGGGCAGTTTAACAGAACAGCAAACAAAGGGAACAGTAACAACAATGATACAGATAAGGGGAATACACAACACAAACCGCACAACCCACAGAGCCACTCCTGCCGCTGTGCGCTCCTGAACTTCGAGTGAGTTCCCGCCGCCCTGCTCCCTCCCACCGGAACCCAGCATGACGGCACATGGTATGGAATACCCTGCTCTGTTTGGCCAGGTGGGGTCAGCCCGCCTGGCTGTGTTCCCTCCTGGATTCCTGTGAAAATTAACCCTGTCCTGGCCGAACCCAGGACATCAGCCTAACTTCCAGTGGTAAAGCAGCAGCTGCCCCAACTCAGGTCCTACACTTCCAGGAGAGAATGCTCTGGGAAACATGAGACTATTCATTAATAGGTTATTACTCCAGAGATTCCACTCAGTTAAGTATCCATTATCAGTAGGCAGAATGCCCTATGGCGTCTTTGTTAGACGAAAACTGCTGATATCTTTTTTTTTTATCTTCACTTTTTCAGAAGGCAGATGTTTAACTCAGAGATGTTCCAGATATGCTCTGGAGATAAGTAAACACCTAAAGAGACACCTAAACTATGTGTAGTTTGCTTTTTTCCAGTGACTTCAGCCAGTGGCATTTCACAGGCAATGAGAGGTAGAGACTGTTGCTCCCATCACCATACCAGGTCACAAGAAGTGCCTACAGAGGTACATTAACAGAGCAATTTTCTTTTGGTCTAAATATACTCTAAAGACATATATATTAATGAGCTTTTAGTTACTACATCAAAAATTTTCAAGGCAAAGTGTACTATACTAAAATTGCTAGAATTATTAAAATGTCCAATTTTTTTTTAATTTTATGCTGAGGATTTTTCACAATTTTATGCTGTTTCAATATTGACGTATTTTGATGGGTTTAGTTTTGTTTTAATAAGTTTTAAAAAAGAAAACCTGAGAAGCTACTCAAATAAAAAAAATCATCACAGAAAGAGAAAGCACACGTTATTCCACCCACGTTACCGATATAACATGTATAGATATACAAAGAACTGATATCTAGGCAACATTTGCCACACTTACTGTATTGGCTGCAGGTGGCGAGTTTTTGGTAGTGGTGGGGGCTGCAGTGAGAAGACACCAGGGCCTGCCCCATGCTGGACACAGACTGTTCCAATATGTTCCACAATGGCTCCAGTAGACCCACCACTAGCCAAAGCTAAGACCATGAGCCAAGCTGGTGACGCCTGTGGGGAAACACGTTAAATAAAAGGTAAAAAATGATGCACAGCAGCTGCGAGAGAGAGGAGTGAGAGAAAACATCAGAGAAACAGTCTTGCAGACACCCAGGCCTGAGAAGAAGGAGGGGGAAGGCATGCTTCAGGCGTCACAGCAGGGATTCCCCTGGAGCCCATGCAGAAGACCCCAGTTGGAGCAGCTTGTGCAGAACTGCAGCCCATAAGGAGGGACTCTACCCTATTCAGTGGAGGGGAACAGTGTGAGGAGGAAGGAGTGGCAGAGATGAAGTGTTCTGAACTGACTGATACCCCCGTTCCCTGACACCCTGCACCACTCGGGGGAGAGGAGGTAGAGGAGTCAGGAACGAAGGAGAGAAGTTGATACTGGGAAGAAGTGAGGGGTGGGGGAAAGGTGCTTTTAGTTTTTGACTTTGTTTCTTACCATCCTACTCTATTTGTAATTGCCAAAAATTAAATTAAGCTTTCCCAAGTTGAATTTGTTTTGTCTGTGATGACAATTGGTGAGTGATGTCCATGTCCTTATCTCAGCCCACGAACTTTATTATCTTATTTTCTCCCCTTCTCTTGCTGAGGAGGAAGAGAGAAGAGAGAATCTGGCTGGGTGTCTGACAGCTGGCCAAAGTCAACCCACCACATCTACATTACTAGATATTGATTTACATGGTAGAGTTAACTGGCTGTAAAACTCCTCAGAATCAATAGGTAAGGATTTTAATCCAGCTTTTCTTCTGTCCAGAGTTCTTGAAATAAATCTGTACTCTCAAAGAGGGGGATTTATTTGTTATTATTTTTAAATAAACTTCTGGACCTGCATCTCTAACTTCTCTTCCCCTTCATTTTTCCAAGCCTATACATGCCCCAGAACACCTTTGGTAGGAATGCAAAGATAAAAGTGAGGCAAAATATGGCCCTCCAGCCATCACATTATAGACACTACTACAAAGTCTAGTCATATATAAACAAGGTGATTGGTCCTTACAGCGAAAGTATTCTGTTATGCTTGTCATCTATGCACGCTGCTTAAAGGAGTCTAAATCATTTCTTGAAAAGAGCAATCTTTCTTAGCCGTATTTTTTGTTCTCCAAGTGTTTGTAGTTGCATCTGTGGGGAATGGAAATAATAAATGCCATTCTGGACACTCACCGAATGAGTGAGTCACTAACAATTTTTTTTAGTCTACTAAAGAAGAAATTATTACATTAGTTTACTATACACTTAAATCCCACAATCTACCTGTGAGGATCTTGGGGATATTTTATTCATATAACTGAATTTCCTGTAGAAAATTCCATCTGATCACACACAGTTCTTCAGTTTCACTTAAGAGACAGTTTATGTCTTCTTCTATTTTAAATAGTTGGGTAATTCAGTTACTTGGTCCCCATTTCACGTCCACTAACATTGTTTTGGCATCTAGAGGATTTTGGAGCATAAAAGTCACAGCAGTTGCACATCAATCCAGAGTCCAGGATGCAAGAGGAATCTTAGCTAAACTGATTTTAAAAGCAGTACACGCTGCCTGTCCCTTGCAAATCTTCCCAACTGTACCAAAAATGATGGCCTAAGTTATTTACTTGAAATGTACTGCGATGTCCATGTGCAATCTACAATTCAAGGTCATGTCCTCCTTAGGTAGACAGATCTCCTTGCATTGCATTTATCTAGTTATAATGTAAATATGAATAAGCATATATTTATATGAATTGCATTAAATCTATATGTGTATGCTTTATAAATATTTACACACATACATATGTAAACATGTATATATATGAAAATCAGTGTTGTAGTCCAGTGAAAAAGGAAAGAGTAAATCTGTAGTATTTGAGCATGCTTGATATACCAGCTTGATTTCTGCATTCCCATCACATACTATCAGCCATTAGTTTGAAAACAAGCAAAGCTGTAGGAATCCAATAAAGGACATGAATTGCCTTTAATTTTGAACTCATTTGCAAGATGTTTTACATTACTCTGGTATTTTTAATATAGTCTTTCATTAAAACACCCATAACAGCCCATCATTCTTTGACAAGTTGAAATGCATAAGAAGACTATGATAGTGCAATAACAACTACTAAAACGTTTAAATGATTTATTTAATTTAAATTTTTCAATGAGGAGTGGAGGCAGATTAAAATTTCAGTGCCGAAACTGCTTTGGTTGGCATCATAGGGAAACAAGAATGAAAAAGCTGGGGTCTGCAATCAGAAACCCAGACTGAATGTTTTTCCACATAGAACGATTAAGTAAAGATATCCAAGCAATATTTTGGACAGGATGCCCACCACACATTTCACTTCCTAGGTCCATTCTTTTTAAACCAAACTCCCATTAATACAGACGTAGCCAATATTTCCTCTTTATTGCATTCTTATGCCACCTCATTCAGGCTAATGATAGCTGGTTGTTTCCTATTATCTGTTCTTTTCAGTGAATTACTCTTCCACAGGATCTTCACCAAGGGTCCATACTTCCCTTTTCCAACTGTCCCATGTCTCTTTCACCTACATTTCTGGGGTCCCAGTTCACCTGGTTACAAATCATGAGCCAGCTGTAGTTTCATCACTGTTTTTTCATTACTGCTAAATTACTTCAAAGGTAAGCAACTATCATTAGTTTAAAGGAAACAGTGAGCTCCAGCCTTCCAGTAGATTCTGCTAGTAGGCTGCAGCTACAGCTACTTGTACAGGTGGATGCCAGAATCTATCACATAGTAACTACATGTGTCACACATCTACCACACAACTCTAATTACTTACTTGTTCTTGATCCAAGTATTGTAGTGGGTGTATTTCCAAGCCCTCAGTTACTAACTAGATAGATGACAGGGTGTTCAACATTTAACGATGATGTAGAGGCCACATATTCAGCAGAAAGTTGGAAAGAGACTTTCTCTCTCTTTTATTCAGCCAGCAGGATTTCCTTTCCTTGCATTTACAACTGCACATCAGTCATGCCCAACTATTATAATTGAGATTGATTTTCCATGCATACCACTGTTTATAATTACATAATCATGCTAAGGCTCTATATACCACAATTGTTCTTAAAGGTTTTCACAAAAACTTCTTAATAATTAATCCTGTAAGCAGGAACTTCAGAATAAATAACTTCTTTATTATTGATGTGTGATCATACACCTCATCATGCTAAAAAATAAGATTCCTGTAATTGGATAAAAAATAAATAATATTGTACTAGTATTGTATCCTCTTCATTAATAACCTTTTCCTCTAATTTTGTCACACATTCACATTTATCGGTGAAGATTTGGTCAGTGATTTGGAAGAAAAATAACGTAAGACCAGAAACATTCCCATTGACACAACTAGTTAATAGCTCTTTCCTCATTCTGTTTTGGGATATATTATTTAATCCACATTCATTACACTTAATATGTGCCATTTTTCTTTCATAACATTCCAGATTCTTAATAACAATGTTTTATAATAACTACAACACGTTAGAGAAATTTAATTATCATTGTGTTAATAAAATATAACAGATTTGTAATACTTAGAAATTCAGTAAGATTACATACAGCTAGCTTGGTGGAATCTATTTTCCATAAACTCATATTTAATTTTTAATTATTATTATTCACGTATACAGTTCATTTTGAATGAAAGATCTGCAGTCATCCTAATCATTAAAATCACTTGTATCCGGTATTATTTTTCATGCAAAGCTGTGTAGATAACTAGTGATCTAGGGCTTTAACCACCCTAGCATCTGTTGAAAGGACAACACTGTGGGGCACAAGAAACGTAGGGGCTTTCTGGAATCCACTGGTGACAACTTCCTGACATGGGTGTTTGAGGAGCCAACATGGGTGATGGAGGACAGAAGGTGCTCTGCTGGGCCTGATACTTACTAAAACGGAAAAGCTGTTGTGGGTGTGAAAGTCGAGGGCATCTCTTGTGCGGTGACCAGTGAGATGGTAGAGTTCAAGGTCCTACGAGCAGGGAGCAGATCAAAATGAAGGCCACAGCCTTGGATTTTAGAGGAGAAGACTTTAAGCTTATTCCACCAACACTTCATTTAAGGTGGAGCCCAGCACAATTTTTGGATAAAAAAAAGACCAATAACTTTAAAATAAATCCGGCAAAGAAAAATCTGGTCTACCATTTTCACTAAATACTTATTTTAATAAGATGAAAATATTTATTTTAATAAGATGAAGCAGAGCAAACAAAATTTACATTAAAGGTGAAGAAACATCAAATCAGGTCAACAGGGACTCAAAACTATAAAATTCTTTCAAATCATGCTAAACTGAGTCAACAGTGGGTCTCGGCAGCAAAAAGGGCCTACCATGTCATTGGCTTGCATCAAGCACAGCATAGCTAGCAGGTCAAGGGAGATGATTGTCCCAGTCTACACTGCACTAGTGCAGCCCCATCTCAAGTACTGTGTGCAGTTTTGGGTGCCTCAATATAAGAAGCACATCAGACTACTAGAGTGTGTCCATAGGATGGCTGGGGAAAGGTCTCAAGGGCAAGACTTCTGAGGAGCAGCTGAGGTCACTAGGTTTGTTCAGCTTGGAGAAGAGAAGGCTGAGGGATGACCTCGTCACAGTCTACAATTTCCTCAAGGGAGGCAGTGGAGAGGAAGGTACTGAGCTCCTCTCTCTCTTGTGGCCTGCCATAGGACTCAAGTAAATGTCATGAACCTGCATCAGAGGAAGTTCGGATTGGACATTAGGAAACCTTTCTTCGCCGAGAGGGTGCTTGGTCTCCGGAACAGGCTCCCCAGGGAAGTGGTCACAGCACCAAGCCTGTCACAGTTCAAGGAGTGTCTGGATGATGCTCTTAGTCACATGGTTTAGTTTTAGGTAGTCCTGCGAGGAGCAAGCAGTTAGACTCTATGTTGCTTACGCGTCCCTTTCAACTAGAGATATTCTATCAATCTGTGCTAAACAGTGACTAACACTGACACAATAAGATAACAGTTAAATCTACTACATAAAGGAAAAAAAATACAATTGAGGATGCATCTAACAGCTAATATTATCAGCTCTGATTTCTCCAGAAAAAATAAGACTCCTGAGATTCAATATTTATCAGTGTGAGGCATCAACGCTGACTTTTGTAAAAATTCAACAGGACAACAAAACATTAAATAAAGATATAAAATTTCAATAAAAGCAATAAAACCAGTCTGTCTTGTTCCAGACATCTCAAACTGGAGATGTTCAACTCCAGTGTGTATGAAGTTGATACCTCAGAGGATACATTTATATCTCTTGATGGAAATCTCTATTATTTTATAAACTCTTTATATTTCATTATGAAGTTCTACTTCTCAGAGAGCAACATCTTAATGCTACTTTAAAAGCAAACTCAATGAGCTATTACACTGGAACATTACCTAAACTTGAGCAACACCATGAATGTGTATAAGGCTTCTCTCTTATACAGAAGCCTGGTTCTATCAGGGCAGACACTGTAAGTCATACAGTGACAGATTATTTCAGCATTCACACAAATACTTTTACTGTTTCAAGTCCTGAAGCTTCTGGCAGAGCTGACAACTTGTGTAAAGTGAGGATACAATATCCCAGTACACTAAGCATGAGTCAGGAGCTCAGAGTAACAACTTTTTAACATAAGTATCAAGACAACTAGATATGCATGAGACTTTTCTTTCCACTACTTTTCCCCTCACCTTCAAACCTCCGCAATTTCTGTTTAATTTTAATTGAATTGAAAAGGAGCAGCACTAACATAAAAATCACTTAATCTCTTTGGATCTTTTTACTGTGTTACTTTTGCAAATGAAATCTTAATAAAAATCAATGTGATCAAATGGATTTCTTCCTATCATACCAGTTAATGTGCTTTATGCATTTCACACCATTTTTTTTGCACAAGCTTCAGTCAGTTTTATCATTTTCCATGTATAGTCAACACAGTCATATACAGATAATGTGAAATCACCTTTTTTCTTTCTCCAGCTAAACAACATACATAGCATTGGAAATGAAAAGTAGATTCAGAATCTCCAGCTGTCTTTAAAACTGTCTGGATGTCAAACAGTCAGTCAAATGAACAGTCAAATACTTACCTGTGACTCAAATCTTCCTAGCCTCCAAAACCTTCAGGAGAAAGAAGCCCTGAAACAGCTGGAGAAGATCCCAGACTGTTTAATATTTAGGTCAATTTTCCTTTATTCATTGTTTGCTTTAGGAAAAAAAATCCTTCCTTTGTCTCCCTCCCTTCCTACTTTCCTCTTCCTTGCCTTTTAATCCTTGATATTACTGCTATGTAATCCTTTCTTTCTCTCCTTTTCATCGCTAAAAGTTATCTGTTGCCATTCTGTCAGTCTGACACTCACACAATTCCTCAGGTTACATCACAAATACATTTCTAGCATAGTGAAAATACTGCATGAAAGGTCTATGAAATGCAATCCTGGATACCACCTCCTTAGAGCTCCGTGTGGTGTAAAGAGTCAAGATTTATATTAGCCTCAGCCTGCAACTCTTACTGTGCACCTAATGTGGTTCTCTCCTTAAAGAATCAGCATAGGAAATATATAGCCTTAATCTTGGGAACATGATTACTGCAGAGGTGATGGGAGAGCTGGTGATGGAAAATAATGCTTGGACAATTGTGGATCATACCTGAGAATATTAATAAAGTAAATTAAACCAAAAACAAAGTGGTACTTCAAGTGATTTTTTTTTCACAGTAGACTTTTAGATGGGTAAAGTTTATAAAATTTACCTGTGTCAAGCTGTGGGTCATAACACTCAGCAGTCCTTACAACACTTGGGAGCTGAATCTAGAAAGTTGTTTCTATGGATTATGACTGTTTATTTCTTACAGGTTTTATAGCACATAGAAGCCTTTTGCAGGCATGATTTCCAAAATTATCTGCATTTGTGGACTTAAATATTTTAATGAGAAGGAGCTCCCATTTCTCATGATTGTTGGCATCAAGAATGAAAATAAAGTTACGAGGTAGCACTACCAAGCATCAGTCTGTGCAAGATTTAGGGAAAACTTTGAAGCAGCAGACTTGGTAAGGTACATCCTCAGAGATCCTTTGGAGGCTTCTGAGGATTGCTAGTGTTTCCACGTGCTCTGCGATTTAAAGTCCATCTGGGTGCTTTAACTTGTAAGGGTCAGCCAGATGCTCCATCTGTCCTTATGCCATGCTTTACAGGCATCACCGCTTTGACAGTCTTTGGCTGCTCCTTTATTGGAGTGAAGGAGTTTGTTCAGGGATTGGCATTATACTTAAATGAGGAAGGAGCCCATGACAATGAGTTAATTATAGACAAATGTGTAGGCACTTCTGAAAATTTTAATGACCTTTTATGGCATCTTCAGATGGAAAAATAAACTCTGAGTTACAAAACCATTAATAAAAAGTCATGGTAAAATCTAATGACCTGGAAATGTTCACAGTTAAAGTAGATAAAATTCCTATATTGAAAAATCAAGAAAACACATGCTCAAGCTAGAAAAACTGCCTACTGATACACAACAGACACATGAAACTCACATTGAAAGGGTTGAAATTCAAGACATTAAACACAATTAGTTTGTCACTGAGGTGCATAAGTTACTCACATACATGTCCTTGTAGCACCCAAAGTACAGCCACACCACTAGCTGGAATGGTACCTTCTGCTGTTTCTTGAAGGACAGTTGAAAAGTTGACCAGCTCTGAATCTGAGATACGCCATTGATGCCTTGTTGGTAAAAGAAGTCAATGGTGTGTCAAAACACTAGAGATTAGAACCACATGGCATTGCTTCAATAACCACAGAATAACAGCTTCACAGAAGGATTGAGTTGGGAAGGGATCTCTGGAGGTCACCTGGTCCAATCCCCCTGCTCCAGCAGGGTCACCTAGAGCTGGTTGTCCAGGACCATGTTGTACTGACATCATTAAGTGTGACAATGTAGCAGAGAAACTGTTTGACTAAAGGAAATTAGTAAATCAGATCCTTCTGAAAGTTTGTTTCTCCATGAAACAAAGCAAGGTAAAAGGACTTGGAGGGGAGATCTAGTTTTTAGTATAAAACAGCAAGATAGGCATTATCATGTTTCAAAGGATGTGATCAATAAAATAACAGCCATGCTCCCACTAGCTAATAAAATAGAAAAACGAACTTTCTTATGTGTTGTGCGTTTCTTGAGAATGCATATTCTCGGTTAGCGTCAGATTGTGAGCCCTCTCTTTCAAGCGACCTGAAAGATCTGTTTCAACAGTGGCCCTGAGCAGTGACAAGCCTTTGAAATAATCACAGATAGTTCATGCGATAGCCCTTGTGCCAGTTTGGACTGGGCAAGAAACAAGAACTGAGTTTTACACTGCAGCCAGAGAACATGGCCCCAGTAGAGCCTCAGCCAGAAAGACCATCCTGGGCTTTGACAAACAAGTTTTGTGGCAACATGGCACCCCAGAGAGAGTGGAATCAGACAACAGAACTCATTTCTGAAATAAGGATCACCTCTCTCAACCTGTTGGCAACACTCCTCCTAAAGCAGCCCAGGATACTGTTAGCCATCTTTGTGGCAAGGGCACATTGTTGACTCATGTTCTACTTGTTGTCCACCAGGACACCCAGGTCCTTTTCTGCGAAACTGTTTACCAGCTGGGCAGCACCCAGCATATACAGATGGATGGGATTCTTCTCAGGTTCAAGACAGTCCATCCATCAAACGCATATCTCTCCATTTTAGCAACAAGAATGTTGTGCAGGACCATATCAAAAGCCATACAGAAGTCCAGGTAGATGATATTAGTAGCTCTTCCCTTGTCCAGCGATGCAGTCATTCCATAGTAGAAGGTCACTAGATTAGTCAGGCACAATTTGACTTCATTGAAGCCATGTAGGCTGTCCAATCACCATTACTTGAAATTTAGATACAATAGGATTTCAAAAATAATAAGTCAGGCAAATTGAGGATAAATAAAAGACTGTTGGTAAGCAAACTAGCGATGTAATGAGTTGTAATGCAACGTTTTGCTGACTTCCATATGTCAACAGATGTAGTTGGATTTTCACACAGACAAAACTTAGAGACAAAGGTCACAACATTTACAGTTTATTGCTTATCACAGAAGTGTAAATTTAGGGGAATATCCATTTTTTTTTCCTTGCATACACAGTGCTATCCCTATTTTATTCCTACAATCTATTAAAAAACATTCAGATAGTTTATTTTTTAATGTAAATACATAAAAATATTGTATGTCAAACATATACTCTTTAGGCTGACAAAAATAGGGGACCTGAATTCCTCAGATATTATACTATCAGGTCTGCCCCTGTACTGTGACGTCTTATCAGGATGTTGGTTAAGTCGTAAGGCAATCCACATCAACAATCAAAGGAAACAAAAGTCTACTTGATGTACCTAAACTTGCCTGGTTTAATGTAATCCCTTTACCTAGTCAATGCAGGCCATTCTACCTGCAACAAAATCCAGGGTTTATTGATCAGTCCGGTAAGACGTAGGCTGAATGAATTCCTTGGCAATCTGTTCTCATGGAAACAAATACTCCTAAATGTACCAACCCAGAAAAATCAAAAGTAATGCAATTGCAGATTGATTTTATTTTATGTCTATGCAGACACCAGGCAAAAATTTGAGAAAGATGTTGGGGTAAGTTAAGGAGAAAAATAAATTAAAGTGTGTCAATTTGTCTTTATTTTAGACATATAAGGTTTATTCATTACATTTACTCTTACACAGTCCTCCTTAGATCTCACTGCTTAACTACCCATGTTATTTAAAAATAAAAATTAGAACAAAGAAGGCTTTTCAGTTACTTTTGTGAATGATTACAGTGATTTCTTAACAGAATTAATACATTTGAATAGAATGAAATTTTTATAAAAACATTTCTACAGTTATACTATGTCTGTTCAAAATATGGTTCTCAACCTGACGTGGATGCACTAGAGATCACACAAAAGCTCAAGGGTTTTGTTAGCTTATTTTGGGGCTTGGGAAAGTGTTTTTTAATGAGGGAGAATAGAGATTGAAATGAGGCAACTAGTAAAAAAATGTTACATCAGTGCCTTTACATTGCAGGGAAGAAAATATACTCATTCTGCAAAAATTCCTTCTAAACAAGGACTTCTATGAGCAGAACCATGACCACAGTCCATTTATATCATGGAGCTATTGCAAAGTATAAAGCCACCTCAATGTCCTTGAGATTTTTACGGTTTCCAGGTTCTAATCTTCTAGTTGAGAATGTAGAGCGTGGCAAGGACTCCAAAACAGCAGTTGGCCAAAGACTCCTAGAAATACATGCCCAGCACCAAACCCCTGTGCTTTCGTACACTGTTGCTCTTCCACTAGCATCAATGACATGTACCATGTGGTGCTAAGGTCAGGCTTTCCTACTCACCGATTCACTCAAACTGCTTTGCAGTATGAATTTTGCTCTATCCATTTTTATTCTCCTGTATTAGCCACAGGGTAAAGGAAGGAAAACACCGAGATAAAACAGCAGTAGAAATAGAACCTTGTCCTTTTCCAGTTTTGGGAGAATAAACATTATTTTCCATCCTAAAATTCCAAATTAAAAAGATGGTAATACCTATGTAAACTCATCCTGGAACATTCTGACACCTTCTGACTTTCTGTGAGGAACATATTTCTTTCCTAACCTCTCCTTACCTGACCTCCGCAGCAGAAGCACCGGTAGCAGTAACTGCATCACAGAGAATAGCCATGGAGAGGACGTATGACTGCAAGGATTATACATGTGTGCTGGAGAGAATTCTTGCTGCTTGCAAAAAAAAGACATTTGAGTGACACGTCCATTAATGAGTTGGACTTGCAGGAAGCTGGAGGCCTTGTCTGGGACAGTCAGATATTAGGAAAAAACAAACAAACAAAAAAGAAATAAGAATATGATTTCTATTGCTTCTTTTTTACCCTATTTCTCAACCTCATAATGAGGAACTCTTTCTTCTGTAATGGATGAACAGGAGAGTGACAATTATCTGCACCAAACATTGAAAGCCAGTGTTAAATACCTACTGGTAATACAAGAAATAACAGTAAAGAAAATGTCCCACATCTGAAAATGAAAGAGAAGCTGAATTGTCTCAGACTTTGCAATTACAGACATAGAGATAAAAATTACATGTGGAAGCGATCCAAGAAACAGAACTGTTGCTATGCAGTGGCAGCTGCTTTCTTTGTAGTACAAATTAGTAAACCAAACCATCGCTCAGTAGGCCCAGCAGCATAGAAGACAATGCATGGATTTATATCCGTTAAAATGTATTTCCAACATTCAAATTTCTTAAGCACACTTTCACTTTGAGTGGTTCTTCAGGCAGAGTTTAGGCGTGATTAGCATCTTTACATAAAACGTTAATACATTACCCTTGCGAACTGTTGAAGCAGTGAGCAACAATAATTGAATTAAAAAGAGACAATTCATTTAGGACAGAGGGGAAAAAGGATGCATTGCTGTGAGGTTTGCCCTCTGCAGTTAACTGAATAAGCAACAGACATTTGATAAGTATGAATTTAGCCATAATTCTGTGAACTAAATAAGGAACCCAACCTCAGCTAAGTTAGTGTCCCTACTCTAAGTCTGATTTTTCACGTTAACTGTGAAGAAAGAAGCAGCAGAACAAAGTTAGAAATAATATTTAAAATACTGAATCAATTCAGACATCATTCTGGCAAACCAGAAACATGCATACTTTCTAAGCTATTTTACCACTTGCTGTCCAAGTCCTTCCTACTTCATGGACCACAAAAGGCCCCCAGTCAGAAAGCGGTACACTTAGCCAATGATAAATGAATCATCCTCCATGTTCTTCTGCCACGCCACGTTTGGCATCCTCCCTACACCTCTATGATGCTTCAGTGAGCTTCCTGAACTTCGGTCCCCACCAGCACAACTCGGATCCACCAGTCAGAATGTGTTTAAATAAACTTTCTGCCTGGTATTGCCAAAATATAATTATTGAATCAAGGATGAGCCACATGTTTAACCAGGAAAATATTTATTTGATTCACAGGTTAGGAGAAATTAAACAGGGCAAATATTCTTAATGTCCTCTTTCTGTATACCGAAATGGCTTTTGAAAGCAAATATTAATTTCATCTTCAGGAAAAAAAAATAGATATTTAAGATGTCTCTTTCACCAATTCCTTTTGACATATCTAAACCACAAAACCTTTCCCCAACAGATGCACAGGGCCTTCCAACCATGTAAAAAAATAAGTATAGCATCAGCATTTGATGAACTCCTTAAAAGTCGGCAAAATGAAGTTCTGGAAATTTAGCAGTAAAAATATGACAGAACTCTTTTCTTGATCCAGTACAACTACCCTGAGTTAGAAGCAGAAAAAAGTTCTTTGGCAGAGTCTGTCAATTTAAAGCCAAATATCAAGAACAGTAGAACTGCAAGGAGTGTGAAAGTCGCTCCATGAAATCCTTTGAGCAGCAAGAACTATTTTTTTCAAAATAATATGAAGATTTGTAATATTGAAATTTCAGAATGTTTACAAAGATGAACACACAACTCTTAAACATTCTCAATATCCCAAGAGACTGTTAATTAAAATTTGTCAAAAGCAAATGAAAGTACCAGATAACAGCATTCTAATGAGATTAATGCTAAAAATAAAACCTAATGCTTAGTCAAATGAATATCACATTCAGATGATACAAGGAATACTGAGGTTGTTAGCTGAAGATCTGTTCAATAAGCCCTACATTTATCGTGACAGAAGTTATTATTAGATAGCCATTAGATCTTGTTACTTTACCATTATATCTGTGCACCTTTAATCATTTTCGTTACTTATTATTTCTTTATCCACTAAAAGGCACTGCTACTACAAAATTATGCTCACCTGCTTGCTGACTTTCTACATCAAATGGAACTAATCACAAATGGAAACAATGAACCCATTGTTCAAATCCTCAAATACCAGTGATATGAAGCTGATAATACTGTGTTAATAGAAACCAATGTCTGTGATGAAAGTCAAACCATCTCCCACAATATTTTCAGGCAGCCTTACTTTGATTTTTCCTTGGATGACACTTCCCAGATGCTCCTGATTCAGAGGAAGATCTCCTACCTTATCCTTGCTGGTAACAACTGAAAAATATGCAAGGAAAGGTATACTTGAACCGAGCCCTGATGATGCTAAAGAGAGGTAAAGCAGAAAAAGATCATTTCCCATTACTTTTGCATTCCTGATGGGAAATAATTGTTATAGTTTTGTATTGCCACATGAAAAAGAACATATTTTATCCCTCACAGGTATATTTAATCAACAGAGCAGTCATTTTATTTTAATACTGAGCTATGGCAGCTGTTTAGCATGTGAATTAGTCTCCCGTTAGATGCATCTGTACTGCTTTATAGTTTCCCAATTATTATCACGATTTTGCTTAGAACAAGAATGTTTAGGGCTCTTTCCTGTGTCAAGACCATGAAAATCATATATTGTGTCACAGTAGTGGTCACTAACATTCATTACTCTTTAGTGAATTTGTCAGTCTGACATGATCAGCAAACTAAAATGAAAATAATCAAATACTTAAAACAACATCTTTCCACATATAACGTGGACACGAATAATGGCATCAGCTAATGCTGAGGGATATAAAGTCAACAACATCATTAACTTAAAATTTATCTGCAGTGAAGGAACAAAATAACAGAAAGACTTGTAATGGAATATCAATCTAAAGCTCCTCTAATTACATTTACAATAAAGCAGGCTAACAGTGAGGAAAAATGTTTATTTCTGAAGTTATACATCATTATGGCAGGCACCTTTTGCACTGGTACAAACTGTTCTCCACATACAGCTTTTTTTTTCTTCAGTAAGAAATATTTGAAGTAATTGCCAACAGTTGAGATAAGGTCACATACATCTCCTTGCAACAGAGTGAGGGGAGTTCTGAGTATGGGCGCCTGATCATTTACATTCTGAAAGACCCAGTGGAGTCTTGCCTCTAACATCAGAAGAAACAGGGGCAGTCCCAAGGTCTACCATACTAGAGTTCTCCAGCAAGTAGTCATTGTATATTGAGCCCAATACTTAAACAATTTCTCATTTTAATTACCTACATATTGAAAACATACAAGCTGAAACTTAATTAACATTATCCTGCATCAAATACCAATAATGCTATCAGAAATAAACAGCAATCAGCAATAAATGAGATTATTTTATCTGCACATTCTGCCAGCAATGTGAATTTTAGGTGCACAATGAATGACTTAAAATATAAATACTGTCCAGGACTCCGCAATTAAACAATTTCTACTGTTATTCTTTTAAATTACTTGTTACTATTTTGTGCGTATTGTGTTGCACACGTGCTAAAGAGGAGGCTGAGAAATTTGAACTATAATATATCATCTCTTTTTCATTATGCAAGATTATACTAATTATTTTTATAAAAGATAGCTTTTTTCCTGGAGCCAACATATAACTTTTTCTATTTGGCCCAATAGCAGGTGTTGTTAGAATCTTAGATGTACAAGCCCTTTCAATTTTTAAAGACCAAGCAAACAAAAGTAAAATGCTGTCAACAATGTTATTCAAGCGAAGGCAGAGTTCTCATACAAGTACAGTTACATTTTATCTCAGACACCGATAAAACAGTATCTTTCTAAAAAAAGAGCACGATCTGTTAGGATCTAGTAGTCCTGAATCCTCAAAGGATATCTAATCAAGTCCTCCACAAACTTTCTAAGAGTTTCCCTTCTGCACTGGTCTGACTCCTATGGGTTTTAAAAAACAATAAAAATATCCTCCACAGTTCTCCTACATTAGCAACACAAGCATCTGTTTTTCTGCTTTCCTCTTGTAATGATTTTGGTGCTTATAGAACCTATGTTAAATCTTCTGGATGTTCTTCTCCATGACTGCATGTGTCAGACAAGACACTCAAGAAAAGCCATGGCAGAGTACATTTTTACCGGAATCATGTGGGTTAAAGATCAGGCACTGGAACAGGCTGCCCAAGGAGGTGGTGGAGTCACCGTCCCTGGAGGTGTTCAAAAAACGTGTAGATGTGGCACTTTGGGAAGTGGTTCAGTAGGCATGGTGGTGTTGGGTTGACGGTTTGATTTGATGATCTTAGAGGTCATTTCCAACCTGTGATTCTATGATATATCATGTTACACACAAAATCTTGTGCAAGGGAACACACATTATGCATAAGGATAAGAATTTATTGTTAGTCCAGTTAATGTTTTTACCATTCAATCAAGCAAATTCTCTGATTAATAAAGAAAATTCTCTTTAATAACACCATTTAATATCTGCATAAAGTTTTCTCTTCCTAAATGTTATGCTCACTCTGGATCCTGACTTTGGTATTTTCATTCTCCCTCTAGAATAGGGAAGGCTTAAAAGGAGTTATTATTGTCCTGAGGTCTGAACTAGGAGTAGTTTGATCATGGTGATGGTGGTGGGGTCCTTTTCTCTTCAGTGTTGGTGACCATTTGGGTTATTCTTACATGTTTACTTATCACAGTTTGCTTCCTTCTTGTTGATTCCCAGCTACAACTTGCACAACACATTCCCCCAACCCCAATGAGCTGTTGTTAGATACACAGTGAGAAACCTAGTTTTATCAGACCTTTTTAAAATGGATTCACAGATCTTACACTAAACCAGGTGAGGTTACGGTCATTTGACCACCATGCCATTGTTAAAAACTGCTAAAATCAACTCTGGCCAAGGCAGACCTACACAAATCCTGAGATCCTATACTCCCAAATCAACACAAAGTTTAAGGCATGTTTTTAGTAATGGCAAAATCATATTAGTCAGTCTACAGTTGTGAATGTGCTCCAGCCCACCACTGCCCAATGGAAAATAACCTGTTTATTTGCTACCTGGAGGCACCTCAAAAGAAGTCAATAAAGACTGATGTTGTTTGAAGAAGGACAGTTTTCTTTCCCCCTCTATAATATGAAATTATATTAATTTAGCAGTCCTAAAATTTACCTTGCAAAGGATATTGCACACACCACACAGTTCAAGACTTCCTTACCTCAAAATGTCAGGAAAAGTCATGAATTCTCTCATGCCCAAAAGACAAAATTTGAAGCTGGTGACATTGTCAAAACTTCCCTTGTGAAAATTAGACAACTAAGGGATCTAACCTTCCATTCTCTTCAGACCAGCTGACATCATAAGGATGAGGAGAGGACAAAATTAGAAGAAAAATGTGGTTTTGTATATTAATGGTAATCCCAAATGTGGTTTTCACCTCAACAAAAAACACAGACAGGGCGCATAACAGATGGTCTATTCTCTCCTTGAACAAATAGTCAGTCAATAAATTTCTCTTGTGCTGAAGGTTTTAGAGATATAGAGGTCAGTATCACTACAGATGCAAATAGTTAATACAGAATATTACATTGAGTATTCATTATTCTCAGAAAGAGATATTTATAAACATTTATCCATTAATGTGAGGCTGGTATTTATTCTTCTAATGTTCCATGGAAAAATACATTGGAGGATAAAATTAATTATTTTTAATTCATAAAGAATTCATATAATGTTTTCCATAACTCAGGGAAAAATACTTCAAAGTCATGTTTCCTTCTGTTTCTACTGCTGTTTACAAAGATAAGCATTTACAGTCTCTTGGGTTTTTTTTTATAGTCTAGCCAGTGCGATAGAATGTCATTAAGCTGTTTCTTTGGAATGAATGCAAGCACATGAATTATTTGCCTTCTGGAAGAGACGCAGCTTCTTGAAGTGGTATCCAAGGTGCAAGAACAAAATCATAGGGAATCAATCATCTTGAAAACTGCTGCAAGTGGTAGCATGTTTACCATGCTTGAACATAATTAGGCCTCCTGTCTCTTAATTCTTACATATGGTTAGTCAAACACATTTACCATGTGAGGACAAGGTTCAGATGAACAAGTACTTAGACTTCTAAAAATTATGAACATTATATTCAAACACAAAACAAATTCTTTCCTTTATATATAAATAAATAAATAAATAAATATTCCAGGACACGGGGACAGTAAAAGCACCAAGTCTAGTGGAAGCACCTGTTTCCACAAAATAACAGGATTATTTGTTCTCAAAAACATTACTGTAAAAGAGGAGGCTATGCGCCTTGAATAGGCCCCTGAAAAGTCTGAGCTGTTGCCATTAAAATAAGACCCCACATAAATGTCCTGTTGACTCCACACATAAGTTGTGTTCAACTCTTGCCCACAACTAGATTTTCAAATAACGCTGTCAACAAGGTAAGTCCATCCATTGTAGCTTTTTCTCCTCTTTCCAGAAAACATCTTCATAGTAGAGGAGCTATCTGCTGCCATAATATGAATCTCTTCTCACCTTATTTAGCAATGTACAAACTAGTCCCAGTGTTGTAAGTCTAATTCATATTTTGGCAACGGTGAGTCTCAAACAGTTTGAAACCATTCGAGGCAATAGACTGAATCAGCACAAACTACATCAAAACCAGCATGCAGCATATCTTACAGTCATTGTTAAGCCAAAAAAATTGAAAGATACCTGATTAGAAATAGTTGTTATGTAAATAAATTAAGAATAAATTGTATTTTCTTTGATGTTCCAAGCAACTTTAGTTGGGAGAATGGAAAGATTAGTCAGTATGAAGGAGACCTCAGTAATTTTATTAGGATATGGAAGTAGAAGACAATTTTCTCTGGTCAAAGATAGGGTGGCAGAAGTAGATAGTGTAAATTCTCATGTTATAAAATCAATGTATTTCACCAGCTTACCTTGTTACTTCTCAAATTCAGATAAAACAGAAAACTAACTCTGGCTGCATCTTGGGAGCTTAGATCAAAAAACCCTTGCTGATTTCTCCAAAACAGCCAAATCCAGAAATAGCTGTGTGATTCAGTTCCACTGATTCTCATATCTCAGCCCTCCTATTCGCTATGGAGTTATTCATCAAGCAGCTGCCGGCAGTGGAGGACAGAAGGCCATTCTTTTACCTTGTGTGTATGCTACCAGCTAGGGTAAAAGGGTAAATCCAAATGGTAACTTAAGTTAGAAGTTACACAGCAGAAGACCACTTCTGGGTTTTTCTAGACAACAGTCAAAAAACCAAAACAGTGGATAGTAAAAGTAATGATAAATACTGGAATTGCGGGGAAGGAGATTAATTATTATCCCATCACAGATATGTCTTATAGTGCATTCTATATGGGAAGAAATACAGGATAGAATAAAAATATTATCCTGAGCACTGACATTCCTTCTAAGACAAGCTTTAATATTAAGTGACTGATATGGGAACTTGAAATATAATAAAACAGTCTGCAAGTCAAAAAGTTGTTTTCTGATAAAATGCACAGAGATAGTAAGGCTGAAAGAGTGTATGTAATTTCAAAGATATGCAATGGAACGTGGGGAGCAGAGTTTGAAGAATATTTTTAACAATTTGAATTTATCATAGGTGAGCTTCAAAAACTGATTCAGCTTTCAGCAGCTGTGCTATTTACTGTTTCCTCTATTCAGAGCTCATACACAGGAACAGATCTCCAGAGCATTCCCCTGAATCTTTTAGTGTATGTGAGTTTCAGTAGTGAAATTCTAACGCACAGAAGACACAGTCCTCATGTACTGTCCCCATTCTCTGACACAGAACTTCTCCTTACAAAGGATGGATGTAGAAGCAGATGAGAAGCTAGCTAAATTTTATTTATTGACAGTAGATTAGAATTTTAAAGTGGGATGATATCAACTTATTTGCTCATGTACCTCTGCATGCTGAAAGGAAATGCCAGGTGCATAACAGATGTCTACAGCTGTAACCAGGCAGTTTTATATGAAATGCCAATATTTGGTGCTTTTAGCAATTTCTAATTGTAGAAGGAATACATTGAGATTGTCTGTATCTGAGGCAGTCTCTTCCCTTTTCAAAGCTTAACAAAATGGGGACGTAAAAAAATATTAAAAAATGAAACTTCGCTAGTTGACTTGATAATAGCTAATGAAAAGAAAAATTTGGTGAAGTGTAATGCATTTAGACTTCAGTAACGTGCTTGACTAGGTACTGCATGACACATTGCTAGGAAACCAGAAGACCAGAAAATCACCATGGTGCACGTCACATGCATTCAGCTCTGAACAGCCTGCAAGTCTCAAAGTATATTTAATTCTAGAGTGAAGACTTCTCCATGAGCAGGTGTGCATCTTAGAGATCCCACAGGGATCTGTTCTTGATCCTACTCTGTTTACAAGCTTGTTAGCAACCAAAACATATTTAAATCCTTACTGGATAAGTCTGCAAATTGCACAAACACAAAATACAGAAGAGAATAGGTAATCAAATAAAGAGTGGTCTTCATTTTCCCATCAGGTGGCTAAAAACAAACCTTGCACAGCATTATGGCAAAGTTTAACATTAATGTAGGAAGCTCTTACAGAATGGAGAATGCTGGTAAGCAGTGACTCTGGAGAAGGATTAAAACTCATGGTACAGAAAGATATTACTACCTTTGTATTTGCTTAAAGGTGAAAGTTACTAAAATGCTGCATCCGGCTTCAATGTTCGAAACTCAATAATAACTGGAGAATGACTAATAGACTAGAATGCTCTGCTGAAAAAAGAATCATTTGTGTTGCCTTGTTTACAGTTTATATACCAGCATGTGCATTTATATATACATACATATATGATGCATACTGAATTGATAACACATTGAACTTAGTAGTGATGACAGATGAAGTTTTTTACAGTGGTAAGAAACAATCATCTTGGTAAAAAAAAAGATATCTTGCTCCAGTAAATTGATTAGTTAGACACATTGATTTCACTACATTAAAAAGAAAAAAAAAAAAAGACAAATTAGTTAATTCACATAACATCAAAACAAGTTGCTTCTGGTCTTTTATTTTGGTTATTTGTGTTTACCAACTTTAAGGATCCAACGTAAAATCAAAGGCTGTCAAAAGACAATCTTCTCTAGACCTACTGAAATTTGCCACTTTGATTGGATCCACAAATAAATAAATAAATTTTTCCAATTCTCATCTTTAGTACAAAAACAAAATTAACACGTCCGTTGTTCATATGAATATAATTATTAACAGCGTGGAAAAAATATCATTGATAAATTGGATTACCAATCACTAAGAAACTTAAAATAAAGAATAAATATTTTTCAAAAAGGTAGCTTCCAGTTAAGTCTCAGGTCCCAGACTTAAAAAAGATATCAATTCAGAAAATCTTTATGCCTTTCAAAAAGTTACAGTAGATCATGGTGGTTTTTGCTTTAACTTGAAAAGGAATTTTTTTAAAAGAAAGAGAAAAATGTACCAGTTATATTGGTACAGAACTTTTCCTTCATTTTCCTTTAAAGTTTTTTTTGTGGTACCATGAAAGAAGAGAGTCCATGTACCATCAATTAGGATTATAATGACATGTCAACTCACTAAAGCAACAAGAAAGGAGAAGAAAGGCAGGCAGGCTCTGTCTGTTCTTGCATTATGAAATATGGATATTGTTTTCAGAGTCTCTTCAGCAAACCTGACTTTGGAGTCAAATTTTGTTCTCTCTTTTGCCTGTGGAATATAACCGAAAGGCCGAGCATATTGTTTAGCCATAATATTTACACTTCTCCTATCCTCATTTTCAATTACAGTTCAATTATTTTATGAAAAATTTCCAAGAATTTCAGTCAACTATAAGGTGCAAGTGTGAAAAGTTTCAGGCAGGTGGTTGAAGTTTAACCTTATCAGAAGAAACTGAAAGACAAGACTTACAGTGAAAGATGTTGGACAATGCTATGAGCATGATTTCACTGCCACTATAATAAAAACTACACCCAATGCATCTTCAAAGTATTTGAAATAAAATTTTACAAATAAATAACTCCTAAATGCTTTGATGTTTTAAAACAAAATTGATTGTCATTATTATAGTTTCTACTATAAGCCTGAATACAACAGCCAACAATTCAGGGTTTGAAATTTCATTTATGTTGCTATTTTTGTTAGAATTCTTTCTTTTTTTTCCTACCAGCCTTCTTAAATAGTCAAATTTCAGTACTATAGATCCATAATAAGGACAATCATGATCATAATCTGAATTACTGTTTCCTTTGTTAATTATTTGTCTTCATCATCACAAAACATATTACTTACTACTATTGTGGAAACAGTAAGGGATCTAAAACTTTTTACTGGGTCTCAATAATATTTTACTCTTACATTTTCGCAGCTTTCTTAAGGCAAAACAACTAACCCAACTGTCACCTTCATGTGGTTAACGGTTTTGTTATTGGCAACTCTTTTTCAACAAGATCCTACGTCACACCTAAAGAACTGCTAATATTCATGTCCTTCCTACTGAACAGGGGCAGTGCCAGGAGAAAATGAGAAACATGGTTTGAAAGAGAAGGAAGATAATGTCACACAAGAATAAAAGCAGGAAAGTTAGACATCAGGTCGTTAGATACCGGCTCCTTAGCCCTTCAGTTTTTAAGAATGCATTACAGCAAACTACAAAAATGTGGAGTCCATCTTTGTTCTTTCAAAAGGGAATACCAGTCTCACACTATGTAGACTCACTGTGCAGTAATGACCTCTGAAAGACTTTCATCTAGTGTTCACTCTAATCAGAATTTCAGCTAATTGTTGCTTGTTAATCAACATGACACATTTCATTTTGCATATCCAACTTCAGCCTTCCTTGCAGAAATACAACACCAGTCCAGCATTAATTATTATTTATTTGTATTATATTCCTTCCTGCAGCTTCCGTCACAAGCTATGATCCCCTTGTAAGTAACAGTGTAAAAGCACAGAACAAGATGTTGCTTACCTAGAACTTTACAAAGAAGTTTACAAGCTGGCTTTCGGATGGGACACAGCAGATGGATATAGACTGCCAGGTGATTGCAGCGAAATAAGACGACAGTAATTATTAGTCCAATGGCGAACAGTGTTTCAAAATTCATGGGTGTATTAAAGGGAGGTCAAATTCAATAAGAAATATAAAGGAAGCAGCTTTAGGGGTGCTTCTGGCAAAGTCCTATGAAAGGCAGCAGAGAGAAAAGTTATTAGTTAAACACAATTATGTCTTGGTTGATAGGGCTGAGGTTGAGGGCTGATCAGAAGGGAGATTGATATCTATGCAGGTAGTGAGAAATAAGTAGGAGAATGATAAATAAACCCTGTCATCTTAAGTTTCATGCAATAGAAAAGAGCCAGGGGATTACAAGACAGGTAGGAATGACAAAATCGAAGTAGAAAAGATAAAATTTATCAAGTGAAACAATGACTTCCTAAGACATGGAAGTACTGGAAATTAAGACACCAGTTGACAAGAGTTTTACCTGTAGAACTATCAGCTCAAGCATTAAAAATAAAGCAGCTTCATCCTAGGAAATGCATATAAAAGCCTGAGAAGTCAGGTAAAGCCTTACTTGATAACATGGAGTCATAAAGGGCATAATCTCAAAGCCAGATTTCCTATCCAAACTCATAACTCCAGTACACCACAGAATACTGCCTAACACAGTTCTTTCCTCATGCAAGGCATTCCCTGCTTTAGAAACTTCTGACATCAGTTTCATCTAGCAACTTGTTGGATACGGAGCAACATAGAACTGGTGGACTGCTTCGTTCCCTTCCCACCTTTTGCAGATGATGGGCACCTTTCTGCTTCATTGATTTCTAAGGTCTATATTCTATTCCTGGATTCTCCATCAAAGACTATTTCTAGACTATTAAGCAGTCATCCATTACAAACTGTTGGAATAAGAATCCAAAAGAAATTTTCTACTGATACTACTGCCTCCCAGGACTCATAAGTCTTTCCACACGTCCATGCCTCTTCCCTCTCCTGCAGCCTCCCAGCTTGACCCAAAGAGAAACGAAATGCCATCACTGGCTTTAAAAGAAAGTAATTTTGTATTATTTCTCTAAACTATCCTGATTCTATGGGTAAACTGAGTTAAACATAGTTTAGCCCGAAATATTCAGGGAACAACAATGTTCTAATTTCGGGCAACAGTTTTTTAGTTTTTGTATTATATTCAAAGTGGTAATTGATGGTAGTGTATAGCCTAGCCTAAGGCTGGTAGTTAATAAATGGGTATACAGTAAGTGCAGAGAGTAAATTCCAATGATAGTTTAGAGCAGGCAACATGGACTGTGTAGATTTGCAGCTGAAGAGTTAAGCACAACTTTGGACCGAAGGTAGTTGCAAAAATCCCATCTAATGGCAGAAATCATGCATGTCTCTCTGTGGCAGCGAGAGTCACTCCAAGCAAAGCAAGCAGCAGCATTTCTAGTAAGAGAACAGTGGCACTTCACCTTTAGCTGAAAGCCAAAGTTTCGGAGGCTTTGTCAGATATGTGCGAGCACACACACTCCTCAGGTTCTTAAGGAGCAGTTGAAACACGCACAGAGTTTTACAACAGTGTCTGCTCAGCAGCCGCATCCACCTGTGACACAGACTCAGTGAATGTGGACTTCCCATTTCACTGAACGTGTCTTACTACTGATGACCTTATCTGCAGCACGCTTGGACTTGTTTTAAGAAGAGTCGTTAAAGAAGAGAAGGTTATAAAGTGCTGGCAGGTTCTCTGGCCTAGCAATAGTCCTATTAGTACACATAATACTGAACACAGAATGTTATAGCCTCTGCTGCTATGTAGAAGGTTGTGCAATGCTGTTAATTTGTTTTAGATAACAAATAGTGAAAGAAAATTAACTTCCACTGGCCTTATCATAAGATACAATTGTATTAATGTGTCTCCATTAGTAAGTTATTGAATACTAGTCATCCTCACAAATAAGCCACACAATTTGCACATTTCAGTGGAATTTGTTTACCATATGAATCTTTTTTTTTCGTTTGTTTTCAGCGTAAGAAGTAGTGAATGGACAGGAAAACTGCACCAACAGCAAAATAAAACTGAGGACTTTAATCAGCCTAGAATTTATTTGTCTGAAGAACTCTAAAGAAAAGACAAGATACATTACTGTCATATTCCAAACATGTTCATCTGTTTTACAGAAGAATGATGTCCTTCTACAGCAAAATTCTCTAGAACTTCCACTAAAAGAGTTTTTCCTGTTCTTTAGGAAATAATCTCTGTTACTCATCACCATTAACCACAGCATGGATGCGATTTTCAGTGGTTAGAGTATTTAGAGTACTTTTTTTGCAACTGTTTCTGTGAGGAAGTTCATCAGAGCCTTGTGACTTTGGTTTGAAAACAACAAATTGCCTTTCTGTTTTTTCCCCTCTATGGTTCTGTGAAGGTCTGAGTACTTAATGACAGTGATATTGGCTGGGCAACAACAGCTGACATAGAGTGAAGAGAGAAATTTTATTTTATTTACTGCATTTTGCTGCAAGGGGTTGCTAATTATTTTGTTTCAATGCAAACAGGAAAGAACACTTTAAAACCTTGCATCTGGATTCATAACTGCTGCAGTCAACTATAGGAAATTTGTAGCTTGGAGAATGACAGTGGAGGAAGGTCACCAGCAATTACTGAGAGCATTAGAACTAAGGGAGTTCTAGATTGAAGAGTGAGGTTACTGTTTGAGTGATGAAAGCAGACTGTCAGTGAAAGTCTTTACCCTGCCCTTTGCCATTTTGCTAACCACTTAGAGTAATACTTCATACTAGTCTCTTGGGGTTTGCCTTTTTTTCCAAGGTTGTACTGTCATTCTTTCCTGAATCTACATGAGCCTTCCAAGAGATCTGTTTTTATAAATATACTGTTTAAAGTAAATACACCCCTGAGATTCAGCTAATGCTTCAAGCTCAAGTCATCATCTTGAAAAACCTCACTTTACATATGTGCTCTGGAGGGACTGTCAAGAGTTTGGCAGAGAACTGAGATGAAGCTCCAAGCTGTACTGAGGATGTTTCATGTACTTAGAGCTCCTAGACATCAAGAATCTGCATCCCTGCAGAGGGAACCAGTATGCTGTAATTTGGTGATGAAAGACTGAGTACGGCTTTCGATGCAGTTGCCTCTAAGAGAAGCAACTGGAAGCGAAACAGTGAACAGGAAAGCTAGAGTGGTAAGAGACAAGGCACAGGGCTGAGTCAGACAAGACAGGTGCAGATAGAACAAGTTCTAGGAAGAACAATATACTACGAGAAATGTGAATTGTAAGAAAAATAGAAAGGAAGGTATCACGATTTTAACAGTGGAACACACATTTTGGCAGACCACAAAAGCAATGATAGCTTCACATTTTCTGATTTGCTATGATCAACTTTGTGGTGTTCATAGTCTTCTAAAATAGGAATTTAAAAGATTCATTGTTTATGCAGTATTGATACACATGAAGTTTTGTAGATGCAGGTGTCTCTAGTATCATGCAGAGTGGCTAGGCATTTCTACTCCAGGATTCCTTCTGCACTACAGAAATGACTTTGACAATCCTATCTTCAATTTCTGTCCCCTGTAATCTTTGCTAAAAAACAATCTATTTGCTAATGAAGTGGAGTTGCAACCCTTTTAACAGTTGTTACAGTAAAAATAGTCACAAGGAGTTAGGCTATAGTACTGAGCACAACTTCTTTTGTTCCGACAACAGCAGTTCAACCAGCTGCATCATGGGTTCAAGTGCATTAGCTGCCAAGAACCATAACCAGGTGTTTATTAGAGCCTTCCATTCATTAACAGCCTTTAATTGCATTGATTGCGAAGCACCTTTCACTCTTACATAACATTACTTACACCATCAGTTTAAGGGTGCTGAAACATCGCTTTTGAACAACATCAGCATTTCACGTTGTACTTCCGCTATCCAAAATGGCAAAAAAGTGCTTCTTCAATAACCAGAAAAGTGATAGGCAAACTCTTAGATTTTTTCATGTTCCCAAGTGGCAGAGGCTGAAGTTTCAAGCTACAGATGAAATATACATGATACATTCCTCAGCTAATAATTTGTCAGTATATTAATAAATCACACCAGTCCCTGCAAGGCTATCTAAATTTAGAAGGTTCATGAGACGTAATACATAATTAATACCCTTAGATTGGATGGCTTAAAGGCAAGTGATTTCCTGATCTTATATGAAGTAGAGAGTGTTTATCATTGTTGTCCAAGTAAGGAATTGCCAGCATGCCTGCTTTTTGGAACTGTATAAATGTCTCTGTCATTTATTGTGGTTCATGAGTAGAAAACAAAATACATAACAAGCAGAGCTAGATTTTTTAAAATCCATGCAGTTATGTTTATGCATGTTAAAGGTACAAAATCCAATAAGTGCACATATGGGCGATGAATTGATGGTTGATCGTAACAATCAATGGAAGGCTTACCACTCACATAGCAACATTACTGTCAGGTCACTGATATACATATACAAATACCTGCACGCAAAATTGTCTAATCGTTTGCACATATGGTTGCTTGTTCTCCAATATCTTCTTTTCTCAAAGTGTTCATCCATAGCCTTTTTAGAAGGTTGTCCTCACAGCCTCCCACACTTCACCTCTCTCCCCTCTCTGCTCTGTGGCTCTCCGTAGGACCCCTTACCTGGTCCCATTCTCTCCTCTTGTATGTTTTATTTCTGAGAAAATTACCAACAAATACCAATTAAGTTCTACAATACCACTTCTGCTTTTCCACCTAGACATGAGTTGTCTTATCTGAATAAGACATCATTTGACAAAGAAAGCATCCCCTCAATATCAGGCTGCCAAAACCAGAGCTCCTTCCTCTCCTTCAGACCTTCCCCACTATCTTTCTGACCACTGTAGACAGCACAACCATACAGCTTTTCCCATGGTGGAGAAAAAAAGCACACGTTTTGCTGCTGAGGTTACTTATCCCCACCACTGTGACNAAGTTTGTGCCATTGTTCATGGGATGTTTTCTACACTATTAACCCCTCAAAGCTCCCTCAAACTGATGGCTTAAAATCTTTTGAAATTCAGCAATTAGAAGAGAGTCTGTATTCCTATCTACAACAAAAATGACCTTTTTTATCTTGTCTCTTGGGTCTCATGTGACTCTCATGTGACTCTCTCCACTCAGAAAGGGTAGATTAAAAGCAGAAAAGGTAATGAGAAGGTCAAGGAACAGAGGTATGAAATGGAGTTGTTCACCTTTCTGTCCTACCAGGCTCATACAATTGGAGAGGAGAACAAGTAACAGATTACGGTTAAAGGGAAAATAAAAAAAGAGCTAATTTCTCCGTAGTTACAAGTACTGAAATATCGTCTTTTGAAATAGAATTACCTTTCAAATTACCTAATTCCTAAAAATACACCCAAAAGTCTTCCTTCTGCAATTGCATATATCTTTACAATTGCAATCTAGGCCACTCCTTAACTGTATGGACAGACACACAGGCATTATTGAATGTAGACACAGCAGCAACAGATAGGAAGCTCACCTAGCTAAAATCCTCTTTCAATCAGATACATAGCTTTAGTATGGGTCTCAGCTTTGACTTGCCCTGACTTCAGCAGCTTTTTCCCTGACTTAAACATACACAAATTTATTCCACAAATATTTGTAGATTACAGAGATTGGAAGAAATCTGCATCCTGTTGCTGTGGCCAAGTCACTTTTATATTTAGTTTTCTACACTGGCTCCCTACTTTCTATCTCAGCTAACTTGTGAAAATATCCATATTTTACGTCGTCAAAAAGATGTTTTCATGGTACCTCCTTGCTGTCTCTGCTTTGCAGGAGCTTTTGTCATACATCTACAAAAAGACATTATTCTTTTTATCACCTCCTCTCTGCCTTCTTCAATACCTATTTGTTTCAGGACTTCAGAGAATCTCTAGCAAAACTAATGGTGGAGCTCCACAGGCTTCATTGTTGTCTGTTACTCAAAAAGTACTACTTGCTGAATGCAGAGGTAGAGAGCAAAGAGGGGAAATATTGACATGCTCTGTCAAAGATGTCGTCCTCAGTATGTTTGCCTAGTATCTTATCTTGTTAGCATTATGAGAGACAAATTTCTCATTCTTCCTCTATTCCTATATATGTCATAAATGTCCTCCTTTTTGTTTTATGCAACTGATACTGGAACTGTGATAGGGTTTTCTGTAATTTAGTGCTGGTTCTAATCAGTATTTTCAGTAGGCTTTCCTACAATCTAAGTGTCTAGCATTGTTATTTTACTAATAATATTTTTATCTGTTACCTTTCGTTGGCATTATAATACCAAATCTATTTATTAATATGTTATTATATTTATTGTATTTTGCATTAATCTTGTTCTAACGGAAATAGAGAAATCTGGAAATCGAAGGTAAACTTATCTGAACAGATTAGTTGCTGCTGCTTTAATTGTATACTAAATGGTTATGTGATACGCAAATCCACCATACACCAAATAAACATTGGATGAATAGATATTTGAAATAAATGCCTGTGAAAACACGCCAGTATAGAATAAAAAGAATAACTTCTTAAAAACCTCAGAATTATTTTTCCGCTTCTGAAAACAGCCATAAGTGTGAAGAAGTCTATAAAGTCATCACTTTTTTGAAAGCAGAATTTTCTCTCATAACAATTACAATAATCAGACTGATCTTGAAAATTTATATATTTCATTAGAGCAAAGGGAGAATAATTCATTATAGAATTTATAAGCAGCTTCCCAGATACGCTTTATAAAGTTATGTCATTTTTTATATTTCAAGTCTTGTGAAAATGTCTCTGCTCTGACAGGTCAGAAAAGATTTTCTTACTATTGGAAGGTTTTGTGTGAATGCCATATCACTTGCTCTTGAACATACAAGTGCTTGCAGGCTGTTAAAATAATTAAATTATTTCTTAACCAGTTAGCATGAACAGATATCACATTTTCCAAAATACTGAATTCAATTTTTATCTCACTTCTATGGTTTAACTCTATAGAGTTTACTGCAGCACTACAGAAATGTTAAGAAACTGGATATTTAGTCATACTTTCAGAGACATGTCTTTTGAGATATCGGCACCTACACATGGAATGTTTCGTAATTATAGAAGTGGCGTACCTGAAGGTGATGAACTGAGTTCTTTGATCTCTCCTCCTTTTTCTGGTTGAAGGGTAAGATCAGGCTCTTCAAAAGTTCCAGTTTAGAGCCAGGGGAAAAAAAGAATTCTTATTGTGTTACACAGTTGAAAATAGGAAGATTTATTTTAAGATAGATTGACAGTTAACACAGTAAGGAAAGGGTGAAAAAAATAATATGGGGACTAAAAACTATGTGAAAGAAAGTAAAACAGAGATTAAGATATTTTGGTTTGGATTTTTGTACTGAAGCAAAATATGCCTATCTGTTACAATTGTTAGTGTGCACATTGTGTTTTCATTTTGTCTTACTGAACCGCTTAGAAGCGTTCATATCCGCATTACAATGCCTGTATTTTTTAATAACACTAATGGACTATTTTTCCTGTCCAGAACAGATCTCCCCCTTTGGGAGCAGGGCTGTGGCAGACATCCGGCAGAGACCCAGATGTTATGTTTTGAGTTGCTCCCCACAGTATCCTCCTGGAGAAACTAGCTGCCAGTGCTTTGGATGGGTGTACTCTTCACTGGGATAAAGGACTGGCTGAATGGTCGAGCGCAGAGAGTGGTGGTGAATGGAGTTAAATCCAGCTGGGGGCTGGTCACAAGTGGTGTTCCCAGGGCTCGGTTTTGGGGCCAGTCCTGTTTAACATCTTTTATCAATGATCTGGATGAGGGGATTGAGTGCTCCCTCAGGAATTTTGAAGATGACACCAGGCTGAGTGGGAGTGTTGATCTGCTTGAGGGTAGGAAGGCTCTACTGAGGGATCTGGACAGACTGGATCAATGGGCCATGGCCAACTGTAAGAGGTTCAACAAGGCCAAATGCCAGGTCCTGCACTTGGGTCACAATAACCCCATGCAACACTACAGGCTTGGGGAGGAGTGGCTGGAAAGCTGCCCAGCGGAAAAGGACCTTGGGGTGTTGTTTGACAGCCAGCTGAACATGAGCCAGCAGTGTACCCAGATGGCAAAGAAGGCCAACGGCATCCTGGCTTGTCTCAGGAATAGTGTGGCCAGCAGGAGTAGGGAGGTGATCATGCCCCTGTAGTCCCCCAAACCCTCTGAAATGAAATACTTCTATAATGTTTGTCAGCATAAAATTTGAAGGAAATGTGCCCTATGAAAAATGTGCTACCTTGTAAACATCTGTCCTTTTTTTCTGAAAAATTAATGTGACAGAAAATTGTAAAGCAGTCATAAAGTCCTTTTGTAATTAAAAGATACAATTATTTTACTCAAATTGTGCTGAAAGTCACAGTCGTGCCGTTAAGACAGTGTTTCTCCTAAGACAGATCACAGCTTACATATGTGCTACCGCTCCACTTGTGTGGTGGCTGCACTCTGAACTACGGTAGGGCCATACCAGTAGAAGTATTCATATTTTGTAGTGTTGATTTTGGCATATGCCAATTGGATATAAATTTGTGTGTGTGTGAAATCCAGGTATTACATAGAATAGGCATCAGTAGTGCTCATAAGATGGAGAACCCTTGCTGCCATCCTTCATAGGAAGAAACTGACAAACACTAGTAACAAAGAATGAAGAACACTTCTAATTTTTTAGGCATAAACAGTGTCCTTCAGTCTGATTAACTGCATTGGAAATAAGACCTGCTTGCCATATAAATCCAGTAATGAAGGAACTGTGGACAGGATGACTACCTTAAAAACATTACAACTTTGTAAATGGCAAAGGGAATTCTATGTACTACTCCATAAAGTCAAGCTCAGACAATCAGTCAAAATGTTTACTGCAAGAACTGGTTAAAAAAACATGACATATTATGAGCATTTTTAAGAGGATTTAAAAAAAATAAACCTAAGTGAAAGGATGTGGCAAATAACTTTTTTTTTTAATTTAATACCTCCTTCAGAGTTCTGATTATTTTGTGATCCTGAACTAGTTACTGAATTTTCAGTCTTGAATAAGGATTAAAGCATAACACATTATTCAATACGACAACCTTATCCAAAGACCAGACTTAGATTTTGTGTTCAGGACTGTGCAGCATACTCAGAGACGGAAATTCCAGCACTGACCTGTTCCAGTGTCCTGATCATATTGCCCAATTTCATACATGACTGAAAAAAAAGATCATAGAATCGTAGACTCATAGAATAGTTCAGGTTGGAAGGGAACTTTAAAAGTCATCTAGTCCATAGATAGAATCATAGAATCATAGAAAGTTTTGGGTTGGAAGGGATCCCTAGAGGTCATCTAGTCCAGCCCCCCCGCAGCAAGCAGGGACACCACTAACTAGAACAGGTTGCTCAGAGCCCTGTCCAACCTGGTCTTGAATGTTTCCAGGGATGGGGCCTCCACTCATGAGTGTTTCACAATGACAGTCTCTAAGGCATATTTTAAGTTATGGTGGTGATGAAAGTGGTTATTTACTTCTTCTTAGGTCTCTTCATATCTTTCTAATAGTGGAATCATATAGTAGGTTATACACAGAACAGCTAAGTCAGCAAAATAAAATAAAACCACTTATCACAGAATCACAGTATCACAGAATCGTAGGGGTTGGAAGGGACCTCTGTGGGTCATCTAGTCCAACCCTCCTGCTGAAGCAGAGTCACCTACAGCAGGCTGCACAGGACCTTGTCCAGGCGGGTCTTGAATATCTCCAGAGAAGGAGACTCCACAACCTCCCTGGGCAGCCTGTTCCAGTGCTCC
>Ga0065711_1028777_pt1 | contig 39275 bp, 22 predicted proteins | sample Hoacrofraction12_FD_59098 | JGI IMG/M metagenome (GOLD analysis project Ga0065711, IMG submission 59098) | Hoatzin crop microbial communities from Cojedes, Venezuela - Epithelial fraction 12 v2 (version 2) | ecosystem: Host-associated > Birds > Digestive system > Esophagus > Crop | place...
TTTTTCCCACATGGAGAATATTATTTCTGCTCTCACTCTTTCCCCTGACTCTCAGATGCGCTTTCTTTTCCATTTTTGTGTTACGATAGATTTTATTCATTGTAATTTTATTCTTTGTATTTTTTTGCTAAGAGTCTTTTTAGTATGTTAGTTTCTTAGGATATGATCCTTCATTGACGATGTCTTCTTGTTTTGTATTACGCTTAATTTTATTAAATCATATTTTTACATTTCACATGACTTCATGTGACTAGTCTTCCTCGCTGATTTTTGACTTTTTTCTGTTACTCTGTTTTTCTGTGAGAAAAACAAAAAGCCAAAAAAGTTGTGGGATAAGGGACTTCAAGTAACTGCTGTCTCTTGATCATGTCTTATGCTGTGTTTTGTGATCCTGAGTCTACATTTTAGTTATTGCTGTTACAGGTCATAATCAAACAAGTTGATTTATACTTTGTATATCGCTATTTAGTCGTACCTGTATTTTATTAGATGGTACTTCTTTCTGAAAATCTTGTTACCACTACAAGCTAATGTCAGAAAATACAAAATTCCATACTATATTGAAAGCAGCATGTTTTCTTCTGAAGACTTTGTTGTTCCTTACATATTCGAAGTACTGCGCTGGTTCTTACTGCTTTGTGGTTGGCGGAGGAGAAGGGGGAAGTGAAGATGGCCGAAATCTGCAAATTTAGCTGCTTTAGCTGCCTCAGCCCCTTGGCATGGAAGTCCCAAACAAGTTGCTGCTGATCGCTTTCTCATCCCATGTGTTCAAATTGAGTTCAGACTATATATTAAACTTCCCTGCCCTTCACTGTGTTGGGTTTTTTTGGTGGTGGTTTTTTTTTTTTCATACAGTCTCTATGGCCTTTGGCCCAATCTGTCTCACTTTCAGTCTTCTTTGACCTGAAAAATGGATTTTATTTTTTCTTGGAAATTTATAACAGATATGTTTGCAAAAGTAAACAGAAGAGAGCCAAAATTTGAAGATGAATTATCTGCGTTCTTTCTCTTCACCTTTCGAAACTTCCATTTGTTTTATGTTACATCTTCGGACACACTGTAATTTGATAAAGTTGCATTTTGGTTTTGTTTCTAAGTGTGTAGTCGTAGGAAATTGTAAGGAGGGAAAAGTCTGAGGCCTCATTTGACGGATGACATTTGTTTTGCTCTCTGGTGCTTCCTAACGTTGAGAAGTAGTAATAGGAGATGACAGTCATGCACATATATTACAGTCGGCTTGATACCCAAGAGATACCAGATTGATTCCATAACTACATATCAATAACTTGGAAAAATAAACCATTTTAGCTCTCATAACCACATAATGTATTTGCTATGTGGATAAATAATGAAAAATATAAAATTTGGTAGATTTATGGATAACTTGCTTTTTTTTGTCTTATTGAAGGTGAAGAATGGCCCTACATACAACTGTACGGAATGTAGCTGTGTCTTCAAAAGCTTGGGTAGTTTAAATACACATATCAGCAAGATGCACATGGGTGGTCCACAGAATTCTGCAAGCTCTTCAGCAGATGTATCTCATGTTACAGCGGTAAGCTTTGCTTGCTATGTTGTGAAAATGTCTTTAAAAGTTTAAGAAGTTCTATATCTTAATTCCAGTGATTCTTCAGATAGGTTAGAACTAAAAGACCCATAGCTGTTGCTTTTTTTTAAGTCGTATCATTTTTTGAATTGATTTGGATTATTAAATATTGGCTAAATACACATCGGCCAAGTATATGCAGAAAAGGATTTGCAATTTGAGGGTTTAGGTGAAAACACAACATTTTATTTTATAACTAAGTAAAATATAGTTCTGGTGCTTATGTATTGTGTATGGAGGAAAGGTTTCCTCCCCAGATAAGATAAAAATAATTGTGAATCTTTGCTGGGACAATGAAATCTGGAACTGTTCAAATTATATATTAATTTTAACTAATTTTCAGAAATTGTTTATATAATTCTAGTCCATGTAAAGACATGGTGGATTCTTCTTCTGAGTTAGCTTCTTACTTGACAGATCAGAAAGGAAAAATCTTAGCTTTATTGGAAGCTCTGAATGTTGCAGGCTTTTTTCTTTACCAAGATACAAGAAGCTAAATTACTATTTTATTTTTTTGAGCCAGTGCATATTTAATGTGTTGTACTACATTCTTTTTTCATTGAATAGAACTACCTTTTCTACCTTTATTCCACCCTGTTTTGCATAATTTCCAGCTTCTGTGCTTTAAAGGTCGATGGATGACAAGTAATATCAGACTTTGAGGAGGAGGGTTAAAATGTGAAATCTCAATTTCATTTTGCAACTGTATCTTGTTGAAAACAAGTGTCTAGTAACGTTGTTTAGAGAACCACTTTTCTTTTTCAGGTGCCCTCATGTTTGCTTTCCCTGTCCAACTGTTTTTTTTCTTGTTTTAGTTTGCCTGAGTATTTTGCATTTACATTGTGTGTTGATATTACAGAAGTGTGTTGTTATTATCTTCGCTTCATACATACTTCTCTGCTTGCATGAAGGAGGGGAAAAATAAAGAATACCTCCATACAATAGCATAAGCAAAATGGGAGAAAAAAATTTTTTTCTAAAAACAGCTGCCCAGAAGTTTAACAAGGAAGAACAAAGAGAATAACTGACATGTCAATTGCATATTAAGAGTACTGCACTCTTTAATTTTGTATCTGAAAATGCAGAGATTTAATGATTGATTTTTTTATTGCTGTGAAAAAATGGTACATTCTTAGATTAGCACTAGCATTGTTATATGAAAACTAATTTCTTCATTCTGCTTAAAACTTGCAGAGCTTCTTTAGCAACACATCTCCAGTCTAATAATTCTGTCCCGAAGTTTGTGATCAGTCTCTGTTGTCCCTTGCTGTACACCTGGGGGTGAACAATGATTATGTCCTTAAATGCAGCAGATTCCAAAAGTTGAAGTCTCCTGAAGTACTGTGCTACTGGAGAATGCATTTTTTTGTTGATACATGAGTACATCTTGCAAAATATGCTTGCTGTAAGGTTGTTATTTGTCTTTTGCTGTGTCATTGCTTATAACTAAGGTATTGGTTTCTCTAACTTGTGTTTATTTAATGTATGTAAACTATGAAGCAACATTAGTGGTACTAAGTACTCTCCCATAGTCTCATTTTTTCTGTCCCTACTCTCCGTACTATAGGAAAATGAACTGCACTACTTTTATGCATATTAATAGCTGTATTTTTCTTCTTTTTGTACAAAGATTTAAAATACTTAGTTTTCATTTCTTTGTAGGACTCTGTCACCCAGCCCTTAACAACATCGCCTGCAAATCTTTTACAACCTGTTGATAACAAATGGAAGAATGTAAGTGTACAGTTTTTGTCATATTTTTGTGTCAAGACTAAAAGTGCGAGAAACTTTGCAGAGTCTTGTTGACTTTCATTTGACTGGTGGAAAAGGATATGCAGTGGTCCTCTGTGATAAGTTGATCAACTAATATGTAAAGGCAAAATTCTTGGTGAACGCGGCTGGTTATTTAGGAATGGAACAGGTCTTCAATGGATTATATTCCCTCATTCATGATAACAGTCATGATTTTGCACATAGTTCTGTTCATTAGGTCTTCAAAATGGAGGCAAACATTCTGTATAAAAAGACAAGCGAAGAGTAAGGACTCTCATGAATACCAGGTTATCCTGCCCCTTTGACTTTGCTTCACAGGGGTGCCATGGTTTGGGTGGAGAGGGAAGGAGCTGTGTTGCTGCTGGCCGAATTGGTTGGAATTGAGGCAGCAGGGGATCCGTGGGGCTCAGGAGGAGCCCATGGAGCCAAGGAAGGAGGGTACAGGGCTGGCTTTCTGGAACCCCATAACAAGCAGTCTTGATGTACAGGCGGGCAGGTCTTGATGTGCCAGTCACAGTGAGAGCATTAGGGTGTTTTGTTGCAGCTAAGTGTCCTGGTTTCAGCTGGGATAGAGTTAATTTTCTTCTCAGTAGCTGCTGTGTTTTGGATTTTGTACAAGAAGAATGCTGATAACACTGATGTTTCTAGTCGTTGCTGTAAATCAAGGACTTTTTCCAGTTTCTCTTATTCAGCTAATGAGCAGCTGTGCAGGAGCTGGGAGGGAGCATGGCCAGACAGATAGCCAAGCTGGCCAGTGGAAATATTCCATACCACAGATGTCATGCTCTGTTTATAGATGGGGTTGGCAGGGGTGCAGGAGGCTATTAGCTTTTCAGTTCCTGGGAGCTGGAATCCTCTCTTAGCCGGGAGTTCGAACTTTTTTTGGGCTGTGAATGAGTCATCAGGTAGTGAGAAAAATTGTATTGTATATAGCTTATTTTGCGTATTCTTTATCATTGTTATGATCATTACTATTATTAGTATTATTAGTAATTTCTTTGTTACCTTATTAAACTGTCTTTATCTCAATGCTTGAGTTTCCTCTTTTGTCCATTTCTCCGCCCCGTCCTGCTGGGGAACAAGGGAAGGGGTGACCAAGTGGCTGTCCCCGCCGGAGTTGCTGGCTACCCAGTTAAACTATGACACTATGTAGCATGTTGTTTGTCAGGTATAGGTTGCAGCATGGTATCTTAGTGACAGACTAATTTGACTTGCATTCCCCCTGTCTCAAGTTCAGCCACTGAGTATCTTCTCCTGAACTTGAATCCACAAAACCAAGCACAAAGAAGTGGGACAGTATTGTTTTAAAGTCACCGTAACCAGTCTATCCACTTTCTTTTTATCTTGTACTGTGAATTCAGTGTTCAGGACCAAGTGATTTACAGCTGAACAGAAATGATGTGAACTAATTACTAATATTTACTGTATTAAATAGTTATATTTCATAGAAGACTTTAAGAAGTACTAAAAACGGCTGTTCTTCGAGACGGTTTATTTTAAGTAAGTGTGTGAAAGCACAGGTCTGAAAAGAAGATAATTGTCAGTTGTGCCACATTGTGCAGTTGCCTGTACTTGATGCAGAGTGCCAGGTTTTTCCCCAGTGAGAGGTGCCAGTTGGGAGCAGTGGATCCCGTTGCCCCCTCCCAGAGCTGCCTGGTGCTCTTGGCTACGAGGTGGGAGGACTGGTCCGGTTCCATTCTTAGTGTCTTCAAACCTGCTGCTTCTCCAGAGAATGACTTGCTAACTGCTGAGCCGCTAAGCAGTTTAAGTGTGAACATTCACAAACTCAGCTTTGGTTTACATGTAGTGGATTTGGGAAACCAAGCAAGGAGGAGCCTGACTTTCTAGTCTAGCATTTAGAGCAGAAGCCTGAATTCTTCTTCCCCTTGCTAGGGTACCTTGTATTTTTACAGTAAAGAGTATATACTGTACCATGTTTGGGAATCTTGTGGAAAAGGAACACATGGCATCACCTCAAAACTAATGCAGACAGACCTCAGTGCTAAGCTGAATCAGCAGCAATTTTCTTACATGTTTCAGATGTTCCTCCTTTGATGGACTATCTTCTAGTTTCTGTGCCTTCAGATGCACAGCCTGCTTGTTTATGTGCAGTTGCTGTTCATTTGTTGAACTGGGATATATGCTCAGATTCCTCCATGAGACTCTACCATGTGTCACACGTGGTTTTAAGAAAATGTGTAGGTGCTTTTATTTTGTTTAATGTTAGCTTTCTGGTAAGTATTGCTAGTTACATCCTTAATGATTCTTCTGTTTTTTTCTTGTAACGGAGGTGATAAAAAGCAAGGATATGTTCTGTGTTTTCAAATAGAATCACGTACTAAAATTAATGGTGAGGCACCATGAGTGATTTTTTTAAAACTGAGAAGTTTGTGAAAGAGGCGCGCAGGGAATCACTGCTGTTACTGTGTTTCTAATGGAGTCCCCTGGAAGTTAATTCTTGACTCTACATAGCTTAATATTTTATCAATGACCTGGAAAAAAATATAAAAGCATCATGGATCAGGATGATACAAAGGTTGAGGTAATTTATGAAGAGGATAAATCACTGATACAGTGTGTTCTGCATTTCTTGTTGAGCTGGATGTACCAAGCAGTATATATTCTAATGTGGCCAAGAATAAAATCACATCTAGAAGAATGGGAAAAATAGGCCATAGTCACAGGATGGGAATTTTGAAGGAGTTATAATTCCCCGTACAAATAGGGGTGGAAGAGGTAATACTTGATATATCAACTAAAAGTTACTTTTTCCTTGCCGGGAAAGATTAATTTGGGTCTTTTTATTTAGAGAAGAAACTTTGCATAGAAATGCAAAGCTTGTATGTACTCTGTATTTAATCCTGTGAATTTTTGCTTTTGTTGGTTGTCTGTTTGTACTGTTCTCTATTTATGAACTGTATTCAAGGACACGGGAGGAAGCAGAACCATCAGAATTCTTAAAGTATGATGTGACATGTTTTATTATTGAAGAGATTGAAGCTGCAGTTTCTATTTTGCCCACCAGATAAAATATTTAAGCATGACTTGATCTTTAAGAAAAGGGAAAAAATGGTAATCTCTTCAACAGAGAAGAGGAAAAACTGGTTTTGAGGGTTGAAGCTAGACAAATTTTGAAATAAAGTATGGAATTTTAGTGTGAATAATTTACTGTTGGAGCCACTTGTTGAACTTGGATAGCAAGAGAAAAAGTTACCACAAAAAATTACTTGATTTAAAAAACCGCTATAATTTCAGTACAATTACTTTACTTGAAGGAGCAATTCATTCAGAGCAGTCACGTGGTCTGTGTTACACAGTAGATCATACAGACTAAGGGTGATCACAAGGTCCGCTATTCTAACTGAACAAATGTGGAATTGTGAAGTTGTAATAAAACACTTCATTCTCTGTGCTATTTTTAAAATTGGTTGTTGAAGTGAGACCTACAAAGAGATCTCTGAAGCTTTTTGTAATGAACAGGAGATCTTAATAGTAATGGTAACAAACTTTATACGTGTGCAGAAGTGTATATAATTTTTCAAAATAGTTTATCTCCATAAGACTGTATATAAGCTGCTGTATAATACGGGAACATGCTGGCTAAATACATAATAGTACTGTAATTTTCATGTGAAAGATGATATTGAGCTGTTCCTTTATTTGCTTTTTTTTTTTTCTCTTGCTGAAGCCTGGGAGAATGTACTTTAGTGTAGGCCTCCTGCTCTACTAAAGAGCATCCCTGCATTCTGCTTCAAGAAAACGAAAGATCTCTGTAAAGAGTTGTTGCATACTTTAGCAAGACGCTTTGCTTCAGTTCCTCTTCATTGCAATGAAAATGGCATATAGTGCGTTTTATTTTGTAAAATACATGTTGAAATGTTTATAGCACTTTTGCTAAACTGGAATCTGATGGGATGGAGTCTTTCCATCTGTCCCACTGGTGAGGTGAAAAAAGATGAACTAATGGGTAAGTCAGCCAAACAGCGAGTGCTGTTCTTGCATGCATGCAAGAGAAATGTGATAAGGGCTTGTTTTGTATCATTTTATGAGAAGGCATTAAGAGTACTTCATCAAATTCACAGGACGTAACTCCAGTGAAGCTAATTTTTCTTAATATATTTCTTTGTAACCATCCTTAAATACGGTGACAGTGTCATTTTAACTGTTCAGTGTAATGTGTCAGTATAAAGAAAATCTCAGGGGTTTTCACATTGGAAGAAATATTACACACATGAAGCCAGAAGTTGTTATTTGTTCAAAAAGATCTGAAAGAAGGTAGCACTAAATAAATATATATGTATGTATGTATTTGAGCATGCATCCATGTCTGGAAGTGATTGTTTTTAGAGACCAGAAGTGAATATTAGAAGCAAATATCCGATGTGTTTTAAGAAACAGGATTATGGGGCTAGCCATTATATAAATATATATTTCTCTTTTCTGCAGTAAAATAAATGATTGAAAGCAGTTGTCTCAGTAATGGTATACTTACGCAGTCTATTTGTTGTATGGAAGAGAAGTTTGTAAATGAAGGAGAACAGAAGGAGCCTTTATTTCTGATTTTAAAAAGGAATACCAACAGTTTATCACTTTTTTCTTTATATTTGTTACTGAGGTCCTAAGATACAACTATCAAATTAAAGATAAGAAACTTGATTTTCAGAATTAAAGTTTTTTTTAGTAATTTGAGACAGCTCCATGCGTATTTAAATTTTTAGAATATAAAGGGATTCTTCCAAAGCTAAAGGATTTGGAAGATGGAAAATTGAAGGGAAAGAAGTTGATAGTTCGATTTTTCTGAAGGTTTTGATGTAACAACACAGATAAATGTCAACTTATAGAAGGTTATTTTTCCAAAGGACTTGCTTTAGTTAAATGTGAACTTTAAAAAGATAGCCAAGTAAGTGCTGTTTATTTGTTTTGGAATTCCTTTTTATGTGGCCTCTATGTGTGGAATTCAGTAATTGATCCCTGTGTTTTGTAAATTGGTTGAAGGTTCGGTAGTTACGATAAACTTATTTGAAGCTGTAAGAGTATAGTTAATGCAGTTTGGGAAGAACTTGAGAAAAGGGATATACAGAAGCAATTCTTTAGTATAGTGAGCAGACCTTGAATGACAGATCTGTATGATCCTTCTGTCTAATACAAGGGGACATGCTTGTAACGGACAGTTAACAGACATGTCAAATAAGGGAGCCAGACAGCTAAGTTCATATATACTTTTCATCTTCCTTTACAAATGTAGTGCTGTATATTTCAGGCCATGCATTTTCGGTCTCCACTTCTTCAGCAGACAGAAAACCAGGTGTCTTCAGCTACTGCACATCAAGGTCAGCAGGCTGTAACTGACGTCATTCAGCAGCTCCTGGAGTTATCAGAACCAGGTCCTGTAGAAAATAACCAGCCTCAACAACCTGGTCAACAACTTAACATTGCAGTGGGAATCAATAGAGATATTTTGCAGGTAAGAGCTGTGTGTGAGAAGAGCTTTACATTTCAGTGGTTTCGTTCTCGTTTTTATTTTAGTGAAGTCTTTTCTCAGTATTTTCAGTGATAGCATTCCTTCTGTGTTTCTAAATGGCTTATCAGTGAAAGAATTGTAAAGATCTACTGAATGGGTATGGAATGCACCAAGATATCTTTTTGTATAACATTACAAAAGCAAGGTTATAAATACTGATTACATGACCCAGAAAAAAAGCTGTATATACTCATATGTGAACATTTTATTGATCCCTTTGGCTTTTTTTTTTCCTGTTGTCTAGAAGCAGCTTGTGACACATCCTTAAGTTGTGCCATGCATAAAACATGATGACATTCAAGAGAGGGAAAAATATTCTTACCTGGTTAAAAAATGAGAATGTATACAGGGCCTTTATCCTATTCTAATTAATAAGGGCTATTTGAATATTTCCTATTTGTGCAAGAAAATCCCTTCCTGGGTCGACGAATGTTTTGTCTAACCCATTGTTCTGTCCTTGATACTGGCAGCAGGAGATGCTATGTAACAGAAGAGATGCAGGGCGGTAATTCAGCTGTCTGTGCTTGTTCTGCAGCCTCCACCGCATAACGAAACAGGGCAGAGAATATTTTTCTTTAGTGTTGGTGGTATCCTGCTAACCTCTAAGCTATTTTTTAATCTCTAGGCTTTTAAGTACCATTTAAATTTCTTTTTGGAAGACCCAAAAGTTACATGTAGCTATGTGGAGGTTCACCATGCTACCTGTGCCGAGTTCTCTAATGTCTGAAATGTAATGTGTAGTTGCATCAGATTACAACACCAAATATAACTATTGGCTTAATAGCTATTGTAAAAAAAAAAATATAAATCGGTCTTTGAGGTTGGTGCTTTAAGTTACTGTATGAACATCACTAGCTATATTGTTGTACAAAATAAAAATAAAACATTGTTTTCTTCCAGGCGATTGGATATGTGCACACTCCTACTTAAATGTGTGTTAGAGGTCTTTGACCCAGAGCCTTTTCAGTCATGAGAGTGTCCATAAAGGTCCCTACACTCAGTCTGTTCCAGGTGTACATAAAAATGAGTGCATAGCTCTTGCCTTGGTCAGACGGTTATCAGTGGTTTGTTAACAGAGGCTTTTGAGCTTTTCTGAGCCTTTCTTTAGTTTATTGTTCTTCCTGTTTCTTTATATCATCTATGGCTTCTCCACAAGCTGATGGGCTTCAAATTTGACCTTTTATAGGGAACTTCTCGCATGTAGTAGGCATAAGTGGTAGCTATATATCCCTGGTAAATGCTTGATTCTGTAGAAACAATTAACACTTTTCTGAAAGGCAGTTGTTGACACAAGTATTAGTGCAGGAAGTCCGACTTAAAATCTCCCAGACAATCAGAAGTCAATGTTGCATAAGAATGTTTTTGCAAATTTGAAATCCAGCTGAAATTCTGGGAGGATGAGACGTTAATTCCTTGCATTATATTGGCATTACATCTTCTAAATAATTGTTTCAGAAAAGTTGGAGCAACTGTGGAATGTTCTCTTTTCTTAATCTAGAAATTTTTTTGTGCTGTTTTAGCAAGCGTTAGAGAACAGCGGGTTGTCTTCGATTCCGGTCTCTGCACATTCTACTGACTGCAGCCAAGCTAAGACTCCTGGGGCCCAGGATCAGCACCCAGACGTCCAGGCTCTCTCAAATCATCAGGCTGACTCTAATGCAGAACAAAATAAGGAGCAAGAGAGTACAGATAAACTGGACAAAAAAGAAAAAAAGGTTATTAAGAAAAAATCACCGTTTTTACCTGGTAATTTTGCCACTGCTTGCTACTTTTTATGCTATAAGGACTACAGTATTTGTAGGCGTGCTCATGGCTTTATAAAGGAATTTTGCAAAATGTATTGTGGATCAGTTGCAAACATCACCTACTTTTATCTAAAACACAGTATGTGTATAAGTTGTGATAGCAGCATTTATAAGTTTAATTATACTGTTATTAAAATGTGTCAGAATGGCAGTAAGTGAAGTTATTCAGTTAAATCTTCTGGATTTAGATCAGTGGAGTGTTTGGAGGAGGACAAAAAAGGAAGAATATGAATCTCTTGCCCTGTTTTTCCCATTATCCTTCTGTGAGGAGGACTGGGATTTCATGGTGTATCCTGGAGCAGAGTTCTTGCAAGCTCTACTCTTTCTCTTTGGAAGTGAGGCCTTGCAGAGGCAGAAGTGCAGTGCTGCTGCATCATGCAGATCTTCACTGATCTAGGCCATGTAGGGAAGGATGAAGATTGGCATTATGGAGGATACTTCATGTCACCTGTGTTTGGAATCGCAGTACTGATTTGATATTGTCACCATAAATGCACGTTAATATTTCCACCTCCTTACTGTATTGTGTGTATGCAAGTCTGGATTTTGTCTCTCTGCTTAAATGCATCTTTAGTGTTAAGGTTGCTCAAGCTTTAAGGCTGGTGGAAGTGGTTTGTTCCAAGTATAGCCATCATACTTTAATGACTGGCCTGGTGGAGGGAGCTCTATAATAAGCAGTCATTGAGCTCTGTCCAGAGTAACTTCATAGATGCATTGATACTGCTGTTTTGTTTGCAAGGGATGCAGAAGTTGATCCAAAGTTGAAAACTCATCTTGTCCAGCATAACTGTGCTAAAACTCAACACTAACGTTTTCCTCTGGTAATAGTAACTATTTTGTTTCTTGTGGGCAACAGTAAAAACACTCTAACTGCAAATAAAAATAAAAGGTCACTGCTGTACAGTCATACACAACCGCCTTTATTTTTTGATAAAATAATGTAAACTCAATATATTAACATGGTTTACAGAAAGAAACAGTATGTGAACTGATTTAAATGAGCAAATATATGATACTGAACAGTATATATGAATAAAAACCCTAATAGGATTTACAAGCTGCATTTGTCATTTTTGTTGAGAAAAGGTATGCTGTTCCGTTAGGACAGAGCTTAGGGTTCTTGGATCATAAAACAACTTTTGTGAAAAAGCAGCCTTAAATGTAAATCTTTCAGAACGACTTTTTATGGGATTTTTGCTCCTCTAAAATTGTATAAATTGTAATTTAAGTCTGAATCTGCAGAAGAGAGCGCCATAGAAATTATCCATTTGGTTAGATAAGTGTTTTGTATTTACAATAATTTTATGTGGTTATGGCTGAGGAGTTACATTCGTTGTTGGATGATTTTGTGTTAGATATGGTATTTATAAGTTAATTGATATATTGCGTTACACCTACATTCCGTATCTCTAAGTGGCATACAGAGTGCATTCTTTCTGTTCTGTGAAGTCAGATATTTCTTAGCTTTTTTTCCTCTTTTTTTTTTTTTTTTTTAATTCTTACTTTTCAGTGGCATAAAAATGTTTGACTTTCAAAAGGATTCTCTTGGGTTTTGTTTTTGTCATTCCAGTCTGTTACTATTTTTGTGAAATATAATGTGTCTGATAGAGAAGTTAATTGTCTACGAAGTGCGTTGTAATGGCATCAATTTGGCAAAATGTTTTTGTGTTTTGATTGCTCTGTATAATGGTGTCAGTGTAGTGGAATTGTTGAAGAACTGTTACAATGTTTCAAACACATTCATTTGATGTTGTTCCTTATTTTAGGTTCTATACGCGAAGAAAATGGAATAAGGTGGCATGTTTGTCCGTATTGCTCTAAAGAATTTAAAAAACCAAGTGACCTAGTGCGCCACATCCGCATTCATACCCATGAGAAGCCGTTCAAGTGTCCCCAGTGTTTCCGCGCCTTTGCCGTTAAGAGCACTCTCACCGCACACATAAAAACACATACTGGCATTAAAGCTTTCAAGTGCCAATTTTGTATGAAATGCTTTTCCACCTCAGGGAGTTTAAAAGTTCACATACGTCTACATACAGGTAAGGCCTCAAAATTGCTTTTGTGTTTTCTATGATGTGAGTGAGACCTTGAATGAAAAAAGACAATGTAAATCATGCCATTGGTATCTTATTGGAGAATGAACTGGTTTTAATGTCTTATATGATTAACTTAAATTTTTGTTATAACTTTCTAGTGTTTCCTGGCTTTGAAACTTTGAGCTCTTAAAAAAGCCATGGACTTCTAATTTGATCATGATGAGTCAGCTGTTGCTCCTTTTTAATACAGCTATTATGAGCGTATTTAATTGTGCTTTCTAAAGAGTCATACTCTTAGAATTTGTGTTCTGATTTTACTTATCCCGTCATGTTTTCATACGTGTTCTACATTTCTACTTCTGTCCCCTTCCCCACACCTTTTGAATAGTTTCCCTGTGTTACTCAGGACTATTTGGTTACTTCCCATTTTATGTTCAACAGTAGGGTGTTGCTTGTTTTTTTCAGCAACTTACCTGTTGCTAGATCTTATACTGCATACCCTGAAACTCCTCCGTTCATGTGGTTTCTGTTTGCATTGTATATGCTGTCTTCAATACCTGTTTTTCTGTGGCTGAACTTCTATCCTCCGCATAGAGAAAAATGAATTTTCCACTCTTGGTGGACTACCTTGTTGTTTTCCACTTTTCTTTCTTTGTTCTTGCAGGTAAATAAGTTTTCAGCAAGATAAGCTCATAAATGTGCTGCTCTTTCACTCCTGTTTACGTATTTACGTTCTGCAAAAGTATCGTTCATTGGCTAGATGCATTTGGTGCTCAGTAGGTTTTATAGTCAGATGCTTTTTAATCCATGAAATGTCAATGTTGGATTCATCTGCAGAAAATTTTACACTTTGTATTTTGTAAACTTGCATTTTTTTCCTGTAACTTTCATCAACCTTACTTTATTTGAGAAGTCAGATTCATTTAAAGTGGCAAAAGCATTAGGTGGCTTGAAAAATAGGTAGTCCAGTGTTTATAGAACTCCAGCATGTAGTTAGCCATCATTCAGCATACTTGTTTTTCCTGTCAGAGGTGTTTGCTTCTTCCTCTGTCTAGCAGGTTAGGCTTGCTGGGTCAGGTTAGAGGTTCCTCCAGCCCTGTATGCTCTAATGGCAACGCATGGAAACAGGGAAGCCAACAGTAAGGCTTCTTAGCAGCATACAGTTAGCTTCTGCTAATCTTTGGGTTGAGGGCTTCATGAAGCAGGCTGTATCTCTGTATTAAGCAGCAATTCATAGATTTTTTTAGTTCCAAAGAACTTAGCTCAGTTTCAGAGACCAGTCTAGAATTTCTTGAAACTTTGTCAGACCACTGTTCCTCTGTTTTATCCTGTTATATATCCTTTGTCTGTGTGTTTGCTGATTCTTTTTTCTCTGAGTTTTTCAACAGTTTGCGTTGGAAGGACACTTGGTCTGCTATCTGTAATTCTTAGGATAGCTTTTGGAACACTTTAAAAATTGCTGTCACTTTTGCATCATCCAGTTTACTGGTAATAAGCTTGCTTAAAGTGATGTGTTACCAGTTAGTTCAGCAATTTCATGACTTCTGATTGGATTTTGTGGATCTGTTTTGAAAACTTATTTAACAATAAACACTCTGATAGAAAACAAAAAAGAAAATACAGAAAAGAGAATCGTAGAATAGTTTGGGTTGGAAGGGACCTTTAAAGGCCATGTAGCCCAACCCCCCTGCAGTGAGCAGGGACATCTTCAACGAGATCTGATTGCTCAGAGTCCAACCCAACCTGGCCTTGGACGTTCCCAGGGATGGGGCACCTTTCTGGGCAACCTGTTCCAGTGTTTCATCACCCTCACTGTAAAAAATTTCTTCCTCATATCCCATCTGAATCTACCCCCTTTTAGTTTAAAACCATTATCCGTTGTCCTGTCACTACAGGCCTTGCTAAAAAGCCTGTCCCCACCTTTCTTATAGGCCCCCTTCAGGTACTGGAAGGCCGCAATAATGTCTCCCTGTAGCCTTCTCTTCTCCAGGCTGAACAGCCCCAACTCTCTCAGCCTTTCCTCATAGGAGAGGTGTTCCATCCTTCTGATCATTTTTGTGGCCCTCCTCTGGACCCGCTCCAACAGGTCCATGTCTTTCCTGTGCTGAGGGCTCCAGAGCTGGACGCAGGACTCCAGGTGGGGTCCAGAGCAGAGGGGCAGAATCCCCTCGCTCGACCTGCTGGCTACGCTGCTTTTGATGCAGCCCAGACCATGGTTGGCCTTCTGGGCTGCCAACGCACATTGTTGGCTCATGTCAAGCTTTTCATCCACCAGTACCCCCAGTTCCTTCTCGGCAGGGCTGCTCTCCATCCCTTTGTCCGCTGGCCTGTATTGATACCAGGGGTTGCTCTGACCCACGTGCAGGACCCTGCATTTGGCTTTGTTGAACCTCATGAGGTTCACATGGATCCACTTTTCAAGCTTGTCCAGGTCCCTCTGGATGGCATTCCGTACTTCTGGCGTGTCAGCTGCACCACTCAGCTTCGTGTCATCTGCAAACTTGCTGAGGGTGCACTCGATCCCACTGTCTATGTATTCCAAAGAATCTGTATTCCAAAGCTACATTTCTAGGGCAGTGGAAATAAAATCACAAACTAACTTTTTTTTTTTTTAAATGTTTTGCAGGTGTTAGGCCTTTTGCTTGTCCTCACTGTGACAAAAAGTTTAGAACATCGGGCCACCGGAAAACTCATATTTCTTCACATTTTAAACATACTGAATTAAGAAAGCTGCGACATCAACGTAAACCTGCAAAAGTTCGAGTGGGAAAGACGAGTGTTCCAGTACCAGACATTCCTTTGCAAGAGCCAATACTCATAACTGATTTAGGTAAAGAGCGAGTAAATCCGTGCTCTTTTGAAATTTGAATTTCACTGGAAAATACGTGTCTCAATTTAACCAAGCAAGCGCATTCAGAGCTTACACAGAAAGATGCAGTTTGAAATAAGTCATCAGAAATAATCAGCTTCACAAAAGTTCCAGATTTTATAATTTGCTTGCACTAGAATTTATAAGAAGAATCTTTTCTTTACAAAGAAATTGTATAATCATTACCAGAAAAAAAAGTGTGCATTTTTACATTACATTATCAGAGGAATTTAATTTAACTATTGTTAGACTGTTGGTATAGAAAAGATGACAGACAGTTCATGACATAGATTCTTCTTGAGATGATCATGTTTATTCAAATTACGTGTATTAATGAGTCAGTGTGTTACATGACTTTAGCGTATTTGGTATATTTGTGACCTCAACTGAATTACTGGTAATCCTTACTGGTAATATTTCAAAAAAGGGCAGAATAATTGTGGAACATGCTATAGAGAATTCATACAGTTGCTTTAATTCTGTTGTAGAATAATTGTTACAGCATTACATAAAACCACTTTTTGGAAGGAAGTAGAATGTTGTACAGCTCATTCAAGACAATATGTATTGTTGTCCAGTAGAGGTCAATCTAGTGGACAAGGAATTTACTCTTCATTGTTTGACTCACCAGTCTGCTAACCCCTGCCTCGTCTGTCCTGTAGTCATCTTTATATAGTAGAATATTATATAGGTAAAATCTTTAGCCGAAAATCTTTATCACTCTTTAAAAATCCTTTTGCTTTCACTGCTTTTGAGAATTACCATATGCAAGAGTAGTGGTTATTCTGGTCTCAGGTATAAGAAACTGAAATTTTCAGAGTAGCAACAAAACTTAGCTCACAGCTTCAGCTATTCAGATTGCACAATATTTCTTACTTGGGTGAACCCTGGAAACTGATACAGTGCTATTTCTTTAAAATGAAGAAAAAAGCACTTCAATACAATTATGATCTGCGCAGTGATATTCTGTTTGTTTTTTTTTTAATTAGTATTAACAAAAAAGAAATACTATGAAAGTTGTTTCCTCACAGGTACTGATAACACCTGAACTCTGCTGATGAACTTGCAGTGCTCAATGTAAAAATAAGAAGTTCCGCTGTTTGTGTAGAAGGTGTGATGTTTATTTTCAAACCACTGACAGTATTTCCACTGTTCCCAGAAAAAAATCTTATTTCTTGTGGAGGTGTCAAGAAACTAGTATTGTTGCTCTATACTAGTGTTAATGTTTGAGTGGCACCTTTCATGAAAAAAGATAATAAAACTTGATATATATTTTGCTTTTTAAAGAAAGCCTAAATTACTATAGAAGTCTATTGCAAGTTTGAAAATTGTTGTCTACCTGTTATAATGTTTGCTTCATTTTATTCCATTAGTTGATGGAATTTATTGACTAGGAATCACAAAAAATATTTGTGTATTTTCTAGCGTGTACTGTGGTTCCAAAGGTGGAACTGGTGGGAAGAAAAATACCTTTTTAGACAACTCAGCTGTTTTGCTGACTTGCTGTATCCAGTGCAGAGCCACCTTTAACTATTCTAACAGTTTGGAGAAATGTTTAATTTATCTGAGTTGAACAGGTTGAGTAAAGAGTTTGGAAATTTTTTACTAGGAATTTCTGTTGTTTCTGTTATGTATCTAATTAGGAATTTCTGCAGTACTTCTGCAGACCAAAACCATTGTAACCTGGGATAAGCTCACAATTTAGTCAGCTATCATTTATTAACTGAATTATTCTGCTTTTATATGATCAAAAACAACAGAGTAAATATTTGTCATATGGAGTTCCTTCTGGTTTGGAAGACTTGTGTCATCTCCTGAACAATACTACTAATCATCATCACAGAAGGATGCCAGAAGGCATTTAGGAAGTTGGGTTTTCATTTAGGTGGGGTTTTCAGTTTGGGGGGTTTTTTGTGTGTTTTTTTGTTTGGTTGGTTTTTGTTTTTTTGTTTGTTTGTTTTTGTTTTGTTTTTTTTTTTTTTTTGTTAAGAGAAAATGTTTTTGCTAGACCAACTGAGTTAGTTGGGGAAGGCGAAGGAACTTTTGGTGTATATGTATTTATAAATACATATATATACATAAACTTTTTCAAGTCTGAGACAGAGAAGCTTGTTCTTTTTTCATTGTTGCCATCTCTTCTCAAAATTGAGAGAATTCCCTCTCCTTGTCTTCTGCTCTTTTCAATTACATGTGGAAGTCAGCAGAAACCCTTCAGGCTTTCCTTTCTGAATATGAAACATAGCATGCTAGGTGAAGCAGTCTGAAGAAAGAAAAGACGGCATAAAAGGCTTTTGTGGTGAATATTTAGGACTGTAAAGGGATCTTTTGCATATTTGTTGAAACTTTGCATCGCTCCCTCAGCCTTGTGTATGAGTATTGTGATGGGTACTTTTGAGTTCACAGATGAGTGAATGGTGATGAGGTTGGTTTTTTACTTGAGAAGTCTGCTACTGTTCCCATTCTGTCTTGGTGTTTGGGGTGATGCCGTGCTGTTGGTTGCTTCTGAGGCAGAATACTCTTGCATTAGCAGTTGGAAGTTTGGGAGCAGAAACTTTTAACTCATTTTCCAGAACTACACTTGACTGACTTCAGGGAACAGTTTATAAAGAGCATTTGCTTAAATAAGTTGGTTTGAGGTTGGGGTTTTTTTTTTCCCCAATAAATTTTTGGAGGTACCCAGAGAATTCGCAGAACTGACTGATTAGCCAAAGTAGATGATGTACAAATACAACAATTTTTAATGGACACTTTTTATACTTTAAGTAAAGGCAGACATATATCATGGTATTTTCTACTTTTCACAAAATGCATAGTAAATATTTATCACGTTATAGTGTATATTTGGGGTACATGGGTTAAATGTAATTTGGTTAAGGTGGAGGTCAGAAGAGCAAAATATTGTTTGGCTAGCAGTGAATTCATAACTGTCAACTTTTTTCAAAGTTAATGCTTATTTTGGACATACATGAGGCTTAATGCAACAAGGTGTACATATGGATAAAAGAAGAGCTGTCACTGAAATAGCAGGTGCAGTATAGCATGTATAATGCTAAATAGATGTGTGCATAATTTTAAATAAGCGCTGAAAACATGCTAATTTTCTTTGTATTCTTGCATACTAAAAGTCACCTCTCTTTTTTGTTTCAAATACTAGCTCTGCAGACTACTGCAACTTTGGAATAACTTCACCAACTAATTTTTCCTTTTTGTGTGTGTTTATGTGTGCAGGTCTTATCCAGCCAATCCCAAGGAATAGCCAGTTTTTCCAAAATTATTTTAACAATAATTTTGTGAATGATGCAGACAGACCATACAAATGTTTTTATTGCCATCGAGCCTATAAAAAATCTTGTCATCTTAAACAACACATCAGGTAAAATAAATACAAAGAAGAAAGGAAATGTATGTAATAACAAATTTATGGAAAAGTATGAATTTTATATAGTGTTCACTGAAAAGACTTCTTTTTTTATCGTCTCTAAGTAGAGAACCAGTGATAATTGATTTTTCTGGTGAAGTCGAAGGAGACTTTAGACTAATTCATACCTATGTGCAGTCCTAGCAGTAGAAGTGGTTGTGTTTCATGTGCAGTTTAGCTTATTAACAGTCAGACTCTTCTTTCCTAAACTATGTATAGAAAATAGCAAGCATTGCATGTGAATTCTTGTCATAATTTTGTAATTGGATACGCCAGTTCATCTGCTTTGTAAGTAATTGCTATTTTTTGAAAAGGAAACTAGTTTTTTGTTTTGTGTGCTGTTTTCTGTGTGCTAAACCTAAAAGAATTTAGGCTTACGTTGTAATCAGGTAAATGTTTTCGGGGATCTTTTTTTTTTTTCTTGAAGTTTAGTTCAAGTTCCATATAGTGAGTGGGTGTTACAAGCACATAGTCATGGAGCCACAGAAAAATTTAAGTTGGAGGGGAGCCGGTGGAGGTGACTAATCCAACATTGTTTTCAAAAGAAAGGCTAGCTTCAAAGTTAGATTGGGTTGCAGTTTTACAGGCAGTGAGCTTTGACATTCAGTTGAATTATCGAACATTGCTCCCTGTTTTATAAACTATGAATAACTGGAAGAGAAAATATTTTAAAAATAAACCCACCAAAGATCATTACTAGGATCTAAGGAAATTTTCCAAACAAGCGGGTGACAATCTGCTTGTTTCTGCAATGTAAGCTCTGTACCGCTTTCTCACTGTCGCTAATTCAAATCATGGTGAGTTCCTCACATTTTCCTTATAGGTCAAGTTCTGTAGTGGTAGGTTCTCAAACTGGCTTGAAACAGTTCTTAGTTTCTGTGTGCTGTCTTAACAGGACGGTGGGGAAGTCTTGCAATATCTCATCTTTTCTTTTTGTAATATGCTACCTAGATTTCTCACTGTCTTTTGCAGACAAGGTCAAGCTGGATTGATTAAAGTCAAAATGATTTTAAGTTAGTAAGTGTTGCTGGTCTGCATCATTACCACCTTCATGGTCCTTCGTTGAAATAGTTGATTTTAATTGTATTTCACATTTGTCTCTATTTTCTTAAAAAGAGTGTAACTGTCAGAGGTTAGTTACCATTAAAATGTTAGTTGCCACTAAAGAGGGCTTTATATGCCTGCAGATGGCCTTCCTTAGCCTAAATATAAGCTAAATTTATGCATATTTTACTGAAGCATTTATGTAGTTTACAGTTTTTAGATTCATATTTTTTCATGTTTCATTTGTGTTAGAGAAATGTAGTTGACTGGTTCAGTTATTTCTTCTTTTTCACAGTTTTGTCAGGATCCTTTGAATTAGAAATTGAAAGTTTTAATTACACAGAACACGAATAGCTTATTAGTTAAACAATTGGTTTACATGCACTGAATACTCACAATTATGTTTTTTTTCTTGTCAGAATACATTTTGTGTTTGAAAATTCTGTTTCTCAAATGCCTGTGCTTGAATTCATTCTGCTGTTGGGTATACACGTACTCCAGCTCAGGATAAGCTATCTTTAAAAGCCTCTTGACTTAGTATGTGCATCTTTGTTTTTCTTCTCCCATACTGAAAATACAAAGATGTGATGGGGTACCCATCACTTACCACTGTGCTTCTTTCTGATTGATCTTTACAACAGAATACCGAGTGAGTCAAGCTTAGGTTGGCTTTGTTTGGGGTGTTGTAGTGGAATGAGAAACTTTTCTCTTTTTCCATGTATGTTGTTTTTTTTTTTTTTTTGTAAGTTGGCATTGCTGTACCTAAACTACTAGCCTTGACACTTGTGTGGTCAGTCTCTCTTCACGGTGTGATCCTGATCATTGCTTAGAAAGAAAGAAAATTTCTGTCTGAAACAGGGAAATTTGTAGTAGGGGTGTTTTTAATAGAGCAGTGACTGAATAGTGTGTCAGGTTCTCCCACAGGCACACCAAGGAAGGGTTGAAATGCTCTACCACTGATTTCCATAGATGCGTATTGGTAGCAAAACTGTAATCTTGGTATCTGTCGCAGTTCTTTATTATGGCATCTGATGTGGTGGTCATAGACTCCTAAAGTTACTGTGGTCATAAACCATCCCTAAATTTTCACAATTTTATTAAATCCTGCTTCCTTTAACTTCCTTTTCCTAGAATGCACATTGCCTCCCTCCTGGCTCTCACTCCTGGGATGCTAAGTCATAATCGTTAAAAATTCTCATTGCACTCTGCTCCACTTCCTAGTCTGTCCTGAAGGGAAACTCCTCTAGCACCCATGGAAGGAAAGATCTAGTGAGTGGGGTGTGTTGATAGTATGGGTGAGAGAGTTTCCTCACGTAAATATGGTTTGCACATAGCAGTTGGAAAGACTGATTGTACTGTGCCTCGTTCAGGGGTATCCAGGATGAACACAGTTCTTTTCCCAAAAGTTTTGTTATTAAACGTAGTAGCATACAATATGAGGAGGACCATATATTTTTCTCCAAACTCTTGTGGACATTGTTTTAGCCAATTGAGGAAAATACATGTGAATGAATGGAAAAATTCAACCCAAATGAGGCAAAGTATAATCAGAGAAGTAGATTAGATTATAGAACATCATTGAAACTGTCATAGAGAGTATTGCTTCTAGCCCTGCCAGTAATGACATGAAGGTTGTTTATAATTTATTAAAACTTTAATTTCTGGATTTTGTTAACTGAAGCCTCTTCCGTCCATACAGCGGTTGCCTTAGTTTGGTTTATTTTGCTCATTTTAAAATTTAATCTTTTAATAACTTTGTAAATCAAACTATTAAATCTATTTTAACTTCTTCTTTCTCTTAAAAGGTCACATACTGGTGAAAAGCCATTTAAGTGCTCTCAGTGTGGAAGAGGTTTTGTGTCAGCTGGAGTTCTGAAAGCACATATTAGAACACACACTGGATTGAAAGCTTTTAAGTGTCTTATATGCAACGGGGCCTTTACTACTGGTGGTAGCCTCAGGCGACATATGGGGATCCATAATGACCTGCGACCATATATGTGTCCGTATTGTCAAAAAACATTCAAAACATCACTAAACTGTAAAAAACACATGAAGACTCATAGGTAAGTTCACAGTTTTTATGTGAATCCTACAATGTATTTTGGTAGCCCTTCCTTAAGGATGCTTAGAAAGGCAGCTTTGCTCTGTAGCAAATGCTAGTAATTGAATAAGGATGTTTATTTACAGGTAGCAAATACTTAGGTAGCTCTAAAGATACAGTAAATTATGGTGTATAGCGAAAATAAAGATTGTTCACATAAATAATTAAGTGTCTAACTGAAGCCATGAAAAGACCTTCTTGCCTTTGTTTGCAGATACGAACTTGCACAGCAACTTCAGCAGCATCAGCAGTCTGCTTCAATAGAAGATTCTACCGTAGATCAGCAGAGCATTCATGTTTCTACACAGATGCAAGTGGAGATAGAAAGTGATGAGCTACAGCAGTCAGAAGCAGTTGCAACAGATCAGCAGGCTATTTTAGAGTTAGACCAGCAGCCAGTAGTAGGCACAGAAGAAACAACACTAGAACAACAATTGGCTGGTCAGCCTTTAGAGCAAGATGAGGGTGAGTATTTGAAATAATTTCGTTTTGCTTGTTTGCTCTTTTTCATGGTGTAATGAGTTAGCAAATGCTACAGAGAAATACAAATAAAGCCTACAATAAGCAAAGATTTAAATAGCTATTCAGCTAATAATTGTTTATTTATTTTTAATGCAGTAAAAAATCAGATGACTATAAATGTAGGTTTTGGGGAACAACTGAATTAGGCAGGTAATTACATCATCTTTTCATGATTTTTTTTTTTCCCCCCACCTTCTCCCCCTGCCCGCTTCCCCATTTCAGATAGATTTGTGACATCCCAGCATGCTTTACAGGAAAACATCACTCAATTTGAACAACAAGCTATAACACAGCAGCCATTTGATCAACAGGGCTTATCACAAGGTTAGTAATAAATAAAGGCTTTAAAAGTGATTTTTATAAATCTGGCTTTACAGCATAGCTATCATAAAGCATTTCAAAAGTGGACATCTACAGTCAAAGTAACTGCAATGCAGAGAACTTGCAAAAACTTTTTCTTAAATTACTATTTTTGAACTATATTTGGTGGAATATTTTGAATGTTTAGAAATAGATTTTGCTTTTATGAGCCAATGTTTAGTCATTACAGTATGGGGTTTATAGTCAGGCATTTCATATTCTTTCCTTGATTGTGTTTGAAATTACTGTGGCAGTGCGCAGTTTACACAACTTTGCCACTGAATGTATGTGCTCATAACCTGAAATGATCAGCAACACGGTCTAAGATTTGACTGAGTTTCTGTTGGGATTCATTATGGAAAAAGACAGTGTAAAATATAATCACATAATAATCCTACTTTCACATAACCACAATAGTTTCCTTTTGTATTTTATAAAGCTGCATAAGTAACGAAGAGATTGTAAACATTTGGAAACTTTTTTTTTGTAATTTTATCTACAAAATTCTGAAAAATATGTTTAAGGCTTATGTAGCCTGCAGAAAGTGAAGAAATGACTGTGTTGCTTTGCTTTTCACTGCCGGATTTCTTGAGTTGTTGCTTGATATGAAGCTACTGGTTTTGTTTTGGGTTTTTTTGGGGGGGGGCAGGGGGAGGGAAGGGGGTAGGTTCAAGAGATTTCCATTTATTTTGGTTGGGAACCATACCTCACTGGCTGACCAGTTGATCTCTTCCTCCTTGTTTCTGACTCCAGCAAATAACTTAGTATTCATCTAACTGGTGACCAGTAATTGGCATTCCATCTGCGTAAACATTTCTGTTCTTAATTTCATTCTCTGTTTAATTGTATAGTGCCTTTTGTTAAAATGTAATTGACTGTGCGAAGTTGCATGACGCTGTGAAGAAATAGTATAATTTGTTGCTGATTTTAATTCTCTAGGTTGTGCTGCTTTGTATGTAACTCAGAAAAAAAAATCAAAGTCTCCGCCTTTATTAAACAAGACTGAAGCAGGTCCTGTTAAAACCCTATGGATTCTTTTCATTGGTTATCTGTTATGGTTTTCCAAATGAATGAAAAGAGACTACAGAAAAAAGTGCCGCCTTTCACTCTGTGTTACTCTCAAGAGTGGTGGTGGATTTTGTTTGGATTTTTACGACTCCTTTGAATTTGAAAATCCAATACATAAACCTTGTTTTGTTATTTTACTTAGACTTCAGTTTGTATGTATGTGTATCTTCTCCATTAAATAAATATTGAATACTGAGTGATTTCTTGGGGAGGGGAGAGACTCTTCTAGATCTCTTAAAACAATTCTTCCATCATCAGAAATCTAGACTCATCATCAGTACATTATAAAATTGCTTCAGAGAATCAGAACATTTATGGTATGGTTTTCTTTAAGTCTCATTTGTATAAGATGTCTCCTATTCTACTTGGAATCTCATCCACAGATTCCCAACTCTTTGAAGTTTCCTTGAAGATCCTGGAGCCCTTCAAAATTTTTGAATTTCAGGTAGGTAAGCATTTGCGCGGATGCATGCGTTAAATTGGTCGACCCTCTCCCTATGTCTGCATCTGTGCTTCATGCTCCTAATTTCTTTTTCCTATCAACTAGGCAGAACATTCAAGGTTAAAACTATGTTATTTTTATCCTTGGTTTTTATAGGCTATATTCTTGTGAAAATATTTTGGCTCAGTGTTTGTTAATAAGACAACATAGGAGTTCTGAAAAATCTTCAGAATCTTCAGCAGGTTTTTTGATTTTCCTTTTTCCTTTTTTTAAAAAAAAAAACAAAAAAACTTTGTATTTCAGAAAGATGTCTCTAGGTCTGCACAGACCTGTCAGAACTTTGTTTATTCTTTCAAGTTTGTTTGTAATAATTTTACAGAATTTCTCGTATGTTCAGGTAGATTTTTCTTCTTGATATGTTCAGACTCGTAAAGAAGTGCAGATCTTATAAGGGTGTTGCTGTATCATAATCTATTATTCATATGAGCTAGATTTGAAGACTAAGAAAAAGGACTTCAGTGTTCTTTGTAGTTTACATATTCAGCTGTCTTCATTTTAAGACTTTAGTGAGGTCAGAATAACCAAATAGGTCTTTTATCAGAAAATGTCTTTGTGTTATTCAATATCATCTGTCACCAAATGTGTTTTCTCGTAGATTATGTCACCTTTGCCTCCTTTAAAGTCTCCCTGTAAGCATGGTTGAGTGATAATAAGTCAGCTAGTGGTGAGAGGAGAGTGATCTTGAAAAACCACAAGTCCAAATACTGTTAGTAGCCCATACAAATAAACCCTTGCCACCAGACTGCGGTTTTGCTTTCCTAAGAAGTTGATCTGCAATCTCAGGACTTGGGATTGCGATTCTTTCAGTAGCTATTGATGTATTGATTCCAGTCAATGCTGTTCAGCTGGTTCCAAAAGTTGCCCAGAGAGCAAACCTGCAGAACACTTAACTGCTAGTCACTGACCCCCACAGAGATACACATGTGCATGTAGGTATGTTTGTAATGTTAGAATTCAAATGATATGTCAGTAAAGACTTTAAGTTTTCTCTGAACTAAAATCCTGTATTTGTTACGAACTTTCGTACTGTTGTTTTCTGACTCTCATGTGCAAGACGTCTTTCCACTAGTAAACTGATTTCCAGAGTATTCTATTCTTTCAGTATGTTTTGTTAATGTGGAAGGGAATAGGTTGGGTGATGTCCTAACACAAAGAAAAAAACAAGTAAAGCAAATGGTTGCTTGTACTCAAATAACACAAAATCCAATTCAATGTTTAGAGGACTTTGTAGTAAGAGACTCCTCTTTATTGTACAGAGCTTAAGATGCTCTCTGCAGATTAAGTAAAAGCTTCTGGGAAACAATGTATACTGGTAGAGGAGATTGTAAGAAATGTGAAACTAACATAATTGGGGTTTTTTGTGATACTGTTCTGTAGCAATAGTGAGGTGGTAGCAAACGCATTTAGCATGCTCAAAATTGTCAGATCTTTTTAAAATTTTGCGTGGAAATTGTCCTTCATACTAGATATTGAGCAAAATGGGGATGCATCATGTATATTCTTGTTACAGCATTGGTTTATATTTATTTAGAACTACTTTCAGAAGTAGTATTTCTTCCTTCATTTTGTCCCAAAATACCTCTAAATTCAGAACTTTTCTTCCTGAGCATTTTGTTGTACGATTCTGGGAAATTTTTCAGGATGTCAGTAATTGCTTTTATTAGAACACTGTGAAGTAAAACAGGTCATGGTATAGTAACTTCTTGTTTCCTTCTTAGCTAGTAAAATTTACTTACTCATTAAATAAAAGTTCTGTCTTTTTACATAGCTGTTTCTTTGCACATGTAATAGTTGTGTCCTTTTTTTTATTTGAAGTAGGGCATGGAAATGGCATCACTTTTGCTTCAGTTTCTTGAGACTTGTTTTTTTTTGTTCTGATCAAGTGTAGTGGGATTGCCATTTTTCCATAAAGGTGCATTTAAAATGTATTTGAAAATAGAAATTAGCAACCATTGTATCACTGTAAAGCTTTGCATCGCTGTTCTTCAGGCTATTCTTTTATTTTGTCATTTCACTAAGAGTAACTGAGGTGCAAGGTTCAGCTTGTTGAATCTTTTTTTTCTTGTGATCTTGGTAGTTCTAGGAGAGAAATAATACAGAAGGTGCAGCATTAGGTTTGGTGAGAAGTTACAGCCTGACTAATAATGCTTGCAAGATTTGTTTAGATTGGTTAGTTTTCATTCTATGGTGTAAACAATAGCATACAAGTAGGTTTTTTTTCTTATATTGGTAACAGTATTATTCTGATGTAAGAAGTGTCTTTGGGGAAAATTTCTGCTGAAACTTAACACATCCCGGATTTTGATATACTGTAATTCAAAACATTCTTTAAGCATTGCTTTTTTGGCCTTTGATGCTGTGATCATCTGATGTGGGTTTGTTTCTACCCTGTTTTCATAATCTTCACCCTTTTTGTCCACTAAAGGCAAACTGCACAGAATTAGTAAAATTGCTGCCCTTACCTGAATTACTGATACTCGTTTAATTTTTTCCCACATAACATGGATTTTTTTTCCTTTTTTTTTTTAATATTAGACGTATTAGGTCTTAGAAGGGTTGATAAAGGGCATCTCTAATAGCGTTAAAAAACCCTCAGGTCTGAGCTATAATTCCCTGGCTCTGCATCATTGATACTGTCATTTCATTCATTCATTTGGAAAAGGAAGTGATTAAGATCTGATATTTCTGAAGAACAAAATCAAATAAAAATTTCAGGTCTTCACACTGGAAATGTGAATAAAAATTTGTTTATTTTTTACTTTGCAGTTTGCCTTTGAGAGGCTCTACTTTACTATTATCTAAAGAGTGGGAATATGTGGAGGAGATCCAAAGTAGGAGAAAATGGGGTTACTATGTCAGAAACTGGAGTTCTCCTATTGGGTCATCTCCTCCACTCACCCGCCATCCTCCCCACTGAGCTTTGCATCCTTGTGATCGGCTTCCAGTGTAGTTAAGGGAGCGTGGTACCAGCGTGGATAAAGGGAGATGGGTCAACCTGTTTGACACATGCATGCTTACATACAAGAAATTCAAAATTTCAATGGCTCTAAGGTTAATTGTGGCGCCCTGAAGAAACTTCAAACTGTTTTTCTGTGGAGGAGATTTTCCAATAGAATTCCAGCTAATGGTAAGTAACCCTATTATGCATATTATGTAGATGCCAGAAACGCTTCTGTATTTTGCCGCTCAGCAGTGAAGAGTATAAAAGGAGTATTACTATATGGTAATACTACTTAATCTCTTTTGAAGGTAGTATTCAAAGAAGTGTGGTGTTCTCAAAGTCCAATTCAGTGTATTTGCCAGGTTGGTGACTGTTTAATTTCTGGCAGGTTTTACAGTGAATGACAGCTACAATCAACAGACTCAGTTTCCAGCTGTACAGCAGCTACAGGATTCAAGCACACTTGAATCTCAGGCTCTTTCAACGAGTTACCATCCTCCAGCCCTTCTTCAGGTTCCGAATACAGACACTATTAACGTTGTAAGTACTGCTAGAAGGTGGAATCCATTGTTCTGTGTTCAGTGATGAGTTTCGTTGAGCTATTTCATTGGTGATTAGGTAAACTTGAGAAGTCAGAAAATTTTTGCCATTTCTTTTCTAGATAGCTTATGTAGAACAACTGGAAAGGAAAAGGGCAAGGGGGATTATAGTTGACCTGGCTATGTGTTTCTAATTAAAAAAAAAAAAAGTTGTATGTTTTGATGCTCTTGGCTTAGAGGACGATATAATGCTGTGAAGCATTATAAGTCAAAAACTAAGGAAAGGACCTAATGTTATAAAATAATTTTACATTATTGTACTATATTGTGTCACAGTTATTTAATTTATTTCATATAGATATGATCAAGCAATAACAGTAACATTACAGATATGTAGAGATCATTCATGGAGCTTGCATATTGTGGTGAATGATGTTCTTTTGTGGTTCTCATCTGGTTAAATTTGTTTTAAGAGCTTGATTGCCAAAAATACAGTTTAAATAAAACTTTTTATATTGGTCGCAGTACCTGGCATGAAGACCATCTGTAGTAATATGTTTACCGTGATGACCTGCATGAATTACTGTCCCTTGATGCTTGTATGCAAAGGGAAAATGTCAGTCAGAGAACTGAAGTGGGTTTTAGGATCTGGAAGAGTGAGTGATTTCAGCCTACAGGCTTTGGAGCTTTCTTTTCTTCAGATCTCACAACATGCTGTCATTCTTGAGGATTATTCTGTGGCGGTTTTTGCTTAGAGGAAAAACCTTTTCAAAAAGTAGTGAAGTCTGTCAGCACCACTGTGCATTTTGCTACCTAGCGTGGGCCTCATACTGTTTGAATGATTGGTTTAGTGTTAGATTTAACCTCTCAAACACCGGAAGATCTATGAGACTCAAGACATGTTTTTGTCTAGGTTCGCAGGGAGGTGCAAGGGCAACATGTCTGTTTATTCCGATTCAGTAGGTGCACATTTTGCTGCTTTCCTTGTCGCTATGAAAGAGTGAGGTATCATATCACACTCTTAATTTCTTGACAAAAATTTATGAAATCATCATTTTGATTACTTGTGACTGTAAATGCTGTAATATTTTCTTACCTATTTGTGTGACTTTATTTCAGTATTGTGTTACTGAAATTTACTTGAGGCTTTGATTTCTAGACGACTCGCTTGATACAAGATCAGTCATCACAAGAAGAACTTGAATTGCATACCCAACGGCCTCATTTTCTTGAGGATAACGAAGATCAAAGCAGGCGTTCGTATAGGTTTGTTAGACTTTCGGGTTCTGTCACCGAATGTCTTGAATCTTTTATGGCTAGTAATTATATGCAACTAATGAAAACCATTTTCTTCTAACAGATGTGAATATTGCAACAAGGGTTTTAAGAAGTCCAGCCATTTGAAACAACACGTACGTTCACATACTGGTGAGAAACCTTACAAATGCCAGCTCTGTGGCCGTGGGTTTGTTTCTTCGGGAGTTCTTAAGTCACATGAGAAAACTCATACAGGTAGAGTATACTAGTTCTATATTAGCTTAACTCACATTTGGGTTTTGTAAATGTCCTGTGTAAGTAAACTTAAACAAATGGCATGCTACTTATTTGTTTCTGTTACTTTAAGGAGTTAAAGCATTCAGCTGTAGCATTTGCAATACCTCCTTCACAACTAATGGCAGCCTTACGAGGCACATGGCAACTCACATGAGCATGAAGCCTTACAAGTGCCCATTCTGTGATGAAAGCTTTCGAACAACAGTTCACTGCAAAAAACATATGAAAAAACATCAGGCAGTCTCCTCAGCTGTAGCAGCAGCTACAGAAACAAGAGGGGGAGGTAAATTATTTCATTTTTACTCTTACAGTTCTAACTACATAACAAGTACAGGTGTTTCAGTGGATTACATGAATGCTGTAACAGTAATGTTATAAATTAGCCTTCCAGCATGGATAATGTCTAATGTCCAGAGGCACTGAAATTGCTCTGTTATCTAAATTGCTTAAAGAAATGAGTTTTCCAGGAGTCTGTCGAATCAATTGAAAGTACTGTATGTTACGTAGTTTTTTAGTGTGTCACTAAAGTAGAGCATTTTTTTTTGTCCTAAATTACTTATACCTGTATTTAATTATGTATTGAATTTATTTATGTAAAAATAAGAATTATAAATCCATCTTTAAACGAAACATCGACATGAATGTTAGACCTCTGAAAGACATTTAAGTCCAAGCACGTAATGTAGTGGCCATGTGTTTAATAATAAACCCTTCTGTTTTTGTAACTTCAGCAGACAGATTAAACTAAACAAATGTGTATGTGTGTATTTTTTTAATAGTTGCTTGTGTTGAAGAGGATGATGAAAACTCAGAAAGAACTTCCAGAAAATCTCGTCCTGGTGTCATAACATTTACAGAAGAAGAAACGGCAGAACTGGCAAAGATTAGGCCTCGAGAAAGTGCCACTGTCTCAGAAAAAGTTCTTGTCCAGTCTGCTGCAGAGAAGGACAGAATTAGTGAGATCAAAGACAAGCAAGCAGAACTAGAAGCAGAGCCCAAATATGCCAACTGTTGTAGTTACTGCCCAAAAAGCTTTAAAAAACCCAGTGATTTAGTCAGGTAAGGAATGGAAGAGTTTTGTATATTTTCATTTTTCTAAACTGTTCACCAGAAACTTAGCAGTAAGTTTCATATAACTTTTGTATGCCTAAGCTAAAGTTTGACTTGTATTTACGTACATTTTTTGTTTTTCAGAATGGTTTAAAAATGTGTCAAAGTGTTCCATATTCTGAATATGACTAAACCAACCTTTTGATATTTCTTCCCCTGCAGCATTAAAATTATTATTACGAAGTTTTAGAATAAATTACTTTTTTCTTGCTTTAGGACTTGCATCTAAAACCATGTGAGAATCAGTGTGAAAAATGGCAAATGCTTAAATCATCTTCTTTACTAGTTCTGTGTAATGTTAATATAAGTATTCCACTAATTCTAAAATTAGTAAGATATGAAATAAATATTTCTACAAACTGACATAGAAGTAGAAATTCACATATAGATGTGTTCTGGAATTATTAGGCATGTTCGTATCCACACTGGAGAGAAGCCGTATAAGTGTGAAGAATGTGGAAAGAGCTTCACTGTAAAATCCACTCTAGATTGTCATGTTAAAACACACACAGGTCAGTAAGATTTTGAATGTCTTTGTTCAGAAACCGGTTACTTTTTTGATAGGCAGTTTAAAGATTTTGCAAGGAATGGTATGTTTCACTATAATCTGGGAAATGGCACTACAAATGGCAGCGCTAGGTGAAATTTGGTACTTACCGCATCATCAAATGGATCATATTATGATATTTTGAATAAACCATATTATTACAGCCTTCTGTATTAATAGGCTTATAAAGCAGTCATAGTCAGCTCATGGAAAAACTATGTATGTATCTATAATATTTTAATTTTATATCTGCTGTGGCATTTCAATACTAAACTAGTTTCCTGAGCAAGAGGGTGGAGTTGGAGAATTTTATAAAATTAAGTTGAAGTAGAAAATTCTGAACGCTAATGTTTGTACTGCTAAATAGATTGAAAAATAAGAGTACAAAAAATTTGACCATTGACTTATTTGAATTGTGGAAGTTGAATATAAACCTAATTTCTGCAGTATTTACTTTTTACAGTAGTTTCTTTGTATTTCTGAGAGGTCTGACTTTAATTAGTAGTATTTTTCAACCTCAATTTTGCATAAATTAGAAACAAAACCTCTTTAAATCTTTCAAACTTGTTTTCTTCTTACTATTGAACTTCTGTAATAAACCAATTACTTTCTAAAAGTGGCTGCAGTTTTGCTAAGGTGCATTATAAGCTTTTTCCAAAAATTAAAAAGCAGGGATTTCATCATGTTCTTCCAGATTCAAGCAGTGTGCAAGTTCTGGGAGACTGTATCTTTTTGCTCACTACCTTTAGTGGAATATTTTACATTAGTTTTGTCCAATTGTTTTCTGATACCCAGAAAAAAACAGTGAAAATGAATAGCCTCCCGTACATCCAGTAATGAAAAGTTTCTTGAATGATTCAAATTTGATTTTCAGTGTGCCATCTGATGATTTTGTTCCTAAGCCCGCTAGCTCATTTTGTTTGAGAAATAATGAGAAATAGCTCTCCATTTTTCTTTTTTCAAACTTTTTATGATTTTACAGACTTTAATATAAAACAGAGCTTTGTAAATAATTATTTTAATATATCCTTAACAGATTTTTCCAACCTGTTGTTTGTCCTCTCTTCCACATTACATATGTTACAATTTTGACTAGCTTGATTCCTCACTCAGGTGCTTAAAGACCTCCCTTGCTGACTTCCAGCCTTGTGAAAATTGTCCATAGAATCAAAGTGACCAAATAGGATTCTGCATGAAAGGTTTAACAGCACTTTGAGTTTTAGAAGTAGGAAAAAATTAAGATAACCTTCATTGAGATCCTTCATTCATTTGAAAAGCAATCAAAAATATAAAGAAGGTGGCTAGTTATTTCAAATCTATTCTGTTCAAATTAGTTTAGAATCTATATTTTAAAAAAAATTTTTGGTACAGTGATTTGTTGATTTTTAGAGGTTTTATCACTTGTATTTCTCTTTTTGAAACTTTTCCAGGCCAGAAGCTCTTCAGTTGTCATGTATGCAGTAATTCTTTTTCTACGAAAGGGAGTCTAAAAGTCCACATGCGCCTGCATACAGGAGCAAAGCCCTTTAAATGTCCACACTGTGATTTACGGTTTCGTACTTCAGGGCGCAGAAAAACCCATATACAGTGTCATTACAAACCAGAGACCAAGAAAGTTAGGAAGCCTGCAACCCGTACTTCAGCAGAGGGACTACAACCAGTCAATCTTTTTAATTCATCCTCAACAGACCCAAACGTTTTCATCATGAATAACTCCGTTTTGACGAGTCAGTTTGATCAAAATTTACTTCAGCAAGGACTTGTGGGCCAGGCTATCCTGCCTGCTTCAGTGTCAGGTAAAAATGGATGACTTTTTGGTGGTGGTGTTGAGATCAAGTACTGAACTTTGCTTTCTATTAGAGTTCAGAAAATAATGCCAAACACTACTTCCAAACAGGTAAGAGTTATGCTGAATTCGTGGTTTGATGCACAGTGGTGACATAAATAGAAATTTTTCTGTTTAAGAATTAAGGGGAGAATGTATGCAGCTCACCTAAAAAGATCTTTTGCGTTCTGCTGTTGTGTTACACTGCAGAAAGGAAGAAAATACACATAACAAGTAGCTGAAGTACTTGTATTTTTGATAATGCTCTGTTGCCTTTTCTTGAGAAGGAGAGAAGCAAAACAGTTATTCTGTAAACTTTCCGTAAGATTTATTTTGTATTCAAGCATTAGATCATAGAGCAAAGAAAAGTTTGTCTACGCCGGCTATTTACATACACAATGAAGGGCATGTTTTAAGTGCACATGGTTTGCTGTACTCGTGTAGTTAATAGGCTGAAACAGCAAAAACCCACCCTGGGGAAAAAAAAAAGCCAAAAAGCAAGACAACACTTCAAAGATACGAAAAACGACTAGTGTAGGCATGCATGTTGAAGAACTAAATGCCTAGGATCTGAAGTCTTGCAGATTGACAGTGACTACTGCTGCATTAGCACATTAATAGTGCCACAGAATGACTCTGAGGCCAGCTGGCACGGAATACACAATGTACTTAATGTTGCGTTTTGAGAACTGTTCTGGCTAACTTCTAAATTGCTTTGAGGAATTGCTGGTGTAAGTGCTATCTGGCCTCAGGAAAAGTTGTCACAGGGATGTTTTTCAGAGCAGAATCGTGTTCAGGTGTCTGTAAATGTTCCCTGGTACTGTTAAATTTACTGCTCAGTAATTTTTGTGGATCTTGGACTGTGTGTCTGTCAGTCACTTCTGAAAGCAAGACTTTGATTTTCTGTGCTTCATTGGCACTTTTTTCAGTGTGTGTCTGTGATTTTGAAAGTGTGCCCACAAATTGAGAGTAATGTGTGTCAGTCTCATATTTAACTGTAGCCATTTCATCTTATCTGATTTGACCTAAGCTGTTGTCCAAAACCGACAGACTGTTGGTTGTGTCAAAGGTGCTGGTAAATGTTATTTGACAGGCACAGTTTGGGGTAAATTTGTAGTTAAAACTGATGTTTGCTTGGATTTTTAAGTAAATACAGCAAGGAGAAGTCTTTAGCATGTTTACATGTTTCCTGCCTCTTTCTAGGACTACTTAAATCAAGATTAGTGATTTGAGCTTTGCCCAGAACGGGTATTTCTTAGGTGCATTGTAAAGCAGATGTAGTATACTGAAAGATTTTGGAGAGGGAAAGATACATAGCTTTTTGAAGCATCAGCTAAAGGAGACTAGTTGATCGTACTGAAGGTGTTTGGAGGAGAAGGTATGTCAAATACAAGGTGACTTTTTCCTTATATTCTCTCAAGACCTTTTGTAGAGATGATCTATTCAGCTTTTCAAATTAGGAGCTTTCCAAGTTCTAAAGACTTCAAATGCTAATGTACCTTTATTTCTAGCCATGTGAACACATAAGATGCACTGTGATACTTTCTTGAACAGTGCTTGTCCTATGCAAAAATGTGGCAGTAGCTTTCATATGTACGTTCAGAATGCGTACATATGGTGTGTGAGTGCTGCATGTATTTAGGTGAGGTGCACTCTCCAAGCGGATTTATACCAACTTTGTCCAGGTTTCCAAAGTTACTCTGGAGTGATTCTTTTATAAGATGCCAGCTAGTGTTTAAATAATAACAATCTTTGAATTACATAGAGTTCATGAAGCTTTAAAATAGGCAATAATCTACTTCAGACTGTTTTTCTTGGCATAGCTCTGTGTGTGTGTATAGCTTTTGTATTGATTTTAATTATAAAAATAAACAAGCTAAAAGAGGCAATCAGTAATGATAAAGAAAAACATTATAATATGACTGTTTTCTTTGGTAGCTGGAGGTGACTTAACTGTGTCCTTGACAGATGGTAGCTTGGCCACGCTTGAAGGAATACAGTTACAACTTGCTGCTAATCTGGTTGGACAAAATGTTCAAATTTCTGGAATAGATGCTACCAGTATTAACAACATAACATTACAGGTAGGTTACTTGCAGTTTCTTGATTTTTAGTTTTATAGAGTCACTTTGAGGGCTGAAGGAAGTTTAAGGAGCATACGTAATTCTGGAAGAGCTCCCCTGAGCTGAGTGAGGCACGCATCAATACCATTCTGTGTCAGTTGTACCGTGTTAGAAGACTTAAACAATAGCTGCACAGTAGGGTTTTTTTCTGGTTAATTTCTTTCTTTTTCAGTCTTTCAGGGTTTTTTACCCATCTGGTATTTTGGCAGATTGCTTTAAAATTTGTATTTGTTTTTTCTTTTAATTTAATTTTGTCTTTTCACTTTAAAAGCACTTTAGGCTAAAGCTCCCCACCCAACCCCCCAAGACACACACACCCTATCCCCAAAACAAATAAACTCGAATTATTGCACAGAATGTTGTCCTTAACATGACACCTGTGTTGTTTTGCAAGCTCTGAATATTTAGATTCACATTTTAAATTCCCTTTGAGCTTGTAAAATGAAGGACAGAAAAAGGTGAAATGTTTACATTTAAAAATTTGTTGATCAGTTTCACAGAATCATTGACCTTTGGAGGTCACCAGGTCCAACACCAAGGTCAGGGGAAGGACGTTGTCAGAGTTGCATGGAGTTGCTCAGGGTCTCTCTACTCAAGAAATTTTTAGCCTAAAATGAAGAAAACTTAGTTTTTAGCTTTGTTTCCTCAATCCACAAACATACCTAAATAGTAAAACTTCTATCTTGAACTACCGAGAACAAATGTTTGACTGTGAACTGGAACCTTAATGAGTCCTAGGAGCTGAAACAGTGGGTAATTTCTGATACCGTTCTTCTCTCTGTTCCTTGCCTTTTCACTTTCAAAAACCTGAAGACAGTGATAAGCATTACATGCAGCAATAAGACACTACAGAATGCCAGTAGTGGGGATATGTGGTGCCCAGCATGCTCATATGTAACTATGATCATGATTCCCCAAACGCTGTGCTGAGGGAAGAATCTATACATGAAGCTGAATAGACTGTTTACATAGTGACTTTGGAGACTGGCCGTATACAGACACTTAAAAAATAAATTTAAGTTTTAAATGACTAATTGGAAAGTTTAAATATATATACTCTATAGGTAATGAATTTGAATTCTGGATTTATGTTAAGAATGTTCACTTAACCCCTATTTATTAATGTCGGATTGATCAGATTGAAAACTTGTTTTTCAGATTGATCCAAGTATTCTACAGCAGACATTACAGCCGAGTAATTTACTTGCCCAGCAGCTAACTGGAGATCCCAGTATGACTCCACAGAATCCCTCCCTTCAGGCAACAGAAAATGCAGTACCAGCTAATGTGGTTATTCAGCCTATATCAGGCCTGTCTTTGCAACCCACAGTAACATCTTCTGCTAACATGACAATAGGATCCCTCTCTGAGCAAGAGTCTGTGCTGACGACCAGCGCTAGTGGTAAGTAGTGTCAGTAGTTTTATTGTTCTTTGAATGTCTTTATTTTTACTTATGGGATTACCCACAGTGAGAAAATTCCCCCCATACAGTTCTTCTATGAGCATCATCAGCATATTTTACAACTTTGTGTTACCATTTTTAATACAGTTTTTTCAGAAGGTGGACTATATAATGAAAATATTGAGGAACATTTGTAGTCTTCAGAAAAGTACAAAATCTTTCTTCTGAAGGTCTTCCTGCAGAAGAATAAATTGCATATGAAAACAGTTTATTCTTTAGAGTACAATTTGTAGCATCTTACTGTGGCTACATCTTTTGTGATAATGGGTATTCAAGATCAAAAAACAATGTGTTAATTGCTTTTAAAAGTTGTGTCTATTATAAAGGAAGTATCTTCATGGAAATTTTTCTGTTCTACCCACTTATATTTAGGTGCACAGGACATCTCTCAAGTCATGACTTCACAGGGTATGGTATCATCTTCAAATGGACAACATGAGATAACGTTGACCATAAATAATTCCAGTTTGAGTCAAGTTCTAGCTCATGCTTCGGGTTCTACTACTACAAGCTCATCAGGAAGTCCTCAAGAAATCACTCTTACAATATCTGGTTGGTATTTTAAATGATCTTTAATGGTATCAGATCTCCTTTTTATATGGTAGCTGTACAGTAGCATTTGAGGATATTTTCACGGTCCATGGTTTTCCTATGGCATATTTTTTTATATTAGTCAGCTTTAAAAGATACTCCTCAAATCTGCATTTGAAAACCAAATACATATGCTTGGAGGATGTATATTAGATTGGTTCGCTATTTTATTCATAGCCTTGAGTCAACATACATTTATCTCTGTGGCAAAACCCATATAATCAGTTCTTATTTCCTTACTGTGCCTCACTTGGGGTAGTGCAACTTCTGGCTAGTAATGGGATAGGAACAAGCAGGGCAGGCATTGGGGATGAGTTTGTTTAATCTAGTTTTCTTTAAATGCCTGTGGATCCATGTTCTAATAGACGTTGTGATCATTATTTGAGGTGTACTCTTCAGTCTTTATAATAAGTAGTTAATACTTTGAATAAATTTAGACTGACTTTGCTTACTGACTTTGAGACTGATCCTGCATACACTATAAATATCAATTTCCCTCAAAGACAGTTTGTATTTTGTGTCATAACATTTCTTCAATAGATCCAGTATATTTAGTACTTTTCTCTTTTCCTTTCTTTCTTTTTCCGTTTTTCTCTTGCTCCATTTTCTGTAGCGTGTGTAGTGTTTTAAAGTGTCATGACAATAATGTTTATGTGAAGGTGTTACAGTCCCCCACTTATGTTTTTCTGCTTGCTAATGGATGTTCACTCATCTAAGGAAAATGGAGTATAGGTGTCCAGCAACTGGTAGAATCTGCTTTCAGTTTCTCTGTTCTGTGCTCGTTGACTGTTCCACAAAATAAACTTCATGTGATGTTTTTACAAAGGAGGACATGTTCTATGCAATTCAATATCCATATAATAAATAGTAAAAAGACACACTTTAACCATTAGCTTTTAGTTTGCTAGATTTTTATAGTTTTATGAAGTTGATGCCTTGAATCTGGATAAGTAAGATCAATATTTGTCTAAATACTAATAAGCACAGGCATTTCTCTACATGTTAGTATCTGGATACACATAATCACATCTGTATTAAAAACTTGTGAAACCTATGCATGCAAATCTGCGTGTGTAGAAATAAATTTTGTATTTTGGTTTTACTTTCTGCTTTTATTTTCTGATCACGTGTTTATTGTTCTTAGTACAGTAGCAGAATAATGTTGAGACATTTCCAGTTACAATAGGACTAATTTCTGTTCAGGCCAAGATCTTATTCAGCATAATTCTGGAAGCAGTGATCTGAATAGTGGCTTAAGGCTGACAGCGCCAACCATCAACAGTCAGACTACAGGTGCTACATTAACTATAAGCAATGACCAGCTTCTTTCTCAGGGCGCTTCACTAAATGCTTCAGGTATGCATACAGTGACTTTCTAATTAAAAAGAATAACAGTGTGTTAAAAAACAAATATTAGACCAGATAACTAAATACAAAATGGTATAGTCTTGCACCTTATGGTTCAGGAACTACATGGCTTTGTGTGTTTTCTCACTAGCTTGAAATAGTTACGCCAATGTAAATGAATTTCACATAGTAAGAAGAAAACGAAAATAAGAAGACTTAAACTAGTACTTTGAGGCAGTTACAGGAATATTGAAGGGCTGTTTATAAATTGGAGGATTAAGAAATCTGGTGTATTTGCTGCAGACATATTAAAATATCCTTTATATCAAATTTGCTCTGGTATTCAAATTTTGAGATTTTAAATATGTATATGAATTCCTACCTATATCTGTTTGTATATACACACAAACACATGTGCGTGTATGTAGTTGTTCATATTTTCAACCAGTGCAGCAGATTGTGTTGGTTGCACTGATTGGTTGCAGTGGCAGCAGGTTGCACACATACAGACTTATTACTGATAAGTTAGTAATTTTCTTCACTTTTATGTACACTTAAATTTTCTCGATCTTCCTTTTCTTTCATCCATCTCCTTTCATAGCTTCCTT
>Ga0065711_1006115_pt1 | contig 39274 bp, 25 predicted proteins | sample Hoacrofraction12_FD_59098 | JGI IMG/M metagenome (GOLD analysis project Ga0065711, IMG submission 59098) | Hoatzin crop microbial communities from Cojedes, Venezuela - Epithelial fraction 12 v2 (version 2) | ecosystem: Host-associated > Birds > Digestive system > Esophagus > Crop | place...
AGTCTGTAGTTGTCTGAAAAATGCTACTTGCATTTATGGTGCTGTGTAAGTATTGGGGAAAAAATAGAGGCAGACTCACCCAAGAAGTAGTTTAGTCTGAGTGAAGTGGGAGGGGGTTCCCTATTAAATAATACATCAGATTTTTAAGTTTTTAAGCCTGTTACAATACCAAGTTGATTTGGCACCCACCTTCCTGCCAGAGTATCCGCTACCGAAGTGTTTCATGCAAAGACTCCACCGTGCACGTCTGAATTTAAATACCAGTTTATGGTGTCAGCCTTGGAGTGGCAAATGATCATAGAGAGATTATATAGAAAAGAACCCATTATCATATTTTAACCCTTTTCCAGCTCCTTCTCTGGAATAAGCCAGTGTTAGCTGACTGGACTTCCCTTGCAAATGTGGTCTTGCTGATTGACCTTGTTACTGAACTCTGGGCACGTGTTTGAGGTCCTGTGTAGCTGGCAAACAACTTGCACTGTGAAGCAGGGATAGTTTCCTGTAAAGGAATGTAGTTTCTCTGTTAGTATTCATAAAGCATTATAAAGCCTTTGTAGAGAGGGTTTTTCATAGTTGCAAAATAGTGACTGTCATCTTGGAAGTCCAGAAATGCAATACCTGTAAGTGTGCATTTGACAAGGAAGTGAAAAATTAAATATATATTTATATATTTAATAACCATTTTTAATGTCTGGCTTTAAGTTGTCTTATGTTGTGCTTTGGAAAAAAAAAAAGACTTTTAGTATGTTGCATTATTATTTTTTTATTTCCTGTCTTAAAAATCAGTATTTGCTTTAGAAATGCCCCTGTACGTAACACAAATGTCTAACTATATTACATAAAGAAGTGATTATGTCATTACTCATAAATTCTTTATGAGCCTCATTAGGTTATTTAGAGCAAGAAAATACATCACATTGTGCCCCCCCAAGCAAATAATTAATTGTTTCTAACAGCTGTAACATGCTGTTTCCCAATTCCCACTCAACAATTGCAATAAAATAAGTTGGTCTGTTTTCCAGCTGATGTTTGAATAAAGCTTAAGAGCTATTGATTTGTTTCCCTTTCTTTGAAGATTCCTTTACTCTCAGCAACTTCTCTCATCGTTTTCCTTGCTTGAAGAAGAAATTCGAATGCTTTAAGCAACATAGCCAGCTGCGCACTACTCTTCGTTGAGGTTTCCTGAGCAAAGTTGGCAACTGGAATTAATTATAAATTTAAGCAGCTAACGATCACTAAAATCTACTGTGCTTTGTGTACAGTGTTGACCTTCCTCAATATAAAAATACCTGCTAGGAGGATCAGCTTTCAAGAGAAATGCGGAAAAAAAACAACAGGGACAGTTGACTATGTCTTGTGTTCAGCACAGTAGCCTTTTGTTGCTGCTTTATTCTGGGGCTTCTGGATGGTACTGCTGAGTACGCTGTCATCCTTGTGCTCAAAACCAGTTCCATTTGGTGTGGTGGTGAGGATAGCTTTAAGTGACCTGAAAGAGGCTTACAGAGTGGGGAGTAACATGTGTGGAAGCTTTGCCTTTTCTTGCCTCTCCTGGTCTGAAAAGCTATGGAAATAGGTACAAATAGCTAAAAGGTATGAGAGGCTGTATGGAGTAACCCTTGAAGAATTTAAAATCAAGACACCTATTCAGAATTTGATTAAAAGTTCAAGATGAATTCAGTGATTTTTATATGGAGGCATTAGGAATAAAAAATGTCTGAGAAACAGTGAGCTTGCTTATAGGTCAGGGCAAATTCTCTGCTGGTTATCTTTCGCATTTTTAAAAAGCATAGAAAATACAAAAATGAGCAGAAGAGATATAAGAAATGAAATACAGAAGTGGAAAAAGTTGCAGAAAGAAGATGCATGAGAATTACGTAAGGAAGGAAAATCAAAGTAACCTTGGAGTCAAGGATAGTTCCCTGGATCTCTGCCCGTGGCAGAAAACCAGAGCTTGACAAAAATTAAATGGTGGTGGAATTGTAAAAATGAGCTAAAAAGTACTTGTGACAGTGGTGTGAGCTGTTGCTAAGATTGCAGGTCTTTGAATAGGAGACCTGTGCACTGGCTGAAAATGGAAGTCATTTGAATGTCACGAGGCTTGAAAGCCCACTGACATTTGCAGAGATGCATTATTTTGAACTGTTTTACCAATGTGCTTAAAAGATAAACAGAACTCTGCTCTTTTTATCTCACTTAGGCTTTTGGCAACCAGCTGATCCCTTCCAGTATGCCACTGAAGAAAGCAACGGTGTTCCTCAACCCAGCAGCTTGCAAAGGGTAAAATTTCCTCTTCCCTACACTCATATGTGAGGCACTCTTTCTGTATTTTTGCTCTGCTATCCACTATAAAAGCCAGCCAGATTTTTTAGCTCATTTTTGCCTCCCTATGATGCCAAGCTGGTGCTATGTAACTATGCCAAACTTTATTTCACCAAAAATACTGGGATGAGAAATAGAACTAGATGCTTGAGTTGAAAGAAAGATTTCTAAATGGAAGTATATTTTTCATTTTTCTTTTATCCTTTGTTTCGGCCTTTGTCATTCCTCCGTGTGTGCAATTGCTTTGTATTCCTTCCACACTTTAGTCTGTGATAGATTTCCATCTTCAAAACTATAGAAGTAAGCGATGACCTTGATTGCTTCAAGACTTGAAGTTAGCCAGCTGTGATCTTACTTCTGTGGGAACCTGTCCTTGAAAGGGATGTGCCCACAAACTGAGAGGCTCATTATGGGCTCAGAGCAAGACTCCTGGAAGAGGGTGGCTGCTATTTTTGCATACTCATTAGCAGAATAACGGTTATCTTGGATATAGTGTCTGTCTGTTTCGGCTGATCAGCTGAGCTTTGTATCAGTTGCATCACAGGGAGGGGCGGGGAGTTGTCAGTGACAAGATGAAAGGAGTTGTATATCTGACATGGAAGTGCTTGGACTTAATATGCTTTTGTTCAAAACACCCATGATTGGAAAATGCAAAGTGCTAATAAATTAAATCTCCGACTTCATCTCATGTTTCTACTTGTAAACAATTTATAGTTAATGGCATAATTATTTTATTGTGCAGTTACAGGCAGAAAATGCATGGGTCCTATAACAAAAGAAAGTCAGCTAAAATTTTGCTTCTGAACTTATTTAATCATATACAACTGTAAATATGTTTTAAAAATCTTTCTGAAAACTTAAGCGGACCTCTTTTGTGGTAGTAAAGCCTGGTGCTCTGTAACTCATGAATTTTCTAATAAATTTCTGGAGTTCTTGTTTTGCATTTTTTTTTTAATTATTTTTGGAGAAAGCTAGATAACCGCTTCTGCATTTGTTAAAACTGGAACAAAAAGCTGACATCTGAGCTACGAGTCTAGAAATGTAATACATTTGAACCAAATGAAATCTCGTCTTTCCTGACTGGCACGTTGAGTGACTGATTGTGTAGATTGTATGCTCTGTTTTTAAGTAGATTTCTTCTTGTTATTCATTTGTTTCTTTCCTTTTTAATTTTTTTAGCCACCGGACTAATGAAATAGTTTTTACTCTGTTTCATCTAGCAAAGCCGGGAACCTTTTTGAAAAGAATGCAGCTCCAATTTTGCACTTATCTGGCTTGGATGTAACTGTGGTTAAGGTGAGAACCGTTCTGTTGATACAGATCTATTGTCTGCTCTGCTTTGTCCTCTTGAAGAACTGAAATTCAGTTCTGAATGCGTTTGAAATTCTCAATTGTCCTGTAGACATCTTGTGAGAAGAAATAAATACTGAGATACTAAGCTGGTGCTTAATCTTTTTCTTTTTAATTCACAGTTAATTTACAGACCATGTACTGAGTTTTTAATTTTCAGCTAAAGCAGTACATGTGCTTGTCTGTCTGTCTGTCTAAAGCAGCCCTTTATAATTGATGTTTGAGAGAAAACTCTCAAAACATTGGAGTGCTGGGTAGTGGTGCGTGCCCATCGCTGTTGAGGTTGTCAATTCTGCCCAAACTTGCAGAATTCAGAAGTGAGGAGCTTTGATGTGCAGTGGAACTGTGCAGATTAATTCAAAATAACCTTTTATTTTTACACTGAAAAGATCTTAGTGTGTCCCCAAATAATTCAACTTTTGCATCGCGAAAGCAGAACATTGAGCTCTAAATGGGGTGAATTAGCAAAGAGCCTGTCTTTGGAAAGAGAAGAAAAAAGTAAACATGAAAGGATTCTGATCTTTTTGCAGGTTTTTGAGGCTGTGATATGTGGATAGTTTAATAGTCACTGTGTCCTGGCAATGAAATACTCTATCTAAAGAAGTGTCTTTCCGTCTTGGAATCTTTTTCACAAGGTCTGGTGTTAAAATGGTGTTTTTATTAATGCCTCTCTCTGACCCTTGAAAATACATAGTCCCACCCTAAGAGAAAAAATTTTGCAAGACTCAAAACTGATGCTTTGTAGCTTCACACCTGAGGAGTCAGAAGAAAGGGCAGGGCCAGTAACTAAGGCTGAGATGTCCCTGTAAAAGGCATTACTTTTGCAGAAAACGGTTTTGATGGTTTAGAAAGTCAGTGTATTGGTGCTAAACCCACTGTCAACAGCTTGCTGTTGGGCAGTAGCCTTTTATGTAGCCGATTCTGTGTTTCAGGAGATGCGCTTGAGCTCTTTGTTGCTAACTATGTTGGGACTTCTGCAAGACCATGGTTTGCTTGTGGTTTTGTTTCAGTGTAATACTACCTGGAAATATGATTATTGCTGCAATATTCTAGATCTGTTGAAGAAGATTTACTCTGGTATTTCATTTAGCGTTTGTGTGTCTGCATTTGCTTGCACACGTTGCATTAGGCAGCAGACTTGTGTTGAAAGTTGAAGAAATCTCTGTGAATGTAAGTAATACACAGCACTATGTGCCTGTATGAGAATAACTATTAAGCAAATGGATAGGTGATCTTTTTTTTTCTATAGAAGAGAAATCCTAGAAATAGTCACTTGAGTTCTCATGTTTGGATTTCTGTTTCTTCAGACTGATTATGAGGGACAAGCAAAAAAGCTGCTGGAATTGATGGAAAACACAGATCTGATCATTATTGCAGGAGGAGATGGCACAGTACAAGAGGTACAGCAGGAGCTTTGTCCTGGTTTGTTGAGAATCATAGTCAGGCTGAGGGTGAGAAGATGGAGTCTGTGTAACGTAGCCACATCATAACAGCTATTACTAGAGATTTGTCTGTTTTAGTATCTTGTGTTTTCAGTTTACGTTATAATCTTCTGGGGACAAGAAAACTCTCCTAGTTGTGATTAGTCTAAAAGTGGTGATGGGAGTGGGGGCAGAAAGAGTGTGTGATAGAACTATCTTCCAGAATTTTATTCTAGAATGAGAAAATTATTTGGGGAGACATGATTCCAACTTTTTCTTTCTGTGTAATGTAGCTGTAATGGTTTAATTTTCAAAGTTCATTCTTATCTGTACTCCCCAAGAGGAATGCGTGTTTTGCCAAGTGGAAATCAAATAATCTAAAACTTATGTGGAAGTGATAGCAAAGCACGGTATATATTTAATAAATGCCTGTTGTCAAGATGATTAATGATAGGAGCAAACGACTAGCAGAACTAGGGGATACTCTATTTTTCAGGGAAGGCTGTGTTTTATTAAAGCATTTCCTGGAATGCTAACTGCTGGCTTCGTAAGGCAATGGCTAAATGAAATGCAATGACCTTAAGAGGAAGCGTTCAGAATACGCCTGCAAGTTTCTCCTGGCCTTAGAATTGATCATTGTTAATTGCACACTGACCAGTGCTGTTTTTGCATTATGCAGAGCGTTATTCAATGTTTAAACATTTACACTGGCATTGGTTCTGGTGCCAGCATATACTCNTCACNCTCATAACCNTGCTGTTTCCACCATGTTTGCACACTGAACGTGCCTCCTGTNCCCTGTAAGCAACTGTAGCACCTGCCATAAAAGAGCAGCTGCTCCTTAAGTCTTTTCCAAAGACTAAATGTGGGTATGAATTTTGTAGCTCTCTGCTGTAACTGAAAAACGAAGTCTCGGAGCTGAGCATTTTGTCGTGTTTTTCAGGTCATAACTGGACTTCTCCGCAGAGCAGATGAGGTGAGGAAGTGTCATTTTTTTAAACTTTTTTTATTTATTAGAGGAAGCGTCCTGTGCATCCGCTGTGATCTTTTGGCCTCAGCTGTCTTCTGCAGACGTGTTGCTTACTAACCTGGAGCCACCTTGCTGCGTAACAAGTCAGCCATGCTAGTGTCCTGCAATTCTGCCCGTTATTCTTCATTCCCTTTCTCAGGGAGCACAGTGGCTCCCAAGCCGTGGCTTTGGGAAGTTTCCAGCATCAGAGCAGGGATTGTGGAGAAGCCAAATGCACAACTTTCAAAGACCCGTGGACCAGCTGCGTGTGCTGCTCTGTTTGGCAGAGGCATCGGGCGAAAGGACATGTTTTTGTTGTATTTGTACAGGCTTGAAACCGAATTCAGTTATGGCCATGGTCCTATTGCTGTATGATTGCTTTGCCATTTTTTCAAGCGCTGAATACCTACCTGTGCAGATGGCTGCAGAAAGCAAATTTTAACCTCTCAAGGTGGATCGCTCCGAATGGAAATGAGAGAGATTTTTCTTTTTGAAGAGGGAGGACAGTGTTATTGAAGAAAGGAGGGAATCGTTGTTCCCAAAACCTTCTGGCAGGAGCTGGCAAAAACTCAATTAAATGATCCAGGCAAGATTATGATAATATCCTTGGCAGCTTGAATTGTATCTGTTTAGGCAGTTGCTTTGTCTGAATGTGACAAGAGAAGATCTGCAACCAAGCCAGTATTTTTAAGGGCGCGCTGGCTTTATCAATTCTGAGACATCAGTTTCTTAAATTTAATGTTACTATAGCTGGCCCCTGAGACCTCTATAATCCAAAGATACCGGAAGAAAAATTTTGGAGGCTTTACTGGCTATTTTTTCTTCTCTATTTTTTTGACTTACTATCTTGATGTAGCTTGGGTTGATTTGCAATAGTACAGAAGATTCTGCATCCAGCACTATTGTGGGTGGAATACTGCGTTTATGTCTTTGGCCGGGGAGTTGTTCTTGTCCTTCGTATCACCCTGTCCCAGGAGTGGAGAGCTGCAGTTCAGCCCCCTCACTCTGTGCTCTGCTTCCCTCTTCACTTGAGTATGTCATACCACTGTTGCCTGGCTAAGAAGAGCCTGTGCAAGGTATTCCAGAAACGCTGTTCCTAGCAGCCGGGCAGCAGAGCATGACTGCACGAGCTGCAATAGCCTGTCATCTGCACGCAGTAAAACAGTTGTGAAGAACGTGAGAGAAGGGTCTTTGAGCTGTGTGAAGACTTGCAGATGACACAGAGATAGCGAGGGAGAGCGGGTGGGCATGGAGTGAGAGGGGTGTTATTTAGTTGGTGCGGATTTGCAGTATCATGGCACTGCTAGTAGAGGTGCCCAGGAGGGAGATGGTATGTTGTGATATACGGTAGTTTACATCGATTTGCTGACGCGCTTCAAGAAGCACAGTTTATTATGAGGTATAACATAATAGCTTGCTCCTTCAACAAGCCCTTTTGCTGAACTGTGGTACAGAAAAATAACATGGTCAATGATTTCCAAAAATTAGACCTTCTGCTGCTTCATGATTCGGATGCCAGAGGAATCAATTCATTTCCTTTCCTTAACTGAGAAAATCTCTTTGCCATGCAAGGTTACTTTATCAGAGGGTGTTTTCTGCAATGGTAAATGAGATTCAGCGCTTGTGATGCCACTGTCAATGTTAAGAAAGATGGCAGGTTGCTGACAGAATCTATGCATTAGTTAGGACGTGGCTGCCAACCTGCATGTAACAATGCTCTTAACGATTACAGAGAGCTCCTTTGTGCCCAGTTGGCAGTGGTGGGTTCACAGATTCAGATGCCATGTTCTGAGTCATTATGTATTACTGCCTCATTTAAGGAAGTGCCTGGCTGCGTAGTGCCAACGGGGTGATATCAGGCACAGCTGTGATCTCCACACAGGAAGCTTCGTTCAGCTGATGCAAGTGTTGATTTTCTCTCCTCATGTGTCCAGGCTGTCTTCAGCAAGACTCCTATAGGATTCATACCTCTTGGGAAGACCTGCACTCTGAGCCACACGCTCTACCCTGAGAGCACGAACCAAGTCCAGTAAGTATTACATGTTTTTGAAAGGGGGCTTTTTGTTTGTTTTCAAGGAGCAGTGCTTGTTAGTAGCTTGCTACTTTTCTTTCTTTCTGTTACATTAGAAGTTGGCAGCCTCTGGGCAAAGCCTGGTGATTCTCTGGACTTCCTGAGTTAATGACTTCCAAAAACTGACTAACAATTAAAAGTAGGAAATGTGTGTATTATTAGAACATGAAATTATTTGCTCTGGCTGATTTCTCTGTAATCGTGTGATGCTCAGAGTTTTCAAAAAAAATCAAAGGGTTTAAAACGATCAAGCCTCTTAGGAATAGTCAGCAAGGATATGACAATATAAAACAAAGAGAAGTCCTCTTTCCATCCCTTCTCCAGTTGAAGAATTCTAGAAACCAGTCCACGTATAACCTGGTTAGCACCTGCAAAGTAAGGCGTACGACAGTATCTTTACGGGAGAGGCTGGATCACGTTACTGACTTTTGCGGGGTTTGTTGCCCATCCCTGTGATGGGCCTGATGCTGGCAGCTCTCCAACAACCTGAATCTTAGCTATCAGCATCCTGGATATGATCCAGTCTGGCAGTAGCTGTTGCCTGCATTTCAGTTTGTTGTAAGTTTGTTTTGTCCACTTCTAAAGCAAAAAGGCTAGTCAACTAAGCTTTCTTTTCCCCACACTTCATGGCTTCAATTTTTTCCTGCCTCTCCTCCCATACCAATGAATATATTTCTCCTTCCTGCTGAAATCTATTCATTCTGGTTCTCCCAGTAACTCATTAACATTCTTCTTTGCGGAACCCTTGCTGGTATCCATCATACATAAAACCCACGAGCCAACTGGCATAACATCCTTCATTAAAACTACCAGAGTGCTTTGAAGCTTGGCAAGATGGACAAGGCTGTAGTCAGCAGCTCGGATTAAAATAATAATTTATGTTTGGGTTCTAAAGAAGCTGTCTGAAATGAATGATCTTCTTGTCCCAAGGTAATGAACTGTGCAGGTGAGACTGTGGCGTGTTGGTGAAGTTGAAAGGAATTTGGTCAATAGGCTGCTTAACAACCCACACTGGTAACAGAACCTGACTTAAGAAGTGCAGAAGTGATATTTTCAAAAGAAATATTTGGGCTTTGGTACCTTCAGCACTATTAGATCTTAGCTTTGGAGTGTAGGAACTGTAGAGGTCTTAGAGAAAGATGAGTTAGGAGAAAAGGGCCAAGGGAAGAACAATTTCCTGCTCTGTCTCAGTATTCCAAGCCTGATGAAGCCAAGGGCAATTTCTTCTTCTGATTCACGTGAATATTGGGCTGGATCTGAAAACTGTATTTGGTTTGGGGTTTGTTGTTTTTTTTTCCCTGTCCAGCTGAGACACTGGAAATGCGTACAATATGGAATTTAAATTTTGCCAAAGTTTGAAAACAAGGAAGGGGTTTTAATGAAATACATGCTTCAAGGTCTGAACATAGAGACTTTGTAAACTTGAACACTTTGGTTAGAAAATCTTCAGTGCCACACTCTGTGACTTGAAATGAGAAAGTGCCTTAGGTACTGTCCACGACTTAATGGAGACCAAAACCACATGAGCACTGCTGATAGGTAGATTTGTGTTGATTAAAAATTTCAAAACAAATTAACATACTAAGGCAATTCAGTCCTGGACAGATGCATTCAGACCAGTCTCATGACCATTCCTTTCTCTCCCGGGCTGTTATACTTGCCACTGAAAAAATAAAACCATGATTTGGGTCCTCAGCATGTTAAGTACCCGAAAGAGCAAGTAATAGAGTTGGCATGTGGTCTGCCAGATTATCTGAAGAAGGAGGAATTTCTGAAAAGTTTAGGCCAAGAACTTCTTTTTGCTATTGAGGTCTTCTGCTGTTTGTTAGAACGCAGGCTTCCTCATGTATTGCAGCCACTCGGTTTGCTTTCTGATTACAAGGAGGTGCAGCACTTTGTCAGCGTGCTTTCCCTGGGGTGATTGTGTTAGCTGCAAAAAAGCCCCACGTGGACTTACAGTGGGGTTTGCTGAAAAAAGTGTAATTGTAAAGCTTACTCTTTTCCTTCTTTCCTGTTTAATTCGCTTCTGTCCTGTTTGTTTTGCAGACTTATTACTAATGCTACATTGGCCATTTTGAAGGGAGAGACAGTTCAACTTGATGTCTTGCAGATCAAGGTAAAAGCATCTGCTTATTTGTCACCCAGCGTTCCTAAAACTTTCCTGTTTTCATGTTGTTCTGTGTACATGGACTGCTTTTCCTCTGTGTAATGCTGTCATGAATTTTGGTTTACAATGTCAGCAGTTCTGCCGGCAGTCATTTCTCCACTGTATGCTATGACATCAGATAGTCCAAACTGGAGAAAACGCCAGAATGTCTGAACATCTGTTCTTGAGCCTCAGAGAGTATTGATGAATACAAGACTTACTAACGCCAATATTTCTGTAGAAATGGTGCGAGATAACAATAGCTGTCTGAGCTGATTGAGTGCATTCATATGCATTGTGGAGTTAATAGCTTTCTTTTACAAACTGAAAAATGTGAAATGGGAAAACCTTTGACTTTTGGCTGACAACATCCAGAAAATGAAATGCCTGTTGCTGGGTGTGCAGTCAAACTCAATCAACCTCTTCAAAACTTCATCTCTTATATTCCTCTCTGGGAGCAGATGGAATGTATATACTTAAATTCTGCTTGGCTTTATTGCTGTTAGCTATTTATCATACCTCTTCAGTGAAATTCTATTTTTGGTATTAATCAGAAATCAGTTTTTATATAGAAATGATATTTTTCTAGTTGCAAAAAACAAGGTTGGAAACAAAATAAGAGAAAGCAATTTCGAAATGTTTATTTTTCTTTATAGGGAGAAAAGGAACAGCCTGTGTTTGCAGTGACTGGTTTAAGATGGGGATCTTACAGAGATGCGGGAGTTAAAGTTAGCAAGTAAGAAAATACTGGTTTTTGAAACGGTAACTTTTTTAGCATCTGTTGCCTCAAAAGAGATATCCCCCCTATTGTAAAGAAGTCTTTTCTGAGTGTAGGAATTTGACAGACAGAGGCACCCACTCTTGTCAGGTCTCGCATTACACTCATGGGAGTGTAAGACATTTCAGCATTTTTGTCATTTGAAATAAATCCTTATTTGGTGCTGACCTATTCTTTTAAGTATTAACTTTCTGCTTGCCTTTTGGTGCCCTATTCAGATTGTATCGGTGGGAAAAGCTCTCCCTTGAGTAAAGTCTAAGTAAAGTAATTGGCCGTTGTTTTTCATCAGTCGCCAATGAAAAGATGCACGCAGACTCTGTAACTCAATTCCAACAAGGGACATCAGATGCAGTAGTAAAGCCCTTCAGTTCCTGCCAGAAATGGCATGGACCGTGATGCCTATGACTGTTCTCTGAATGCTAAACTAATAATTGTTGGGCTTTCTCCAAATGGACATTTAATGTGCCACTGTCTGTGTATCAAATGACTGGCATTATCTGGTGAAGGAGCAGCAGGGCCAAAGCAGTTCACTTCTCAGGCTGTTCGGGAGGAACTGCAGCAAACGCCTCTGCTGCACAGCTGTAAGGAAGTACCGTGTGTTTTGTGAATGAGCTGTCTTTGTCAGAAAGCAAGAGGTAGCAGACCTCTGGAGTCAGTCTGGCAGATATTGAGTAGGTTTGAGAGGTGATGTGGAATGGGGGAGATGCAGTAAATGGTCAGGGTGTTTGTCCTGAGGAAGCAAGGGACGTGCTTGGTAGCTTGGGTAGGTGCTGACTTGGCTATGCTGTAGGCTAACTGCAGCCCCAAGATTAAGGAAGCGCACCTCTCTTCCCTCTACACTGCTGCTAGGCTTATTGTCCATACCCTGTGTTTTGCCTGGTGTCAGCCTTCGCGTCTTTTCCTGCAGCAGTTCCCTGTCGTGGAGACTCTTGGATTCAGTGCTGGAGGCATGACAGCACCCTTTGCGTGTGGGGCAGCGTGAACATCCTCAAACCTCATTCTTTTCCATGAATGTTTCCAAACCCACAGAAACTGTGCCCAGCTTGGAAAGCACATCAGCCACAAACGAATGGGTGCTCAGAGTGTGCCTGGGACAAGAACCATGCGTGCTTGTCCTGTTTTTGTACTCCTCCACTTCACCTACGTTTGGTCCCCATGAGAGAGAGGTTATTTGCCTAAATAAACATTTGGTGTGTTCCAGTACAACTGATCTTGTACTGGAAAGAAGGCACCTACTACAAAGGGAGTTAAGCTATAAGACACAATTCAGAAATTTGTCTGAGTATCCCTCTGCTAACCCTGGTAGAGACATCGCGCTGTTTTATGTTTTTGAGGTTTTGTTACTTTACAGACAATTTCATCGCTTGATGGGAGTGGTGTGACAGTTGCACATCTTAGTAGTTAATGATATACTTAAGATCTGCAGTACTCTTGAGCTGATGGCATTTAATGTGCTTTGTTGACCTTCTTTGGTGAAAGACAGTGATCAAAATATGTGCCAAGTCTGCCTAAATATAGTCACATCTTTAGATTCTGTACAATGCTGTACGGCTGGCAGGATTTTTATTGTGTAAAACATTGATTTTGATCTGAGAATCCTTTGGGGCAGATGAATGTTTGCTGGCTCTGTTCTTTTGTCACTGAAGCTGTTGATTTTCGTTTGTTTCCTCCAACCTCATTCTTTATTGCATATTGCGGAGATGCACCCCACCGGCTGTTAGACCACAGACCTTTAAATCATTCCCAGTTGTGTCACATAACTAGGTAAAATTCTGCTACTGAGATGCCACGCTGCCTACAGTGAAGATTGTATACTGCATTTTGGTGATCTGTACTGCAGGAAGGGGATGTCACTGCTAAGCTCCTGGTGATGTGTAGAAACTATCTTACAGCATCGCAAAGCTAAAGATTTTAGGAGAGCACCAACTTCGGTGGCAAGCACGTGTGCGTGCTCTGACTTCGTGCAAGGTTTCTCCCTCTCCCAGTATCGACCCTGAGTATCTTAGGAGCTCTGTCTGTGTTCTTTTTTCAGGTACTGGTACCTTGGGCCTCTGAAAACCAAAGCAGCTCACTTTTTCAGTACGTTTAAGGTAAGGAGTAATTGCGAGGAAAGTGCTTTCGTAGTTCGGAAATTAAACGGCTGACTATGTTTTGCATAATTTATCTGCAAGTTTTTGTGGAGGATTCTGGTGACAATGTAAAATGGGAGTGAAACTCGACTTGTTAAAAATCAGTTGATAGACTTAACTTGTGAAGAGATGAAGGGGAGGAGGAATACTTAAAAATTTTCTGTACTGAGGATCTGTTGCTGCAAGATCACCAGGGGGAGCCAGTAACTGCCTTTGAAACCGGAGAGCGGTAAGGGTTCTGAAGATAACCATTAAAGTGCTCTGTCGCCTGTTCTCGACAGTCTCTCTTGTGGTAGCATTTCATTCTGATTAATTCATCTGGCAGACACGTCTATAATTAGTCTGCTCGTGCACGTTGATAATCGGGCTTCCATGTGCAGTCAAAGGAACGTGAAGATTAATAGCTTATAGCTCACCTTAAACTTCTGTGTTGCTTAAAATTGATCCTGGAAAGATGAAAATCTGACCTGCGTGAAAGGTGAGGCATTTTCATCCACATGCTTTTCCTGTTCTCTGAACATATAAGGAGCCTCTTTAAAGGCTGTGGAAATAACCCAGGAGCTGGTACAGCGGATCATATTGTGCAGTCCAGCCACGCTGTCTGTGATAGTGCCGGTGCTTCCTTTATAGGAAGCTCCTGTAAAGGGGAGCTAAATTGTAATGCGTCCATGAAATTTCCCCCCTCCCATCCCCAAGAAATTTGAGGTGATGATTCTGTGTGCTGGCATTCTAGCTAGAAACCTGTTCTTCACTTTTCTCCAGCCCCTTTCTCACTTCTATTGAGTCCGTAGCCTCAGTTGGTGGCTGTGATAGTGGATTTCACTGGTAAGCTATTCATTGTACATTAAAAAGATCTGTTTAACCCTCTGAAGGTTAAAGAGAAGTGCCGCTTTTTCTGCTATTAATATAGAAAAGTTTCTACCTGATCTCCCCTAACTGTGGTATTGATTGCTTTATGTGCCTCTTTAATTTTGTTAATTTCTGTAAGAAATGGCTCCAGCCTGTTGAGCTTAATCTCTTCCTACCTTGTCTTTGCTGCTGTGCACTTCATCTTGTCAGCTTTTGCTGTAGCTGTCCTTTCAAACAGGATGACCTGTAGATGAAAACAGTCTAAGGGGCATTATTATGAGTGTTATCATCTCTTCTAAAATATACAGGCTTAAATTATTACAGCATTGCTGCTTTCCCATTTAATCATTCATGCTTATTGTTCGTGTGTTGGCCTACTGATACAACCTCTGTTTGTCCTGTTTATTATGTAAGTGTGGAGTCTTTCCTTGCTTTCAGAGGTGTGAGGTGAATTAGCTTAACAACCTGTGCTATATGAGCCAAAACTACTTCTAAAGTTTTGTGCCTAGAAAAATAATTGTATTGAGTACCCGTGGGCTCTTGGCTGGGTTGTTTTAGTATATACATTTAAAAATCCATCATATTATTTCCTCCATAAGCCCTATGTTTTGAGCGTTTCAGAAATTATTTTTAAAACAAAATGAGAGGAAATAAATTTTGTCAGCATTTGGAATTATTTCAGGAGCTAAGGTTCTTCTGTAGCCCATCAGTTTCTGGCACTGGAATCTGAAATATCACAGCAAACAATGTGTTAATTTCCCCTCCCCCCCTCCCCATACTTTATAAAGCTCACCTGACTTGCCTTAAGACCTGTTGTATTGCTGTCTATATCACCTGACTATAAGGGCAGATCTGGATTGTTTGAGTTGTTGGAGAACAAAGCCCTGCCGGGTTTTAGTGCCCCTTGGCTGCAGACAGCACTGTAGTCTTTGCCTGTTTGCACGAGACCCCGCTGCGCGGTTGCTCTTTGAGGTTGCCTTTGTGCTGTGCAGAAAGCAATTGTGCTTTCAGACATTAATGTTGACCTTGCCGGTTTCGGTTGTTCTCTCCAGCCAGAAGCAGCTGTGTCATCTTGCCACACAGCAGCAGCAAAGAAAACATCCCTTTACCCTCTGCTTATAGAGGGGGAAATACCTCGCTTCTCTGTGAGGAAGGAGTAGATTAGTGACTTGGGAACTGTGGGTAGTCTTTTTCAGTCTGCAAAAATGTCATCTCACATACGAATCTGGAGGCTGGAGAGCCATAAAGTAGGCTGAGGCGGCAATGGGATCTGGGTAGCTCTGCAGGAGTGCTTGGTAGCACACAAGAAGTGGGCTAAAGGAGTAAACTGAATAAACAGGTAGGTGCTCAACAAAAGGCCCTTTATCTTCTGTCTTTCCTTCCTGTGTAAATCCAAGGAATGGCCTCAGAAACGTCAAGGTGCTCTCATGTATCTGGGTCCAACTGAGAGACCTCCAGAAGAGCCAGAGGAGAAATCATCCAGACCTCCTTTGTATGTGCGGATTTACAGACGACTGCGGTTATACTGGTCATCTCCTCCAAAAGGTGAGGCAGGTGTATTTTGGCATAAACTCGCAGGCAGGCTTTACTCCTCTAATAGATCAGAGGAGGGGTTTTTTCTGCTTTACTTTTTTACTCTTTGATTTTTGTAATGTTGTTCTTGTTACTGTTATTTATTAATTAAAACTGTGACTCTATCAGGATAGTTGCAGTGGTGTCTGCTAGAAGTGGAGCCACTTCCTGTCAGTGCTTGTGGTCTCCTGAAAAAGAGTGCATTTGTAAAGAACCCAGGGCTCGCAGTTGCTTGCCATTGCTCTGGAAGCCTCTGTAGGTGACACCTGGCACTTGTGGGCGAGCTTCTTGAAGTCTTCCTCCTGTAGAATGGCTCCTTAGTGAGCTGGTGAGAGAGGAGCAGCCCTTGTTTTCCTGGGTGGGGGAAGTTGCTGACACAGAGCAGCAAATGTTACTTAAAATAGAACAAAAAAAATCAGGCCGTGCAGAAGCCTTAATCTTGTTACATTAAATTTCTTTCTGTACCATAAATTTTCTTCTGTGAGCCTCTCTTGGATTGGGTTGTCATCTAGGCAGTGCACATGGCAGACTGCAGAAGGAAGTGTATTTTGTGAAATCTGGTGTGATGCCAAGTCCTTCCCATTCCTTCTTGGACAGCAGAGGTGATTTAGGCAGAAGTATGAACTAAGTGACCTGTATGTGAGAACTGAACCATGAGGTTTCCTCCTATAGAAAACAGATGTTACCGCAGCATCCTGAACATTGGATTCCTGTTTATTTGATCGCAGTGCTTCATGTGTTTTCTAAATGTTCGTGTAATACTAGCCCAGCACATCTGTTAATCCCTGGGCATAAGGACTCACAGGGCTGCCATGTAACGTGCTGGATAGTCTTTCCTGCTACTGTGTGAATGCTGGTGGTATTTTTGTCTTTCCTTCAGTACTCCCAAACTCCCTTTTCCTTTTTTATGATTTTGATGTTTGAAAGAAACAAAGCCAGTGGTCACAATGGGTCAGAGTGATATTTGCATCTGGCGTTGATGTTTCATGCTTCATAGCAGTGAAATGATGATCTGTGTAATTAAATTCCACTTAATGACATCTTCTCTTCTTGATTTGCAGAAATCCCCCAGGAGGTAGCCCCGGAGGACTGGGAAGAACTGAAGCTATCCACCATAGAGCTTACCATTGCAACTCGGAACAGGCAGCTTGATCTGACAGTAAGACCGCAGTATAACTGGATTCCAAATGCTCCTGCCCACAGTTTTCCTTTCTTGCTGAACTCCCATTCCTGTGTCTATATAAATTAAACTTACTGCCCCATGCGTGGAAGGGCCCATGACTGAACCCAGGAATGGGCAGTTTCAGAGCCAGTGTAAAAGCACTGGAGACCCGTGTAAAACTGGGGTGCGGTAGGATCAGGAAGAATTTGTACAATGAGAAGGTTTCGCTAGCCAAACAGAAGCTTTGGGACTGCCCAGGAGAAAAGAAAGCACCAAAACAGGCACTGCTTTCCTTCTTGGCCCGTGGGAGAGTGATTCTGTTTTATCAGCTGGTGCTGGAAGGAAGCTGAGCCTGACTGTCTGCCTGGAATTGTGGCTTTTTCTCTCTCGGCTTGCAGAGCAAAGACTTAAAAAGAACTGGGACGAGGGGAAGGACAGGGGCTGCACCCAGCTGAAGGACAGGAAATGCAGTTGTTGTAGAAGAGTAGAACCAAGGGAGTAAGGGAACTGTTCCTGTCATAACCTTCTCACCGTGCTCATGCTGTTCATTCACTGTTTTAAAACCTGTCTTTGGCTTATGTCTGTGTTTTGGTGCAATTTTGTGGCTGTGAAAGCTATTTGTATAGATGTCAGTCTTTAATTTTTCCTAGAAAATGCGAACACAGTGACCCCGTGCTGGTGAGCTGCTCTTCGTGTCTTCCTCGTGGCTGCAGGAGGCGACTGCCACTACACCCAGCTTAACAGGAGCTGTTGAACTTAGTGCAACATGTTTCTTGCTCAGAATTCAGGGTCTTTTAAGAACCTGAAAATTTGTGTTATGTTGATATATTACCTTTGTGGGATCAGAAGAAAAAAAAACCACAGAAAAACCCCAGGCAAATCCAGTCTTAAAATTTCCTCCTGTTTTCTCCTTAGCACGTACCACATAAATTTTAGGTGCTTCTTCATCAGTGGTTTACAATTTGGACCACCAGTGTCCTAGTAACTGTAGAAGCTAGATGGAGACTAGTATTTGGGGTTTTGGGTTTTTAGTGGTTTCTAGATGGCACTTGAACAGAACAGTTTTGGTCACTGAACTGGATTGGAGTCAGTGATATAAAGAGAAAACAGACCTACCAAGAACTGAAAAAGTATCTCATTGCCACAGACTAGCCCTGATGTCCTTTACATCCTTTTTATTTTTTTCCTGCTCTTTTCTCCTTTATGCCTTCAAGATGCACTTTAATACTGGTGTTGAACAAAGAAGTGACGCAGGGTTCTCGGGTCTCTTGCATAGCCTAGAGAAATAAGTTTATGTTAGGGCAGTTGTACTTTTCTGCTTCTAGAGCTGGAAGTGTCTTGATATTGCATCTTTTTTTCCTACAGATATGGACCCCTTATAACTGCTTTTAACTCCCGCTCTTGAAGCCACTGTCCCTGTAGCCATCAAAGCTGCACAACAGCTCTCTCAAATCGATACCAGGACATACCTGCTGAGTATCGTCAGCCACTCCTGTCTTTGTGTCTGGCCTCAGAATCGTGCCTAGGCTGCCTGCTTGAGGAGAAGCTGATAAAGCCGTACAGTGCAGCTCAGACAGTGCCAAGCCTACCTCTGCAGATACAGCAAAGAACTAAAACAAGTTACACTAATAGATGCATTTCTTTCTACTTTTGTCATTTTGATTGCATCTGCACTAGGACTTGGGCCAGGACAGAAATGTAAAAGTAAATAAATAAAATAAATAAAAAATGAATTGCATCTTAATCAAAGTTGCTTTCCCGGCAAAAGCTTTACTGTATACTTGGCTTAAGGGCAGGCTGTAAATAGAAAAGAAGCAAAGTAAGGAGTTTAAAGGAATAACATCAAGAACACTGACTTCCAGTTTGTATTGTTGTAGTGTTTGGTGGCCAAATGTTGCATCATTGCACTGTTGCTTAAATTCATGAAAGACCCATTGATGAGAAATACTCGTGAACAGAAGCAAACCCAAGTGATCTGCTGTTACGGTCTCTAATAAGTGTGTGAAATGCAACAAGAAGCCAAACGTGTGAATCACTATTTCACTCGTGTGGTATTTGTTGTTGAATAGTCATCAGTGAGAAATTACTGTCTGTAATTTATAATCTGAATCTCAAGTTGAGAGTGGAAAAAAGCATGAAATGCATCTTCTGCCTCCTTTTGTGGGACAAAGGACTGGGCGTTTTGTGAACATATTGCAGTATCATGGGTGTGGCATTTTGAAAGGTTAACTGCTTGATTTCTGAATCTTTTTTTGCACAGCGCACTGAAGACTTCATGGATATTTGCATTGAGGCAGACGCTGTCAGCAAAGGACAGTTTGTAAACAGAGGGTGAGTATGAGAAGGCTGAGAAAAGATGACAGAATCTCTGTATGAGTTGGAACGCTAATTCCGAGAAGGGGGCGGTTTTTCTCTGATCTTGTGCTGCAAAATTCAGAAGCAGAGGACTGCAAAGGACAGCAGTCAGTAATGCTTCATGGAGATTGCTAATTTTGTTCTTTAAAATTCTTACTAATTTCCTCTCTCTGGAAACAAGGCAGAGCAGTCTACCTGGAGTTCTGCCTAGCTTCTGAGTTTGCTACACCTTTCATCTTTTTCTCCGTTGCTATTGATGGGTGCTGCTTGGATAGTACTGTCATAACTGAATTTTACAAGACAGCCATACAGACCTGTCCCCAGAATCTTCTAGCCCTAGCTGCTCAGCTGATTGAGAAGCAAGTCACAGAGCTGATATGTTTGTAGTAGTAGTACCTGGAATTTTTGAACTCTGATTAGACAGGCTGTGTTTCTAAGTGAGGAGAGCTCCCTTGACTCGGTAACTCTTGTGATGAATTAGGTCTGAGCTGTAAGAACTTTTGGAAGATGTGATTTTGAACAGGGACTATAAGCAAATGTATTGGTGCTGCTTGTAAGTGGAGTAAGAAGCCTGCAGGTATGAAGAAGTGGCACGCAGGGAGAAAGTGAACGTGTGTTGCTTCCCTTGTGCTTGGAATGTTGTCTTGTAGTGCGCTTGTTCCTCCTGCTCTCACCAAATGTGAATCTGATCTGCTTTTTCCAGCTTCTTCACACGGTCCCACTAGCCAATACATTGCATCTTTAGTGCAGTTTTCGCCAGCAACAGATTTTCCTACTAAATCAGAGAGTGCTCTTCTGCACCTTACCTTTTAATTTACTGTTTTCTAGTCTTAGGGCTCCCTCTAGTGAAATCAATGGAAAGATTTCAACACAGTTTTACCTGCTTGTCATCACCAAAAGAATTCTTGCGTGCATGTCTTATTTATAGTACTAATAGCAGCAGCAGGCTGCTGATCCTTGAGTATCCCACGAGCCTCAGTGGGTACAGGATCTTCTGACCCGTGCATACACGGCAGGTCAGATTACCACCTGCAACTGCTTTTAAACTGCGTGAGCCATGTGGACCGTAGGTTGCTTGGGACTGGAATCTTTGCTTTGAAGGCTACAGAAGGAAAAGAGGAGGAGATTCTCCCATTAGCAGCAAAGGGAATCTGGCCTTTTAAAGGAGGGAGACAAAGGAGATGCAATGCTGGGTTCTTGGACACTTAGCTAGCTGAAAAAATGTGGATGAATTTCTGTGATGTAAGGGAGGGGAATTCGAGTGTACACCCACTCTAACGAATGTCTCCCATGCGGACTGGAGATGCTTCACAGTAGTATGTCGTATTTCTGACTGCAATTACACTGTCATGCAGAAAAAGCCTCTGATGAGAGTTAACATGCATTGCTGGCTAGAGCTAATTAGAGGCAGTACCTAAAGCTTTGAGCTGCTGTTCAAGCAAAGTTCAAAGAAACAAGCTCTTCTGATTAAATAGTGCCCAAAAGTCTGTACGTAACCATGAAAGAGCAAGAGGGGTGTATGGGGTGGGGGAGCAGCGGGAGGGCCTGGTTAGTCCTAGAGAGAGCAGCCAGAACAGAAAAAATGTGCCCTGTTTTTGCAAGGCAAAATCAAGGTGCTCAGAGAAGGCCTCCACCGCACAATGCCCTTTGGCAGCTAGGTTGGAATCGAGCCCATTATCAGAGGCTCCCCATTGCCTTGCACCAACAGCGTTTGTCTTTGGAAATGTGTCAAGCGGCTCTTTCTTTTTTCTTCCTTTTTAATGCATAGTTTTAAACTCCATCCGAATTTGGGGGGGCTGGAAAGGTTTTTATGGAAAATACCTTATCAGTGCATATACCAAGGTTTTTTTATGTTGGAGAGGGCGCTGACACGAGCTGATCAGAACTAATAGATCACACAGAGCAAACCACGCATCCGGCGGGCAGCTACCACGCAGGCTCCGGCAGTGTCTGGGGGGTGCATCAGGGCGCTGCAGGGCAGCTGCTGTCGGATCTCAGAGAAAGGAGTAGGTCATCCCAGGTGTATAAAACTGCCCTCTGGCTGGGGATCAGATTTGTGTGAAGAAGAGCATCCGCAGCAGGGGCAGAGCTGATGCTGAAGATAAGGTGGGGGAAGAGCAGGTGGTCACACTGTAGTGCTTACTAGGAAGTGCTGGAGGGAAGGAGAGCGGGGTGGAAAGTGTGGAACCGGTAATCCACATCCTGGTAGCCACCTTAGATTCTGTCTGTGTAAGTCTGCAGAGCTGTCACTGTGAAGCATGAATACGGGTACCAGCTGTGGCGCAGGAGATGTGTTGGTTTTTTGTTAGAGAGTCTTATTCTGAACCATTTCATATTGGCCGCTTCTGGAGGTGAAAACTAGGTTAAAATTGTGTGTGGTATCTGCAGTAGGTGCTATGGTTCTCTCTCTGCCTGTATTTTTGTGATTCAGCATATGGAATGGGATAAAACAGTCAGTTGAAACTGTTGCTGTTAGGCTTTGGTCTTGCTCCTGTTTGACTTTGCTCTCTTGTCTTGAGTGAGGAGCAGAATCAAATGGAAATGATTTCTGACCCTTTTATACTGGGTCACTAGAGAGGCAATCACTGCAAGTGGAGCTGTATCTGTTTGCTTCTACCAGCGTTCTGCTTTGACTGATCTTTGGTTCCATGTCGTGTCTCTCTTGAGCTTACCGTGACCACATAATCGCATCTCTGCAGAGCATCATTTACCTTCGTGGACCAAAAAACCTGCTTGCCCACCAGAGTGAAGTAGCCGGGACCTTGTATGTTACACTTTGAGCAGGTTGAACTAAGCGGGGAGTCTTGCTGCTTGTTTGTACAGCATTGTATAAACTGACAGTATTGCATGCCATCAATGATTTATAATTTATATTGCCGGGAGGATGTTTAATTCCCGCACATTCACTTATTAATCTTTTAGTGTATACATACTTGATTAAACGCAAACTTTCCACTGTTAATACTGCTTCTGTCCTTCCCTGCCCTTTCCTTTGGTATCTTAGCTTTTCTTCCGTTGTCCTTGATTATCGTCGCCTGTTTCAACCCTCTCTTCTCATGTTCTTTCTCTGGGATTTTCTGTGATTTTAAGAGGCGCTTGCATTCCTCAGGGCATGGAAGGCTTTGTGTATAGGGAGTTTCTGGCAGGTTTTTCTGACTTCTTTTCCTAGGTGATATTTAAATGCACTCTTCTTTCACATCAGCCTACGGAAAAGTGGGGGGCAGCTGGCATTGCCTGTCGGAGGAATATCTGTGATGATTCTGCCGTGCTCGAGAGCTGTGATTTATTAACGCTGTAACTCTCTGCTGGCCCCTTTGCTGTTTGTGTGTTGCTGTCTGTCTGGAGAGGGGCCCACACCGAAGGGTTACTGCCTGGGGGGCGGTGTAGCTTTGTCAAAGGTCAGCCAGAAGGTTATGTGTGTTCGCAGTCAGGAGGCCAGAGGTAGATCAGCGTGCCCAAGAGCTTGTGCTTGCTCCGCAGCAGCACGCGTTGGGAAAAGGGATCGCACCGCGCTACTCTTTAACGGTTGATGCAGTGACAGGACAGCAACCCAAGTCGTGAAAAAGACCACGTGGCCCTTGCGCCATCAGCTTTCTGAGACGGGCAGCTGCCTTCTGTGTGCTCCCATTTGACATCCACAGAAGTAGGAAAGTAGCACTTCTCTAACTACGGTACATAAATAAGAATCTCGCAGGCACCAGAAGAGAGTAACTGGCAGAAAAGGAGATATTATTTGGAATGGATAATATGATGATGTCCTGGGGGTTTCTTCCCAAGAATGATATAAAAGCAGCTGGTGAGAAACATCCTGCTGACTGGTGTTGATGTGAGAAGAGATGGGTTTTTTAGATGCTAACTTAGTGGTTCAACATAACTATAATTCTGTCAGGTTGTTTGGCTTGGAGGGTTGTTTAGGATGCTGGTAAGCTGTGTGGGTGCATGGGATTTAAGGAGATGGCAGTCATTGCAGGAATCGTACAGTTCAGCATGTGAGGAGCTCAAAACTGCTGTAGGTTCAAATATACAAAACTGTATATTCGAATAAATCCAGTGAGCCTCCGAGCAGAATCTGGTTGGAGGCTGTCAGTGCGTACTGATCTGTATTGACTGCAGCAGAACAGGGAATGTCTATTTTACTTTCTCACAGTAGAATCGCAAGCATTTGTATATATACATAACCTCAAAGTTTACCAAATGCACTGTGGATTTACCAACTCACAGTGACATGTTATTGCTAAAGATGGCTGTTTCTGAGAGAAGCATCTCCTTACCTTACCTCTCTTTTGGTTTGGACAGAAGTCAGAAGATGCGTGACCCACATACGTGCCCTGAAGGGAGTCAGTGCATCCAAGCCAGCAGATGCATCTTGCAGCTTCCAGAGGTGAGAAGCTGAGGGAGCTGGAAAACTGTCACTTTATTTCCTCGTACCAGTTGATGCTGCGCATTAAGAAATCCCTACTCCAAATCTGGAAGGTCGATTACACTGCCCATGGGACGCTCAGTTCCTCAGTGCAGCAACTGAGTCCCTGGCCAGGAGACACATGCTGGAGTTTGCCAAATGGTCGGTAAATAGTAAATAGTGGCAGACCTTTTTTGTAGGCAGTGGTTGTAAAGGGTCTCTTACTCCAGTGCATTGCATATGCACACCTTCTCCTCAGTACTGGAGATGTATGTGCATTTTACCCTAGAGGGGATTGTGTTGAAGGGAAGAAGATAAATACTAGAAGCTTTATGGAGACCAAGGAGGGTGAGACAAGGTAGTGGGGCTCAGATCACTATAGGGAAGTGTCTCAAAACTTTGAAGTGATGAGGCTGAAAAAGAAGCCAAAACTGTGTCCATTGATGTAATTTAGATTAGTCTTTTGCTGCCCCTTAGAAAGAAGAGGCTGTTACTGCAGCCTTGGGGAGGATGGTTTCTTGTTTTACAAGGACATGAAATCAGTCTCATAGGTTTTTGTCCCACTTCAAGCGGTCTGCCATTTGGCAAAATAATTCCGTATTAAGGGAGAATAGAATGTCCTGAAAGGTGAAGAAGTTGCTACCAAGTGAAAATCATGACTTATGATGCCATGATTAGCCAGCATCCCAATAATTGCATCAAACTCATATCATGGCAATTCTGTGATGCTGAAGGAATACTCTGGAGTACTGGACTAAGTAAAGCTGAGCTGTAAGTAAGGGCTGCGGTGTAAAATGGGCTGTTCATACTGCAGCTGCTGCTAAGATCTTCAGAGGATGTGTGCATGGCGCAAAGCGGTGCCATTCAACTCCCTGACCTAGCTCTGATGAAGGAACTGGAGGCAGCTCAGATGAGTCTCACCAGCCTTGCAGAGAAACGGGCTATGTTGATCCGGGTGGACTGCTGTACCTCTTGACTTCAGAACCTATGCTGCTTTCTCTGATCTGTGCTGTTCTGGTGCACGAGTTCACTGGGAGATAGTTTGGGTATCCAGGTAACATAGCCCTACCTTGAGTCAAGTGCATGCAGAGCAGTCACCGGATTTGTTCAGGTGAAGTCAACCTGCCATTCTGAGGAATGGTTTTAATCATTTGTGACTTTATCACCGTTAAAGAAAATGCTTAAGAAAATTCTACTGCTGAGTAATTCCTGACCCATGAATTACTTTGCATCTCGCGTTTCAGATCAATACAGTAAAACAATACCAAAAGGTGTTTGTAACGTGGATTTAATGGGAGTTATTTAACAGGCACTTCTGCAGATTAGCTTGTGTCACCACTGGCAGACCAAGATCTAAGTGCATATTAATTGTAGTTCCAATAGCAAAGAATCCTTCACTATAAACAATGTGGGTCATTAAAGCTCCCTAGCATTTAATTACCACCAATTAGCAACTAAGTGAGGTAACATCTCATGCAACAGACTCTTCATACATTATGTGCAGTGACGGGTAGCTCTCACTGCGTTGTTGAGACCACGTGGGCTGGAAGGCGCAGGGAGGGGGTCATCCTGGTGAAGACTCAGCTAAGTATTAGCTGTATTCTATCAGTAAAATCAGGTGTCAGTACTACAGCAGTGCTGAACGGGTGTGTCTGATGTACGACCCTGACCAGCGCTGTTGTCTCTACACAGGGCACCGAGGGGTCCTTTGGCATTGACAATGAGGAGCATGAAGCTATGCCTGTGGAGGTGAAGCTGCTGCCCCGGAAACTCCGGTTCTTCTGCGACCCCAGCATGAGAGGGCCGATGCTCCGCGCAGCTGTACACTGAGAGTTCATGTCAAAGGGGACAGTGTCTACCAGTCTTACCAGGGTCTCTTCAAGACACACAAGACCCAACTGACTTGATAAACCCCACCAGACTAATAAGCCATTTGGCTATTTTTATGCGCAAGGTACTTCCATTGGAAGTGGCTGATTTGCCAAGTCTCAGAGGGGTTAAAAATGCAACTGAAAATTCTGGAAAATGCGTATTAACTTGATGGCATCTTTTTTTTTTTTTTCCCCAAAGAAGTCATCCGTGTTCCACTTACAGCACTGCAGGCTGAGTGCTGTGTGCCAGATGCTACTGCTTTAATGCAAATGTATATTAAAATAAAATGACAGCACACATGTCCTTGTGTTTTAAGAGTTTAGGTCTACTTTACCTATGTATAAATGTCACAAAACCTGGGATCTTGGAAAAAAATTGTTTGGGGGGAGTAATGCTAAGGAAGTCTGTGAAATGTTGGAATTGCCCCATTAAAACAGGTGGTTGGTTATCTACTCTGTCACAAAATAAACTGAAGATCGGTGATACAAAGCTTTGGAGGAAGTTTAAAAATATCTGGATAAGATATTTATGGTTCCAGTTAGTAACAGAGTACAAATATATTGCTTTGATCAAGTTTAGGTGTATTACAGAGAAGCAAATTGGAAAATGTCGTCATTGACCCAAAGCTGTATGAAGTGCATGTGCAAAGACTCTTTAACAAGCCAAATGAGTCTTTTCTTGTAAGTATTCCTTTTATTCCTGTAGTAGTAGAACACAAATAAGGGCATCCAAATAACTTTAATTATTCACTGTGTCTGGTTGTTCTGCTCTAGTGTAAACAGTGCTCACCACCCCTTATGCAACCTACGTCCCCTTGAGGCTCAGCACCGTAATTAGTTCTGCTGCTTTTCTGAGCTTTTGTTTATAGCTTCGCTTTAATTGCTGAAAGGATGTGCTACTGCCTTAGGCACGGTCGTCTGTTGCCCTTCTTGCTATAACTTACAAGTTCACATGGTTCTGCCCTGCTCACTGGAAGGAAAAAGGCTGATCCTTATTTTGCTGGTGTGATTGTTGTTCGTGCAGAGTCCCGGTGTTACACTGCGATCTAGTCTAAGGTCGCCTGTTGATTCTTCGGTGTAAGCGAAACAAGGACATCAGTGGATGGACTTCAGCAGGGGATTGCGTCCTGGCTGCGTGCTGCGGCGGCATCCTCTGCTGGAGACTTGCTAAAGGGACCGTGCCTTGAAAGGGAAAGTAGGCTGCATGACGCTGGAACCAAACTGAACGATGTCCTTCCCTTGTCCGTAGCGTGGAGAAACTCATCGCCTGAGCTGCTGAGGCAAGCGCTCCCCCCCTTCTCGGCCAAGGTCTAGGGGAGCGGAAGCCTGCTAGTTCTTTTTAACAGTTACGCTGGTGACAGGGCCTGTGTTGTGCTGTCTTTCTTTTGGTCTGCAGGAGCTGAGAGTGCCCGGCGTACTCCTGGGTTGCTCCCCAAGGAAGATGGTGGCTGTGCTCTGCTCTTTGTGCTTGCCAGAGGCACCTGGAACATTGCTCTGCAGCCGCTGTGGCTCCTTCAGAGCCGGGGGCAATTCTCACCAGCTGAGTTCTTCCTCAGGCTGGTATTTCTGTAATGAAATCAGCAATGTTTTTAAAGACAAGGCAGCAGCCATCTCAAAAAGGTAAGCTTTAATCGTATTAAAAAATACGCATGTTTTAGTACGCAGTTTCTCTACGCAGCCACGGGCCTGTGGGTAATCCTGTTCTGCTGTTAAAGTGCCAAGGATCTTCTGAGACACGGGCTCATGTTTAAATATTCATATCAGCGTAAGTTGAGTAGCTTGTATAAATACCATTCAAGTCATTTTTCCCCTTCCTCTACCGTTCAGAAATCTTCCAGTGTGGGGGGTTTCTAGACCTCCGACCTGCAGCACTCGGAGGGGAGGTGTGATGAAAACATTACACAAAATAAGCAGGGGCTGAACCAGCCATCTACAGCGTTTAGGAACGGACTGGGTTCTCACATCCTGTCGGACAGCAGGACAGACAACTTTCTTTGTATCAACTCCAAGACAGGAAGGAGGAGTAGACTCCTAGGTCCCACTCGTGAAAACACTTATCCTGGCCTTCAACTTACAGTCCATTCTAGAAGGGCTTAAAGTACTGTAACATAAATAAAAAGGAAGGCTAACAACCCAGTGATGGACCAGCCCAAGGCACCTGTTTATTTTAACCACAGTTAAACATTCCCATTTGAATGGCGTGTTGCGTTAACCAGGAGCTGAAATCCTGGCTGACAGGCGTTTGGTACCCTCTGGTTTGGACGGGCATCGCTCCGTTACGTCGGTACGTTCCCGTCCCTCGCGGAAGACTTCTCCCGTAATCGTTAAACCACTGCTGGCTTGGGGGGGGGAGGGGACAGCAGCTAACTTAGAAGAGAGAATTTGGGTTAGTTTGCAGGCGTGGTAGCTAGACTTTCGCATTAGGACAGAGGGCTCTTGCCCTGCTATTGCAGCAGCCGCTGCCTTCCCACCTCCCACAGCAACGCCCCCTGCACAGTCTGTCACCAAGAGGGCCGCAGCTACTCCTAGCTTTCTGCCAACTAACTTTGGCAGTTCTTAAAGTGGGAGAAGTATCACAGTAACACTGCTTTACAAAATACGCTGCACAGTAAGCTGCCTTCTCTTGAAAAGGCGACAGAACTTTCTTCTGCCCCTAAGGACGCTGGACAGGCGAGCTCAGCTCCTGCGACAGACACGACCGTTAGCTCTAACACACATTGGAGTAACCACTTTGTACATGCTAGAAATGAAGGTATTGGCACGTCTCTAGGACAAATCTGAACTCTAACGCCTTTCTCCTAGTATCCATTATAGTTCTCAGTTGTACTTGGCTCTGTGCAGCTTGGCCTAACCTTGCAGCGAGAAGACGTTGGCGTGATTTCAATGTCTGGCATGGTCTCCCTCATTCAGATTGAAAACCTAGCTTTTATTTCTCTCCCAAGCTTTACCCTCCAATCCAGACAGTACAAGCAGTAATAATTCATTACTTCTGTTTATACGTTTCTAGTGCAACTTGAGTTAAGATGCAGTTACGAAGCTCTTGCTCTCCTGTTCAAACTCAGGCTGAAGTACCAGCTGGGAACCTGTAACGGCTGTCGTACCGTGAGCTGGGTGTCTGCGAGGAACCGCCCAGACTCTGCCTACAGGGCACAGGATACACGCGGTTACCGCAACCACCGGGCAGCCCCGGCTCTGCCTGCAACCGACTGGCGGGAGGCATCACACCGAAGAAATGAAAGGCACCACCACTGTAAAGGCAAAGTACTTCAAAGGGAGAAGAGGATTTTGTAGTTATCAGCAATACCCTACCTTATGCCACGCTTTCATCCCTCTCTTAATTCAAAATACACCAAGTAACTGTCTCCCTTCCAGCTGCTAGTATTCAAAAAAGCAACTGTTAAGTGCCAAGGAGTGGATTTTAAATGTCTGCACTTAACTGTTTTATCTTGAATTACGTTATCTCCCGGCAAGACGAGAGTCCATTAAATTGGTTCCAAACAAAAACAGCCTGCTGAACAAGCCTCCATGTCCCAAGCTGCAGCCGTTTGTATTCGGACCCATTCACCAAGGATTTTCCACATGCGACAACAATAAAAGCAACGTCTGTTACAAAAGGAGAGTGCAGGTGGAAAGTCCTTTTGCAGCAAATCAAACAAGGAAGGGTTAGGCGCGAGAAGTCTTTTTGTTCTGTTTTCTGCCTGGCAACTCCCTGACTTTCGTAGCAGTCCCCCGCCAAGAGAGGCTGTGGAGAAGCAGCATCACAAGGAAGAGCAAACTGATCTGTAGCCATCCAGCCGGGTTGTAGCACGGATGCTACTTCTACAGTAACCTGCTTGCTTTGATGCTTCTGCACCCACACTACTGCTGGCAACTGAAGACCTAGTTTCTGGAAAAGCAGAGGTTTAATAAATGTCAAACCGTAACGTCAGGAGGTTCTGCTCAGTGGGCTCTAGCAGCACCGTCTCGTAGCCCCGATGCTCTGACAGCGTGTGAACATGGTGCTCTACACGCTCTGTTAGAAAGCTTCTGACTGCACAGGATGCAAAATTTCAAGGACAAGTTAAAGGTTTGTCCCTGTTTAGTTCAGCAAAAGAACTACTGACATCAAAGAGAAGAGAAAGTCATTAACAGCTGGCCACAACTAATTATGTAGCAAGCCTTTAAGAAAGTGAAAGGAAGAATTGCTAGTCTCAGTTCCTTTTTTTATATCTGAAGGAAGTTAAGTAAGTGACAGCAATACGGAGCCGGCTGTACTTCCCTTGGGTCTGCGCTGCAGGCAGCATGTTAAAAGCAAAGTGGAAGTTGGCAAAAAGCATAGAGATTGTGGGTCATTTTTATACTAGAGATGTCAGTTTAAAAACAAAGCCATTTCTCAGGGAGACTGATCTTTCCATTACACGATGTTCAGCTCCATTTTTTTTCTTTCTTCATTTTTTTCCCCCCAACTTTCTAAGGATGACTACACTACAGCTGTGAGCAACAGCAATACAAGCAGCAGCATGTTTTCTCCTGTACAAAAATAGCCAAAGCCCTGAAAAAGCAGGCAGGGGAGCGACTGCTAGGAGACCGGCAGCTCACAGGAACGGAATATGCTGAAGCTCGTACCAACGACCCGTGCTGTGAGCCTCGCAAGGCCCCTCGTCCCGCACCTCACTAAAACCTCTGAACCCACAGCAAGCAAACCCCCTCCTCTGCTGCAGGAAGAACAGGGCGCACCTAGAACCCGCAGCACCATTCTTGGATTTCGCACGGCGACGGGATTACCCTTGACAGGCACAGCCTTCCTGGAGGGAACCACTGGCCCTGCATGGACTCAGTCCTATTCTTCCCGCAGCACAAGAATGAGAAACACTGTTCTACAGCTTCTCTGCCCAGGAAAAAAAAAAAAAAAGGCCTCCTGTTAGACATTGCTTCTAGCAGCTGCGCTAGTTAAGAACACCAAACTCCAGCGGAGCCTCCTGCAAGCTGCCAAGCTGTTCCAGCTGAAAGGTCACGTACTGCTCCCTGTCCCACACTGACAGCCGAGGACAGCGGCAGGCAGTGCTGAAGGCTGCTTGACAAAGATCAGCAGACAATGGTAAAGCGAGGGAGTGACAAACACAGTCTGCTACAAAGGAAGAGCGAGTGACGTTAGTTAGAGCACACTTATTCAACCCGATTCTGCCCAGCACCATCGGAGCTAAGGCTGGAGAGCACCGCGACTACAAAGTGGCTCAGTGACGTTGGTCCCAGTTCAACAGGAGACCGTCTTGCTGGTTTGAAGATTTTGAACCAAAGCAGCAGGTGTGATGCAACTGAAAACCAGAGGACGTGGAAGGAGGGATTAAGCAGAGATGGTGCTCTTCTCCAGCTATGAGATAGGTAGGTGTAAGTCTTTGCCAGTTTGTACCACCTCAAATGCTGGAAGTGAAACCGTGCCACTCCAGTAAGTAAAGTCATAAGGTCCTGTCACACCCCCTTACCCCAAACTTGCTTCTGCATTGACGAGGAACAGTGGCTTTATTCCAACTCAGCTGCTGAAAGTTGGGTGAGGGGTGTTTAAAGGAGTCCTGGTTTTTATCATTGGTTTAACTGTCCCCACCAATAAACATGGTAGGACAGGAGCTGTTTTATGGGACTGGACCACTAACAGCCTGTGCTGAAGCGCTCTTCAGTCCCCAAGAGGAAGAGGAGATGACAGGAGGGTTTTCCAGTCAAGTCTTGAGAGCTCAGCTACAGCATTTCACATTGGTCCCCGTCAGACAAAGTGCTTTCCTGAAGTCTTCAGCCCTCAGGTATCCAGGCTAGGCCAAAGCCTAGGTATCACTGGCAACAGTGAGGATTCGTGCAAAGGTGCCACTGGTCCTCTCTAAACAAAACAAAAAAAACACAAATGAAAGAGAAAGGGAGACAAAGACAAACAAAAAAAAAACCCTGGAGGAGGTACTCATTGGGAAGTTGAGGGGGGAGAAAATAAAATCACATTTTGTTTTAAAATTATAAATACTCTCCATATAAAGTTACTAAATAAAATGAGATCCGTCCAGTGGTTGTGATGAGTTCCAGTGGTCTTCCCAAGCAGTGTCTGGTGCTCTTTAAACAGTGGCCTTTGCTCCCCATCTCTCTCGCCCTTGGTTTAAGTGCAGCAGGGGTTGTCAATGACGAGCATAACATCAATGCCATAGACTTCCAGCAGGTCCATAAGGAAACTGCGATCCCCTTGGGGATCCAGGCCCATGCCTCGTGCGTGGTCAGCTGTCAGGGTCTTGTCCTGGCTGGCCGACACCTCCATCAGCGTCTGAAATATGCGGTTGTTCTGCTCCATGAAAAACCTGTAGGATAAAGTCAGCTGAGAAGATGGCATTGGACCCCCAACAAGATGGCATCTTTACCGAACAGCCTGCAGAGCCCCAGAACTGCGTCCAACCCCCTTCAATCACAGGTCCCACCTCCTCAGGTGACGCTGTAGTAGTCCTCCATCTACCCTACGGGTGACCCAGAATAAACAAAGGTAAAGCAGCAACTTGTCGTTTGCAGCGGTGCTTCCGTCTGGCTGGTGTGCGGTAGGCATTCCACTCCTCCGAAGCGAGCCACGTTATCAGCCGATGCGTGCTTTGTGGTGACCACGCCGGCACATCCGACCCACAGCTCCCGTAACGCAAAGGAGGACGGTGGCGTCGTCCATCTAGTCAGCCACTGGGTAAATAAATTCCCCGTTGCTGGCGCGCAACGCAGCGCTGAGAGCTACCCAGAGCACCTAGAGCTTTCCTAGGGCGGCGCAAGGCCGTTCGAAACAGCTCTGCCTACATCTGTGCAGCGCAGCGACCTCAGCTGTGCCCCGGCAGCCCGTCACGCCGTTCCATCCCACCACGGCTTCTCACCTGCCGCAGACTGCGAACAGCAGCAGCGGGCAGGGAAGGGCTTCGGAGGTGGCAGAGGTGCGGTTTTCATCTAACGCCGCACCTCACACTCTGCACCCAGTCCTGGTTCCTCTGCCAGGTGCACAGCTCGGCACGGCAACGGGCCAGTCCTCCGCACGCGGGTCTCGTCTCCACACTGCGCCTCCCCCAGCACGGTGCAGTGCCTGCCTCCCACAGACACTGCCCTTTCCTAACCTCAGTGTTTGGCATGAAAGCTTCTATGGTGCTTGGATTTTCAAAAACGGGAGGGGGTTCTTGCACTTCTAATTGTGTTTTAAAAAATCCCCTTCTCCCTCCCAGCGCTCAGGGGACCCCAGTGGAGATAATACGGCTGCATTTGGCTTCTCAAACTGAAAGGACGATGATCTGAAGAGGAAGAGCCAGTCTGGTTCCTGGATCCCTAGAGGAAGAGCGCTGACTGCGGAATTATGTTAACCATGATGTTTCATAACGTGCCAAACCAGTGCAAGATGAAACCAGTGGAAAAGATTCCCTAAACCTAACAGCGACCCACTGAGTATTCGAGGCAGCCACTCACAAGATGAAAAGGTCCTCTTCACAGGAGCTGCAGTCCTCGCCCACTTCTTGAGAATACATTAACATCTGCCTGAGAGAAGGGAGACGGATTAAACACACGCACCTACGGTGAACCTGAAAGCATTATGAGAAGACAAGGGTTACAGCTCAAAACTTCACATCCATTTCTTGGACATCAGTCAGACTACCACTGTCGCCCCGGCACCTGAGGCAACAGCGCAGTCTTCGTAAGACACTGGGCCAGAAATCAGGCCATGTTTTCAGTCCTGCTACTGATCAGTGGTGAACTAATGGTGAGTCACGACCTCTGCTTCTCTTTGTGCCTTCTGTCTGCTCCATCAGCTCGCCGGCAGAGTAACCGCACGTGTGCGGAGAGCCCAGGGGCTCTCCCACCAGTCAGCTACAGCAGAACCAGAATCCCAAAGAGATGAGCTGAAGCAGTGGGAAACTTTGAAAATTTAAGACAAGAAGGAACATACAGAGGAGCAGCGTCCTCTTTCTCCCACATGGCACCGCTCTCCTCTCAGGCCCAGCGCCACCCAGCTGTCTGTTATTACCTCTGGTCATTGAGCCGTCGGTACTTCTCCTTGTCAGCACTGTTGACTTTCAGGAGTGGCTGCAGATGCTCGTGATGTGTCTTCACATTCTGGTTGTCCACATAGACATCATAGAGATCCCGTTTCTCCTCAAAGATCTTCTCTGTTGTACCTGCCAAAACCAGATTTTCAGAGCAGCACATTGCTTTCCCAGCAGTCATTCCACGCACATCCTATTTCTCATCGGGTTTATTCCGCAGTCTGGTGTCTCCAGACATTGTGCGGCCTGAAGTTGAAACCGTCACGCCTCGTCCGTCATACTTACAGGCCACATATGATACTTCTGTCTCCAGCATTTCTATGTCTGCCACGTTCACGTAGAAGAATGGTTTGGACTCTGGGACAGTTCCTCCAAGACCAGGTAGCGAAACATTGGCAAGGCAACAGCAGCAATACACTGCGAAGAGAAGCACATCCCGAGATGCTTTCAGTATTCCCTCAAGGGCATTCTGAACCCCGCTTACCCAGTTCTCCCACACGCTTCCATGGACAACGGTGAGAGCTTTGAAATGCCCCTGAACACCAGAACTACTCAAGTGGGGACATCCTATTTTGGATAGGAAATTATCCGTTCTCCCGCACGAGTCCCGTGTTCTAGATTCCACAGATCCATTCAGCACTCTTACTGTCCTGTGTTGACAGGAATGGTGCGTGCCAGTGCCAGGCGTGTCCTCACCCTGAGGGCCTGAAGAAAAGCGTTTTGTAGGAGATGGCTAAACGCAGGCTGAACGCCATCTTCACAAGGAACGGCTGCAGTGGAGTTCGAAGACCTGCATGGTGTCTGTCCCCGCAGTACCCACACGCATTTCTGCAGTGCCTCAGCCCACCAGATCAGAGCTCTGCGGTGTCCCTGGAAACATACCTCTGTAGCAGACAACTCCAACTGGGGGCGGTGAAAATATCAATATGCGCTTGCGCAGCAGGGCAAACTTCCAGAGGACGAGGATCTGCTCACCGAAGAATTTGATGAACTGAGACATACAGCCAGCAGGGTGTGTGATCTGCAGGTGGAGGGAGAGGGGACAAAAACCGCTCGGAGGTGAAACGGGGACACAGGCACAGATGCCAAGTCTAAATGCGGGAGCAAGACCAGCGCACAGCAATGACAGAGAACCGCCGGCTGTAACAGCCCAAGTAACAACATCTCGCCGAAAGCAGCCTGCAAAGCGCCGGAGGGACTGCTTAACATGAAGAAGCACGAGAGAGCGGCACGCTGCCCCTTCCCGCAAGCCTCGGAGCACCCGCCTCACCTTCATCTCCGGGTACATGTATCTGTGGATGGACGGCAGCCAGTGGACAGGTTGCTGAGAGGTGGGGGTGCCCCTGCTGTCGGGGAGAACTCCCTTCTTGTCATCATAGAACGCCTCTAGATGGGAGTAGTGCCCTGGCATCTCCAGCTGGTGTCTGGAAAAGAAAGAAAAAAAGGGGAGGTCGGTAGTTGTCGCCAGACTTGCTTCGTGCCTTGCCCCCAGCCAACACCTCCTCTCCCCTCTAGCAAAGGAGCCCACCACAGACGCGTCCAGGCGGGCAGCCGAAGCCAGCGGAGCAACGCCGGCTTTCAGGGCGGCCTGAGGACATGGGCAGGAGCGAAGCAGACAGCGAGCTGACGCGCGCATAGGACTGATCCCGTTTTAAGCTCCGCTCAGGTAGGAACAGCCTTCCCTTCTGCCATCATCACCTTCCCTGCCAGGCTCACTCAACACAGCTGAGGCACGCATCCAGCCAGGATCACTGCCATAGGTTTAGAAGCCTCTTGTGAGCCCTCAGTAAAATGATTTTCAGGAGGAGAAAACAGGAATTTCTTGTTCTCTCACCTCTCCCCTCGACACTTTTGTCCCTGCAAAATAAGCAGGGTTTGGGTAGCATCTGACTGGCCTGTTAGCAATGAACAGACTGCTGCTAAGCAGTTCCTTGTTTCCTTCCCGTTGTGGACCTGTGACTCTTTCTGTAGAAGCCGTCACTCCAGGAAATTGTAGCTCAGAATTGTAGCCAAACTCTTCACTCTCGCCTAAAACCGCCCTCCATCGAGGGAACGTTACCTCTCCTGGGCAGGGAGCGGCCAGCCCCCTTCCCGAGGGAACACACCTGACCTGGTTCTCCAGGAAGTGCATGTACCGATACAGCAGGGTGTAGGAAGGGGAGAGGATCCCCACGGACTTCATGCGGGCACCACGCTCCAGCTCGCTCTCCACAGGCATGTTGGCAAAGCAGGCCAGGCCGAAACAGAGCCCCTTCCGGAAATAGCTGGGGACAAACGTTTGACAGAAAGGTTCATGTCCAAAAGAGGGAAGGGGAAGAAACAAAGGTAACTGACCGCTAAAAATACGGATTCGGGAACATGGTTCCTTCTGTAGGGAATCCCCTGAAGGCCCGCCCTGCGATCTGCAGGGCTGAGGGCAGGCACCTGGTGTCCCACCCTTCTCTGGAACAAGGCAGGACAGGCAAGGGAAGAGTTCCCAGTGCCTCTACCGCTGAAGCCCCTGCCAGCCATGTCACAGGCTGGTAAGGAACACAAGCAAGGGAAGAACTTGGAAGGAACACCACCAGAGGACGCAGGACCCAGCCAAGGCAGTGCCCTTCTTCCAGCGCAGAGGAGCCTGCAGTGCGGCGAGGTGTGAGCACAGGCTGGCTACCTGGCCGGATTGCGGGTGCCAGCACGGGGAAGCGTACTCTGGCTGAGGGCAAGGGCAAAGGCAGGCGCCTCTGAGAAAGCAACCGTTGTTCCTGACCAACAGGAACTGCGACACGGCAATGCACTGCAAAGCATTGCAACACTGGGTTACTAAGAGGACAGGAAGGGAGAGAATTCTGGGCTTCTGGCTCTCCACTGAAGGAAGGAGCTAGCGGAGAAGAAAGTGAGCAAGGACTGTTTATCACAGCATTTACAGGATCCAAAAGCACTGGTGGAGTTAAGAACCTTTTCCCAAGTCCAGTCCCCACAAAATCCTTCCCGCTTCAGTTCTGCCGTCCCCTCCCTCCACCCTAGGCCTCTGCTGCCAGCCCCAACAGCAGCCGTGCCGTGTGATATGCCCAACACACAATAAAAATTCGACGCCGCTGAGAAGCTGCCCTGCCGCCTTCACCAGTGGAGCTCCACAGGCAAAGCTGCCAGCCGGCAGGTGCCACGCAGCCAGCGCGTACCCGATACGCTGTCAGGAGCATCTGCAGAGTGCCTCGGGCTCAGCTAGGTACAGTTTAGCAGCACGTTTATGCAGGAACGTAACTCCATAGGTGGCATTTTTCTCGCGTGTTTTGAATGAAGGGATGCTGGTGCAGATGCGTAGTTGGGAGAAAGCAGCAGTAATACAGCTCAGACCTACTCACATGAAATCCGACTGGATTTTGTGGGACCCGCTTGCCATGGATTTGAATTCCACGCCTTCCAAATCAATATCTTGGGGTAAACACCACTCTACCATGTTGCCTGCAGAGAAGCAAATGTATTTGGGTAAACGTGGACACAGCACTCATTTCTAGAGGACAAACACCAGTAAGTTGTTGCCTGGGATGCCAGTAAGAGCGCGCTAACGCAAGTCCTGAACTCCTGAACTGTCACAGCTGGTGGCTGACACCCTCCACTCCACACATCTCTCGCAAACGCTACTTGTTGCAGCACAGCGTCCAGGTATTGCAGAACTTTTTGAGCCGTTTCTGAAGCTGGTGCTGTTGTGTGGGTCGATCCTTCACACGCTTAATCCAAGAGCAGCTGCAGTTTCAGCTGCCAGCGGCGGAGCTACGGTACTAACGCTGTTCCTTTCAGGCTGTCGACACCAGCATCCGACACTGAAAGAACCCAAAGTACAGACTGCTGCTCTTCAGGAGGAGTTTCTGTGGCAGCCCACACCACCACCATCATCCTCCTCGGGCTACGCTTGGCAGGGCTGGCCAAACAGGAACCGCTGAGCCAGCACCCCAGCCATCAGCACCTCTCCCGGGAACCTCTCGTGTTTTGTTTAGGCCAGGAGGAGCTGGCTGAAGCTTTACCCGGAGGCCGAGGGGATCCAGGTACCGCAATGCGTTTGTGCATGGTAGAATAACCAAACAAAGCAGCACATAAATGGCAAGCTAGATCAAGATTAGCAAACATCTGTTGCCTGCCAACCCAGCCAGAACGCATACCGTTGTTCAGTAGAAATGGCCACCTAAGGGGCCTGATCCTGGAACTGATGATCAATACCAGAGAAGTCACAAAACGTCCCTGAAGCTGATAAAGTCCTGCCCTGCCGCTGGCAAGTTCGCCACGGACAAAAAAAGGCGACCGACATTCGAACAGGCTCTTTTTCTTCTCACACAGACCCAGCATTCAGCAGACCTCCCCCAACTCTGCCCGGCCAGGACTTCCAAAAACCCCAGCAGCGTCACGCGTGGCAGCAGGAGGGGTTCTGCATCCAACCGACCGCTCCTGCCCCGCGAGCGGACCTCTCCGGCAGAGCCGGGCTGGCCGGGGAGCGGCGGCAGCCTGGTGACCCCCGGCACAGGGGGAACCCGCAGAGCTCTGCTGGGAAGCGCCTTCGCCTCCGAGGCGTGCGAGAGGCTGGCAGAGAAAGCCAGTGACATCATGCCAGCCTGCGCGGTCCCCCGTAGGCTTGGCACATTATATATAGATGTTGGCTTTTGTTGTTTGGGGGTTTTTGTGTGCACGTGCGGGTTTCTTTTTAAAGGCACAAGACCCTTCCTTGAAAGAGCAAGGAAGTCAACTCTTCAGACTGTTGCCTCTTAACCACAAAATTGTGGTTAAGGCCAGATCCGCTTTTAAGCCTTGCATCGCAGAGAATCGCTTATTGGTCGTTGCCTTTAGATTACCAGATCGATACGCAGGAGCGCCGTCGAGCAAAGGAAACTGTTTGGCTCTGCTCAGCTTAGTCACAAACACCACTGTCAGGTGCAGTACCCGCCACAGGGGTGTCGAAGCGGAAACGGCCCAAACAACGTCTGCTCTGCGGCAGGACTAAGGAAAAGGCACCTCAAAACAGGTCCGTACCCCACGCGTCACCACAAAAACAGCATCAGTATCACACAACTCATCTGTTTTTCTGGGATCGGCAACAAGCCACCTGCGCTCCTGGCAGCTCCCCACCTCACCCTGCCCTGTGAACGCACGGGCGACGTGGCAGCCGGGGAACAAAGGCGGGGATAAAGGGAAAAAAAAAAAAATTAAAAGAAGCTGGGCTGGCGAAACAGTAGAGCAAACACGGGAGAGACTTCACCCAGACGTGCCAGCGACTGCCAGCCCGCCCGAGGAACCGGGGGAGGAGGGAGCAACGCTGCAGAAACCCGGGAAGCCGCTCTCACGCACGGGAAACCTCCCAAGAGAGAGTCACCCAGCGCTGGAGAGCGGGCGAGAGGTTTTGCCCAGAGTCAAACGGTGTCCTGGGGTGCATCAAGAGGAGTGTGGGCAGCAGGGCGAGGGAGGTTCTCCTGCCCCTCTACTCTGCCCTGGTGACGCCCCATCTGCAGTGCTGTGTCCAGTGCTGGGCTCCCCAGTTCAAGAAAGATGAGGAGCTGCTGGACAGAGTCCAGCGGAGGGCTACAAGGATGATGAGGGGACTGGAGCATCTCTCCTATGAGGAGAGGCTGAGGGAGCTGGGCTTGTTCAGCCTGGAGAAGGCTGAGAGGGGACCTTATAAATGCCTCTAAATATCTGAAGGGTGGGGGTCAGGAGGATGGGGCCAGACTCTTTTTCAGTGGTGCCCAGCGACAGGACAAGGGGCAATGGGCACAAACTGAGGCAGAGGAAGTTCCGTCTGAACATGAGGAAGAACTTCTTCCCTCTGAGGGTGACGGAGCCCTGGAACAGGCTGCCCAGGGAGG
>Ga0065711_1001796_pt1 | contig 39268 bp, 20 predicted proteins | sample Hoacrofraction12_FD_59098 | JGI IMG/M metagenome (GOLD analysis project Ga0065711, IMG submission 59098) | Hoatzin crop microbial communities from Cojedes, Venezuela - Epithelial fraction 12 v2 (version 2) | ecosystem: Host-associated > Birds > Digestive system > Esophagus > Crop | place...
CTGGACAAGGTCCTGTGCAGCCTGCTGTAGGTGACCCTGCTTCGGCAGGGGGGTTGGACTAGATGACCCACAGAGGTCCCTTCCAACCCCTACTATTCTGTGATTCTGTGATTCTATGTCTGCATTCAGCATCTAGCTGCCAAGACAGTCTAACCTCTCACACATCTTCAACTCACCCCTGGTTGGAGTCCCAGCCTGAGCATCCAAATCTACTACAACTCCTGAAGATGTGAATATAGTTTGCTGAACTTCTCAAATACGTTTTAACATGTCCAGTGCTATTCATCTTCTGAAAGGAGGGCTACAGAGAGAGCAAACCCTAATGACAAGGCTCTGGTCCTTCAGAAGGTGCTGACAGGTATAGACAGTAGGAGGGCAGCTTTGCAGGTTGGACTCTTCGAATGAGAGATCAAACTATATCAGCAAGCTAATGATTTCAGGAAAGAGATCTGACAGGCCATTTAGGAATGTCAATAGAAAGTCCAAGAAAACAAATATTATTTTAGTTTATTTCATTAATCTTGGCCCAAATTTTGCTTCCAAAGAGCCAGCACAACTCAGAATGGCAAGTACTTTATCCATATGACAGCATAATAACAAAATTGCCACTCAGGCTTAGAAAATGAGCCTTTTCCATTTTCTGACATTTATTTATCCAGAGGAAATCATACAATATCTGAAATTACATAGACCTTATCTGAAAAAAAATCTTATTGAATCATAGAAGCTGTCAATACAGTTTTAACCTTTGAAGAAACACTTTATTTTCAAAAGGAGTCACATTGCCTTTTGCAAGTATAATTCTTGTAGTGACCCATAAAAATATTCCAGAGAGTTTTCTCTTATTACAGTATCTAGTGTCCTCTGAAAGGATCTCACCCCTTCCTATAGTAACTTGTTAGTTCAAAGAACAGTATTTCACCGAAGTCCTATGGCAGCAAACAATTAGTAATAAAATGTGAAAGTCATCATCTACAAATCAAAGCTTGATGAACTATTCCTATATGACAACATAATAGCAGATAATTTCTCCGAACAGTTCCAGCATCTAGGTACTTGACTTTATCTTCTTGCAACATATAATATTTCTAACCTTTTAATTAAGTTACCTAAAGAAGAAACCAATGTCTATACAGAAAAGGTAATTCAAAACCAGAAAATGCATACATTATTTAGACCAGCAATATACGCTTAAGATAGCCCCGAATAAACATGAGAAGAGTCTATCTTGCCTGTTTTTCTGCTAATACAGTTTTGCTTCTCATTAATTACTTTTCCAGTCTAATTCAAGCTGTGCAAGCTACTTCTCTTGGAGCTATCCATAATCTTCAGAAATTACTGTGGGGAATTACTTGCACATATTCATCTTTGGTTTTCTTTTGCTCAGTTTTAGCCTATTATTCCTATTTGAGCTTCTCCTTCTACTCTCTTAAGTTGTTCTTGTAAAGTATGAATATAACTACAGCTACGTAGACAGTACTCTTTCACACAGATGTGAGCAGGCAAAAAGTCATTCAAATCAGTGAGAACTTCTTACACACTATAATAATCAGTAAAAGCTGCCTCACAATAGTAGAGCTGATTGACTTATTCATCATGAATAAGATACCTGATAAAGAAAGCCCAGATTTTGTTCACAAACCATTTGCAAATTGGTCGTCATTACTGTAGATCTGTCAGAGAGTTCTTTGACAAATTCAAATATAGATTTCAACCTATTGGTCAGTCAGAAAACTATTCACTCTTGCCCATTTTTTATTTAAAGTTGTGATTAGTGGCCTGCATTACATATCATTTACACACGGAAACAATGTAAGGAATAGTAGCCAGCAATCAACAGTAAACATTCCCCAGGCACAAATTTGTAAATGAAAAGTCACTCAGGTAAAAATACATAAAATCCTGTATTGGGTTTGGATGGCAAGATTTTGGTAGCTAGGGGGCTACAGAGGCGGCTTCTGTGAGAAGCTGCTAGAAGCTTCCCTTGTGTCTGATTGATAGAGCCAAAGCCAGCCGGCTCCAAGATGGACCAGTTGCTGGCCAAGGCCAAGCCCATCAGCAACAGTGGTAGCCCCTCTGGGATAAAGTATTTAAGAATGGGAAAAAGTTGCTGTGCAACAGCAATTGCAGCTCCAGAGAGGAGTGAGAATGTGATAGAAACAACTCTTTACACACCAGGGTCAGTGAAGAAGGAGGGGAAGGAGGTTCTGGAGCACACATTTCCCTGCAGCCCATGGAGAAGACCATAGTGAGGCAGGCTGTTCCCCTGCAGCCCATGGAGGTTAACAGCGGAGCAGATATTCACCTGCAGCCCGTGGAGGACCCCATGCCAGAGCAGGTGGATGTGCCCAAAGGAGGCTGTAACCGCCATAGGAAGCCCACACTGGAGCAGGATCCTGCCAGGACCTGCGGACCCGTGGAGAGAAGAGCCCATGCTAGAGCAGGTTTGCTGGCACAGCTTGTGACACGGTGGGGGACCCAAACTGGAGCAGTCTGTTCCTGAGGACTGCACCCCATGGAAGGGACCCAGGCTGGGGCAGTTCAGGAAGAATTGCAGCCTGTGGGAAAGACTCATGTTGGAGCAGTTCATGGAGGACTGCCTCCTGTGGGAGGGATAAGTTCTTCTTTTCACTAATGGTTCAGAAATACAGAGGACTCTTTAAAATTTTCACACCCTTTTTTGTAATGTAAAACAGTACAAAGCTGTTCTTTATGACCATGAGAAAAACAATGAAAAGGGCACATTTTAATACATCAAACGGTAAGTTTCAACATACAGCACAGAGTTTATGAGGAAAACATTTGAATCAAATGGATGCAGTTCATTAAGCTACAAAAAACAACAGTCTGAAATGAGGTTGATCATTTGGAAGGACACCATCAATGGGAAAAGAAAAGATTTCCAAGAGCAATTACGTGAGTTAGAAGTTGTCTTGATAAACTAGAGGGTTTACCTTACAATCAAAACTATGGCTATACAGCACATATAATCCAAGCTAGCTTTAAAACCGAACTAGTACTGATATGGCAAAGAACTAACTCTTTGTGAGCTGTTGGCACCACAAGGGACTCGCTGCACTTAATGAGGCAGCCAGATTATATTCCTCCCTGTTCCTTCACACATGCGGATAACAGCTTGTGCTATCACGGCATTCCAACTGCAGGAGTCAATGCATCTGCCTGAATTTTTATAGGTTTTATACCCTTGAAATTTCTTTTCCTCTATTTTTTTCCCTCTGTAAAAAAAAAGTCAAAACAAAGAGATTAAGCCCTTGCCTAGGAAATTGGGGATTATACAAAGTTTAATGCAAATGGGAAAAGATTTCCACAGTCTCTGTCAATTTCAGTAGTCTTCAGTATTTTTGCAAGGGTAAACTTTTAATTTGCAGTGACGGCCTGGTGGGTTCTTGTTCTAAGTCTTTTGCAGGAAGATTCAGCATCGTGCTGAAGAAACGGAAAGAAGACCTTGAGCAGCTATTTGCCTGTCATCACATCAGCTTTTCAGAAAGTCTGTCCCTCTCCCTCTCACTCCACCTTAACTACACATCTTACTATGCAGATACAGCTACCAACCAACACCAAAAATAGGTAGGCACCAGGTTAAACAGGAAGCCCTCCCTCAAAGTTACGACTGAGCTGCCAATATGAGAACAGAATGGGTGTTACAGTCTAATTGTCCTCCGTGACATCCATATGTCTTAAATATAGCTGCTGTTATCTTCTTTGCCAGCAGAAAAGGAGTGTAGAATGCAGCAATCTGCAGGTTTTGAGTACCGCAAGTTGCCATCACTGCAAAATGAATAATAGTGCAACACACACTTCTCAGAGACAGCACGTACCAGTTGAACTATTCACTTGATTCACTCACACCTACAAGATGAACAAGTATCTGAAAGCACTACCATACAGGTAGGCAGATAAGAGATTTCTATGTCATTTCAAAAACAGGCTTGTGACCTTGAGGAGTCTCTTCAGAAAAGCTGGAACATGGGGCTTCTTGAGTAACAAACAAAATACAGTACAATGGTTCGTGAACTAATCTCAGGAACAATCCACCTGAAATTTAGACCTTGAACTACTGATTGTTACTGAACTAAGCATGAGCCACAAGCTATTGATGAATCAATTAAGACCCAACCAACAGAATGTTTTAAACATTTTTAAAGTATAGCTGAACAGAAGCTTAGGTCATGTTTCACGTCCTCACCTTACACAAACACTCTCAAAGCACTCAGCCAATGCATCCTAGGAAACTGGAGAGTGTTTGGGGAAACAAGGGGTTCACTGAAAGTGAATTGCTTACTATGAAAGTGGCTGATGCTCTGCTTGTCTGTCCTCCATTCCTGTGCTGCTTTCCTTACAACTGCTTATTCCCTCTTGTTTGTGGTTGTCTTTCTCCTTTTCTCTAAAACATGGACCTCTGGACTTTACTCCATCCACTCCTTTTTCTCTGACCTTCCCTCCCCACCATGAATCCTTTTCTTCAGCTATCTGCTCAAATCCCCATGTTTAGTTTCTCCTGTAAAACTAGGTCAGGTCTGCTGCCCATGTCCACCAGCATTTGGCATACATTTTGCAATTGCTAGCTATACTGCACATATGCAGCCAGTCGCTGCAGTTGCTCCTGTACCCAGGAGGAGCCAAGCTGCTGCCAAGCCAGGAAGAACTGACTTCTTGCTGACTATCAACATCTAAGGTACCACAAGCTCCCTGCTCCACCACCCTTTTGAGATCCAAAGCATCACAGCTGAGTCTGAGAAACATTGATCTCACTTCCAGCTGTGGCTAATACTAGATGCTTCAGAGAAACAAGATATACTATATGGGTAAATACACCAGAATTTGCTGTGATCCGATGGACAAAACCTACATCTAAAAGCAGATTAAATGACTTTTCTGAAAGTAAGGTCGAAAAGTTCACCCTGCCTTCATATGCATTTCAGCAATATCAGGTTTGGAAAGAGCTCTCTCCTTGTGGAGGAAATACAAGAGAAAAGCTTCACAAGACTGCTATTCACACACATATCTGGTAAGACAACTAATTTGTTCATTTTGTTCAGTGATGACTTACAACAGTGAATCCCACCTGGGTTTTCATTTTGAGCTACAAATTTATCTTCTCTGTAGCGTCAATTACTGGGTATGCTTCTACCATGATGTTTATACCACGCCGTTTGTTTCCTTTCTTGACTAAAGAAGAGAAGAACATCTCTTATTCGTTTTAGATGTCTAAAACACAAGAAGAAAACACAGTCTTCTCTCATAAAGCTTAATGACTACCTCTTATCACCTCACCTTCTCAGATTCCCATTTCTTTATAAAAATGAGGCTACCAGAGCCAAACACATTATGACCAGCAATGAAAGATAATGCATTACTGTCACTTGCATTCTCTGTATTACTCTTTTCACAAAACCATGTTTTATATTTTTTTGGCCTCTTCTGATTTGTCCTCAGAGACATCCCAGACAAACAATCAATAACATTTTGTCACGTTGAAAATTAATCTTTTAATCTTCATTTGTCTTAAAGATTTGATCCATGGTGGCATTTCAGGTGAGCAGCTTTTTAACAATTTTGTGAGACGCTATGTCAAAGACCTTTGAAAGTTCAAATAAAACCTTTATATTAACCACCAGGGCTCAAGAGGAGTTAAATCTTCTTGGCATTTTAAAGAGTGAAAACACTGCTTTATGAATCAGATTTTTTCATAAGAAAATTTCAGACAACACTTCAAATAATATTTTAAAATACAAAAAAATGTCACCTTTTCAATCCTATTCCCATGCATTAAACCCCTAAAGGTATCAGGGTGATATCAGTATGAACTGATACTGATAGAGTACTACACTTGTACACATTCCATTATTAATATTTCTAACATACTGTTGACTCCTCACACACAATGACTGTCAGAGAAATGTTCTTTGTTTCTTCATCTAACGTAACAGAAGACGACATTCCTCATATTTTCCAGAAAAAGTTATTATTTCTGTACAGAACATCAATTATCAACTCTGCCAGGTGCCAAAGATCAGATAAAGAAAGAATTAGTAGTTTAGTCATAGAAGAACTCTTGTATCACCAGTGACTCCCGGAACAGATACTTCTAGTCTCAGTTTTCAGCAATATTATAGATTTTATAGCAAAATCCTTCTTTTTCCTGTCTTAAACTGATGCACCCTTATTAAATGTTAAAATGAACAGAAGATTGTCTTCTGTTAAAAGTTCTGTATGTCAGCCTTATTTCTTTAGTTGAAACAACTAACAGAGACTGATGAGATTTGCTGTCCTTGTATCTCAGCCTCTCTCCCACATTTCCAGAAAGGCACTCCATGGATTTCTGATTCAAAGCGCTGAGGTTTTTTTTCTCTCCTTATTTATGCTCCTGTTTCTGAGACAAATGAACAAATGAGTCACAAAAACAAGTTCGTTAAATGAAATGAATAGACAAATGGAAAAGAAAAACCATCCATAAATAAGAAATCACTGATCAACTCCATGATCATTTAAACTTTGGCAGCCCCTCTGAGATGTATTTGTAGCCAGAAGGAAAGATGAAACAAAATAAAAAATTAACCAGTCTCTGTTGCTGGTGGAAAACAGTGAAATTAAATAGCATGATGTGTTAGCACTGCAAATGAAGTCACACTGACAAAACAACCACTGTCTTTTTGTGATAGTACAGTTACTGTAGTGACTAACATTGTTGAAATAACTTTCCAAATTCCACACTGAAATTTTTAGTGAATATGGGTCTGCAAGTACTTTCATATCCAGAATCTAATTAAATAGAGCTTTTAAAAAGTTTTGAAATGAAGTAACAAATACCCAGACTTAATTAGCTTGCTTGCATTTGCAATATTAGAAGAAAAAACAGAAGAAATCTTAAATGGTATCAATACTCTGGTGGGTTTGTCTGCATTTGAACTGTCAGTAATCTTCATTTTTCTTTTCCATACAATACCAGCTCTCAAGCTTTGCAGTGGCTGTGTTTCTGACCATCGCTATTCCTCGCCATTTTGCATCTACCTACCTGATGCACACCTTTCCTTGGATGACGCATCATCAGCTACAAGCAGCCAAAGCAGAAACCCCAGTGCTTCCAACATTATCTGACTCTGCTTAAAATTCAACACAACACTCTCTGTCACTCTTACTGCTGCTGCTGTTGCAGGATGCATCACTGGGTCTTCACTCTTACCAGACATGCACTGAGTAACACAGCGATAGCAGACTAGCGAGCCCTGTTCTCTCTGGAATAGATCTGTATGTGTTATACACTATCTCTTCAACCAAGGGAAAACATAATCTTTAAAATCATTTTTCTAGCCCATCTTCCCAAATGTGGTGGTAGACACCCCATCCCTGGGAACATTCAAGGTCAGCTTGGACAGGGCTCTGAGCAATCTGATCTAGTTCAAGATGTCCCTGCTCATTGCAGGGAGATTGGACTAAATGACCTTTAAAGGTCCCTACCAACACAAACCAGACTATAGTTCTATGATTCTAGCTACAACTCACTGGAATTTATCCCTTAAATCTTCCACTGAGTCCCAAAGTTTTAGTAAATCAAATCAGTATTTCCACTGGATGCTTGATTCTTGCATCCTGCCATGGTTCTCCCTTGCTTTCCTGTTCTACCAGCAGACCATGCTCCCTGATGTTCCAGAAGTCTCTGAACTTCCTGCCCAGAAGCTACTTCAACACTGAATTCCCTAATTAAGACAAACACATATATCCTTTTTTAATCCAAACCACTGCTCAAAATCCATCTTTGCTGTTTTGCCTATAAAAAGAAGAGTCAGATAATTAATGATGGCTGGAGGCACAAATGAGGCCATCTACCAACTTATGACAGCAGTTAAATAGAGCAAATGTGTATCATCTCAAAACAGATTTATTTTATTTTCTCCTTTGTCTCTCTTTTCAGGTCATATCTTCCCTTAAATTGTGCGTGTTTACACAGCACTTAGCACAGTGAGGATCCCAATCTTGGCTAGGGCCCCTGGGCATCAAACATTACAAGCATTAAGTAATACTCTTACACATGCCTAATGCTGATTCAGAAAATAAGGTCTTCAGAAGAACAGCAAATTTTGTCACATAATGTGACAAATGTGACCAGCCAAAACTGTGCTGCCGTTGCTTGCCTACATGGTAGTATTAACAGTCTTCTTAAAAGATACACTCATTAAATCAAAGGACTAAAATCCTAATACTGGAACATATCTGTAGGTACACAAATATGTGAGCACAGACCACACATATTATCACTCCTGTCTTCCTAATGTTTATTTTCCTTGTAAGCAATTATTATAACTATCACAAAGCTGTTAATCCAAAGTGAGAGGCATGAGCTACATGGCTGAGAAGAGAGGGACACATAGGCCAAGAGACAGTTTCCTGATTAAAATACAAGTGCTTCTACAAAGAGGCTCAAAATCTCTTGCAGTACCAGAACTCTTTTGGAGGACTAAGACTCAAGATGAGCCTCACCGCTAGCACTGTCTCCACACTTGATACTAGGCTGAAGCATGTTGCCTTTGCTTACTCTCTCTTGCCTCATGGGTCTTGCAAACATGGCTGCACAAATCCAGACACAGATGCCAGCCAAGTCAGGGTTCATTTTGCACTGAACGAGATAGAAACCTCTAAGAGCAACACAACTTTTGGGGAACTGTCCCATGACCATCCTTCCCCACTGCTCATGGCACACTTCTGTAGATATCTTTGAACACTGCCAGGCTGATGAAGGAATTGACCAGTATCTCCCACTTCCTGGGATAAATAGTTTTATGCAGAAGAGCACCACTATGCTTTCTTTGTAGGTACTATATTTTTAAACAAAATACCCATGGCTCCTGCACTTCGTCCTGCACTCGGTCCTGTCAGGGACTAGTCCATGAATGCCCAGGTGACCTGAGAACAAATTTCAAGCAACCCTGCCAAGGCCATCTGAACAGTACAGACCACACATTCACTGTGCTCATGAATCCTGAAATGCTTACATATGGGATTGTTATAACAGAAGTAGTTTTAATCATGTGCATGTCCTTCACCACTCTGCAGTTTCTAGCTGACACTCACTCTCCTTCTACCTCTGATTAGTGTATCTGCATAGAGGATAGATAATGCAAAACAAAATCACGAGAAAGGATGAGTTACTACATAGAAACTGACGGAATATTTCAGACTTCGGTTTTCTTTAAGTAATTACTAAAGTAGCTTCTTTGTTTTATTCTATTTCGTTTGAAAGTGTATAGACACGGGTTTTGTCTACCATGTTAGTGAGGGACATAATTATTATTAAGTCTTTTAAGCCTAATTACAAAGCCTAATCAAGGACATCATCATCTTCTGTCACTGAGGCTGTACCTGACATCAGCTTTGTTTTGCACATCTAGGCCCTACACAAAAGCCAAACCATTGACACACCACTCTGATCATCTTCCTCAAACAACAAAAACAAGACTTTTCAAAGGAAATCAGAGACATCCATTTTTTGAGAGCTGACACTGATGCCTTATAATATAGCCCAGGTACAGGTGAGGAAATTTGCTAAGGTATTGCAGCCAAAGAGGTGCATCTTCCTGCTGCATTTGTTACAGTTAGTAGCTATTGTTAGTACAGACAGAAATGTTTTAACTGCAGAGTCATAAACACCAGCCAACTCCCCTCTCCATAACTAAAGCTGGGAAAAATAGCCATAATAACCAGTAAAGTTTCTTTGCCCGTTTCCTGCCCAGTTGCCCAACTTTTGTTATGGCATAAAACAGAAATTACTGGATTTCATCATTGCATTGCACATGCTTTACTGGAGCTCCTTTCTGCCTCAGGCATGGCACAAGTTTAGCTGAATTATTCTCAGGAAAGCGATGGAAAAGTTTATCCACACGATGAAAAAAAGAGTCAGGAGGAGAAGCAGCCAACCAGCGTGCCTAACCTTGCATTATCCGTCCGCAGAGTCGCTCAGCTGTCTGCCATGAACTGTGTCCTTAGAGCAAACCTGGAGTGCGGCTGTTAGTAATGCTGCTCTCATTCACACAGCACTGGTGGGCACTGCAATCATTACAGAAACATTGTTCTGTCTTTTTTATTTTAAGCATCAGCCTTCCAGGCTTTTCACATTTCCATGGAGGAGCCTTTCCAATTTGAAGCGAGATGAGATGCTGCTGCTAAGACAATCTGACAGAAAGACTCAAAGGATACTAAATAGCTGAGTTACACCTGGGAGAGATATTAAAATACACCAACTACAGGAATAGACTATACTGCTGACATCCTGCACTTGAGAAAAAAATGAATTTGATATAGTGCTTTTGATAAAAACTTCTCAGCTTAGAGTGAGTAAAGGCAACAAAAAAAAAAATCTTCAAAATTTTGCCTTATAAATGCTTATAAAGCCTTATAAATGCTTTATGCTTATGTTCTCTTACACATGACTGTCCAATAAGCAGCATCAAAACCTTTCCAGGAGAAGAAGAGGTTAATTGCTCAGTGAAATGACAGAAGTTAAGCATAAAAAATAAACACTCATGATGCATATAAAAGAATTGGGAGGCTTAGTTTCAAAATGACTTACATTAGTCATGAATGACAAAACCTCAAGAGAATTTTACAGGTCTCCCCAGGTGTCAATTAGACTGCCATGCCCTAAGACACCAATAGCTTTTACATCTCTCCACCTGTATTGCTGTACTTCCTTAGTGCCACAGGTCTAGCAGAGACTCAAAAGAAAATGAAATTGTAACTCCTAAAATAGAACTTAAGCCAAGCACCATTTGGTTCTGGAAGTAACTCCTGCTGGGAACCTCACCTACCTAATGATCTGGCCCCGAAGAGTTTGGAGTACTAGGTAAAAGTGGGTTTACACCACTCTTAAAATTGCTCCTTTCTGTGACAAGTATTACCATCTATTTTAAGCAATTAACTTGCAGTTCAGTTCATTCTTGAGTTTCAGGATTGCCAGCTCACAGCCAAACATCCCAACCACAGCATTTTTAGTGGTCTTGTCCTACCACAGGTGCTGGAAGCTGCTCAGGGAGCATGTTAATAAATTTGGCAGGGAACCATTTGTGGACAGAGAGGCACAACTCAAATGCAGAGTGACAAATAAGATTGAGCACATAAATATCACTATCCCATTCATATAGTGTACATATAACTGAATGCCACTGAAACAGCAAGATCATCTCCTCAGACCATTCACTGCCTACGACTCAGGTACTCCAGGAAAGAACTGTAACCAGCGATGAATGCAAGAACATAAATTAGGGTACTCCAGACAGAAAAAGAACCACTTGTGCCCATGCCTGGAACAGATTTGTGCAGAAAAGTCAATCAGAGAAAGCCACAAAACTTATCCGAGAGCTATAAGCTTCCTCCTCCAACAGAGAGCTAGGGATTACCAAGTGCCTCCCTAGAAGGAAAGCATAAAAGTTCATGAGTTAGTCTACCAGGAAGCAACCCTGACCTGCATGGTGGCCAAAGACAGGGAAAATCAGCCTCTACTGACTCTCATACAAACTTTACATCAGATAATGTTTCATGACTTGGTCTGCTTGCCACGCACTTTGCAAATATACAACCTATATCCCTTACTTATACCTTTATGTTAAAAAAAATCCTACCTACCAGTCATAATTCTCACATGTGCCTAATCAGTGTAGTTAGGCTGGAAGCTATCGAGAACTTTCTTACAAAAATATTTATTACCAAATTCAAACACTTCATTTCGTAAGGTAAATAACTTTGACAGGCAAAGAACTGTATTACAAAGCACAACATTTTTATGTGGATATATTGCTTATTGAATTATCATTATATGAAAAGGGTTCTATTTCATAATACAGAACATTTAAAGGCCATTACTTTGATATTATTTTTTACTCATGAAGTGGAAATAATGCTAAAGAACCATTGTTGACCTGAAGTTTGATCATCCCTACACATAAAAACAGGAATTAAAATAAATTTAATGTACTGCTTATAGTCTATATTTCATCTTGATACGTTCTGTGAGTTTTATGACCACTGCTTTCAGTTTTCTCTTTCACTCATCACTGTGGAAAAAGACAAGGGAGGAAACTGATGAAGACTCTGTCAGACCCTGTCATATCTAATAACAGTGGGTTCAAGCGTCTCCTTCTAAATCACACAGAACCTAGCAGTTTGGACCCTAGACCTTCTGTCCTGCAAACAGACCTTTACACAGAGAAATTCCTAGGACTGCAGGGATTTCACTAGAGATTTAGGATAAAACTGGTCATGATAACAGGCATGATACAGGCAATGGAAACACAGAATGAGGAACAAAACTAAGGAAGAGGGTGCTGGAAAGTGGGGAAGAATCCTGCCCTAATCACTTTTATGTAGCACTCAAATATTATATCTAACATCATCAAGCACAAAATAATGTAGACAGAAGAAAGTTATTTAGATTGGTGGTCACTCTCTATCATCACTGTCAAAACAGGTACCCACACAGAAGAGAAAGACATTTTTTCAAAAGGATATTACTATTTAGAGTGTAAAAGCAAGATGTTCAAGTTAGATTTTGAGATTAAATACCAGGATCTGTATTAGTTTATGTGGCCTGTGATTCCCATACATTTCCACTGAGGGCAGGCTATAACTTAAGAGCGCAATTTTAACTGCATTGACTCTGCGTTTAGGCAACCCAAAACCCTGTTTTCAAATTACAGTCTTGAAGTAGTGTCAAGCCTAAGGTGAATAATATTTAGCCAATATGCTTACCGAGTGCCTTCAGCAGTACAAAGACTCTGTGTGTGAGATTCCTGTCATCTCGCTTTTGTAATCTAAAACATAGGCATACTGTTCACAGCAATGGTCCCTTTCTAATTTAGCAAGGTGAAGGCTGCTCTGTTCCCAAAAGTGATTCATTTTATCAGAAAATAAGTGGGATAAACATCCCTCTGGAAGTGCCCATTCTTTCTGCACTGCCTCCAAAAAAAAAAACCCTCAAGACAACCTTAAAGAAGACACACCCAACCTCTGCACAGTTAAGGTTCAAAAACAATCGTTCATCTCCAAACACTTCATGGCTAATGGCAGATGAGAAAAAACTTACCCTCACTATCTGTGGGGGGGACTTTAATTCTGAAATATGACACTATGTGATTAAAAGCTGTCCCAGAAGCCAGAGTTTCCAATATTTTTCTTATTTAGGCAAGTTTGTTCATAAATCAGAAGAACTAAGAGGTGAATGTACACCGACCAGTTATAGCAGTATGACAGCTTATGGGCAGTTTTTTAAAAATAAAGCCAACAGATTTTATTCACAACTTATGCAACTTGGAAAGGGTTTTAAACAAAACCAAAAAAGAAGACATTCTTATAGAAACGCATGGGCATCCACACAAGGAATCACAAGATATTGGCACACCGCTTCAGAAAAAAATAGGTCTGAAGAAAGGATGGGAGGAATTATAGAGCAACTCAAAGCAAATGAGTGACAGTTTATCACATTTGCACTCATTTTCTAAGATAACTTCTAGCTCTCAAAGACAAAAACTCCTAGTAGATGCCTCAAGAGGCTTCTCCATTATGGGTAATCTCTACCCTCAAGGGATGCAGTTTTATGCACAGTATTATACAGCACTTTGAATAAAGGATATAGATGGTGCCCCCAAAATTTTATTGCTGGGTGAGAAAACAGACCTGCACATCTTCATTTGCCCAGTTATGAGTGGAATGTGAATTAATTTTTCACACTTTCATAGTTTAAAAATGCAAAACGAGCCTGGTGTCCCATTTAACACAGGCTGTATTACTTCACTCAGAAATTTCTCCAGTACACGCTTATTCCTTCTTTACTGCAGAAGGTAATGGCAATGAAACAGTGAAAAACTTATACTTGGTGCAATTAAAGCTGAATTAGATCATGATCCAGTTAGTTAATAGACAGTCTTTGGATTTAGGTAGAGAATGTCTGAATTTTTTTTTCTATTTTCACCTAAAAAGAACATAAATTAATAGAACTGATTAGAAATTCATAGAACTGATTAGAAAAACTATTTAAAAAAAAACATTATTTGTAAATCCATAGCTTTCAGATACACATGCAGTGAGGAATATGCACTCCCCGCACAAGAAGATACAAAAAATTCTTTGTGCATCATCATCATGATGAGAAGTTGTCCTCTTAAATAGAGTTCGTATGAAAAATACATAAATGCATCAGAATAAATCAGTAGTTAAAATAGACTATAGTTTCCAGTATTGGACATTACTGAGTGTTTCCAAGGAAAAAAAATAAACTACCCAAAGTGGGACCAATTATGAAACAATAGGTCACTGAATGATCCTTTTCCCCCATCTGATTAGTATATGCCCTGAAGCACAAAAAAGATAATCCCTGTGATTTTTTTCTAACATGAGCATAGTTATTTTAGTTGTTTACTCACAGAAGCCATTAATCTTCCTGGATTACAATAACTATTTCAATGTTCAATATTCAGTGACAATTGGATGATCAGATTGGGCTACATATAGGGTGCAAAACATATTTCTTTTCTGAAAAGCTCTCAGGGAAGTGGACTGTCATTCAGCATGCTAGAGTCCATAATTCTGTTCATAAAGCATCCTTTATGAACAAAAGCAAGATAAGTAACACTCTGCAGAACTGCTCTTAAAAAATATTTCGTCGAGTAAGAACTCTCTTATTTGGTCAAGGACTCTAGGCAAGTGTGAGAGTAAAACATCTTAAAATGTAAATGACAGCATAAACTAATTCTCACACACTTAACATATCACAGTCATTTTATTTATAGGTTAAAGGTGATAAAAAATCATGGGGGAGAAATAAGACACTACAGACAAACAAAGCATGTTTATATCTATGGGAGCAGCACCAAGTCCACTAGCACCGTCTGTAAACAACACTGCAAGAGAACAGGATTTCTTTTCCCCTGTGTGTCTCTGAGAAGTGTCACTTCCACATATTAGATCAGCTAAATTGCCTGCAACTGTACTCTTTTGGATCATCTTTTACATCTAATTGTAATCCTAACAGACCTGTGTCACCATAGCCTTTGCTGCTATAAATCTTACGAATGACAACACCTCTACAGCTTTTTTGTTTCATACCCCAAGCACAGCAAAATTGTCAGATGAGTTCATGAAGAAATGACAGGCTATTGTTCTTCCTTGCATTCCTGAACACCTCATTAACACAAATTTAGTGCCCATAACATTTCAGTGGCCTCAATTAGGTACAGAAATTTCACTACACTGTGTAAGAGACAGAAGTGTACCATCACTTCAGAGAACATAAGTGAATGTTCACAAAAATTCAATCATTATTTTCTTAAATGGAAACTAGAAAAAAAACTAGCAGCTTCATTAAAAGTAATCTTTTCCAGCCCATCTTTAAGAATAAATATTTTTGTTTTGAAGCAGAATAAGTAATTATTTGTGTCAGTCAAAACAGACTGGTACATTAATCCAGGTTCTGCAGTTTCTGCCCAGATTCAACTGACTGTAGGCTATAAAAATACTCACGGGAAGTTAGTTTCATTTGGATTAGCACACATATTTAGTGTATAATAACTCACAGTACAGAAGGATCTCACACCGGGACTGAAAGAATGCCTTTTAATAAAAGAGACCTGGATTGCAATGAAGCCATGAGATTTTCTAGTCAATGGCGTATGAAACACAATTCGAAAGTTGGCTATTCCACTATCCATGTTTCAATATCAGTTTAGGAAAAAAATAGACTTCACTTTCTCGCTGTTCGTGTCGACTGCAAGAAGCGAGAAAAGGGCTACCGGAGCAACAGGCTGTTCCATAGGGCCAGAATCAGGGAAACACTCTGTGGACTCCTAGTTTAAAGTATGTTAAAGCAATGGGGTTTAAGCAGAAATTTACAGTTAAGATTTTTGGTAATGTGTTTCCTCAGGTCCCTGATCAGCCAGTAGCACTAATATTTTTTCAGTAATCACTTCATCTTTAAGGCCCACTGCTTTCTCCCATTCAGAAAATTACTAAGAGGGAGGTACCATGACCACAGTTCTTGATTTGAAGCTGTGTCAGGGATTATAGGGCTGGTAAGGTCTACAGCAAGTGACAGAATTAGAGTGTTTCTATTGGCACAAAAAAACAAATGAATAAAAAAAAAAGAGTGAGAGGACAGGAAAGAAGGATTTTCTTGATGAAGGACTTTGCCTGAGATTTGGTATTGACATTTTTCCCCCTCTTCCAACTTAATCATCCTTGACCTTTCCTTGTTTGTTCCATCTCCTTCCCCATCTGCCCTCCCACCACACAGTGGTGCACTGAAAGTGCAGTTTTCAGCATAGGGTTGTCACTACAGTGCTCTAAGTGAATTATAGATGAATAAATATATATGAATTCAGTACGATCAGTTTGTAGCAGACCAACCACATATGCCAGCAACACATTGCACTTGTTACATGTTTCAGTTTATGAAACACACAAGTTTTTCTCATAAGCCTCTCGAGCTGAGAAAGCTTTCATCACTGTTCTGGAGACAGCCGCTGTGGATGTAAGGTTGAACATATTTTTAGGTCCTGAAATGCTACTCCGATACATGCAGGTAGTACTCCCTGCCCACAAAGATTTCCTATGCCTTCAACAGGGCTCCTACAAGTGGCTGTAGCAATATGTCTTCACTCATCAAAATGCCTAGGCAGCCTTAGTATTTCCTTGCAAATCAAATCCAAGAGGAGAGTCTTCAGGCTTTCCAAGGCACAACTGAAGCCTCTCTAAGAGGCTGTGGAGGAGACAGCATTTACAGCATCTTGTTTGCATGAATAACGTAAACCTTGAGGGTGATGTTTGTGCACAGCGAAAAGTAACTTCATCATGCTTACCGTGCAGTCAAAGTTTCCAGCGGGCTTTCAGATGAGAATTTTTTCAGTTTACAAGCACAAAGTAATTCTTTTCCTGTCTGCTGTCTCTGAAAACTTCAACTGAAAGTTGATCTGAAAGTCAGACAAGGATCCCATTTATTGGATATTGCAAAGATTTTTTGAGCCAAACTGCACTCTAAATTACAGGTATGAAGCTGTATTTGTCCTCAAGGTCTTCATTTCTGCCTTGGCAATTTGTCCTTGTAACCGAAGCTCCGTTAACAATTGTTGATAATGTATGAGCCAGATGGAATCCATTTTGCCTTCCTATAACTACAGGTTCTGTGATTTGAGCAGAAGTAAAGCTGTAATAAAACCCTTTTATCCGCGAGAGTGATAACCATCACTGTTGAGTCGGAAAGTGTCATTTCTATTCTTGTGTCTCAGATACAGCTGCAACTGGAGGGACTATGATGAATTAATTGTATAATGAAGGTGGTCTTCCCAAGTGATTTCAGATAAACTTCTGAAAATGCAGTGAAATGGTCACATTAGAAAAATACTGCCTTACACACATGGTCTCTGGTACTAGTTTCACACTAAAAATAAGCAGAAAAATCCTGGTATTAACTTCAGCATGATCATTTTGGGGTGACACCCCACACCTGGCAGCTGTGAGATAGTACGCATTTCGGGTAGGCAGAGAAGCGCGGGGGAGCTGCCGTGAGTTCACAACAAAACCACTGCTGTGCTAGCCCATTCGAAGTCGCTGCTAAGAGGACTGAAGTGCTTCTTATAGCATGTTCCTGGAGGCTGCTGAAAATCTATGTGCCTCATGAAAATCTGTTGTTACTTTGGGTAAATCCCTAGCACTCTTTAGCCTATATGACCCTTCTAATACAGAGACATGTAAAGTGATAGCCAGATTATTTCGATCTCTTTTCCATCAGTGACTACAATATTCCTTTGGAGTTATGCTCTATTAGGCAACACAAGCAGAGATCAATACACGGATCTTTATCTGTTTCAACTTTATTTGCTTATTCCCTACTGTACTCTCTATGGGGGAATGATATCTAGTATTTTCTGGTGTTCAGGATTTTGAACAGCACCAAGATAATATAGTTCAGGAAACCTGTTTGACTGAATACTGAACTCATGAGTGTAGGGCTGAAATGAAGATAAAACTTTGTTTTATTTGTAGAGAAAGAAAGGAACTTCTGAGCCTTTTCCTCTGCTTTAATCTTATCGCACCATTTTCTGCTTGGTTTGCATGAGGTAAGAAAACTTATGCCTTGCTGTAAAGCCTCCATTACAGCCTCAGTGGTAGCATTTTACAGCAGCCTCTGAGCTTGCAGGCAATGGATGAGGGAGGTGGGAAGATGCCTGCAGACTGCTCGGGACAGGTCGTCCCTTCCCAGATTGCTGTGCCAACTGTGGACATGGCCCCTCGCCCTGGCTTCCCCTCCTGCCTGGTCTCTGGCTACTGTCCCTCCACCTGAGGTTATCATCCCTAATGTTCTCCAGCAGGATGGACGATGCAGTAGTTTCAGGTAAAGTCAGTAAGTTATTTTAAACAGCTGTGGATAGTGTCTCACCTCCCCCGTGAGCAGCTATGTAAAAGCAGGAGTCCTCCTCAACTCAATGCAGATGAGAAACCAGAGACAGCAGCATCTCCCCTCAGCTCCATTCCTTACCAGCTAAGCACAGATCAGAGAGATATTTAAGCATTTCTTCAGACTTTCAGGTTTCCACAGACAGGTGAAGAGAGCCCTGAGCTTTGCTACCTGTGGCCAAAACCAGGAGTCCCTGCTAGTGCATGCCTGAGCTCAGAGGCTGCAGAAGGACCTAGGAGCTTGGACACAGTGCTGTGCTGATGAAGCTCTGAGCGTGGCCCCCTCTGCACACATCTGTGTAACTACAGCCCAAGCGCTTTCAAGTTATATTTTGAGTTTACACAAGAACAGAAACATGTATTTGTGACAAAGATACCAGAATGATAATAGCCGAGCTCTGTTCACAGTTCTTCCATGCTCTCCTGTGTGTCCTGGGAAATTACAATAGGGCTCCTTGCTTTGTTCTTCTGTCTTCCCTCGAGCAAGAAGTCCTATCCTTCTCAGGGTTGTTACCAGCCTTAGTTCATTTGAATGGCAAATATTCAGAGAATCTCCATTGGAGGACCTGTATTAGGATTCATTCTTCCAACATGCACACTCCTTCGTGCAGGAGCTAGCAAAGCACTCACACACTTAGGAGGGGTTTTAGAGACAAGCAGCCTCCAAAAGCTTTGCTGGATCAGGACCAGAATGTTCACCACCAGATGGCACCCACAGGTGGCCAGTTCTCTTCATTACATGCTTCTATGATTTTTGTTGTGCAGTAGTGACTAGACACAAGAGCTCTAGAGACTACCCTGGCAACCGTGATTGATTGTTTTTCCCTTGTCATTTCAACGTGATCCAACATTTTAAAGCTAAATTACTTAACATTTTCATCTGAATAGTCATGTGCAAGCAGGTACATCCACAGCACTACACACCTCAGATGTGCTCCAACACCATATTCCCCCTCTGTTCAGACTCAATACTTGGCTACATGTTCTTTTGCTCGAAGATCTACCATGGCACTGCTGATTTCATTTTGTCTGCATGCACTCCCAAATCACAGCGCTGTGGACTGAGATGAAAAGACAGCACAGCATGAGAGGCACCAAGATAAGATGCCGTAACTTCTTACTGTGTCTCATGTCAATGAGAGGCACAGGTTAATAAGTAGGTCTGAGCACAATATCTGCAGCAGCTTCTGAGAACTTCCCAGCAAATCATGTCAGTCTGTACATTGTCAAGCTGTTATCGTGTCAGTAATAAAAACTCCGATTTATTGTGCACGTTTCCAAGGCCAAATGCCACTCTGCTATGATCAGAGGTGTTTTCAGGTATACAGGAAAGCTGATCCACATAGACACAGTTTTTAAGATCTTAATGTTTATATGAGCTGTTGTCCAACAAACTAGGAGGCCATTAATCCCACAGGTGTGCATGCCCCTGGAGAGTTCACTTGGCTTGGCTAGCAGAGCCTGAAAACATTCCTCACTGAATTTGGGTGTGCTAATCATAGAACCCCAACACCCCATGGCAATACACCCCATCTATGGGCAACGAGCCACACCCATGTCTACACTGAGTCACATAATGGAGGAGTATGAACAGAAAGGATTTTGTAAAAGAAAGGAAAAACAGCACAAACCAGTGCTGTTTTCTTCAAATAAAGTAGAAGGCATCCAGATCTCCAGAAAACTGCATGGCTACATACTCCATACTCCTATGGCACATCCATATTCCTAGCATCCTGTAATGGTTCTTCTACCTATATTCCTCTTTTCCACAGCTGCTCCCACCTGAATCCCTCCTGAAGGCCCCTATTTTTATTATGCATCTTAGAGTAATTCATCTAAGTACTCTCCAGTTTTCATGCTTCTTTATTCAATCTGACATTAAGCACAGGTTGCACCATGAAAGATAGGTTCTGATACAGTAAGACACACACACATACAGGTTTAGAAGTTAACAGTTGTTTGTGTTGTTTTAATACAACTTCTACTAAGCACTGACTGAAATTCAATATAGATAAATGTAGAAGGATGCATGTAGGGAAAAACAATCTAAGCTATACATCTGCAGGAGAGGGCTCAGAGGAGACACCCAACCTGACTGAGATCTTCAGCTTATAATAAATCATTTAAAGAAAACACCAGCACGACACCGAGCAGGAGCCAAATAAGCAAATCAAATATTCAGAATTATGAGAAAAGCAATAGAGAACTGTACTAGTTTTGGCTGCAGTAGAGTTAGTTTTCTTCATAGTGGCTTGTATCATGCTATATTTTGGGTTTGTGATGAAAACAGTGTTGATAACATAGTTGTTTCAGTTATTGCTGAGCAGTGTCTACACAAAGTCAAGGCCCTTTCTGTTCCTCACATTGCCCCTCTGCTGAGTAGTTTGGGGATGGACAAGAAACTGGGAGGGGACACAGATGGGACAGCTGACCCCAGGTGACCAAAGGGATATCCCATACCGTATGACATCATGCACAGCAATAAAAGCTGGGGGAAGAAATAAGAATGAGGGACATTCAGAGGACTGGCATTTTTCTTCCCAAGTAACCATTACATGTGATGGAGCCCTGCCTTCCTGGAGACGGCTGAACACCTGCCTGCCGATGAATGAACGAATTCCTTATTTTGATTTGCTTGCATAGGCAGATTTTGCCTTATCTATTAAACTGTCTTTATCTCAACCCACGAGTTTTCTCACTAGTTTCTGATTATCTCCCCCATTCCATTGGGTGGGGCCAGAAGAGTAAGCGAGTGGCTGTGTGGGGCTGAGCTGCCCACCGCGGTTAGCCCACAACAACTGAAGTAAAACACTGGTACGTCACTACATATATCCCTTCATGAATACTGTGTGCTGTTCTTGTCCCCCTCCCCATATGCAAAAGGAGCTGAGAAAAGACAGCAGAAAAGCATAACAACAATGAAGCTAATCACAGAAGTTGCCTGAAGCCAGTTTCAGAATGCTTTCCATTACAAGGAACAGCTGAAATTGCTAATCGTATATCCAGAGTCCAGCTGAGAGTGCATTGCAACAGCGATCTATGAAAACATAAACAAATGAACAAGCAACAAATGCCCAGAGTTCACCGTCTCAAAACGGTGAACTGGTGGCAGGTTAAAAGTAAGCATGGCAGAAACACTCTCTGTGAAAGAGGAGGAGAGCTGGGGAATTCCTTGCAGCAGAATGCACAAAGCCAGTAAGTTCACATGGGTGAAGAAAATACCAAAAACATAACGTGGTTCAGGGAGTCTGTGAGCTGGAGTATGTTAAAGTATAATCTAGGGAACTATTACTTTGTGCTTGCTCTTCTCTTACACGTTTCCCTGCACCTTGCTGCTCAAACTAAGGCAGTTCTTGCATCCATTTCCATTTTTTAAGGGTTACAGAAAGCCGTTTCTTGGTTTGGCACTTGTGTAGTAATATCAGAGTGGTTTCCAATGGAAATATTCATTCGCAGGATGCTCAAAAATTAATATATAATAAGCTTCTACTACATGCAAGAATCTTGAGAAACCATATGGGTTAGTCAGACTGCTAGTGTTTATGGCAAAGCATTGGTGAGCACAGTACTTTGAAGACAGGCTAATTCTTCCCCCTGTAGATCTTCAAAACAGAATGTAGAGACAGTTTACATGAAGCACAATAACCTAGTGCTTGGCAATGCCTTGTGACTTCCCAGGACACTTTTGCTGTCTATCTGCAAACTGCAGGTATAAATAGTGTGAATTCCTATGGAGGAAAGGATAATCAAAATGGGAGAGTATTAAAAGGTTAAGCAAAGAGAATATCCAAGGCACCCCCAGAAAGTTAGCAAAGAGCTCCAGGGAAGAATCAGAAGCAGGAATTGTTATCAACATGGGTCAAGGAAACACAGCTATTAAAGGAAAAGCAGCTTTTATTTGGGGATAGAAGAGAAAACCGAAAGGTAACATTCAGCTCCTGGTTCTTCCAAAAATACCTGACAAAAACCCACAGCTAACCAGATGCAAATGAAATGTGTGCCTGGAGGCCTCTCAGTTCAACAGTTCTCAAGAAACCAAACTGGCCTATCTAATTTGTTAGGCTGTTAACCCCAAGAAACTAGCTTTTATGGAGCCCTAGCAACCAGCAACCACTAAGAGAGGGTCTTTGCTTACATAGTGCTTTTCTGCCTAGGGCCTCCCAGATTTTTAAGGCAGGTTTACATCAGCTGTGCTAAGAACAATAAACTGCCTTCGTCTCACCAAACCTCAGCTACAAAAAGCACAAAGCAGAGCCCTCTGTGCAACACAGAGGCTCTTACCTGGAAGGAAGACTCCTGGAGATAGGTGAGAGAAGCAAACTGTGACTACTGCTTGATAGACAGACATCACCCTAAATCATATTAATTTGTTTAATTTAGAGTCTCTCAGAATACTACACAGTGACAGGAATGCACTACTGCAGTGCACAGTAAATGAGAAACTGCAGCTTGTTGTCAGCAGGAATTTTTTCGTTCATAGGTCTGAGTGGATGAACAGTGTTGGTATTTCCCTGGCTACAACTGAGTATCAAGACCTTGAACCAAAAGTAGAAGCCATGGCATGGGAAGGAGCATGAATGAAGAAAAGGTAAAATAGGAATGAGGAAAATACTCAATTGGCTTAAACCAAGAGGACTTAGACCTTGTAGCCCATAACAAGCCTGAAGATTGACCACAAGTTAGTGCAAACCAGAGATTCAAATGGATTTGGAAGCTTGGAGATTTATTTATTTATTCATTGTTTTGACATTGATTCAAACTGTGTTCCATATGAGACCATGTAAATCCATAAGAACAGTATAAACACTTGAACAGTAGATTTTCTTTGTCCCATCTTTCATCTGATTAAACTGGAAGACTGTCAAGGCTGGAAGTTCGAGTGAAATAAGTTTGGTCTTGAATTATAGGCACAACAGCTTCTATAGGCTATTTCTGGACTTTGCCTACACTGAGAGTGTTGGGGGAGTGACAACTTAGACTGCTCTAAAACCACACAAATGGGCTCTCAGTGTGCGATGAAGCATCCCTTTGGAAAGCTAATTGAAAGAAGCCGTTCCACAATAGCTGTTCAAGGCCAGATCTCTATTGGAGACAGTTTGGCCGAAACAGCTGGTGACAAAGCAGCCAATATCCAAATCAGCTGCTTGAGCCAGCCTTTGGCAGACCCTGCTCTCTGCCTTGCTCAAGCTCAAATAGAGAAACCCCAAGTCCCTATGAGGTGTACTGGTTCTCTGTGCTGCATCCCTGCACTCCCAGCACACAAACCAGACAATTCTGGAAATGTAGCATGCTGGGGGCTGTTTTCAGTGTATTGGGAAGTCCTAGAGTGAATCTTAAACCCATAATTCTTACATATAGGTTGACATTGGAATGATTTGAGAGATAATATCTATTGTTAGATCAAGCTTCATAGCTGGAAATTGTTTAACAAGCAGGCACAAATCTACATGTGTTTAGAGATTTAGTTGCTCAGCTGGATGCCTGCAAAGCCTGCAAATTGGGTGCTTTTTGTGCTGATTTAAACTTCTTTTATCACATTAGAACTAGCTCTCTGTGGGAGAACGAGTGGTGTCCTCTTCCTTTCGACATGGTCAGCACAGTTATCGGAGTCAAAGCAAAATCATAGAATCATAGAATGGTTTGCGTTGGAAGGGATCTTTAGAGGTCACCTACTCCAACCCCCCTGCAATAAACAGGGAGATCTACAACTAGACCAGGCTGCTCAGAGCCCTGTCCAACCTGACCTTGAATGTTTCCAGGGATGGGACATCTCTGGACGGCCTGGTCCAGTGTATTACCACCCTCACTGCAAAAAAGTTTTTCTTTGTATCTAGTCTAAATCTACCCTCTCTCAGTTTAAAACCGTTACCCATTGTCCTATCGCAACAGACCCGACTGAAATGTTTGTCTCCATCTTTCTTATGAACCTCCTTTAAGTACTGAAAGGCTGCAATAAGGTCTCCCTGGAGCCTTCTCTTCTCCAGTTTGAACAGCCCCAACTCACAGAAGAGGTGTTCCATCCCTCTGATCATTTTTGTGGCCCTCCTCTGGATGTGCTCCAACAGGTCCATCTCTTTCCTTGTTTAGGGCTCCAGAGCTGGCCTCAGGACTCCAGCTGGGATCTCACCAGAGCAGAGCAGAGTAAAGGGGCAGAATCCCCTCCCTCGACCTGCTGGCCACACTGCTTGTGATGCACCCTGGGATGCGGTTGGCTTTCTGGGATGCAAGTGCACATTGTCAGCAAAAAAGTAGTTGAGAATCTCAGCATTCTCCTCATCCATTCTTACGTTTGACAGTCTTGACCATCAGAGGGGTATGCTTTCTTTGACCTTCCTTTTCTGGCTGATATACCTGTAGAAGCCCTTCCTAGTGTTCCTTGCACCCCTTACCGAATTCAGCTCCAGCTTGACCCTGGCCTTCCTGACACCATACCTGTACAACTGGGCACCATCCTTATACTCTTCCCGGGATACCTGTCCCTGCCTCCACTGCCTGTGCATTTCTTTCTTGCCCTTCAGTTTGACCAAGAGGTCTTGACTCAGCCATGACAGTTTCTTGCCTTCCTTTCCTGATTTCTTACACCTGGGGATCAAGAGCTCTTGTGCTTTATGAAAAGCGTCCTTAAAGATCTGCCAGCTCTCTTCTGCTCCCTTGTCCCTAAGGGAAGTTTCCCAGAGGGTCCTACTGACTGTCTCCTTGAAGAGATGGAAGTTTGCTTTCCTAAAATTCAGGGTCCTGGATTTACTCTTTGCCTGACCCTTAACCCTCAGGACTGCAAACTCCACCAGTGCATGATCACTGCAGCCCAGGCTGCCTCCAATCTTGATGTCACCAATTAGCTCACTTGCATTGATGACCATGAGGTCCAGTATCACATCCCCTCTGGTAGGACTATTTATTACCTGGCTTAAGAAGATATCCTCCATGCACTCGCCATGCAGCTTTTCCAGCACATGTTGGGGTGGTTGAAGTCCCCCAGCAGGATGAGAGACTGTGAGCGTGAAGCCTCCTGTAGCTGGAGGAAGGCTTTGTCACTAGGCTCCTCTTGATCAGGCGGCCTGTAGTAGACACGAACCACAAGGTTCCTTTTGTTGCTTCGGTCTCTGATTCTTACCCATAAGCTTTCAACCTGCTCGTGGCTATTCTTCAGAGTCAGCTCTTCAAACTGTATCAATTTCTTGATGTACAGAGCAGTACCTCCTCCCCTCCTTCCTTGCCTACCCCTTCTGAACAGCCTGTAGTCATCTATAGCTGTGCTCAAGTCATGGGATTTGTCTCACAAAGTTTCGGTAATGGTAATGATGTTGCAGCTTTCTAGCAGCACAGTGGCTTCCAGCTCCTCCTATTTGTTGCCCATGCTGTGTGCATTGGTGTAGAGGCACTTCATCTGGGCTATGGACCATGTCACCTTCTTAGAAGAATATCCCTTAATTCTTTTGAGGTATTTCACTGGTGTTTCTCTGTTGGCCCCTATTACCTCAGGAGCCCCTGACTTATCTCATTGAGGCTTCAGGTGTGCTGCAGTGTAGCCAGCAGGTCTTAGAGCAACAGGCAGAGGGCCCTTGCTATCACCCCAATCACAAAATGATTATGGCATTTTATCTGCAAAATTCCTTATTGAAGGATGTTGATGGATAAGCAAAAAATAATACGGTGGGAAAAGGAAGAATATTAATCCATAGATGAACTATTTTTTTCCAGGTGTAGAATTCAGGTCCTTCAATTTACAGTGATGTTACTGTCATGTCCATCCGAAAATAACTAATATAAAACTACATCAGATTAAGAGGTCTTTAAATTTTCTGCGTAAATTGAATCAGATTTGAGCTGGAATTCACTGACACAAGCAGTGAACTCTAAAATGCTCTTTTCATCCAGACGTTTTTCAGAGAGGAACTGCACTCAAATTATTTTCACTGTTTGAGCCAACATAAATGTCAGTAGAAGGAAGATGCAAAAGAGCACATGAGGTCATATAAATTTTTTCATTCTGATATTTCAGGATACTAATGATATAGGTAGAAGCTATTCTAAGAAAGGAATACACACATTTTCATCTATGTCTTTCCAAAATTGTGGGGTTTTACTGCACCTAACAGTGTTTGCAGTGCTCTCAACAAACTATAAACGTAATTAATTGATTATGGACTGCATTAAACTAATCCAGAAGGGGACATCACACGTGCAGCTGTCAGCTGCAAAACTCAGTTCTGTCCCTCAGAGCTTTGTCTTCCACATTTACATTATGCTGCACCTGGAAGACATTTTTCACCATTACCAGACACATATAAACAGTCGCTTGAAAGTATAAATAAACATACAGAGGGGCTACTCATTAAGACTCAAGCATCAATCACAGACAGTCGTCAGCACCAGACAACACTAGACATACAGCAAAGGATGACTTTCTTTTCCATTTTATTCATTCTGTGAAAGTTTGAGAGTCTCCTGCCCAAAATCAGTCAAGTTTCAATTTTTCACTTCTATAACTCATTCAATTACAACCAAATGTTGCCTACTTGATGACTGGACCCATATTCCTCATGAGAAAGTGATGATCATTTAACATATCATGGACAAATACATTGCTCTGCATTCTGCCCAGGGACTGCACTAATACCATTTGCATATGTAAGATTGTACTGTGGAGTGTCAAAGTTTTCCCATTTGTTCAGCAGCTGAAAACGTATGGCAGTAACTCAGCCAGATTCTGCCTGCTGTCAGAAACAGATTACAGTGAATGAAAGGCTGACAATGGATGACAATGTTTTCTTTTTCTTCCATACTGATGATCATCAAGCATAAAATCACAAGTTTTGGTTAATCTGGGTCTTCTAAAAGTCTGCTGAAATCTGCTTCAAATGAGTGCTCAAGAAACAAGGAATAACCAACTGTTTGTGGACAGAATTGCCTAATAATAGGGGAAGAAAAATGGTGATAATTAAGCAGGAAAAAATGTTTTGAACAAATAATAACTAAAAAAATGTCTAAGAAAAGAGTAGAACTCTGGAGGGAAACTTTAGTCTACTCTGTTTAGTTAATGCATTTTGGCACTGATTTATAGCGCCTTCTTCTCGGTCAGCACTAATATTTAAACTAGTATAATTCATTAAGCTATGGGTAAAAGCTGAGTAATGCTCATTATTTGGACCGGAAAACTGGTTCAAATATTTTTCATACAGAGATTGTTTTGTCCCGTGGCATAACCTGCCTTTTTTTTTTCATCATCTGTGTTCTAAATTTGCAGTGCCTTCCTCTCTTTATTTCATCATTGTAATTATTCTTGTTCTGGAACTGTGTTATTGTTAAAAAAAATACTGACCCTAATTTGCTTTCAAAGTAATTTTGCTTTTAAACACAGAGATATTCTTTAAAAGGGGTTATATTTCACTGTGTCACATCTTAATCCAATCTACTGGTTTAAAACCTGTCACGTTCAACACAACACCTTGCTCACATTTTTCGAAGCGCTTCAGACACCATGAGAACTTTTAAGTATGCCATACTTACTAAAATAGGCACATTTCTTTACATAATTCTTAACCTCTTCATATATCCTACACCACCTTGATGTCCAAAAGCCATGTCTGAGCTTAAACTTTTATATGTACCCCTGCATACAATATAGTAAGAAGGCTTTTTGCAACTTATCTCAACCCAATTTTTAAAAAGACTCAGCATTGTTATTCCTCTTTTGTAGACAGTGAAACATGGTCAGAGGGTGCAATGTCATAACTGGTTAAGCCACAATAAATTCATGCTTCCCAGGAACGGAGGGCTCCTTCACTTCTTCCTTCACTCCAGGTTGCGTGTTCCTGGCCTCTGGGGGTCACAGAGGGGCAGAGCAGCTAACACATCTGGCTGAAAAGTAGGCAAGAAAAAAACTGAGAGTGAACAAAAATTGAGACAGGAAGTATCTTTTTAGCATATATTGATGCTTTATACAATGAAACGTCTAAGAGATATAGATTCCCCAAGGTCTTACAGCGTAGAATCGTGTCCCATGATACACACTCCCTGCACACCACTGCTGCGCCCGGGCTTGTGTGCCAGCTGTACTATGCAAATATTACCACAGCATAAATGTTTGATAATGGAGTGAGACAATGTGATTGATACAACTAGAAAGCAAATCCAGTCGTGTATTGACTGCACTATTCCACTTCCCTTGCAGCCTAACTCTGGGACTTAATGAAACAAAAGGAGTACATTAAATTTGTGCTGACAACAAAAAAACAAAGCAGGGATCTTTTAGCTAGTCTAGGAATCCTCTGTAAAGGTTAGCTGTCTTACAGCAGCAGTAAGCCAAAACCTTTATGGGGAAAACATGTGATGATGTAATGTGGTCATCCCAAAAGCACAACACATCATGCAAGGCACTATAAAGACTTTATGGCCATTCATTTGGGATGAGTGTTTTGCTCATGAGTGATGGAGACACCAGTGAGTTATGCAAGTCTTTGCCAGAGGAATGGCACAGAACATGAACATATTTGTAGCACTTCACACCATCTCATGTAATAATTTGGGGATGGACCCTTTCAGTTTCCCTTTTACATTATTTTTTTGTCCTTGTTGGAAGAGCTCTGATAAGAAACAATGTTATATGAGGAAAGACAGAACTCATTTCCACCAACAGCACCCTTCAGCAGCCATTTACATAATAAAGTTCTGTCAATTCTGTTTGTAAAGTTGAAATGTGACTTACAGATGCCTGTGCTATTGCCATCACCACAAATGTGGTGGGAATGTGCTCAGGAGGAGTAAGGAAGACAGCAGTGACCATGGTCCTGGCAGACTTAACCTCCCTCTTCTCCCATACTCTGTACCTCTGTGAACACATTGCATTGTCCTTTTTACAAGCTCTGTGCTTTGTGGGGTTTCTGTATATCAAGTTATCCAGTCAATATACAGCACAGTCCCTAAGATAAAATTGCCCCTGTACAAATTTGGGCACCATAGCTACACAGTGATTTTAATAGAAGGAAATTAATCTCTGTCCCCTTCCCCACCTTACACTGGGCAATGTTATCCAACAGCCACTTCCTCAGAGACCTACTTGAAAGAAAGTGCTGCTAAATATACCCAGGAATTCACCTCACAGGCTAAAGGGAGCCTGAATGCACCTTCAAAGAAGTTCTTGGGAAGTTATCCAGTCTGGAGGCCACCACAGAGGGTCTGCAGACGATTCTTCAAAGCAAACAAAACTAAACCTCTAAAATTCAAAGCAAGCACAATTTTCTGAAATTACTTTATTTATTCTTTTATGCTTGTAAGTTGTATTTGTCTCTCTTTTGTGCAAGCATGCTGGTGGGCTGCTTCGGGGGCCAGAATTCAGGGTGCATTTGGCTGTTTCTTCCATGCGTCCTTAGGTACAGGCAGCTTGGCAAAGAGCTAGGCAGCACACATTAGTCTAGGTGGCCATCCTGAATGGGGAAATTCATCAGCCAGACAAGGTCTACTGTACCCTTTTTTCAAAAATGGAGTTTACTTGATTTTTAAGAGTTTTGTATTCTTTCTTCTCCACAGTCTGGTCAAACTATCCACCAATAAAGAAAGACTACTTCAAATTGCATGCATTTCCTGTCATATCACTCTCTTTGACAGCTGAAGTACTACTGCTGGGAAGTGCCATCAGTTTTACTGTTGCTGAATGTTGGGAAACTGGTTTGTGAAAACAACTATTTGAAAAAGACGTTGCAACATGCACACTTCTGCTACATCTATAATATATGTGTTGCTTTACATATACATGTATAAAACATATTTTAGTTCTTCAAGTCAGGGAATAGAGTGCAGAACAATATGAACAGCAAATGTTTTCAACCTACAGAGAGATGGGAGGGTGCATTCATCAAATGGGGTGTATATTCTGTGACAAGATTACAGGGGGCTACAAAAGAATGTAAACAAAAGTACAAAAGAACAACAGGAAAAACAAGACCAAGTAGTTCATACTGAGCAAGAAAGACATGCAAAATATCAAACAAGCAAAGCACAGTAGTTAAGACTGTGTCATATGGGGAGTATTATTCCTCTTCTGCAGTGTACAATTTTGATCTGAAAAATACTACATGAAAATCCATGACATTTTCCCCCACAGACCTGAAACCTGTGCATCCTACTTTAGAGAGGAAAAAAATAAAATTTCTGCTTTCCACCTTTGTTCACGTACCAAAAGTGGCAAAAAACACAGAGCTGATTTGTATTTCCTGTTGCCATGCATCAACAGGGCTGTTTAATAGGTTCCAGCAACCTAAGCAAAACTGTGGAAACCATGGGGCTTTACAGGTGCCAGCGAGGGCCAGTTTAAAGACAGTAGACTTACTACAGTATAACTGAAGGCTTAATTTGGCCTGTCAAGCGCTCCATTACCAGCAATTACAGGGAAGAAGAAAAGAATCTGGTGTGAACTACAAGCCCAGGTTATGTTCAGTGGGGCTGACAGACAGGAACAAAATTAAGTGTCTTTTTCATTGCTCACAGAAGACATCTGATATGGAAATAATTTAGAGATGATAGGCACGGAATTCTGCAGTGCCTTTTTTAGAATCATTTTTCAGCATAGAACTGCACTTTAGACTACTGCCAGATAATCAAAGGATTTGGGAGCTTCAGATGATACTACTACTACCTGGTGCTATTACCTTTCTGCCAGAGACCATCAATTTATGTCACTGAAGAGGAGGAAAAGCAAACAAACAGAAGAAGACAGATAAAAAGATGAACCAACTGCTTTCCCTTTTCACCCAGCAGCATGATCTAAGGGGCACCCTCAACACCTGGCTTCACAAAATAAGGTTAGTGGAGTCCAGAGCCACCCTCACTGGCAACGTATGTCTATCAAATGCTTTGGGACGCATTCCTGAAAACTGTATGTGTGTCTTGCACAACACAGAAACCAGTGCTTCATGCCTCACCTTCGACACTTTGCTGAATGTCTAATATCCCTCCATAACAACCTTAAAGCATCAGCACTGGGAGACAACTCAATCAGAGTTGAAGAAGTAATTTGGGGGGAAGATGTCCTTTAATCACTAGCCATAAGGCTTTCAGAGCTGCATATGGCCTGTGCATGGGTCTTATATAGCAGACTCTAGTGTAAAAAGGGTGAACCTCAGTCATACAGTTCATTGCCAGCACATGGGTAAACTGAGCAATACAATATGTAGAAACATATTCGGAGGGCAAATAATGGAAGGGCACAGAGTCTTTCAAAAAACACAGAAGAGTCAGGCTCTCACACCCATAAGACACCCTTTCTCAGCAGCTGGCAGCAGGTTCTGCTCTGCCGCTTTGAGGGAAGCTTATCTAGCTTCACTTGCAGTGAAGCGTGAGATTAGATTAGACAAAATATTCACATGGCTGTTTCAAAAACCTTTCTCTGCTGCTTTTCTCTATTGCTGAATGACAATGGCTCTGTATGAAGAAGGATGCTGGTCAAATATCCCAGTGTTTCAGAAGTGAGGTATTGCAGGTGCCTGGAACATAGAATGTATAGGATGTGAGGAACCCACTGAGGTACAGCAGTAACCTTATATTCTTGTCCTGAAGATGAGAGCAAGGGGCTTGGTTTGGGTTGGATTTTCACCTTAGCATAACTTGAGTGCATTAGTTCCTTTCAGGTCACAAAAACACACACACACACCTTTTCAGCTATGCAGACAAGCCTACAGAAAGGAAACAGAGATATAGCACTGAAAACACAAACAGATCTGAGAGCTCCTTCCACAGCAATGAGCATGGCAGTAAATCAGTCATCTCTAGGGGCCCAAGCATATGACGACAAGAGGTGAGAACATCATGTATGCCAGCACTCAGAGACTTGGTGCCCACCAACAGTTTTTTTCAAAGTGAGCATTTAACATTTAATATTTTCAAGCCCTGTTGCATATAAAAAAAACCCCAGATACCCACAGCTTATTACCATGCTTTTAGCAATACGTGGGTCAACATGGAGCACCTCGGCTTGCCACTGGGAGTTTGCAAATGCTCTAAAACAGACTTGGCAAATTAAGCACAACACTAAAAGAGATTGACTAGTTCTCAAAAAGGAAATGTTAAGTGCTTTGATTGTTCAAGCCCCATCTTCTGTCATCAGACTTCTGGTGAAAACTAAAACTCTGAGCTCTGCAATGGGATTGGTGGTGCTCAGTGCACACCTTCCTTGATGTTCAAGGTGGACGACTTGCTACCTCTCCATGCAGGCCTCTGCCTTTCCACTACCCTTGCACTTCAGTTTAAACTGATCATTTCTCTGTTAACACCCTGCTTACCTTGTCAACTGGGGAGAGGTTTGTCTATTATTACCTTTGCCATTCAGAAATATGCACTTAAAAGAAGAAAAAAGACTGACAGATAAAACGGACAGTGTGCAGAATCCAAATTTGAAAACTTCTGTAAAACTTCCCATTAATCTCATGATTTAAACCAATGTGTTTTCTTTGCACATGAAGTCAAATTAAAATACTTTCAAACTTGCTTGAGCAGATCTAACATCCTGTGTGTTCTATCTTCTTGTTGTACGTGATAGGGAACTGAAAAAGATTAGGAATATGACAAAGAGTTAACTATGAGTTGCTAGGCTGAGTGATGACACAGTTAGGGCGCAACTGCATCCCAACACTTCAAACTAGCCTGTGAAGTTTGGATGTTGTATTGAGTCCAGATTTGAGATATGGCTGGTTTGAGATCTATTGTTTCCCTTTTGGAGGGCATGAAGTAGAAAGAGTTATGGAGGATAACATGAGGGCAAAGAGGAAAAGCAAACTAATATTTTAAAAGATCAAAATAAATTTATCAGGAAAATTCTTCTGACAATGGAAAATCTCCCAAAGGGACGGGGTAGAAGCCCTTTTATTCGAGTCAGCTGATTTGCTCGAGGTGGATGTTCAAGAGATATAAGCTTCCATTGACAGAGCAACAGGCTACATGACCCAAAGCTTTTGTGTTTGCTTTAGGCCAGTTTTTTTCCTTCTACTCACTAGTCCTGAAATTTCAGATTGACTCTGTTGTACCTGAGGAGAAAGGGGCCTTGTAATCTGATCAGCTGAGATTCTCCTAGATAGGAGTTTTATGTAGGGCTCACTTCAGTTTTCCACAGCTCTCCCTCCACTGTGGAATGAGCTAGGCCAAAGTGTCCTCCGTCCAGCACATCCCCCATCAGCTTCAAGCAACAAGGACAAACCCCTCCAGTGCCTACAGGAAGATGGTCCTGAACACCCCCCAGGCTGCTGGGATTGATGTTGCTCTCCAAACATCCACATGATATTACACAAACTAACTCAAATTTGCAGTGAAATACCAAAGGTGAATTTCAATCTGCCTGCCCCACTTCCTCACCATAAATACTAAAGCTTAACATTAGTGGGTATTGGGCTTTAAAAACAGTTCTTTCATGAGATCTTTCAGAAAAGTGGTTATATTCATTTTGGAATTGAATATCCTATGAAAACAACAAATAGTGGGCACAGAATTGAACAAAAGAGAATCAAACAGAATTTTTCATTGGGCTACCACCCTTCTAATATGGCAAATCACCCTGAAATGTGGACAACCAAACAGTAACAGCATTTTGGTTAAAGATAAGTAGTTGTCATTTCAAATACTACTAACCAAGACAAAAAACATAACCTAGGACGTGTGGGCTCTTCCTGTTTTTCTGTTGCAAAGCATCATAAGATCTTTAGCTTCTAACCAGTTCCAAGTCACGAACGAACAGATAAACTGATTCATCTTGCTGTCTTATCCAAAGGAAAACATTTTCCAACAAATAACAGAGCCAAAGATGAAAATCCTGAGGCTATATCTGTATCTATACTAGTAATAGAAACTTGCCAGGGCCTGTTTTCTGGCTCTGAGATCAGCTGGCACAATGGGGCCATGCCTCTGCTACTAAGTTCTCTTAGCCTCCAAGATGGTGTCATCCAAACTGCCATAGCAAGTACAGACCCTGGTGTATGCTAAGCCCCATGCTGTGCCTGGAAACTGTCTGAGAAAATGCTAGTTATTCTGGGTGAAAATAGTGCCAGGGACTATTCAAGTAAGTGCCTGGATGTGTTGTGGTGGTGTTTAATTCAGCAGCATAGGTGCAGCTTAAGTATCAGTTATTAGAGCTAGATTTAAATCTGTTTAAGTAACAGCAAGGCAGGGAGTTAGATCTGGGTCTTTTATCTACAGGAATATTTTTTAACTGACTATGACTCATTATGAAAAGGAGACTCACTGTGAAAGTCACAGTAGGATTAAAAATCCTGACATTTGAGAGATGTTCAGATCTAGGTTACCTAGATCAGAGATTATGGTTAAAGTACATCTCAAATTGAAACCGTCTGCTGATGTGTCTTGAGTAATGAGTATAAGGTACTTTCCCCCTGTAACCACAACCGTAAATATTAATGCTAAGAGACTATTTTTACAGTGTTGCTTTGGTAGAATGAACTGATACAGAATTTATTGTACCTGGAGAACGGCCTCCGAAAATCTCAAAAGAAGCATGAAACTGACCTTAAATAGCCTCTTGCTTATGAATGACAACACCACCAAGTCCTTGTATTCTGGTCTGCAAGATTATAGAGGGAGACTGCAGCGCATAGCACCAGTAGAGAGCTATTGCAAACAGCCTCTGATTAGGTAGTCCAGTCTACATCCAAACATTTAATCAAATGCTGAGCAAAAGATCAAAGGGAATTAGCGATGTATAGGTCTGAAAGGAAGACCAGATTGCTTTCCTCTTTGCCTCCTGTGATCCCCAATTCCTTTTAAACCAGTAGGAATTCCAGAAGACTCTGGCCAGCAACAAAAGTTGGTTATGTCTGTGCTCCTGAGCTTCAAAAAGGAGCCACTCTCAAAGTTCAAAATCTGCACAGTTCTTAGAAATCTGTATATTTACCATGTTCTTAAAGTTAAACCTACTCAGTGGGCAAAGCACTTCACTCGGCTACTCAAGAGAAAAGCAGCTCACACAGGGTAAGTAACCACAGGCAAAGTGAACAGTGGAGCATGTCAGCTGCTAAACACAGTCCCAGTCAGGGCGCCAGATTGGTTTTGTCTCTGAAGCTGGTTTTGCCTCTCTGAAGCCCTGTGGCTCCCCTTAATTCCAGGATGCATCTACATCTCATATTGCTCCCACAGCTGTTGCAGTCACAGGCATCATCCCTGCAACTCATTCTATTTCTGCAAAAGGTTATGCATGAGCAAGAGGCTGCAAGGCCATCTGCTTCTCCCTTCGGACGAATGCAATCTCACTTCTCCTTAATGCAATGGCATTAGCATAATCTTTGAGAGAGGGCTGTCAATAAGTATAGGAGAAAGCACCCTGATCAAGCCTATATTATGCAAGGTAAAAGTAATGCCTGTGTGACAAAAAGCCCAGAGGAAGAACACCGGCTGAAGGACAGACCGTGGTCTCAAGAGCACAGCAGTTGGAAAGCTTAGGAGAAGTCTCATAAAAGTTCTTCTCATTCACTGGGATATCTGCATTAGGGACACACTGACGCCCTTGCTTTTTCCTCTCTGCCTATTTGCACTGTAAATCCAAGGTCTGAAATTTAAATGGCTACTTGACACATCTATTTTAAGCAATTTCACCTCAATGGACTTCCTTTGGCTTTGGTTGTTTACCAAAACTCTGACCCTTGAACTTTATTTCCTTACTAATCTTATCTTTTACAGAACTTTGGAAGGCTGACATATGGATCAGTGTCACCAGATGACTGAACAAGGTAAACTTAATAATCCAGTCTGTGGTTTTACATATTTACATAGAGGGGTGAAGCAAATGCAGGAGACTAATCTGTGTTTGATCTTAAAGGAGAGGAGAGCATTGTGTCCTGATTTTGTTAGATAGAGTCCTTCTAATTTCTCTAACAGACTCCTTATTGCAAAATCCTAAAAGTGCTTTTAATAAACATTGTTTGCAAGAGAAATAAATAGTCCATTTCAATGCAATAGCTGTATCCTGGGCTAAATAAAAACTTGGTAACAAAAGGCTGAGAAGTTATTTACTCAGGTTAAAGTTACTGGCAGGTTGAAGTAAGTATCTTTGAGATTATTTTTATTTATTTTGAAATATTTCTGCCTCCAAATATGCCTTCTTTGCTTCTGCTTCACAAACATTGAAATAATCTTGTTTCTGCTTCTGATCACAGCTGACATAAGTAGCGGAAAGAGAGAAAATGTTCCTATAGACCTAATTTCTGTTCTTTTCCCATTTACTGAAGGTTAAAATGAGAGAAGTCAACACCCATTACCAAAAATAAAGTGTCAGGAAAACACTGGAAGCTCTCTCTGTATTTGTAAGAAATTCAGATTAAGAAGTCAAGGTGGGAAGGCAGGGAGGCACTTTCCTCCAAGGCAAAACTTAAATGTCAGTATAGATTATCAGTTAAAGCTCTGTTATTTTGTGCTCATTCCCATTCCGAAAAGTCCAAGCACAAGCTTAATTATAGTAACAAAAACATGGAGAGAGGACAGGTTTCCAGAATTATTTTCTTCAGGGAATTGGTATAAGCAGTATAAGCAACCTCCCTTTGCTGATAAATCTGCACCTACATTGGAACATTTTGTCAGCATAGTTATAACAGCCAACCTTTCCCAGCACTGGGTAGGATCTAGTTTGGAAATCAGAGGACAGAGAAATCCTCTGAGATCAGAGAAAGAGAAGAGGAAATACTTGTGTTGATCCCTGCTTTTAAAAAAATGTTCAGCCCTTACATCATGTACATGAGTTATATCTGCAATCAGTATTTACATATGTTAACACACACCCTCTGCCTCTTTTCCTGCAGCCATATTCTCTAAATTCAATGTTAGTCCTGTAATCAGGCAGACACCAAGGCTCAGGTTGCGCAGCTAAGAGTTTTACATGCTATGCTATAGGCTTATACTGAAGAATCTCGTAATTTTATAGATGTCCCTAATCTGCAACAATCTGCTGGGCATGATGCTGTAGGTACAAGGGTCTGCTGTGAAACACTCTCTGTGCTTTATGTTCACCAAGTCCTCTAATAACTGACATTTCCTAAACCAGGCAGCATGGAGAGAGTTGATACCATGTCTAAATCACAACCAGGCACTTCTTTTTCTAAATTATGTCATTCCCTATACTCTCACTGAGAAGTGTTATCAAACCATAAATAAAGGACATGCATAATCACCACCACACATATTTCCAAATAAGTGTATAATGTTTGTGCAAATCATTACCATACATTGTTTTTTATAATGTCTTTCCTAAAGAGTATCCCTGTATCCACTAATACCTCTTTCTAACTGCTACCACAAACAGTGCTTCCACTGTCCACCTCCTCAGTTCTTCTCCATTTTTCTCACCATGTGAGAAATTGTCTCCCAACCCCCAAAATCATGAACTACTTCCTTGTAAATGTTCCCTACTTTCATAATGAGGGTAATACACTCTGACAGCATAGGAAAAGGAGCAACAAACTGAGAGCATGCAAAATGCCAAGCTTAAGTCTTCATCCGAAACTAAAAAAGAGCTTTGGGTTTCGGTTCTGTTTTTCAAAAAGCTCCCACCTTCAGCTTTTAATATCATTTGATTTCCAATATTTTCTGGTGTTGGAAAAATACACAAAATCAAAGACAAAATAAAGCAGTAGCTGGTCCTAATGGTATGTTCAGCATGTTTGGAAAGGGAAAGTGCCAAGAATTTGGGTTTGCAGTCAGCCTAGGTGGTTGGAAAATACATTCATATTCTTTAGGTGTTTTTCCAAACTGAACTTTCAATGCTTTTGACAAGTAAGCTTTAGCAAAATAGGTATCTTCATGTTTTACTGGACCCCTAATCAACCCATACGCAGCTTTTTTCATCATTACACAGTATTGTGGTGTTCACAACGCTTTTGCCTTTAGAGACACAGTCCTCCAACACTTCCATAACAGACATTAACGTAAGTGCAAAATTAAATGCCCAGTTCTACCACTTTAATGCACATCCCATACAATAAACTGTTGGGCTTCAATCCCACCAACTTTTACACACCTAAGAAAAACAGTTTCCTTGAGTTATATGGAAGAAATGAGGTACTTAAAAGTTTCCCCTTCATGTTTTCAGAACCAGGTTGTTAGCCACACACTAACACGTGCTCTTTATAGATTTTATCAGTAAGGAGACGGCCATTTATCACTGACTTTTGCAGTGACAGGATGTCAATCATTTGCAGTAATATCTCCTTTCATGATCTTCTCTCCGCAGGGAGGCTTGATTTGAATCTCTCATTAGCTTTAAACAAAAGATCATGTTCCACTGCATTTCCTGCCCCACCTCGGCACGTCTCCGCCCACAGTGGGGCACGAAGGAGCCGAACGCCTTCCCTCCTGGCTGCAGTTGGGCCTGACATGCCAGTGCACACTTGTCTCTCCTGGGATGTGAACAGCGGCAGGCAGGTGTCATCACAGATCCATCCCAGCACTTGGCCACTGCTGAGAGCAGGATGTGGAGACGGCCAGACCTCTAGTCAGACACAGAGCGACTGCCTTTACCTGCATTTCTTGCTCCCGTGCCTCACATGTCCTATCACTCCACACCCTTGTCACAGCCCCTCTCCAGCTCTCTCGCAGCCCCTCCAGGCACTGGCAGCTGCTCTAAGGTCTCCCCACAGCCTCTTTCTGCGGAGAGGGACCTGGGTGTCCTGGTGGATGACAGGTTAACCATGAGCCAGCAGTGTGCCCTGGCTGCCAAGAAGGCCAATGGGATCCCGGGGTGCATCAAGAAGAGTGTGGCCAGCAGGACGAGGGAGGTTCTCCTTCCCCTCTACACTGCCCTGGTGAGGCCTCATCTGGAGTACTGTGTCCA
>Ga0065711_1028778_pt1 | contig 39268 bp, 21 predicted proteins | sample Hoacrofraction12_FD_59098 | JGI IMG/M metagenome (GOLD analysis project Ga0065711, IMG submission 59098) | Hoatzin crop microbial communities from Cojedes, Venezuela - Epithelial fraction 12 v2 (version 2) | ecosystem: Host-associated > Birds > Digestive system > Esophagus > Crop | place...
AAAAAAAAAAAAGGACTATGGAGAATGCTAGTCACAGTATCCGGCTGGATACTTTCTATAATTACAAACCGTGCTTGCTAGCATTCAGTTTCCTGCTGCCTGCTAAATGCTTTAAAAGCTAAATACTGGGATTTTTTTGTGTGTTGCTTTCCATGGTTTACAAACAAGAGAAACTTTAAGATGAGTTATGAACAATATAATTTTATGTATATACAATATTTAAATATTGTACAGACTCTTTCTTTCTACAGTGCTATTTTCTTGTATAAAAATGCTCTTTGCCTCTGTTGATTTTATTCAGCTGTTAATTTTAAATAACATAGTTTCTCAATCAGCTTCTGTAATTATAGGCTTTTAAAGATGTTAAGATATGAAATGTAAAAGGCTGATCTTATAATAATAGGAAAGAAATGTTGGTGTGTCAGAGAATACAACATTCTTCCTGCAATGCAAGTCATACCAGCTAAGCATATTGCACAGATGCACTGGTATGTTGCTGGGATTTTCATTTCTTTGTTTCAGATGGTGACCGTTCCATCTCCAGCAGTTCATCATAATAATGGATGAATTCTCCTGTAAAACCAAGATAAAATTAGATTGTATGATCAGGATATACAGCTTCTTCACTAGGTTTTGGGGTTTTATTAAGGATCTTCTCTAGATTAAAAAAACCCAAACACAGAACCACCTTCCAAAGCCAGGCAACACTGGTTTATTGTAGCTGCAGGTAAGACCCAGTCTTTGTCTACCACTACCATTTACCAAGAGACAAAATTCTTAAAGAAAAGTAAGCTTTGGTGTCTTTGCATCCTGTGTTAAACTTACTTGGTCCAATTCTGCACAGATTAGTTTCCAGTGGCCTTAAGTTAACACAGAATTTGGTCTAATAAACGGCTGCAACCTCCCCCTCTCCCTGCTGAAGAGGAGGTGAGCTGCAAGATCAGGTGGCCCGTGATTTTTGTGCTTGTTTTCAGCCTGTCTGTAGGGAATTCTCAGGGTAGTTTTCTGCCGCTCTGCTGAAGCATAGTTCCCTGCACAGTAGTGATTCTCTGCCCTTTCTTATTCACCTTTTGTGAGATCCCATCTGGATCCAAGCAGGGGTTTGTTGCTGAAATTACGGTAACTGTAAAATGCGGTTGCATATCTGTGCACTTCCTCCTTCAGTCTGATGAGAGCACTATCAACCTTGTCTTTGCAGAGCACTGAACTACTGAACAAACTCCTAGCTGTCCTTGTTGCCCTCTTTAAATCGAAGAATGGAAAGTTAGCTTGTCTCTCTAAGGAGTTAGAATTGTAAGTAGAATATTATGCTGTGGTCTGTAGTCTATAACCCAGTTAAACAGCTTTACCTTGTAAGTGGCATGTGGATGCCCATTTTGATAAAGGATGTTAGGCTGTAAAATTAATATGAAATTTATTAGGAGATGAGTAATTTTTAGAATAGTAGTTCTGATACTTCTGCAGGAGATTTCCTGCAGAGCATTTTTTTGGTAGGGGTTTCAAATGACATTGTGCAACTTAATCTTGAAAAGACAAGACCTGTTATCCTTAGGTAAAGCAGAAGGTCTTGGCAGAAGTTTTGCTCTAAGCAGCAACTTGCAAGTTTCGGTCCAAGTTACTTTAGGCAGAAAGTTCGCGCTAATTGTGATGGAATGACGTGCTAGAATATATTAAATGTGCAGTGATGGTTAGGAGAGTTTACATTGGTATGAATATACCAGTATTTATATACAGGAGTTTTAATGCATTATTATGAGAAGGCTAATTATATATTGCAGAGATTTAATCGCCAAGATAAGCTGCATATTTATGACATGAAGTGGCTTAAGCGGATGAATAGTATAAAAGTTGTTGGGCATAACGTCACAGTACTCACCTGCTTGAAATAGTCTTAAACTATATTATAAAACCAACCATTGTGGTCTTGTTCACCTCTGTGCAAGATAAATTCAGATTTCACTGATGTTTGGAGCTGTTCACAACTTGTCTGGGTTGTATCTTGAGTGTTCTTGTGTCTTCCACCATGTCAAATAAAATACAGTAAAACTAATTTTGCTTTTTGGGTGTTACTATTTTTATGAAAAAGGACTATAAAAAGAAACCTAATTTATTTTGAAAGTGAGACAGGCCAAGTGGTTGTACTTGCGTTTGGATACTCCTTCATACACGTAACTGAACAAAAGTGACATCAACTCAATGTGCTGCTGCTCAGATTTCTTCAGCCTTTTAGATGTGTGGACACCTGGAGTGCTGGCCAAGGGCTTGCAGGCCCCTGCGCAGCACACACAACTCTTCGACGAGAGGCCGCTGCATTTTTAGCTCACTTTTGGACTTTCTGGGGGGTCTCCATATGTGCCTGAGGTAGAAGTCCACTGCTAGGCATTACCCAACTTCCACCGAAGCTGGTGTAGCTCAGAGTAGGGCATTGGCTGGAGTTAAGACAGAAAGACTTTGGATGAGACCAAAAGCAGATTAGGTATTTTCTGTAAAGCTGCTTTGAGAGAGCTGGGAAATCAAATATAAAAATTGGTGTATTAGAGAGGACTGTAGTCTCTTGGGCCTTGTCAAAGGCTGGTTTATTGCTAGAATTATATCATCAGGCCAGTAAGCTGGACAGCAACCAGGTGTATTTGCATGAGAGCATACGTCTTTACTGTGTGTTTCTAGATCGAGGAACGTTGCAGCTGGACCTTGCTAATTTGTGCAACAGTTTGTGCAGTATTATATTTTTCTGCTAACTGTTGCAGGCCGTGTCCCTCTCAAATTCAGGAGTGTTGGTGCTAGCTGTGGAGACGATTCAGTGGTGATGTGACCTTAGTCTGAAGTGCTGCTCAGATGCAAAGATGCAGAGAATGAACTGAGATGCGTAGCAGCCACTACACCCCACTTCCACCTGTTTGCTGCAATGAAGATGTTTTACAAGTGCTTTATGACTATAATTATAAACACCATCCTAATAGGCTAGGTACTGTATTTAACTTGTAACGAACTTGATTTCAGCTAAACATTCAATTAATGTTACTAGTACAATGGGAAATATAATTACAGTCTTCAAGGACACATTAAGAACCAAATTTTGCTTTCAGTGTTCCAGCACATTACTCTGGTTTCCAGGGGAGTTTCACGTGTGTGCGTTCAGAATTTGGTCCTTTCACTGGACTTTTTTCTAAACCTTAGGGTTTTCTCGTATGAGGTCTATTTATATTTAAAGTTACAGCCCCATCTTGGTAGGAAGGAGTTTGTATAAATTGTTGGCTCTACCAAGATCACGTAAATCCTTACTGAAATTTGCAGGTGGTGTTTTCATGTTAATAGCTGTGGAATAAAACAACTTCTTAAACAACCTCTATGACTGCAATGTCGAGCTTCCCCAGCAAGGTTCTCGCAGTAGCTTCGTAGCTCCTAAGCAGCTACGTTAAACACCAGTCAGACATCTGTCTTGAGGACAACGGATTCAGAGTCCCCTTACTCAGTGCAAGAGCTGCCTGATTTTCAGGAGATGCAGTTTGGGTAAGTCAGTGAGAACTGCAGCTGCTTTGTGTAACGGATTCAGAGCAGTTATTTGCCAATCATCTCGTTAGGTACTGATGTTGGAAAACTTGCACTTACTTAAACTTTTTTAGGGATAAATTCAGTTTTATTAGTTCAAATTCATCCCTTTCTGTGTTCTAATACACAGAAACATTTTTGTGGTGGGACCGCTGTAGCGGGGCAACACGGTATTGAGGGGGCAGAATTTTGTGCTTTGTTTTTTTTCCTTCAAATTAGAGATCTGCAAGTGGGCATTCAAACAAAGGTACAGCCTGTGCGGTTCTGCAGATGCAAAGACCACTTTCTTGCAGCAAAAACTGTCTTATGCCATCCTGAAAATGCAAATGTCAGGAGTGCAGAGTAGCCTCTGGGCAGGCGAATATGGTCATGGTGTACTTGTCATGTATGAGTTCGTGACAATTCAGTTTTCATACCTGTGACTTAACATGTGCTTATGGATAAAAAAAAGTAAGATGGTCTCAGCATCACCAAGGGGTGTATCAAAAGCAGCTGAGCATATACCTCACTGATACAAAGAGACTAAGTGCGGTATATTAAGTTAGTTAACTGCAAACATTTTTCTGCAAACCAAGAAGTTCTGTATCTTCTTTGTTTGACATACAGTTGTGTAGGTGCTGGCTGTAATTTTGAAGTGGTATCTGTTTTCTCATTTTTTTCAGGGACTGTAACAATAGGGAAAGTTTACTAGATGCTTATCCCAGGAGCGCTGGCTTTGTGCCCAGAGCAGAAGTAATCAAACCAGAATGTAGTGTTTGCTACCGTGTCATGGCAAAAAATTGTTTTGGGAACTTAGTAGATTGCAACCACTATGATCCTACTGTCAGGGTCCACAGGTGAGCTTGCATCAACGTGGGGGAATGAAAAATTCAGTGTAAGCTTACTCTGGGAATATTGTGTGCTGCAGCAGAGCCTACAAGTGAAAGGAGGATGATGCTGGATTGAGTGTAAGGAAACCAAAGGAACCCTCTTTGACTGTCGGAGGACGGAGGCATTGGTGTGCGCTAGCAGCAACTGAAGGTAGAGAAGGTTTCAAAGTAGAAAGGAGTGGTGAGACCGACAGCTGTGAATGCCAGTTTGCTAAATTGTAGTAATTGAAACAGTTAGAAAGGTGACTCTCCCTTTCCTTAGGACAACAAGGAGTATTTCCTTCCCTCTGAGGAATAAGCTCTGCACCTCTAGTAGGAACTTCCGTCTGCCATCAGCTGATAAGAGCGGACAGCAGACTGAACATATCCTCTTCCTCTGTAGTACAAAGAACAGCTTCAATGCTGACCTGATGCTTCCCCCACACGAGCACGCTGCATACCGTGCATATCCCATCGCTGCGTACTTGCTGACACGTACCAAGGCTGCAGTTAAAGCACTGCAGTGCAATGTCTTGTTCACAGAGATTTTTCATCTAGTGACAATCGTAATGGATCTATTTCCTCAGCCCATTCCCCACTCCGACACATGCACACTTTATCCAGATCACTATCGACTCTTACGGAGTTGAAAGACATCAGCTGTGAGCAGAGCTGAATCCAGCAGAGAACGTGCTGGTCCCGCATGACATCTGCAGGGGTTCCTGTGTTTAAGTGTGTTTTTCCATGAATGACATTGCAGCATCCTCTTCAGGTGCTCCTTGTGTAAGCAGAGGTCCCAGATGGCAGCAGTGTCTGCAGGGTGTTGGGAATGCACAGCTAGCTGCCTTGTCCATGAAAAGGCCCTTAGCAAGGAGTACATAGGTGGGCAGGGGAACAGATATTTTGTCAGCTCAGGGCAACAAGATCAGTATTTAAGTGTGATAATTGTGAAAGGCATTTGAAGGATCAGGTAACATTGTTGAGGGCGTTCCAAAACACATTTAAATTATTATTTTAGTTTGTTTTTTCTTAGAGGTGAGACGCGTTACATTGAAGATCAAAAAGTGCCACACTTACCAAAGATTCTACAGGACTGAGAGATGCCAAAATACAGTGATCACATCCCACAGAAGCATTTATCGTTTCTCTCCTTCAGAGTCAGGCAGTATATAGTATTAGTTGTGGCTGTAGATTTTTTTCCCATTTTTTTTTAATCTATCTCTGTGCAGATCCATCCAGTATTTTGGCTGACTGCAGTTGCAGCTCTGTCAAAGCGTTGCATGTAGCTGGAAAGGACCTCAGACGTCAACTAGCTCACCTTCCTGTGGCAAGGCAGTATCAATTCTGCCTTATACGGCTTCTGTTCAATCTGGTTTCAAACCTTCTGATGCTGCAATAGTGCTGCCTACCCACGCAGTTTATTTGTGTTTTGCTGTCCTCACCTTTCCAAAGTTTTACATAATGTCAACTCTGACTCTCTGTGGCTGTCCTACCTCTAGAGAACCCAGGAATATTCCACCCCATTCCTGCTTCTGACAGCTTTTGCCGTATCTGAAGACTAGTCTCATGCTTGCCCTGAGTCTAATTCTCTAATTAAACCCCAAGTCTTTCAATAATGTTTTGTAGACCTGTGATCTTTTTTTATGGCTCTGGTGGCAGCTTTGAGGATTAGACAGTGGATGCTGGTTTCTTGCAGATAAACATCTCATTGCCGGAAGGACATCTGGAAACTGGCGCCGAAGTTGTTCTGTGTGCACACCCGTGGAGGACTCGTGTTGTGCACATCTCACCAAGAAACAGAAACCTCTGGTGAAGCATCACAAACAATGAAACGTGATGTGAGTAGTTGAGGCACGTTGTGTTCTTGACTTTTACGAACACCGACTAAAGGTCTTCTTGCGTGCAGTCTGAGGGGCGTGTGTTTAAACCTCAGGAGCTTGTTGCGGTAGTTAATATTATATTAGCTGTGTTTTTGATAAAGTGCACTCATGAGGTAACTGCAAATCATGGTTATGAAACATACTGCGAGTTTTGCACTTATTTTGCTTTTAGATTTTGCGTTGTTAAAGCATTTTCCTTGAACTGCTGTGCTGTGGAAGTTCCGATAAATTTCTTGTGCTTTACTGACCTGGAGTGTGTTCAGCTTTTCAGCTACATGAAAAATGCTGCAATGAAAACTTCAAAGAGGGTGAGACATCTCTAACTTCCTGAAAAACTTGCTGGGGAAGTTTAGGAAGAATACATTGAGCTTTTAACTGTGAATTTAACATGCAATTGAATACTCCAACTGCAGAAAACTGGGCTCCACTCTGAGGTAACAAACTAATTTCATCTGGTAGTCACCCCTACTTTTGACTAGGTGTCAGCACTTCTGACTTCTAGTCTAAAGTTTCCCTTACGCACCCCCTGTCATTAAAATCCCTGGCTCTTCTTATGTGGCGGTTATGGGACATACTGTGCTTTGGAAAATTATGATCTAAGTGAAAAGTGTTGGAAGACAGTGCTTTGACTCGGTCATTTACTTGCCATTTTGCTCCAAATTGATGGGTGTGGAAGAAGCACATGCTCTCCTAGGAGATTCCTGGTGCTCCTTTACCTAAATCTATAGAACTGGTACAATGCCAGCGAAGTATGGTAAGCCTGATGTAGCGCTGTTTCCTCTCTGCTTAACCGACGGAGAAAGCAGAATTGCTGTAAACAGTAAAACAACTTGCTGTAGTGCAAACTCTGGAATACAAGATTTGTTTCCTCTGCCCTATTCTACTCCTCCACAAAGGTGAAATGAAGTATTTTTCACATTGTCTCCATATCCAAAAACTCTCACATGAACAAAGAAGTTGATGGGATTGGTATGAGGATCTTGGTGTGCCCAGAGAACCCCAAAAGATCTGCCCCATAGGTAGGCATGGTCTGCAGATGACCTGCTTGGGAGCGAGAGGCCAGCTGGACCTGTTTCCCATACCAAAGCAGAACAAAAACAGCTGGTGAAATGCCTCAAATTTATTGAACCCTTCTGGGGGATTTTTGTTTCTTAAGTTATATTCATCTTCCTAGAGTACTATTAGCATATTCACCTACATTTAAATAATTAATTTTCTTGTTATACGCCAACTCTTACTTTTTTGTTCTTTCAAAATTATTGAAATCTGTGACAAGAAGTAGCGATATGAGGAAACGCTTGGTTTCTGGTTTGTTAATCAATTCCATAATATCTCATTCTTCACAATTGCTTTATTTAATAGCACCAATTTCTGCTTTCAGGTCTTGACTTCCCTGTTAAGCATTTAAGTTTCGGAATTTTTTTTAATCTTTTAACCTTTATCCCTTTGAATTTTTTTTTCTCAGCCTATAATTTATTATACAGTCTCCTGTCAGAGGAGGAGGTAGACTAGGTGATTTTTACTGTATTGCAAATTATAATTATTATCGTTATTTGCATTAGTAATGGATTCATTCTTATCACTGAAAACAATTCCATTATCTGATCAGACAGTTATCTTCACACTGTCCGTGATCATATATTTTCATTAGGCACCTCTTTCTCTGTGGGTCAAAAGAAGAATTATTCTTTAGTGCAGTCACTTTTCACTTCTAACGTTTTCCTTGGTTAAAAAGAAATTGTTAATCACCTGCAATTGTCCTTTGCAACAAAAATATGCCCTTTTCTGGTGCCATGTCGCCATCCCTTCAGACCCAGCGAGGAATGGCACATTGCTGCTGTGAGCTGCCCTTCGATGTCTGGGAGAGGGCTTGTAATTCAGGTTCAGGGGAGGAACCGAGAGGCTGATTTTCATGACGCAGTCAAGACTTTTTGACTCCTTTTTAAATTAAAGTCAAGGCTTAAGGATCTACAATCACTCTTTAATGAGGTGGAGAAACCTCCTTTCCCAGACTCTTCCTCCCGCATTCCATGGGAGACGTGGGTTTGGAGATGGATGATTGCATACTGAGGTTGAAGGGGAGAAAACACATCCTCCTCTCTGACTCCCTGCTGAATTTATTGTGTCTCTGCAGGGGTATCAAATGGCCAGAAGGCACTGGTTTCCAAACTTCAAGCAAAGGGGAGATGAGAAAAGTTGGAGAGAGACGTGAGTTCATGTCATGAACATCGTGAGGCCACAGGCCTTCCCGAGGGGCTGACAGCAGCCTTGGTGAGAGCTGAAGTTGGTGGGGAACCTCTTTCATGCTTTACCCCTGTTGATTTTTGTTCCCTCATCAAATGAGAGATGGTTAGCATTTGACTAAGGAATTAAGGGCTGCAAGGAAGAGGTTGTCAGTCTAAAACAAGAATTTGGGTTTATTTTTAAGCAGGTCCTTTGGAAGTTTCTGTAGCCCTAGTCAGGCGGAGGCCAGCAAACGCAGCGCTCGGTGTTCAGAGGAGGACGGGATGGCTTCCGCTCTTCCATCATCTCAGGCAAGACACATACATGCTCAGTGTGTGTTTTGCATCCCACATAATTAAGGTGGTGACTAACTCCTTCTCCATGAAGAACCACTTCTGAGTGAGAAATGGTACCGCTCTCACGGGAGACCTCGCTTTCCAAAGAGGATAATCAGCATTCCCAGGGGAATCCAAACTCTGAAGCTGCACGCCCCAGACTGAGGCACACAAGCCACCAGTATTGTTCATTGTTGTTATTTTTAATGACATCAAGTAACGCTTATGTTTATCTAAAATTATATGCAAAATTACAATAATGTGAATGATTATGCAAAAAAGTGCATTGCTTTGGAGGTTTAGATTCCCTTTTTTTTTTCCCCTTCACCTCCCTAATTGGTTTGATGGGAAGCAATTATCCACTTAATGCAATTAAAGGTAAGATTTTCCATAGGATATGTACTGCAACGGTAATTATATGGGCCATAGCACAAAGAGGGACTTGAATGCAACTTTTGTCTTTGGGTTTCGTGTAAATGTATGTCTGCAATATGCTACCAAGTGTAGTAGCCACTCAGTTGTTATTGTGTAATTGAATACAACATTTAGACTAATTTAAAGAGTACTTTGCTTCTTATTTCTGTTTGTATACAGGCACAATTCAGAAGTAAGTGGCAAGCAGGCCACTATTAGTATTTTTTCATTTAGGGCTGTGGGAGCATCACGTTGACCTGCTCCTTTCTACCTCTGCCCCCTGCTGAAGCCTTCTATTTTGACGGATTAAAAATGCTGATACATTCTACCCTTTCATTGTCCTCAAATTTGAGAGAGTTTGCAGAGGAAAAAATGGGTATCTGAACGTATTATATATTTTTTTGGCAAAAGACAGTATTTTGTTCACGTAAATATATTTTTTGTGAAAGAAACTGTTTCCAATTTTTAAAAGAAAAAGATGTTAACAAGTTTCACCTTGTTTTTTCACAATTAAATACAACCACATAGACTATATATTCCTAAAGTATGAGGGTGTGGCAAAATAGCTTGTGATTTACACTCAAATTAAGAGCAAAATAGCCTTCAGCCGTAACATCATAAAATTCCTGTTTGCAACCTCTGAGGACGCATCCCAGGAAGGTATGGAAATAAATATGCGTACATAAACACTGTCAGCTGCGGCTAGGTGATGAAAGCTCTAATATGACAAACTAGATTAAAAAAAACTTGAGAGGTTCAGGAAGTGGAATCCATCAATGCCAAATTAAGATACGCTCAAATATTTCTTGAACGATAGAACCTCATTATCCTACGGATTTATGGAGCAAAGTAATGACTATAGACAACATTGTCTAAAGACAAAAATGAGCACCACTATATCTCAGTAATAATTAGTCACATGAAATCTTCAATTTTTTCCAGTTGTTCTGAGATGATTTGTAATATAGCAGAGAAATACATTGCACATGGCAATCTAAAATGTAATGAAAATACGTGGCCTGAGTTGCTCCCATATTTAAAATTCTGATTGCAATGCTGCCCACCAACAAAATAATAGTAATTTCTGGCAGGAATTATAAAACCTAAACTGCAGCACAAAGCGTTGTTCACCAAATTACTCATTCCATATCCACAATTATAGCCCATTTGTTTTTTTATGCTGATAACAAAAGATACATTTTAAGATCTGCGCTGTGCTACTCTTCCTTTAATAAATAAAGTGAGCTTTTCAAAAGCTACAAAATGATGCAGATAAAAATCAAAACATTTCTACATTTAAAGATTCAATCAAAGAGTTGCCATGAATGGTGTGATATTAAAGCTTAAAAAAAATAATCAATTTAGTGTGTATTTTTGAACATGATTTGTCACAAATAGCATTCCCAATAGATAAGAATGATTATATGGTAAAGAGCATAATTTATATATCTCAAGCACTATGCTTTTGTCACCGACATCGTTAAGGAATTTGACACGTTTGCAGGAGAACAATATATGTCAACTGAAATATATACCAATTAGCCATAAATGGGACACTGAAATGAATGATGCATGTGCATGCTATACTTACAAGTAATAACATGTGGTTTAAAGTCGCTTGCGTTTTCAAACAAGAATTCTTTTTATGTTGTCATTTAAAAAATCTAATATTTCAAAAGGTCAGGAATAAATAGCACCATTAGCATTAAAAGCTAGCTAAAGGGAAAGTAATTTGTTGTTCATTTAACACTGCATTTTATGTAATAGCTTTGTAAAGTGTTCGGGGGGGGGGAGAGATTTTACTATGCTGAAACAAGATGACGGCAGCTCCAGTTCATTATTAAAAGGAGATTTTTTATTATGCTATTGTCAACTTTAACGTCTTCATTCTGTTAGGTGTTTGTTAAAATTACATGGGCTGCTGAAGTGGCTATGGCACCGGATAATGCCGAGAATATCACGACTGTCAAAACAATTGTGTAGGCAAGAACCTGCTCCTACTAAGGTAAGGGAACAAAAGACAAAGGAGAAACTCTGCTGCGGTGTTAGGAAGTTAATAGCCCTGTTGAGGTTTCCTCAGCGGGAGGTACTGAGATCAGGAAGCCAAATTCCAGAGAGACAAATAGTCAAGGCAGAAGGAAGCAGGCGATGTCAAGGGGACACGGTGTGCGTGGAGACCCGACACCAGATGCCAGCTCCTGTGTCTGTGCCCATTTGTCTCCCTGGAGAGGAAATGCGTGTTCCTCCTGGGACTGGATGACACGAATGAAAAACTGGAGCCAAAACGAATGTTAGCCTGTATCCCTCATGGACAGCGTAGGCTGGGAAGAAAACACGCAAAGCAAACTACTCCGCTGTGCGCTTGCTGCTGCCGTGAGGAGCTGCACAGGGAGGGAAGTAATTTAATGAGGGGAAGACACGAGTAGTATCAACAGGGTGAAAAACACTTGGTTTTCGCTCTTGAGAGAAGCTGGACAAGACATTGGCTTAACATTTTGATAGCCCACACATCTATGACAGCACATCAAGGGACGTTGCCTTTACTAATTCATATGTTTATTCCCTATTATCCTCCCTAGGGCAAGGTTTCAGGAACTCGGGAAACAGTGATTACGCAGGTAAAAATTTGGTTCATACTATGCTCCTGGGGCAGCACAATTGGGCAGTGCCTTTTAGTCTGGGCAAGAAGCACAAGTGCAGTTTAGAGGCGTTTTAAACCTAAAAGCAAGCCTGCGCATCTCTGATTAAAGCTGAAATTGCTGGGGGATATTCTCTGCAGTCGGGTTAAACCAAGGAACAGCCTGATTTTCACACAAGGAACTTGTTCCAGCTCAGAGCATGCCCATAGGTGCCAGTCTTCAGTGGTGATGGTTCTTTTTCTGCTCTTTATAGCCTGCTCTCCCTCCCGTCACCCTCTGAGGGCTGGCAGAATGTACTGAATTAATTAAATGGCTTTTGCTTCTGTATTAGAAGAGCAGCGCTCCAACACAGAATAAATTGGTTTCAACCTCCACCACTGGAAGGAGAATCTGAAGCATTGCTAGAGGATTGATGTCCTTCAGGACAACACGTTTTAGGGGAAGAAAGGTCACGCGGAGAGGCAGAAAGAGTGGAGTGCCCAAGTTTGGGGAACCTCAAGAGAACCTGCTGAAGAGAAAAGGTCCCAGGGAGCAGGGGATCTCCAGTCCTCAGCAGTTCTGTGGGATTTTCCTGGAGGATGGTGTTCCTTTGGGAGGAGAGGAGCCGCAGCCTGCTTCTCCAGCAGTGGGCTGAGGGAACTGAGAGAGCATTCTGTAGGGACAGAAATGAATTTGTGAACTAACCACCCTTCAGCGGAATGCGTTTATCGAAAAGCAGGGACAGAAGTGACTCTCTTGTTGCATTATCTGTTACGACCACATCATCTGGCAGTTTTGTCCAAGGCTGAGAGCCAGCATATGGGATTTCAGGACGCTTTGGTGATTGTTCTGATTATAAGCACTTTAGTGAAACTTCACTAACATTGGAAATTTGCTATGCAGCTTTCTCAAATTAATTCTGCCCAGCTCATACAGTACAAGCTTAGTTCAGCACTAATACACCAAAACACATTACCAGTTTTCCATGATATTCCCTGTTCCATCTCTTGCAGGTAATTAGAACTAAACTTCTGTCCTCATTTTGTAACCACTCGCCCTCCTGTCTCTGTTTCATCTTTATCTCACACTAATTCTGGGTTTAGCCTTCAGCTTGATTAAGACCATGAGCTTCCCTAATCCTCTCCTCTCCTACTCACAAGCAGATCTGCTTTCTCTTGGTACTGCCCAGGAACCACTATCCAGATTCTGTTACCTGCTGCCTTTCCTCCTCTTGTCTGAAATTAGTTTCAAACAGGCTGAAATCAGGGGAATTTTTCAAGGGGCTTTGGCTCGTTCACTCCTAAAATTTCTGTTTCTATAGAGAGGTATCCACACACTTAAATCTGCTCCACCCCCCTTCCCAAACCAGCAAAAAAGCCCCCAACACACATCACCAGTGTCAGAACTGCAGTGACTGCAGACCCCAGTGTTTTACACATGAAAAGCTTTTATTGGTAGCAAGAGTCTGGGCATCTGTACGTGCTGTTAGCAAGCAGTAAGAGTTTGCAGAACATCCTCCCTCACCGTCTCAGAACCACAGAAATGGAATCTGAAGAAAACAAAAAATGCAAGCAACGTGAGTTGTCAGCTTTTGTTGAGATTATACAAGTGGGTTTTGTTTTGTTTTTTTCTTTTAATAGAAGGCAATCTGATTTGTCATTTGACACAGGTGAACACAGCATACTTTCAGCTCCTAAGTTTGAAATATTACTGCTGGGGAAAGTATTGATGGACTGTATTAATTCTGTTTGACTGCCTGCCTTCCTTTTGGTTTACAGTTTCTTTTTCTTCCAGATTTTGTGCTACGATCACTATGTAGATGATCACAACTACTTGTGCGAAGGACATGAGTCAATAGAAGTGTGGGTGCCTATCTACAGAAGTACGTTTCTTCAGCAGTGTGCTTTGGTGAATAGGAGCTACCATTGGTCTTAGGAGCTCTGCTGAAAGGTAATGCTGCTGGGCTGTGATCATTTTGCTTTGCTTGAAACTGTTTCTATCATCTCCTGTGTCACCTTTTAAGTGATGGCCTTTTAACTATGAATTTATATATGTATCTAAAACATATACTGTATCTGCTCTTCTAGCTACGCAGCCACGGGGTGGATGACACAGTGTAAATGAACAAGCAAATGAGAGGGTGAAAAAGTCCAAGAAAATGAGTAAAGCTCGATCAGTAAATCATACCTCTACAATCTGAGCATCCCAGCCATATTCCAGGAAGTCTATAGAAATCAGTTTCAGCCTGTTTCCCTTGACTTTAGATTTAGCCTTTTAAGCGCACCTTCCAGGTGTTCTCCTTGCTCATTGGAAGGGTAGGCTTATTATCACTGTTCTCTCTTGTTGATCATCATCTCAGGGACCATCAATATCAACGGAAAACTTCTGCTGATTCCAGCTGACAGTGAATCAGACATCCTAACACAAGCTCCAACACAGATAACCCATTCTTGTGGACAGCAGGAGCTTGGCAAGAATGATGCTGACAATCCAGGCCAGCACTTATTTTTGTCACCCAAAGGGTCATATAGAAAGTTTGCTCTTCTGAAGCCTGTAAATATTTCAGGCTTTTCTTTGAAGCTATTTAAGGCAAAGGGTTGAAGTAGTAGTGAACTGAAATATGGATGAACAGTGTCTTGAAAGGAAGGAAATAAAAGGTTTTCTTGAGCCTTTGAATGCTTTAAATATCTTTTCTTGTGAAAATGCTTTCACCCCACATATAATTTTGTCACCTATCTTCCCAAATAACTTTCAAAATTCTCACAATGGATATACGTACTCTTTTCCATCTTCTCCGGATTGTACTGTGACAGTTGCAGCTCCTAGTTTAGGTAAAGTTGGATTTATCCAGTTGTTATTCCAAAGAAACTTAACCTTTGTAACTGTTCCAATGTTAACTTCTGCATCAATGAAGTTTGTGTAAGTGTTGTCTGGTTGGAGAGTTCCCCTGTGGAAAATAACATTCTGTGGATGTGAGGCTTGCTGGCATTTAATATTGATTACCAGTCCCATCAACTGATTTGCTGTGGTAGCAAGTGAGTAGAAAATAAGAAGACAGACAATATTTAGCTTCTAATATGATAGCAATGTTATTGCCAATTTTCCAAAGTAATTAATCTCAAATCAGTCTTCGTCAGAAGAAGCAAAGGCAGGTAGGCCTGCTGTGCTGCTGTCACAATTCGCAGTGAAGACCCAGGTACAGGACAATCCCTGTGGAGAAGGTAGAGCTTGCTCCCTGTTGGTTATATAGGCAGGAGGTTTTGTTCATAAATGAAACTTCATTTAATGTTAATTGATTTATATGATACAGATGTTGGATCTGTTTGGGATGGCTGAAAGGATTATCCACCAGCTGGTCAGCCCTTCTCTCTGGCAGAGATTCCCACACTTGCAGCACTGTAGCTGAGTTCAGTATGCATCTGCCCTAGGGTCACCATAGTTTATAATCTGGATAGATATTTCCTGTTGCATCAATACAGCAAGCTGGATATGGCAGCAGTCTAAGGTTTGTAATGGCTTCAGCTACTACATCTCACTGAATATGAGCCAAAGCTTCTCTGATCCTCTTCCTTTTCCCTCTTCCACCCTCATGCCCTGAAGGTCAAGGGCTACTTTCTAAAATTTACCCTTTCTGCATGAAGTCAAGAGACATTTGTGTGATGCCTTTATCACTGCAGAACTGTTATTGTAGACATGACCTGAGAGATACAGGAGAAGGGAAAAAAAAGCAGAGGACCCAGGAGAATCACCCAGAAAAAACCTCTACACTTGTAAGAAGCTTCATGAAAAAGACAGGATTTTTATTCCTTCCCCTAGCTTTGCACTTTATCATTCATCTGCCTTCAGAGGGGGATGTTTACTCTCCTCCAGATTAAAAGGCTTTTGGTAGTGGAAGTAGTGAGAGACAGGACAAAAAATCCCTTTGCCTTTGTTTCTTTGCCAGAACCACAGTGGTGCTTGGTTGGTTAGAGCAAGATTTGCTGGGGAAAAAATTGAAAAACATGTTCACTTGCAGCAGTTGAATTGGCACAGGCCCTGCATATAACAGGTAGAGAGTGCTGGAGCATGCTCAGTATGGGCAGACTGATCTCAGGTGGATGCCTGAATGCCTGCAAACTGGGACCAAATCATAGCAAACACCTACTGCCAAGCGTCAAGGTGTGAAGTCCTTCTTGGAAAGGTGGAAGTGACATAGCTGTTAATAAACCAAAACCAAAAAGAACACCCCAAAACCCACATCAAAACACTGTCTCCATATTTTTCATCATTTCAGATATTTCAGTTGAAAGAAACAAGAAAAACGCAAATAAACACAACCACATGAGGCAAGCAGGCAGCTTCAGCATAAGCAGGCAAATTTACGAGCGACAAAAAGTGGCTTTGTGTGTGGTAAATAATGAGGTAACTATAGCTGTAAGCAGCTGTGAGAGCAACGTTTTATGAGCCTTTGTAAGACAAAAAGATCAGAACTCTGCTAGTGTAGGTCCAGCAAGACCTCAGCGGGACAGCAAACAAGCGACACCAAATTCCAACATTTTAATATCCTCCAGTCTAGCCTTCTCCTATCAAACGTAAACCCTGAGTGAGTGAACTGTCACTGCACTTACAACGAGAGCAGAATTTGATCTCTTATACGAGATCAGTTTAAACAGAAATATTCATTAAAAATATGAATTAAACATTCCAGAAGAGAAGTTTCTTTTCTATTAAATTTTTAACTTACTTAAAGATCTGATGCTGCCTTGTGTTCCCACCGCTTCCATACAGGGCAATATTTACATATCCTCTTACTTTCCTCTTTCCAGAGAGGGTCACAGTTACTTTGTACCTCCAAACTACACAAAAGAAATATAGTAAGTTAGATGGTACCCAGGGAGAAACAGTCCTCAAAAGACCAAGTGTTGGGTTTTTTTGGGTCTGTACACTGTAGTTCAAAGCAAAAGAAAATGATCACCGCCCTTTGCTTTCAGCTCAAGGCTACATCACAGGCTGGCTAGACTCAGCGGGGTCAACACAATGCCCTCACACATGAATCCTGGTGCTCGTTGTTCTTCCTTGGGTTCTGACCACGGAAAACCAATACAAAAAAACCACCAGTGAGTCAGATCTGTCATTGTGTCCTGATGAGATCAACATGAGGAATGGGTAGACATTTGTGTTACTTTCTAAGCGGGGGCAAAAGAAAAGCACCTAGTCCATAAACACAATATAGACCTCAGCATTTTGACCATGAAGGTTTTTATACACAGAGAAGTTGGAAAGAAGGAGGCGTTAGGAATAAATATGGATACATACTAGAATATAAGCAGTGTAGAAGAATGGTAAAAAAATGCTGAAGCTCAAGGAAAATCATGTTTGCAGGTGGGAACTTTCTCTTAACACTCAATTACAAAAAGCAGCTCTTCCTCTAATTCTTGTTTACAAAGGCGAAGGATGAACAGTCTTGTGAGAGCTGACATTTAGGACAACTGAGGTTGTAAAGGAGGTCATCTGCTCCATCCACTGCTCAAAGCAAGGCCAGCTGTGACTGGCTTGCTCTTGGCTTTTGTCAAGCGGAGTTTTGAATGTCTCCAAAGACAGAGATTTACCAGCTTCTCTGGGCCCATCTTCCTGCATTTGACCCCTGTCATCGTGACGGTAATTTTCATACTATTTAATAAGAAATTCCCTTGCTGCTACTTGTGTCCATTGCCTATCCTCTCCTTTCTCCTTGCACCTCATAGTGCAGGCCACTAAACTTCTTGGTGACCTCCACTAGACTCTATAGCTCATCAACATCTTTCTTGTACTGGAAGGCCCAAAACTTGACACTAGTATTGGAGCAAAAGAGGAAAGGGCATGAAGGGCTGAAAAGCTGTTGCGCTGCTATGAGGTCCGTTCATCTGTTAAAATTGATTGTAAACCAGGAAAACAAAAAGGTTTGTGTACATGGGGTAGGTAGCAATGGAAGCAATTGAAACTCACGAGCAAAATCCTCGGCCTCGCCAGTATTCAGGTAAAGTTTCAGGAAATCAGATTGAATTTTCCCTTTGAATTTATCTGCAAAGTGACCCATATTTGGGCATCCCCCTTGCGGGCATGGGAAACAGCTTCCCTAGTGAAAGAAAATGCATCTATTAATAAAATTATTCAGCCGGCCAAGAAAAAAAAAATAGTCATAGGACTTATTTTTAACATACCCACCTAACTGGTCCTGTATCACAGCAACAACGAATTTCCAGTAACCCTTTCTGTGACTTGAGAAAGACCTTAGAAGCTAGCCAACTTTCTCAAAGGCACTGTTTTTTCAGGGGACTATGTTTTTTCTCATGCCATGTAGCTCAATCCAGCCACATCAGTGACATACTTGAGTAGTTTTGAACTGGAGCAGGGAGAAGGAGGTTTCCTTCCCACAAACTGAGGAGAAAGAATGATGTCTCCCTATACCTTCAGGTTGTGTCAAGAAAGGCTTTTTCTTGAAAAAAACGTTAATTTTTGTCATAAAAGCAGCTTTCTACTATGGTGGCAGAAGCAGGTAGTCATCTTGTCCCAAAGTGATCCGAGAATTGTGATCTCTATCACCTGCCCAGAATGTGGTGAAAACACTGGAACGGGTTGCCCAGAGAGGCAGTGGAGGCCCCATCCCTGGAAACATTCAAGACCAGGTTGGACAGGGCTCTGAACAACCTGATCTAGTTAACGGTGTCCCCGCTCGCTGCAGGACGGTTGGACTAGATGACCTCTAGGGGTCCCTTCCGACCCAAAACTTTCTATGATTCTATGATTAATGTGTAAAGGTCAATCTAAGCACTGTGTAAGTTTATACCTCTGTCTGTGCTGCGTGGAGGATATGATGAGCCGGTTACCTCCCTGCTACTCTTAGGCTCTTGTTCCCTATCTCCCAGTCTGGGACAGAGAAGAGCCTCCTGACCTTGGTCCATAAACCATTGTGCTTTGTCCCTGAGGCCATTGTAAGTCACCAAAGTACTTTGATCATGGACTGACCCCATCAGGTCATCACATATTATTTTACTTCTTATTGTTTTGAAAAGAAGACATTTAAGCTGTGTTAAGCTTAAGTATTTTTAAGCTCACCTGCTACAGTGTGGGATTCCACTCACTGCTGTTGTTTGATAAATACATTTGGTGATTACAGGGACAGGCTCTCCTTACCTCTCCCCGATTTGATGCAGCAGAGAAGGCTTGGGAAGCCACATCAGCTCCAGTAGTACCTCAGGGCTGTCCCATCAGCGTAGAACCAGGGATGTCCCTGTTTTCTTACTGCCTTTTCCTACTTTGACCCATGTCAGCTGCACGAGCTATAATACTTCTGGATGTCAGACACTTGCTTCTCTTGAAGATGCACTCACTGGGTGCAAACTAGCATAAGCAAATTGAATTTCAGATGACTAGAGAAGAGCCACTATTTTTCATATGGTCTATTCTGAGGTGCTAAGAAATACTTACTGTTTCAAAAACATTGTATGAAGCACAAGAATAGCCTAGGAATCCATCCGGGTAGATAATACTGTCAGAGTAATACTTGTAACTCCGCAAATGATTGCAAGCCACAAAGTCCCGAAGTCCTGCGAAAAGATGCTCCCAGGTTAGTTCTTCCTTCCTGTTACCATTCGAGGAGAGATACTGGTGCAACCCTTGCCGCGTTATTGGGATGCATCATTCCTCGTCAAAAGCCTCGTTGCAATCCTTGGAGCATCAAACTTAAGGTTTGAATCTTGCTTTTGCAATGAATTGATGCTCTAGGGAATGTCGCTGGCTCAACAGGTAGAAAATGCAAACTTGAAATGCTTTGTGGAGACCGACTGTGCAGCCCCTGCCCTCCCCTCCCTCCCAAACACTTACTCGAGCAATCTGACCGAGTTTCACAATAGAAATGAGAACAGCATGAAACAGGTCTTTTGTAGGCAACAGTTGCATTACCATAACAAAAGAAACCCAAATGAAAAGTATTTAACAGTGAACTTCCTAGGGCAATGCTGATTTGCTCCAGCTGAGGACTTCAAAACAAAATTATTATTATTTGGGGGGTGCTTAAGGAAGGGAGACTCTTAAAATTAAAATAATGAATATATTATTTTCCTTTGTGTTGCCTTTATTTGCCTGACTTTAAGTTAAAAAGAAGATCATATACAACACAGTTATTTCTTTGTGCTTTAATTCCCCATTATCGATAACAAGTTTAGTCTATCAAAAAAAAAAAAGAAAGAAAAAGTAATGCCTCCAACTGCATTGAATAAAACCTGGAGAAAAAGGCTAGTTATCACAAATAAGTTCATGGATTCCCAGAGTTTAAGGTGTTTTCAGTAATGTAAGAAAGAGCTCGGATAATATACTTAGAAGTGTCTACAGCAGAAATCTTGTTTTATTAAATTTAACTTTATAAAGACACAGAAATTTTCCAATACTTAGAGCTTTTATTAGAACCATGTAAAACAACAGAGCAGTGTATTTGAGCAGCTACGTGCCAATCTTTTTTTAGCTGACTACAGATAGACACAATGACATTGCTTTAATGCAACACAGATTGTAATAGGTAATTGAAAAAAAAGTAAAATTGCTCTACCTCAGAAGAATTGCAGGTGCAGGTACCCTGCCAGAAGTAGCTGTGAGCATCGGTGCCCTACTCCACCCAGCACTGCTGCTGGGCAACTAAAGAGTGAAATATGTTGTTACAGACCCTTCAACATTTTTGGCACAGTTTCTGCTATTAGATACTTTAGAGAAGGCATATTTTCCAGAGGCAAACCTTTTGTCTTGTTTTCGAATAAGCTCTGGAAAATGGTATGTTTTGAGCATATTAACAGTTTCACTGCCCTCTGCAGCTGCTATTGCTGGTGGACACACCAGAAGTTAATGCAAAACACCTGAATTAGGAAAAGTTAAGTGGTTACATTATGAGGGGTGACCTTCCCCTGAATTTGTAGTGTGATCAACACACTTACCTTCCCAGATGCCATTGAGATCTATGATCTCTGAAATAAGGTTCTTCCCACACCCTGGCATTTGCTTTCCTCCGTTTGGATAGAAGTCAAGGTGTCCTATAGCTGTGCTCATGCCAAAACCTGAAGCATTTAAAATAGGGGTAAGTACGTTTTAAATTAATATTGTCTTATACGTATAGCTTCTGGCTTGAAGTTTGTCTGTGCTTGGTATTTTAGGAGATGAGCTGTTTGTGACCAGTATGGGTTATTTGTTCTGTGTCTATGCACTACCCAGCATAATGGAGTCTTGAATGATTTGGATGCTTAAGCACCACACAGCATAAAGCACTCGGTATTAATACAGTTGAGCTTAATACTCACCTAAGTAGGGGATTGTGGGAGCTGAATCTGTGTGGATAACGTCAACAAACTCTGCATCAGATTTATCCAGTCTGACTTCAGTTGGAGTGCCTTGAAAATAAGGTTGTGCAGGGTCCAGTCCTGAAAGCAAAATCTAGTGTTATCTATATATAAAGAGATACAGATGTATCATTTTACACAATGTTATGATTGCATAAAATGAGTATCACATATAGAGTTGCCTATGGTTCCTTATATATAAGTATTACAGGCATTAATAAAGTGATAGTGTGTGCTTTCTCTTACCAAGTGGCTTTTCTCCCAAGAGGGAGAAAGGGTTACCTGTGTGAAGCCACTTAAATTCTAGTGTTTACATCAATATTGAATCCCAACACTTGGATATAACTTTTTTTTGATTGAACTTCCCTTTGATAATGTTGCTCAAATGGAGGTTCCTGTGTCTGCATCCCACATAACTGGTCTATCTGCATGATTTCTGGAGTACCTTGTTTCAGCGTACCCAAATGAAAATGGATGCTGATAGCACCCCATGTGCTTGGAGGTGTTGAAACCAGCCTGCCATCTTCTGGTTCCAGTCAGATTTTGGAAAAACATCTAGTTTTGAAGTGATGGCCTTTGCTTTTGATCCTAGCAGAAAACGGAATTCATTTACTTCCCAAAATGCTCCAGCAATTTCAGGAGCTTGTAAAATCTTGCAAATAGCAGAATTTTTGCTGCCTTATACTTGCATCTCTTGTTGTCCCAGGGCAGCAGATTTGGTTTTGCTTTTAGACTGAATTTTGTACACTTGTTAGTCCAAGGTTCACCAAGCCTGAAATCCCTGAGGAAAAGTAAAAACTGAAAAGGGCTGTGTTATTAATATCCAAAATTGTCTGTTGTGTATGAAAAGTCACTGCTTAATGCACACTGCCCTTGGCACTGCCTGCATGATGAATAAGGAGATCCGGCCCATAGCTTTAAACTCTGGAAGTGCTGAACATGTTAAAAACTTGCTGAAGAATGCAGACTGCAGGGTGGGTTACCTGTGTTTTGAGAAAGGAGTGGTTTGCTCACACGTTTACCTGATAATACCTCTTTTCAGTTTTGCTCTCTGGGAGAGTATTGGAGGTTTTAAAATACTCAAAATGGCATCTCTGCTTTGTGAAGTCTCTGAAATATCTTTTTTAGAAATGAATTCATATTGCAATAAATACACCTATTTGATTGCCATGTGCTTTTTTAAAGAGTCGGTTAAACAATTTAAGAAATCCCATGAGGAACAACGCGGGGATATGGCGAATGGCTGTGCGGTGGCTGCGTTGCACTGATGCTCCTGCGCTGCCATGGAGCTTCGCTTTGCCTCTCGGCCATATGCATTTTCATCACTTAAGTCTTGCAGTGTTGAAAATGGTTCTAGAGTTGTTTGCTCTCAGTTAGTGTGGATAGGGTGCAAGTTACAAGTCAAAGGATGCTGAAAAATTAAAACTTGCTGTTGGATCAGAGGGAAGACGAAAACTCTTCTGGTCGATAGTCACAGAGGCTTGATCCATTGTGTCTTGCAAGACACAGTTTATGGGGCCAGTGGAAGATGTCCACAGTCTGCATATTCAGAGTGATATGTGGACAGCTATAAAACAAAACAGAACCAAAAATACCTCTTCTGAAAGAACTGAGCAGGAAAACCTGGCTCAGCAGTAGCCAGAGGCTTCCTCGCTTTCTCAGAGCGTAGAGTGTGCAGCTTGGAGCAGGGAAAGACAGCAGAGCAATTCAGTGCTGGGGAAATGAAAACTAAATCAGTACAGCTGACCAAGAATTAAAAGAACAACATCGCACCTCTTAAAAATGGACTCATAAATGTGGGAGGGCTTAGAAGGAACACACTATTACTTGGGAACGTAGTGAAAATGGTGTGTGTGTGTGCATGTGTGCGCGCTTTATCATTTGTCGGTCAGCTCTGACATTATCTGGAAAGTAAGAGTGAGCTCATGTTTCTCAAACTAGGTCAGATTGTGTAAACATAACACCTGTGATCTCTCTCAGAAAGAGAAAGAGGATTCAGTTGAAAAGCTGACTGTTTCTTTAGGTATGAGTGCAGTTTCTTACAGAGTCTACTTGAATCTGGACAGATGATAGAATCCTATGTGACTCAATTTCTTCTGCCAAGGAAATACAGAAATTTAGTGAATCAACAGTTAAGTGAAGAAATTAAACTTTAGGAAGTTTTCTGGGAATAAAATAAAAGATAATTACTGTTAAGGTTTTCATCTAGGAGAATACATTACGTAGATATAGCAAAGCAAGGTGATAATGGGTGATATATCAGGAAGGTTAGCCTACTGCTTCTGAAACATCACGTTTAGTCCGTCTTTTTCTGGAAAATGATAGTTGTTAGCAAAACTGCAGTACAAAGCAACTAACTTCTCACTGTTGTGCTGCTTCTAGCATGCTTTGGAGGGACCTGCAAGCCATGGGTGATGTGCATCAGATGTGCTGCTATATACCAGTCCAGATTAAGGAAAGATGAAAATGGCAGGAGAAGAGCTGCTAGGACAAGGGAGGCAGGGATTACTCTCCTGGTCTGTCTTATTACAGTAGTATTGGACACATCGTTTTGAAAAACAATCACGGCAGCTAAAGTTGGTTCTGGTTGTGTGTTAGTTATTGTGAGTTTGTTTTTAGCAGCGACAATGAAATATTGTTATTTTAGAGCATCACTTCCGTCCGGCTCCAAATTAGCACTGGTCTGGGCAGTGACACTGCTAAGTTGAAGCACCAGAAAGCAAGCTCTGTGGAGATTGCCACAACCATTAAGGTGTATCAGCAAGTCAGCTGAAGTATTGTGGGGGCTCTTCGGGCTCTGTGAGCTGTATGGAACCTTTCCTTTGCTGTCTGTACATATGCAGGCAAAATAATTATCACACTGCCTGTTTTCCACAGCCAGGGCACCGCTCCTTGGTGTACTGTGAGGGGAGGGTGAGTTCTACGATGTCCAAATCATCCTTGACTAAACTACAGCCCACAGTCAGATACAATCATAAGAGAAAATGAACAGCAACATTTTGTTAAGCAGTGGTGTCTTTAGTATGAGCTGGGACTGAAGTCACTGACTTACCAGTTATTCTTCCAATCCCCGGCTGCCTCCTGCCAGCCTCACCTGCCACGTGTGCTCCAAGGCTGTGGCCAATTATGTGAACATCAGCTGGAGAGTATCCATATTGTTCCTAAGAAAATAGCAATATAAAAAATTATTACATCTGTTTTCATCAGATAAGGAAGAGTATAAAGGGGCTGAAAAGCTACTTGTATTTTGACTGCAGCCTCAGGAATTCTTATAGGATAACAGCATCTCTTTGCCAGTTTACGTACTTCTGTCCAATACTTAGGTTTTTCAAAACTCCTTATTCAGCTGCTGCCCTCCTTTGGAGGCTCTTAAAACTCTAAACAGCTCCATCAACAGAGTCCTGAGAGGCTCTGTATCCATTTTACATCCTAGACCCACTAAGATTCACAGGATGCTTATGTGCCTTGCAAGATTCAGCCAGGCAGGAGCGCTTAGTCACACCTGGCAGGTCAGGCACTGCATGCAGCTGGAGGAGGACATGAGAGATGAGAGGAGAGATGCCTTCAGCCTTTTTGGAGGGTAATTCAGTGGCTGCAATCCAGATGTAGAGAGTGAGACATGGGTCAGAGCACTCCTAGACCCAGTGTTATGTCTATTCAAGTAATTTATAGTTCTTTTATGGGATATGCATGTTGAAAGCTGGCTAAGAAATGGGGCACGTGGCACCTTCTGTAGATGCAGGCACTGTGCACATCTCCTTTCCCCTGAGGCAGCTGGGAAGGTCCTATTTGTCCCCAGATGATGTTGCTCACTGGAGAACAGTTGTCCTCCAGGTGCTGCTGGCTGCCAGCTGGTTTTCTGGCATTCTCAAGAGCCGTTTGGTAGGTTTTGTCTCCATAAAAAAGCAGTTTCTGTGTCCATTATCTCTGCATATTTAAAACTAGACAACCCTTTACCTCTATTAACATCTATGGAATAACTGTTTGGCTGTACTATCACACAGAATGTTCGGGGTTGGAAGGGACCTCTGGGGGTCACCTAGTCCAACCCCCTGCCAAAGCAGGATCGCCTACAGCAGGCTGCACAGGACCTTCTCCAGGCGGGTTTTGAATATCTCCAGATATTTGAATATCTCCAGAAAAGGAGACTCCACAACCTCTCTGGGCTCTGTCTCTATGGGGATGCCTTGTGGAACTTCATATCCCTAAGCAGGCTAAGCCTGCTGTTATGGCAGAGTTCTCTAACTTTAAAAAAAAAGAGTCTATTTTCAGCAGAATTTCTGAACTGATCACTGAGTAAAAGAAAATGTTTTCTGCTGGTTACGTTCACATTCATGAAAGTTTCTAAATTGTATTTCTTTCAGATCAGCATTATAACTATAGCTTATATCGCTGTAAGATTCTTACCTTAAGAACATTTACAAAATAAGCGATTTCAGCGCCCACAACACGGATGTTGTTTGATGCCTGGGTGTACTGACATTTTGCGCCTTTTTCCCAGTCTATGCAGATGCAGTTCACATCTTCCACAGTAAGCATCCTCTGTTTGTAAAATGAAAGCAGAAACCAAAGAGCCCCATAGTAAATAGAATCTGGAATTGACTCATGTTGCTTGTTACAGCTCAGCTCATAAATGTTGCCTGAAACTTTTATGAGAACATTTTAAGAACCAAAACCTTAGCCTGTGTATGTGGTAGTGCCTCCTCAGAGGCGTGTGTGCGCTCACACAGTGCTGAAATAGGGATGCAATACTGAAACAGGGTGGTATGCTGTGGTAATTGCCACACCATCTTTCCAAATACCCACAGCAGGATTTTTTTGCAGAAGGGGAAAACAATATAAATACTGATACTTTTAATTTTTCATTTCAATGAAATTTTGTATGTAACAGTAAATAAGAGCTCTATGCAAGTACTGATTCAGTTAAGTGATTTAAAAGTACTTCAATTCAAATTAAATTAGAACTTATATTTTTGATGATAAAAATAATTGTTTCTGATACAGATTTGTAAGAAAGTGTCCGTGATTTTTAGAAGAGGGTGCATAAGTTGCTGGTGTCACTGAATATTCATTTCAGATTTATGGCTTTATTTGGGACTATGTATATATAGGCAGATACTTTATTGTCTGCTACAGAATCTGAAGCTTTTCTTTTCTCCTCTGAGCTGGATTGTTTAGCTGAATGTATTTTGCTTTAGCAGCTTTGGTATGTTTATTCTTCTTTGTTTTATGTTCAGACATTATAAAGCATCTAAAATAAGTTACAAATGGCAAAGGACAAAAAAGTCAATAGAAGCATCTGTGGCTGTATTAGAAGTGGTAAAAACAAATATGCATATAGGTTTATTACTTAATGGGAAGGAAAATGAATTAACAGATACACGTAGGAGGGCTGATGTATTCACATTCCTATTTGCTCCACTCTTTACTGAAAAGATTCACTGAGACTATATTTTATATTTTAATAAATGGAGTATTGTGATACAACATAGGCAATCTTAATAGAGAAAGAATTCAAAGGTTTATCTCATGTCTCTACATCCTCATGAAAATTGATCAAAAGAAATTAAGGGACTAGCTGAAGCAAAATGTGACCTATGTCGTTGATTGTGAGGTTCTAGAAAAAATCTCTTTTTTAAGAATGGAAAACGAGAGACTGTATTGTAAAATGAAAAAAAACTGAATTGTAAAAATATCAATCTATTTCCGATACTTTGAACAAATTAATTAACAAATCCAACAGTCATTCCCCAATGTTCATTAAGTGATAATCAACATGGATTTTTTTTTTTTTAAAGAGAAACTGTCAAAAAGATTTAATTTATTTTCTTTTGACCTAGTATCAAAGAGAAGCAGGTAACGGGGCTGCAATAAATGTGAAATAACTTGATTTTAGTGGACTTTCTACTGTTTCTCATAAAGTTTTCATAAGTAAAATAGGAACATAGAATGTAAACACAATGGTAATTGTATGAATAGCTAGTTGAAAAACCTTATCCTAAAAGCATCATATGCCATCAACCAGTATTTTGCTCTGCTGTATGACTAGTGACTTTCATTAGCTGCAGCTGCGATAGAAAGCATGTTTAGAGGATTTGAGAAGACCACAAGCTGGAATCGCAACTTCGTACAGGGACAGGATTAAGAAATAACTTGGGGAGTTAGCACAAAAGTCAATAGAGTGCTTTGCTTCACTCACTGTTCACAGCCTAGGTTGAAAGCTTTGTTCAAAATGATCCCCTTGAGGTCCCTTCTGGATGTACATTTCAACAGCTTTATGGTTTCTGTTAATGGTCAGCCCATATCCTCAGCCTCCAACACCCACGTGGCAGCCCATACCTTTGTGATGGACTTGCCACATCTAGAAACCTGTCTCTTGTCTGGAGAAATATGATGCAATAGTTATGGGTCTGCAGTTATTTCTGGAATCGCCCTAGTTCCTAAGCAGTATCTTCCTCCGGGGTTTGTGTTATTTTCCCCCACAAAAAAAGGACACTTATTGAGCCAAGTCCTGTTGTCACTCACTTCACCAAAGAGAAGAACTGAATGCATTTTATCTCGTGCTTTTCCTCAAGGGGCAGAGCTACATGTTCAAGGTGGTAACAATTTGAAAATGTGGCCTCTTTCCCCCTTCTTATCACTACAAGTACCATGAGAGTAATTGGTTAGAAATAGAGCAAACAGGCAATTTATAGGAAAGTGTTTATAAACGCAAAATAAGGAACTTCACAGGGCCAGGATTTCCCTGTGGTACCTACCTTGCACATGTCTGTCATCCAGCTTTCTTCTCCATTACTTAGAAATCCGTGTACGATAAATCTTGTTATCCTACTTGCATTAAAATTTGAGTACTTAATTGTTGAGATGTCATCTGCAGAGATCGTCTGTTGTAGATGTTAAATTAACAAACATTTAAATCTGTTTTCTGTAAATAGTTTAGCAAAATTGCAAAGACCTGAACTATGCTTGCCTGTACAGGCATTTAAAAGTTATGCAATCTTAAGCTCATCTGCGAATGTTTACATGACTATGGCTTAAGATCTGTATCTCCATTCAAAGCAAGCTTTGACACATATCTTGTAGCAGCCAAGACTTTAATTCTAATGTGTTTTCATCTTATCTGTGGGGAAAAAACTACGCAACGATTTTGAAAATGCACAGATTCCCAGTACTTCTCAGTGGCCCTACAGAAAGCATGGGGGAGTGCTGATTTGTGAGGGCTGGAGGAGAATGAGAATTCTGCCCCAGAGACCCTGCCAAGGAGCTGGAATATGCTGTCTCTTGAATAAAGTGGAGGTTTGGCCATTTCTAACACTTTGTAGGAACACAGCTGGAGCCTGTGTTTATTTACTCTTTTTGTATGTGATTTACTAATGTTTAAACCTCAATAGTTCTTACTTGAAAGTCAGTAGGTTTTTCTCTTGTGTATAGAAGGAAGCGAGTGTCTATCTTTTCTGGATCCCAGGGTAACTTGTGGATTGGCCTTTCCACAGTCCCAGACCATGGTATATCATCTGAGAAACATCCAAGCCTTTCATAGCAAACTTCTTCACCTGTAGCACACAGATCAGATTAATAATATGTGAATGAGCAAAGAAGCAGAGCAGGCTAGTCATAATTCATAGCATCTGTTCTCTGGAGGTCTCTTGGTTTCTTGAAAATCCTATGGTTTACAGATAGCAAAGACCAGCGGTTGCCCTCTCTAGGATCTTCAAAGGCTATGGTTTACCCCAATGAAAGAAGCCACCCTGTGGCTTCTCAACAAAGTTTTCAGTGGAGTTCTGCCATGGGTATCCTGTACCATACCTTGGGTATCTTTCCCCAGCTGTGTTTTGCCTGAGACAAAGAAGGCTGATGAGTTTCTTGTAATACCAAGCCAAGATATTGCGAAAAATCAGCAGTAACTTGAGACTGTGCTGAACAGCTGATTACACTGTACACGAGAAATCTTATACTATACAAGCCAGTGGCTTCTACTCAATATGCTGCCTCCCAGCTTTTTTCTCCATTTCCATCACTAAAGAAGAGTACAACAAATAATTTCCTAGGCTTGGCAGAGCAATAGCTTTGCTCTGCGATAGAAAACACCAGCATTTCTTGCACGCTTCTAGGGTGAGATTTCCAGAGTGAAGAGGAATGACAACACACACGCACTTGTTTCACCGTTCTTGTATAGAAAAGTGAGCCTTGTAACATCAATCAGTAAGTTTTAAGGCACCATAGTGTAGAATAGTATCTCACAAAACATAGCAGCATAGAAAGGCTGTATAAATACCAGCCCCATATGCTTACCTTCTGCTGTGCTGAGCAGAAACAGTGCAAGTATCCAAATTCCAAGCATCTAGAATAGCAGAAGAAGAAGAAGCTAGGATTTACTAACCTGCTTGATTAGCAAGTGCACTTAGCTTTCTGATGCTGAATTTTCTCAAGGTGAACACAGAGCTGTGTCTGTCTTCTCTGCAACATGTATCCATGACCTCCGCATAAGTGAGACATGTATGAGTCAGCTTTATGTTTGCTTGCTCCACTAGAGGCTGTAGGGTTCCTAAATCTATTAAAGCATAGCTTAAATCCAGAGTGATTATTGACCTGTTGAGGCTACGCTTCCAACTGGATGTATAGCAGCTGCTTTAGAACTAGCGTGAGGATGCCTATGTGAGCTGCCATTCATCTTTATACTACTATGTCTTGGGAAGCCAAATACCTGATGAGGTATAAAAAAAAAACCCCAAAGCCTGAACTACTTACATTGCAGCCTTGAAGCTCCATGCACTAATGTGCAAACTTTGCATGTACTTTTATAGTCTGCTTTATCTTTGGAAATGTTCCCAGAAAGATAGGAACATTTATTTCAGGTTATAGTTTATAGCTAAGCTGGAAAACAACTTTAATTATTGGTTTCTCTGAAAACTCCAAAATCCATGGACATAGACTTCTTGAATTGGTGTGCTGGAGCCCAGAGTAGGATTGGAGCTCCAGAGGTAGGGTAAATCCCAGGCAGCAGCACATCAGCAGTGGGACATTAAAGAGGATTATATGGGTCTGTGTGGCAGTGCATTTAGGGGCTTGTCTTGGCTGGAAAGGCTTTTGGTTTTAGTGTTGTATAGCTGTGATATAAGGGGTCTACTGGGAGAGTTAGTGGGGAGCAACTTTGTCTTTAAGTCCCTTGCCCTGTCCTGCATCCAGTGACTTTGGACATGGAATGCTCCTGTGCTTGTGGCTCTTCTGTGCCCATTTCCTGACATCAGCTCAATTTGGTGAAGCCTTATCCCTTCAGAAGAACTTCTTTGTGCGCCTGGTGCATCTTTTCATAGTGAGAGAATCTGACCTTCTCCTGGTGTTCCTTTCATTTCCTTGTTGAAAAGAAGTAGATGTAGAAGGACAGTTGTTTATCCATTTGGATCCTTTCTATACTACCTATGTAACCCAAGTTTTGAAAAAGCCCTTCTCCTCTGAGTCATGAACTGCGAGCAAACATGCAGCTAATATATCTCAGTAACATACAAAATTTTCCTGAAAATAGTGACATGGCCGCTTTGTGTAGCGATGTTACAGAACTCGGTAGGTCATTCTGCTAGAGACATCAACTAAAATGTGAAAAACAGCCTGTGCAAATGAACAGCACTAGGTTTAGGAATCCCTTGGTCCTGTTCATCTCTAGGAGAAGGCTGTAAGTGGACTCAAGAAGAAATGAGACCTCAGCTAACTCTTTGCCTAGAAAGCTTTGTCGGCTTGTCTGTGCTTTTTAGCTGTGGCGCCATATCTTTGCAGGGGTGACATTCCCTAATCTCCACCTCTGTGAATGACCAAATGGATACCAGCTGTGTGCGTAGGTACCACACTGCTATCATCCATGCTCGTGTGGTTTATTTCTTTAAACAGTAGTGAAGTTATGATTTTTTTTGAAAATATCACCTTTGGTACTAATTTAGAGCTCAGTGCTCCCATCCTTAATTGAAGTAGCATTTTAGTTTGTATATATGTTCAAATGTTCATATTGGTGATAGAGGAGAGTCAGTACATGCCCCAGTAAGTTTTAACACAAGGACAAGGAGTAATTTTTAGGACAAGGAGTAATGGCTTTAAACTAAGGGAGAGTATATTTGACTGGATATAAGGAAGAAATTTTCTACAATGAGGGTGGTGAAACACTGGAATGGGTTGCCCAAGAAATGGTTGATGCCCCATTCCTGGAAACATTCCAGTTCAGGCCGGACGGGGCTCTGAGCAACTTGATTGAGTTGAAGATGTCCTTGCTCATTGCAGGAGGGTTTGGATAGATCGCCTCTAGAGGTCCCTTCCAACCCAAAGCATTCTATGATTCTATGAAAACGAGGGGAGAGCAGTCTTTTCCATTTACAAGATGGTGAAAAAGATTTGAGTTAGGATTTTATCATAGTCTGCTGCTCTTATTCAACGCAGTAATAATACAGGGTGAACCGAATAAGTAGACTGTTCCTTAGGCCATGGTCAAATGGGTTTCAGATGCTTGCTCCTCCTTTGGGAAGGAAGGGTAGGGCTGGGATGCGTGTCGCTTGGGATGATGCAGGTTGCTCTTGGTGCCTGGAGGAGCCGTGCCGGCCCTTGTGGCCTCGCAGCCAGAGGCTGTTGGAAGAAAGACGGCTTTTGAGAAAGAAAGTGATAAATAAAGGCCCGGGTATGTTTCTGCAGTCCTGAAGAACCTGTAGTCTGGAATAGGAGGCATACAGAGGAGAGGACTGGATTCCTGGCACTTCAGGATGCCATGGTGCTCTCCTGGGACATGGCACGGTGCTTCCCACCACTGTTTGTGCTTCCCTTGCCACCTGTCAAGTCCCCAGGGGGACTTGCAGTACTCAGGACTGCAGGTCTCTCTTGGCTGAACCTCAGACTTGCCTTTAATCATGCTTTTAATTTCATACAGACTTGGTTAGTGTTTAGTCAAGATATAACACTGTTGTTCTTTTTTTAGAAAATATTTCATTCAAATATTTAGACTCATTATAAACACATTCTTCATATTCTGTTTCTACTCCTATTTCTTAGAAGTTTACCTGCCAAAGTGCTTGTACACTATCAAACATGGGGAAGTGGGACTGAATAAATGATTAACTCTTTCTTCTTACTTATTAACTCAGAATTTGGTTTTTATACTCGGAAAAATATCCACTGCCTTGATCTCCTAAAGCTCCAGGTGGCTCACTCGTGCCACACTTTACAGAGCAGTGGTGTTCGTTATAATAGGAAATAGTCAATCCCAGGTTTTGGAAAGGCTGGAGTTATTCAAACTCAGAGTTTCTCTCCAGGATTGTCAGTGGGCACACCAAAGGTATGCGTTTGAAATTGAACAGGAGCCAGGTGCTCCAATTCAGTTGTTTAGTTTCTTCCACAGTGGGGAACACTTGAGATTTGCCTTCATCTGTTGCTTCCATGAAAGTGTGGTGTACAAAGGACTGTTCTGACCTGCTGGAAATGCATCCTGGTCTTGTTCCATTAATACCTCATCCCAGAGTGTCTTCTGAGGACCGTGCTCTTTTGTGGGGCTGGAAAGTTTTAAGGGATAGTGTAGCCTGTGGAAAGGAGGCATTTGGGACCATTCCCAGCTGCCACGGTTGTGCTGAGGTAACAGGTAACATGCTGCCTTGAGAGTGTTTGATAATTTGCCAAATTCTCTATCAGTGTGGTGGAAAACAGCTCGTACCTTGAGGCACCGGTAGAATAAGACTGTGCAGTGTTATATGTGGATTTTAGCATACATGATTTCCAGTAGCTTGCATAGTTACAAGGGCAATGAACTTGGTTCAAACGTAAAAAACATTGATAAGCGTTTTTGCAAAGAACTGTAAAAATAAAGGAAGCAATAGGCAGTTTGATTTTTGTTTTAATAGCCTTGTGTACCAACATCCCCATGGGCACGACTGATGGTTTGCTCAGCTGCCGTGTACAGAACAGGTGTACCCAGTGACCTCTAGCAAGGTGTAAGTAACTGGGGAACTCCATATCTCACAGTTCCACGGCCACAAAAAGTTGACCTGGGAAGAAGAAAATACTTGAATCAAGATTTATTTATCTAATTTGCCCCAAAGAAATATGAAAGGTTGTCATCTGTCACTTTGAGGGTTGTTAGTTCAATCCATAATCCCATTTAAGCCTTCCTAAAAGCCTGCTGTACAGAATATCAGTATCTGCATATAAGAGTAACAAGGTGAATTTCCTTCTTTTGAGGACCAGCTGTAAAATTTATGTTTCAATACATGAATAAAAGTAATTTATAGATTCACAAATATAGATCTCTAGATACAAAGGCGTCTTCTTAAGCTTTCTTTATTTAGGCTAGCTGCTTAACTAGATTGGTCTGATCAAAGATTTGCAGCTTTTTTTTTTTTTAGGAGGTCACACTGAAAGGGATTTCATCAGCTTCTCTGAATAGTCCATGCCAATGCCAAACTAAAAGGAAGGTTTTTTTCCTAATTTCTAGCCGATATTTCTTCTGTTGTAAAATACATCAATTAAACCTCGACCTACACCTGGTGGATATGTGGAATAGGTAACTGTAACCCTTCACAGACAGCTTATGTCTGTGTCTTTATGCTCTTCTCCAGGCTTTTTTTTTTTATTGAGAAACACGTTTCCTTCAGCTGCTTTACACAGATCAAGTTTTCTAAATCTCATTTGCTGTTTTTCCAGATTTCGGTCTGTGCATGTTGTTTCTGAAGTATACTCTCCAAACTTCAAAATGACCCTGCTTCTGGTTACAGCCTTACCCCAATTATTCAAATTAGGATAATTACTCCCTGGATCGTCTCTACAATACTCCTGGTAATGCACCTAGGAATGAGACTTGCTTCATCTTGGTTTGTAATTGTTTTGCTGTGGTAAAACAGTATACATGCCAAATCATTCACTGCTGTATTCCTTTCCAGACAGTTATTCCCTGATTTGTACTCTAACATTTGATCTTCTGTCCCAAGCGTAATAGCTTATCCTTGTCGTAGCTGAAATTCACATTGTTGATTGCAAACCATGTGTCCAATTTATTAAGACCATTTTTCAATGTCTCCCAGAGTTTTTGCACTATTTTCCCTTTCCTTCCGACCTGTAAAAGGGATACACTTACCTACGTCCATCTCCTCCATGAATTATATTGACTGTTTCTGCTCCCAGTCTTGCCCAGAGCAGAGTAAATACGGATTTATTCCAGAGAAATTCAATTTTTTTAGTATTTTTTGGGTTAATTTCAACATCAAGGTATTTTGTATAAACTTGGTCTTGAGAGAGGACTCCACTGCAAGTAGAATGAAGACAGCAATGCAGAGTTTAACAGTTCAGAGACTGCTGAACTAAAGCATGTTCTCCACAATATTTAGTTTTCCCCCTTGGTTACAATGGAAATTTGTGCTTTTGCTGCTCTTTGCAGCAGCACAGGACATTGGAGCAGAACGCTGGGGTATTATGCCCTGAACAGGGAGAACTTGGAAAAACAGTACTGAAAACTTCAAATGTGCATGTGGCAGGAGACCACCGGGAGATGGTAATGCTGAGGCTGGGGCTGCCTCCAGTGCCCAGCTGTGCTGAGATTTGCAGGGAGAGCTCCAGGTGAGGTTTTCAGGGAGGATTTTATGGATGAGCTGGGAACTTCTGTGGGGCTTTGGTCTGCACGTGCACAGAGGATGGTGGGAGAACACGTGGAAGCACTTGTTTCAGAGCAGGTACAGAAGACAGTGAGCACTGCTATTTTGGTAGTCAGTGGGAGATGACACAAGCTGTCAATAAAGCTCACTGGCCAGACCATATAGACGTGCCATTAATATAGTAGTGATGGCTGTTAATATGTCCTAGTGAGGAAGGAGGCATCCACTTTGCAAATTTGATAAGCCTAGGCACAGGATTGCCTCGCATGAGATCGTGCAGCAAGCCACTGGCAGAGCAGAGAGTCTTGTCAGCAAGTGGAGTGAGCGTGCCACCACGCGTGATGCCTTGCTAACGTGGGAGCGGGAGTGCCAACAGATGTATGTAACGGGCGAGCGCTCCAGGAATTATGTGCATTCCAGAGGTGTAATTTTTTTTTTTTAGGAGCAACTCAGAGAAACAGCACTTCTCCTGTCAAACTGCATTCCTAATTTATTGTAAAAAGCACATGATTTGTGGAAAGGAAGTGACTTCCATTTCCCTTTTGCAACCATCCATGTGCCCTCAGGTGTTATCTATGGGATAACGTTTTTTCATAGCTGAGGTTGAGTAGAACATCCACAACACAGATTAAGTGTTTGCACTGCTTAAATACATGGAAAATGCATAAAATCAAGGTTCACAGCATTAAATGCTATAGAGAAATATTAATCTTACCTGGCAATTTTATATTCTTTTTTTATATTCTCTGTGCCATGGAAAACTAGGTTTATGTCCCCTCTTATTTTCTTTACACCAGATAGTTTGATAAACACTTTTTGTCTCCAAGCTGCATAAAGAAAAGCAAAATAAAACTAGGTTGTCATTGATATGAGAGATCTAAAAATGCGAGTGTACTGAAAAGTTCTTTTTTGCTAATTGGAATTCATTTGTGTTGGCAAATGAAAGACTCGGTGAGCTTGAATTTTGATAATGTAGTATTTTTTTTTGTCAGAGATGTTAGCACTTGTTTAAAGAAGCAACAGAAGTGCATGGCTGTAAATCATGTCAAGGCAATCATTTTTCAAACATGCAATCGGCTGTAACAAACCTCCTCCACTTACTAGCAAAAGGTGGGTCTGCCGCTGTATTTAAAAAAAATTTTTGGTCTACCCTCTCCAATTTAGCTGGGAATATGTCAGCATGGTGCCCCATCATTGGACATCCCTCCTGGGGACATGGGAAGCAGTTTCCCTAGGAAAAAGAAGAGCATCAGTTAATGAGGAGTATTTTTTTCATCATAACTCTAACAAAAGTCGGGCTCCAGATGCTATTCTGATCTTGCAAACCTGCGGCAGTGCTTTATGTTGACATATCTTCAAACCAAAACCTGATAAACTTGTTTCAGATAATGGCTTCTGCACCCATGCACACCAAGCAGGTGTAGAACGAGCAGATTTAATACATGTGTGGATGATGGTCTGAAACTCCCTAGTTCAAATATTTTTCACTTAGAGTCTAGGACAAAATATAAGCCAATTTTAACCTCCCAGTAGAGGGGAACTTGCCTATGTCCACTTTGCAACGCAATAAGGAGGGGCAAAAAAACCCCAAACAAACTCATTCATAAGTACATGAGGTGCTCCTGTGAGTGTCCAGTGTAAATCAGAGAGAAGTCAATGATGTTGGAGGCTCCAAATGTCTATTTTTCCAGCCAGAAATTAGCAGGGTAGATACATCTAACCTATGTGCTCTTTGCTTAGAGGTTATGGGTGAGAATTGTACAGGGTGTAATTTTGTGCTATTTGGTGATATCATCTGTGCCTCGGGATTAATTTTCTGGAGCGGAACAGCTGATGGAGCCACTGTGTGCTGTGCTTCCTCCTGCCAAACCACATTGTGAGAGCACAACCACCATCACCCAAGTGCTCTGAGCACGTAGCAGGACCTATCGTGAGTGCAGAGACCTGGATTATTTTCTTTATGGTTCACCCATTCCGGGGCTGATGTACTTACTTCATCAAAGGATTTGTATGATGTACAGGAATATGCAAGGTATCCGGTGGGATAGAGAATGCTTTCAAAATAAAACTCATGGCTGCGTGAGTGATGGCATCCCCCAAAGACTGTAATGTCTGTTGGAACAAAGTTTATGAGCATCCATGAAATAACTTCCTGTTCTCCTGTCCAAGAGTTACCTCACCATGGAAACAACCAAGGCAGGCAACAGAACAGCAGCGTGGTCTTGTAATCATTTTTCATCTGAATTTGCACATTTCTAGTTGCAGTAAAAGTTACTGTTTTGTCTGTGTTTTGTCCGAGGAACTGTGTGCCGTTTACCCCAAGATTTCAAATGAGATGCATTGGTCTGCTATGGTGTAATAGTCCCTTTTAAGAAGACAGCCATGTGTATATATACACATGTCATCTTGCTGCCATATCTTGTATTAGTCACAGTTTTAAAAGGCTTAATAGAGCGAGGAGAATCCACCAGCCTTCTGCCAACCTCTCCAAAGCCTGTGAAGAGAGAGAAGTCTCAGGTGGAGAGATGAGGCGTGTACAGTCCCTGCAAATGCTGAGTGCCTTTGCCTTCTTCATGCCCTATGGCTGTCAGATGCTCTTTGCAGCATCTGAAAGAAACTGATGGTGGAGTCATGCTGCTGGTTTGGTCATGACCCTGGCCTAGCTCAGCCTGGAAAACCTCCTGCAGGGGTTGTTGGACTCACAGACTCACTGTCCCCTGCCTTTCTGTGTTCTGCATGTCCAATTTCAAATTACAGAAGCAAAGCTTAGGCCTGTATTAGACCTCCTTTCCCTACAGTGTTCCCTGGGGTGCACTGTTCTGATCCAGCCTTTGTTGTTTCTTATTTCCTTTTCTAATATATGAATAAATAGGCAAAAATCAATTTGTTTTGCCGTTTTCTCCAAAACGGACAGTTACTCTTACAGCTCACACTTCAGGATTGAACAAAAATACAGTACTATGCATGTTGGGAATTTATGTTTACCTGCAATAAGTTCAAAATTGTTTTGTTTCACCTCTGGAATTAAGTTGGTGCATCCAGGCATCACAGTTCCTCCATTGGGGTAGAAGTCCAGGTGACCAGTGGTGTTATACATTCCAAGCCCTGAGATACACATGTGACGATGTCAGTGTCTTGGTGACATGTCTGTCCCTGCAGATATCTACTTGCATGTGAACACTTACCTACGGCAGGAAAGTGAGCAGCGTTGCTGTGAATAACATCAACAAAGTTTGCATCTGAAGGATCCAGCCTCACCTCGGCAGGAGTACCTTCAAAATAGGGCCCAGCAGGGTCTAAGCCTAAAAAAAAACCAAACCCACATTTATTGGTTGGGAGAGGAAGAGGAGTGTTGCATGTGTTCATGTGTCTTTTGCTAACTTAGATATTCAGTATTGCAAGAGGTGTATTTAATAATAATGATGAGAATCTAAGCTTAACTGAAAAAAATGTGCAGTAATATGGTTTTGTGAACATTTCTGCAAACTTATTCCAACAGAAATAAAATATTTTCCAATAGACTATGGCATCATGTTACTATGAAGGAGGCATTTCATTACCTGTGGGCTTATTACTGGCCCATAAATCTTTACAAATAGGAAAAACCAAGGATTCCTGATATCTTGCTTAATGTTTGTGCAGGGCTTGATTTAACCCAGTGAATGACAGTAATGTTACAAACATGTTAACAATGTTTGTCCTTCCACTGAAGAGTTTTAAACCTAACTAGAGAAAGAAGATGTAGTAATTGCCCTTGTTTCTGAGAAGCATAAAGCTTATCTGCGGTTGTGCGAGATGTCTCCAGCACTGCCGGTAACTTAATTCCAGTCTACAGACTGGTGTGTGGCAGCTTTCTTTCCTATAGAAATGTGTTACGTTAGCTGTGCACCTCTGTGAACAGCCTACCTGTTATCCGTCTGATGCCTCGGATCCTTCTTCCCGCCTCTCCGGCAGTATGTGCTCCCAGACTGTGGCCGATTAAATGGATTTCGGAAGGGGAGTAGCTGAGGGTTTTCTGGTCGTTAAAGTGGTGGTGGTGGGAGGCAAGAACACAGGCGTTAAGTAGCAAGCAAAGAGGGTGTATTGCATTATGGGCCTTTGGGAACATCTAGACTGACTTCCTGCATAGCAAACAGGGTGTAAGTTCATTGGATTAATTATTGTATAAATTACTCTAAGACTTGATAGCTAATGATCCAGTCTAGAATTTTAAATGCCCTAGTGATGATGGATTCGCTGTTGTAGTGTTGGCATGTGGGTACTGTACTCAGTTACCCTTGGTGACAAAATGTGACACTTCTTTCTCATTTGGATCAATCCCTAATCACAGGATCACAGAATAGTAGGGGTTGGAAGGGACCTCTGTGGGTCATCTAGTCCAACCCTCCTGCCGAAGCAGAGTCACCTACAGCAAGCTGCACAGGACCTTGTCCAGGCGGGTCTTGAATAT
>Ga0065711_1001843_pt1 | contig 39266 bp, 22 predicted proteins | sample Hoacrofraction12_FD_59098 | JGI IMG/M metagenome (GOLD analysis project Ga0065711, IMG submission 59098) | Hoatzin crop microbial communities from Cojedes, Venezuela - Epithelial fraction 12 v2 (version 2) | ecosystem: Host-associated > Birds > Digestive system > Esophagus > Crop | place...
AACATGAGGTTAACATGTGAAACTAGATATCTAGCTGGTTGATCAGGAAAACTTGCCTTTACTTTCTCTTGGGTCCAGCTGAGGACTAGGCCATGTTCCTTAAACATCCCAGGTATTGCATCTTTATTGCTTCCACTACAGCACGTTCTAGTGAACAATTTGTGTTTCCATAGCCAAAATACCTCAGAACAAGACATTTTGTTAACTTTGACGTGAACAAGATGCTTCAGCTCCTTGCCTGTGAGATAGGCCTGATCCTTTACTGGAAGAGAAGTGTTGGTGGAAGGCCCTCTAGAAGATCATCAAGGGAGAGGAAAGCTCGTGCAGTGGAAATGGGTGAAGACTTGCCTACAAAGAATTAATTCTGCATTTGTTCACAGTGTCAATACACATGACCATGAACTTGCTTGGATACTTGCAGACATCTGACAAGCTCTTATTTTCTGGTTCCGTGACTGAGTAGTTAGTTCCTTTTCACCCCTTCTGCTACTGCAGGGAGTTCGATTTTACAATTTTGTCAGTGTAGTTTCTAGAGGAAGTTTTAAAGTAAAAGGAAAATAGGTAGTACAGGTAGCTTTTAAAGTAAAAGGAAAATAGTTGGTACAGGTAGCTGGGGTAGTGGAAGTAAGAAAAACATTCTGGATTTTGTTGTTAGGCATTTTTCTAGCTGCTTGTGTTCCAGAACTTTACATTCAGGTGCAGACCGAGTGGATTTTTTGTACCAGAGAGGATAAACTTGTATTTTTTTAAAAAAAGTTAGGATCATTTCTAAGTATAGACAGACTCATCAGTTTGTTTCTCCAGGTGACCCTGGAATACAGGTCCCTTGCTGAAACACTGGCCCTCTGTAAGCCACTGACATACCCTGTCAACTACAGTGTTCCTGAAGAGCTCAAATGTGGCATATTGGGAGCAGCTGTTCCTGTCATTAGCTACCCATGTGCAAAATGGAGGCAGGGAGATTTAACCAAACGTGGAAGCAACTTTCACATTCGTCTTCATCATGTCAGAACCCCAGCCTGTCTGTCTGAGACCAGCAAATGCTGATTTGCTGAGATGCTCCTGCACCTAACAAAGCTTCTACACTTGCACAGAAGGTTGATGTCTTGGACATGCTGCTGGGGTTGGAGTTCATGAGGAAGTGAAAGATTTTAGAGGACAGCATTTGTGCAGTTTATAAACAAGCTTTTTACATGGGTGAAAAGATGAACTTTCTGTTGCCAAGTGCTGTAAAATATTACGTGAGTTTTTTAATCAGTGAGGCCTTCATGTGGATGTAGGTATGGTTAGTGTTGGCACTTCTGTTAAGTCCTGTTGGCCAAGGAGTAAATCCCTCACATAACCTAGAGTTGTACCTGTAAGATTTGTGAGCCATCACATTGGGTGGTGGGGAGCTTGCCACTTTGTTTAAAAAGCAACTAAATTTTAAGCTTTTGTATTGCTGAAGAAATGAGGTAAAGTATCTTTCTGGTCTTGAGCTATTTGTGCAATGAGTTGAAGGGATAATGGCATGGCTTAAAGAATATAATCTGGAATTTTTCATAAAGTAATTTGCTTTGAAAAGGGAATCCTAAATGTGTAGCTGCTTGAGCTGTTCAGGTGTTGTTATTTCTTCTGTTGTTGTTGAAGCAACTAAGCATGTCCTTGCAGGAGAAACAAATTTGGTAGTGAATATTCGCAGTGCAATACAGAAGGTAAACAGAACTTTTATTTTCTGTGGATGCCTGCTTGGAAATTGGGGTTAGTAATAGCTAGGTTGTGTCACAAGTTTAATGTGATGGTGGTGTTTGTCTTATAAATGGGGAAAGGAGAGCTGCTACCCTCAAAAATAATCTACTGTGGGATTTCTCTGTGCTATTAAGGCTTCTCCCTCACCCCTTCCATAAGTCTTCTGCTCAGATCTATAATGAGAAGTGGCTCTGCCTTGAGGAAAGGTTGATTGGTGGGAAGTGATTACTGCAAAAATGAGAATGCTAAAATAGAATGAATCTTTGGGAAAAGATGCTCACAAGTTATTAATGGAGAGGTGGCTTTATCATGTCATTCTTCCTGTTAATACATTCCATCAGTAATTGTGAATCTTGTTTTTGTATCTTTGTCAGATTCGTCTAGATTTCTTAAGTTAGATCTGTGGGAGGATACTTTTGTGTCAGAGCACTAGGCTAAAACACAGTGACTTTGCATGATTCACTTTTCTTTCCTTTTAAAACCAGTTTTGACATGGATTTTGGAAAATAATTTTCAAAAATGCTTGGATACATAAAAATGCAAATACGTATCCAGTAGAGCCTGCAAAGATGCAGGCGTGCGCTTGTAGGTACTTGGATACTATTTTGGTAAATCTATTCCAGCCTCTTGAATTTGTGCTTTAGCCTGGTAGGAGCAACTGCTCTGTTGGTAGGTCAGCCGCGGGTCCACAAAATAGCCTAGTGGGAAAGATTGTCTTATGGGTGCCAGCTGTACTGCTGTTAAGACAACTTTCACTTGTTCGCTTTCTTAGTGTTAAAAAAAGCATAAAAATTACGCATTTAAAGGAAAATCAGTGGTACTGCCAGCATCTGATAACAGTAATAGCTGCCTTGCCAGATGGAAGATGCCTCTGAATTCTTAGCCCAGGGTCAAGCAGATGCTTGCCTGAAGAGCCGAACTTGGAACTACTGCTTCTCAGCAAATCAGAAGTTTTGTTTCTCAAACAGGTTGTCTTAGACTTTTATGAATACTGCCTTGGCTGCTTTGCAGATGTGGTTAAGTAGAGCAGTAAGGATATGAACTGATACAGAAATACCATTGCGAAGGCTGGATCAGCGTACTGAGAAAAGACCGTCCAGCCGTCAGTCCACCTTCTGTCTTGCTCCAAGCCACTTCTGAAGCTTTTTAGTGCCCCATCACATGCCTAGGTACTTGACCCGTGTTGCTGCTGTATCCACGTGATTTAGAGCAGCATAGTTAGCCCAGAGATGCAATGTTTGATAGGACATACCTGCCTTGTATGGAAGTTGCTTCTAACAGTCTTTGCTTGTTTTTTCACTAGGGTCCGTTAAATAGTGAGTCTTCCAACCAGAGCTTGTGCAGCGTGGGTTCTCTGAGTGATAAAGAATTGGAGGTAAGCAGGCACAAAACCTCACAGTAATCAGGTTTAAGGTGGACACGATTGGGACTCGGAACATAGAAGGAATTGTGTGAGAGTGAGTGACAGTGTTCTTTGTTTGGGGTGTGAAAGGGACTAGTGGAAGTATTTAGTCTGGATCTTAACCCTACAGTCTGTGGACCGTGCTGTGAAACAGTCCTCCCTGAAGCTTCCCACTGTAGCAGGAAGATTTTACCTAACCCCAAAGACACAGTATTCATAAAGCTTGGCTTATGAAACTGTTTTCAGCTGCATTGTGATTTGTTGGCTGGTTTTGGATACAATTTTGGCCAAATAAAAAGCCAGAGAGCATTAATGGAAAAGTTTACCTTACCTATCAAATATGTGTACTTGCAGAAGTCTGTACAAAGCGCAGCATTTTTATGAGCTGCTCTGTGGAAGTGTTGGGAGGTGAAAACTGATGCTTTGTCCCTGTTTAATCTCACCGCTTTAGGATTAACTATTTCAAAACACTTGCTAAAGCAGCAAAATTAATTGTAGAGTTAGATTTTTACTTTAAGATTCGGCATTAATAAAACAAAATCTCAATTTTATATGCATTTCTTTATCCATTTAAAGAATTTTCCACACTGTTATCAGGTAAGTTTTGGTTCATATTTCCTTCTGTTACGTGGCAGTACTGATATGGGGTGTCTGGTGTAGCTAAGTCTTTTGAGAACGCAAGATCTAAAATTCCATAGAAAGAAGTATAGTTAATAGTGGAGAACAGGATTCATTCTTATTTTACTCGGGGTTTTTTAATGAACTTCTGTGGAGTGATTTGAATTGACCAAGCTGACATAATGAAATCTACCATTCCGTGCTTTTTCAGTCTGTAACAGATAATGTTGTGTGTAACTTTTGTTATGTAAGTACTTGAATGGAAAAACAACTTAAACTGACTCTCATTAATACACTTACAGTTCCATGGAGGCTGTAATGGAGCCTGTGGTGTTACAGTCACGCCAACGCTGTTCATGAGTTGCTCTTCACTACGCAGTGAGGAGGCTCTGTCACTGGCTTTTACTTGTGCAGGAGCTGGTACAGCAAGTCTCTAGATAGTCATGGAGTTTTCAGTCCCCCCATTCTAAAAAGTACTTTGCAGACACAATAGCCAGCTTTCTCTTAACATCCCCTCCATCCTCTTGCCGAAACAACAATGTGTCAGTGACTGCGCAGCTGGTGACATGGGACTGTAGATGTCCAGCATCCTCTGGGGACACAGCCAGGTTTAAATTCTGGCTGTGTCGGCTTTATCCTTTTTATCTTATTAAAGGAGGTAGATTGATTTCTGTGCTTATTATGTGCAAGTCTTTTGGCAGAGATCTTTGAACAGGGTACTTTGGACTTTGGTTTCCAAAGAGCCTGAAACTTAGGTTTACCACAAACTTTCTGGCCATGGCTTTCCCTCCCCCAGAGTTGTGTTTTGCACACTGTGGTTTTCTTCCTGCCCCCAGGCTATAGTTTAGTGGTGGCTGCAGTGACTGTAAAGCATATAGCTCAGGAATTATTTGGGACCCTTTGGGGTAAGAGATGTTTTTAAAATGACGTTGGTGATGGAAATGGCAAGATATCTTTCTTTCCAGCAACCTCAGGAAGCTGCTTCTAGTGCAGTGCTTCGTAATGTTTTCAGCAGGTTTGACCACATAGGTGACCCTGGTGATGGGGAAAGCATCATGTCGGGGTCTCCTCCGCTCGCAGGTGTTTAGGCTTGCTAGCTTTGTACAGGCAGATAGGCCTGACACTTTTGGAGCCTTCAAGCCTCCCACCTGTGCTCTGTATTGTGCCTGTGCATAAACGTATCTCTGTCCAGTGATCAGCTGCCCCTTGAGTCTCTTGGTTGCTCACAGACATGGCAGATGCAACTGGCCCTTGACTTTAATGAGAGAGAAGTCCAGGTGAATTGCTGCATCTGTGGCAGCTTTCTCCTGGCTGCCATCTTGGGCAGCTCTGCCTTGTTTTGTGTGAGGTTGTGGCTGTGCACCAGTAGACGGGATGGTTCTTATAGCCATCTGCAGAGAGCTTTGGGAAGACGCATTAGCTGCAGGCAAGATGAATTGTCCTGCTAGACTGTGAGTAGCCACTGGACTGTGAATTTGGATGTCTGTACTCAAAACTCTTGGCATTACTCCTCTTGTACCAGTACTGTGATCACTCTCAAATGGTGTACACAGGTTTCTATAGGTGTTTGAACTTGTCTGCTAACCACGCGAGGTAACTGGGCAGTAGAGGCTCACTTACTACAGCTGAAATTAAAAAAAAAAAATAAAATTAACCTCATTCCTAAACAAGTTCTCTCCGTTCTGCAGCACATATATCAGAAGGTAGTAGCTATTTGAGAGCAGTTGTTTCTTTAAGTACCAGCAGTAGAAACAAATGCACCAGAGAAGTGAAATGGCCACTGGGAATATGAAGCAGATTATTGTGTTTTGGTATTTTCTTTAAATCGTGGAATAACTGCAGAAATGTTAATTTTGAAGTATTGTTTAACAGACTCCTGAGAAAAAACAGAATGACCAGCGGAATAGAAAAAGGAAAGCAGAAGCATATGAGACCAGTCAAGGTAATTCATTCTCCTGGCGTTGCTGCAGGATTTCTGAACGGTTGGTAATTCGTGCACGTTTTGCACAGTCAGTGTCCTAGGAAACTAATGGCTCTTCTCAAGGGTGTGTCAGGCAGCTTGTTATAAACTACTCCATGATGGTGTAGTTCTCTTCTGGGAGCCTTGTTATCCTCATTGGCAGGAAAACACTCGCCTTCAGCTTACTCGTACAAACTATCCCATTTTTATGGGACAAACTACCCAAAGGCTTAATATGGCTTCTCTGAAGTGTTGTTTTAGTCCCACATCACAACACATACAGCAGCCAGACTTCTAAATACAGGCTGTACTCTCTTCCTAGCTTTTTGAGACGTATGCCTGCCTTGTTAGAGCAAGTTCTCACCATAACAAATAGAGAACAAACTGTGCTCGAGTATAAAGCACGCAGTGCTGTCTCGGAGTACTAAGAAAAACCCAACGTGTTCAAGTGTGAGTTCAGATTTTCTAGCAAATGGGCATAGGGGCAGATTTCTGCTTCTTTTCTTCTTCAACAAGGAAGTAAGGAGGATTGTGTTGACAGAACTGCTTTGATAATATTATAATAAGAGAAAAGGGCTAAATTTTAATGAGTTGGTATTAAGCCACCACTAATTATCTCTGTAACTCTTATAGGAATGCTTGTGAGAGATCTAATACGCAGTAATTTACCTGAAGGCAGAGGAGTAAAAGTACCCTTTGTTCTGTCCTTATCTTGAAGGAAAATTTGGAGAATCTTTGCAACATTCAGTGATGTTTAGTGTTTTCTAAGTACTTTAGCAAGTGCAAATGCTCTTTGATAGGATTTGACACGTTTGGAATTAAGAGTCAGTTGAATTGTCAGCTGTAAACCCTCCCAACAACAGCACAGAAGCTGTAACCCTGGGGCAGTTTTTTGTCCTGCAGAAGCTTTTGTTGTGGTAGGTGTTGCACCTTTCTACAGGGAGAGGAGTATCAAAATATAGGAGTAGTTTTTTAGAATGGCATCATGACTTTTGTTCTTAAAAATACCAATTCTTATTTTCACCCTTTGTTTTCCTTTTTAGGAAAAGGCACTCCTAGAGGACATAAAATTAGTGATTATTTTGAGGTAAGCATCTTTATGTTGTCTGAGAAATCTGCTTGAATTCCCATTACAGACTTCCATGTACAGATATCGCATTATGTGACTTCTGTTACTGATCCATCATTGGAGTCATTGACGATACTAACCTGATATGCTCAAATCTGATTAGGTCAAGGATATGAGATTTTTGGAAGTTGTTTTTTAAATTAACATTTCTTTGAACAGTTGTTAAACCAATTTTTTGAAAGAGCAGCCATGCAAGTATAGGTTTGAGGTTTATTTCTATTGGAGCCTGGATCCCAGACGAGGATATCTCTGCGTATGCAAACCTGCTTTGATAAGGGTCCAGTGCCACAAAAGAACATGCCTGCAAAGTCCCACTGATTTGAGCAGCAAGTTGTTTACGGGGTTCCCTCTTCAGAAAAGCTTGCCGTGGGAGGCTGGCACCACACGGGAGATGGAGACCTCTTCCCAGAGCAGTGATGGACGTTCTAATAATCAGTATTCTTTTTTTTTTATTACATAGTTTCTGAAGTTTTTCTAGGTCTGCACAATCCAGAGCTCTAGCTTTTCTCTTAAGTTTGTTCTTTATTTTACTGACTAACTTGGAGTCAGAAATGAAGTGCTTATCAGCGTTTACTTCGTTCCTGGCTAAAGTTTTTTACGTGTGGTACGCTGTGGTTCAGGAACATAAGAACTTCTGTACCGACTAGAGCAGTTGTCCAGCAGCTTACATACCCTGTCTTTAACAGAGACCAGCACAGATGCCTCAGTGGGGATGTACATTTCTTACCACTCCTGTGGTGCATAGTTAGAGACGTCTCCTTACGGGGAATGGGCTTCCGAATTCTGTACAGTAAATAAGTGATCTATATCCAAGTGTGCAGGTTTACATCTTTTTGTGCACAGTGCAAATACCAGTGTTTGTCTGAAGTACTTGCTTTTGCTGTTCTTTTTGAAAACAGGGCGTGAAATCTTAAGGTTTTCCTCTTAGCTTATGTTCAGTTTGTTTAAATGAGTCCCTAGAGCCTATAGGGTTTCATTTTTAAGATTAATATGTTTCTTCTGTCTCTGTTAAATTTGCTTAAATATAGTATTGTATATTATACTCTGTGGAATTACTGATGATCAAATCTGTTCCTTTGGCCAGTTTGCTGGGGGAAGTGGCCCAGGAACCAGTCCTGGTAGAAGCGTGCCGCCTGTCGCCAGATCATCACCACAGCATTCCTTATCCAATCCCTTGCCGGTAAGTGTTCTCCCTGGGGACAGAGCTGGTGGCACGGCATTGATTAGGTTGGTGGCCGTGCTTCAGACGGTTAATAAAAGGTTCTGAACAGGAAAGAAGGATCTCTTGGTGAGTGATTTGGCTTATTCTCTATTCAGTTCCTTTTTTTAAAATCTGAAACTGGGTTCTGGCAGCAAAGCCAGGTGCCTAGGACCCTGTAACGGCGGCTAGCACAGTTGTAACTGCTATAAATATCTGAACTTGAAGCATGCAAGATGAATGTTTTTAACATGCTATGTGGTTACAGATAGATCACTGTCCTTAATAAAAGGTGGAACTGACATATTAGTTATCTTGTATTCCATTGTAGCTCATGAGCTTCGCCGTAGAGTTGGGAGTATGTTGTATGTGTGTATAGCTCTAGTACAATGATACCTCAATCTTGATTGAACCCCTAGGGTATACTGAGAAACGAGCATACCATAATTACACTGGGAAGGTCTTTTACTTCTGTTCATGTGCATGCAACTGGTAAGGAGCCTTAGCAAAAGCTTGCAAAGAAATGTGTATACGTGCACATCTGTTGGGATTTTTTTGTTATGTAATTCCATTTTGCTGTCACGGCATTTGTGCAAGATCCGAATGTGAAAAAATAACCAGTATTTTTAAGCCATTTTAGCACAGAGCAGCTAAAGAAATTTTCTAGCAAAGCGATATTCAGAGACTCTGGTGTCTGATGTCTAGTTTTGACCAATGTCTGGGCCCCTCTTTAAAAATTTTCAGCATTTGTTGAGTGTCAAAAAAGTATGGAGCATTGTGGGAGAGGTTAGTATTCCGAAAACCAAATGCGAAGTCTTTACTGATTACATTAATCTGCAGAGACCTTTGCACAGTTCATGAATGTGTACTGAACTAAACCTCAACAGTGAATGCTCTGCTCAAAATTCAGTATGTGTTGCTAGATTTTGGAAGCTTTGTAATGCTGCTTTAAGGGAAAGCTTCACATATGCTTCTAGGTATTTTTTATGTTTATAAAAATTAAAATACGTCTTGTTAATTGAATGGCTCTTCCTCCTATCTTACACTAATTCACTAATACACCTCTATAAAGAGAAGTTAATGAAAGAAATAGCGTTTCTGAGTGTTGCAGATGCATGAGGTATTAGGGACAGCTCTTTATTCCGGCAGTTGAGATACCCTACAGGTATTTATAGTGGGACAAGTGGATTCTTCCTTTGGTTGTCGTCTTCCACACTTGTACATATTACATAGGTAAAAGATCGAACAGAGTATTTCTCATGTGGTGAAGTCTGATGTTACAGTTAGTTTCAGGTAGGCCAGTTTGTCTCTCTCCTTATGCAGGTGCTCTTTGTGTTTCTCATCTTCTGTTCTTTATTCTTGCAGCTAAACCTGTAATGTTTGCTTATTCGTAACAAAATATTGTGTGCATTTGCAAGATCTGTTCTCTTCTCAAAAAGTGATTATCAGTGGTTTGAGCGAAGCCCCAAAAAATGGGAGGATGAGTGAAAATTGGAGAAGATTGAGTATCTTACCCATTTCAGATATCAGTATGGTCTAGGAAGAGAGCAGAGTGTTAAAATGTCTTTAACAATGAGGCAAACCTCCTCCGAACCTGTGAGTTAATCTGTGCAGTACTGGAAATTTTCTGCAATAAGAACTTGTGGAGGAATTGTAATGGCTTCAGGATGTTACTTCTTGTCTTCAAATCTCTTGACTGCTTTGAATTGCCTTGTTTCTCCTTTGATCAGAAGAATGATCTGCAGGTCTTCAGACTCTTGCAAGGTCTCTCTCACAGACAAGCATTCCTTTGCGGAAGAAAGCACACTCTTGACATTTGTAATGTTAGCCAGAAAATATGCTTCAGGTTGCAATTTAGGTTTTTAAGAAAAACTGAAGCCTGACCTGAATATTTACTTTTCTTTGTGGCATATGCCTGGCCCAGAGTTACAGCTTGGAAGGACGTAGATGATTATTACCCAGACTGCCAAGTTTTAGCTGTGATGGGCTGGCTTTTAAAGTGAGAGCAATGAGATTCTGAGTGCTGTAATCAATGTAGCTCAGATGATTCTTGTTCTTATTGAACCCAGTTCCTCTATCACTGTTGGAAAATGAGCCTACTGCAGGAGAAAGGAGCTGGCCTTTAAGAGATATAATGCATCTTTAAAAGATTTTGGAAACACATTAGTACTTTGCTTATCTTGCAGGAGATTGGTCCCAGCTATAGTGACAGCAGTGAGCTTCCCATGACGTCTGGGTCCTAGGCATGGTTAGGTCACTGACATTTAGCAGTTCTGACTCGGTTTATTTCACCAGAATAACAAACATACTGTGACATTGACTGTTTTAAATTGAGTCCTTAGGAAACATCAAGTAGTATAATTTTGAAGGCATTGACCAAAATTGCAATGCACTGAGATTTTTGGATCTGCAACCTTTTTTGCCGCACTGGCTCTGAAACACATGTATTTGCAAAGGAAGGGGGTGTGTTACTGACAAGGAATTCTGTCCTGTGTGTTCATTTGTTACTTTTTTTTCCAATTGTTAACTTCATCTACTTTTTGATGTCTGCCATGGGAACAATCACTGCAGGAGTCCTGTCTGAGTTATCAGATCCTCACCATGCTGCCTGCCCATTCCTGAGCTGCTGTTTCGCTGACAACAGTTTTGGCAGAGTCAGAGAACCACTTTTTTAAAAAAAAAAAGTTCATTGTATTTCTTTTGACTGTGTTACAGCGGCGAGTGGAGCAGCCGCTGTATGGGGTAGACGGCAGCACAGCAAAGGAACCGCAGGAGGAACACTCTGCTCTGCCAACGCTGATGTCGGTGATGCTGGCGAAACAGCGGCTAGAGAATGAGCAGCTGGCACAGAGGGGAGGTGGCCTCTGTTTTACTTTTGTCTCGGTGAGCAGCTCTGAAAAGATTTGAATCCCAAGGGATGTTTCTAGTTAAGGGATGGGGGATTTGAAGCTTTTCTGCTCAAAGACAGTGGTTCAAGTGCTGCCTGGTTTATTGATGACCAAGTCTATCATCTTCTGGTAAGTTCATCTTCCTTGTGAAGAGTTCTAGGTCCCAGGCTTTGCTTGTTTAATAAAATGACGCAAATTTTAAGTTTTTAATCTTACGTAGATCAGAATAATAGCCTCTGAGAGGCTAATCTGATAGATGCAAAAAAGCAAAAGAATGAAGTATAGTCTTGCTGTGAGAAGTGTTTGTTTTGGCCTCGCGTAATCTCAACTGACATGAATTATGTTAGGCTTTTGACTTTTAGCAGGTTGGGCCAGGCTTCTTGAAAGAAATTGACTCTCTTTGTTTTAATGAACTAAATCTTTAGAGCATTCTTAAACCTTAACATGAAAGTGTGGTACTCAAGCCAGGCTGCACCTCCCATGTAAAGAGAAGTGTATCTGCATGGGCAATAGTGATCATGCTGCGGAGCATATAACAATACACTAACTTTCTTTTGCAGGCCCAGCAAGGCAGCCCATCTTCTACCGGATCAGGGAACACTGAGCATTCCTGCACTTCCCAAAAACAGATTTCCATCCAGCACAAACAGTCACAGGTATAGCTCACTAGATGATACATCTCTTGGGTATGACACTGCAGCTACATGCAGTGAACTTCCACACCAGAGGATGCCACTTGTAGTAAATGTAATGTTTCTAGTGAAAAGAGGCAGTAGTCCCAACTCAATCTGTAACTACTGATTGAAGTGAATCACTCTGAACTTTGTTCCTTATCCTGTAAAGGATGCTTTCAGTTGCTGCTACTGGAGTTTGCCTAATCTGCTGCTGAGGCTTTTCTGTGTCAATACTGTGGGCAGTTCTTCAGCTGCGTGCCAGTGTGCTCAGGAGAGAAACACCTTAGCTCTGTCCATTTCAGTTCTGTTGTATCCTGAATGTTCTTCCTCTTTTTGTAAGTGAAGGTGTGAAGGAAACCTGAGTGATAGTTATGAATGCCTCTATTCAAGTGCTGGGTCGTGGGAGCGTCCACACTGCTTACAGTACAAATATCCACAGTCTAGCTGGAAGTTCTTTGGCCTTTGCAGAGTACATGCATGGCATAGTTTGTCCTGTCAAGGTGAAATGTGATGCGTTCCTGACAGTGCTTCTCAGCAACTTCACTGACTAGGAGTCAAGAAGAGGAGTAGATCTTCTGGCTGTGCTGCTGTGGTTTTGGTGCCTTTTAAATTGTTAAGATTCTTCTTGTGGCTTTATGGCAAGATTTACTTTTGGCTGTGTCATCTTCTTCTGTTGCTTAGAAGGATGTTCAGCTTCATCTGCAATGCACCTTGCTTATTTCTTCTCAAGGCCTGCTTTTAATCTTTTGATTTTCGTCTCTGGTTTCATTGTGACTGACACTTCCCTTGAGTGATTTTTAAACAATCAGTTTTGTGTCAATCATTTGCTCGCATCAGTCTCTGTCAGAGAGGATTTTATTGCTGGGGGAAGTTCCTTCTCCATTTCCCCAGCAGGTGGTACAAGTTCTTTGTGCATGAAGGACAGCAATTCTACCTCTGGGGATACTTAACTAGCTTAAGTCTCTGAGCTCTGTTGTGTCACTAGGGTCATATTTTCGTTGTCTGCATTGTTAAAATGCTGGAGTGTGATAATCACTGTTTTTTGCTAATGCATGGAGAAGTCTTGTGTGAGAATGATCCTATAACTCGAGAACCTGCCAGAGATAACTTTCAGATTGCAATCTTTGCTGTCCCAACACCAATGCTTAAAATAGCGGTCCCTCCTGGAGTGAGCAAGATGTTTTTATTCTCTCCTCTTCTTAGCATGCCCACGGGGTCCATCTTCCTTGAAAAGGGTGACAAGTTGTCTGAGTGTGCTTTCTGCCAATGCTCAGCTTCATGGTAGTCTCCAGAGGTCTATATGTAGCATATGCTTAAGGCAAAGAATCCAGGAAGATGCTTGACTGCATGATGAGGACATGTATACATTCTTGTTTTTCCCTCGCAAGCCTGTTTGGAGTTGATAGTGTTAAAAAAAAATTGTCAGTGATTTGCAGTTTGAATCACTTCTGGCAATGCCAAAAGCAAGCCAGCATGAGCATGATTTTCTTAGCGTTTTCAGTCGGTGCTAGGGCCCTCCAAGTGCTCTGAGGCAAGGTGAGTTGTGATGAAGTCACATGTAAGAGCATGCATCTTGAAGCATGACTTCATCTGACATGGTGCAAGCATGTCTGTGCACTTGGCAAAATGACATAACAGTCAGTTACTAAAGAAACTTCCTGCTGCTTGGCTGAGTGGATGCAGCCTGGGTTTTCAACAGGCAGCCTTTTCGTTGCCTTCAGTGACAACAGCGTTTGTTGCATGTGCTTCCTGCAGGCTGTCAGGAATCACAGAATGGTTTGAGTTGGAAGGGACCTTAAACATCATCCAGTTCTGCCCCCCTGCCATGAGCAGGGACACCTTCCACCAGCCCAGGTGGTGCAATTGATGTGCAGTGCTGGCAGGTGTTCTTTTTGAGCTTTCCCATACTGGGCATATGTAAAGACACAGCAGTCCACCAAGTTTGTCTCTTACTTCATGGTGTTAGCTTCCAGGCAAGCCTGAGATTTGGAGAACAGTTATATAACAACTCCACAGGTAAGTGTCCACTAACTCTTCTCAGAACCAGGGTAGTTGCTTGCTAGCCATAAATGTGAAATCTGTGTACACAGTCATGAAGCGAGATTCCATTGTATTGACTTGGGGTTTTTCAGATGTTGTGTTCATGTACATACTGACTTCTTCCCCTGTTCTGCCCCACCCAGTGGAGTGCTGTGTTTGAAATATGCTATATTCTCTAGCAATGAGAATGTCTTTTGTCTTCTGTTCCTGGGTATAACTCTCACTTCATTGGTGAAGGTATTTGCCATGTGCTGCACCCCGTAAAACTTTCCGAACAGATTTCACTCAAGAACTGTAAAGCATCTATCCCTAGTGGACACTAATACCTCAGTTTGACAGCAACAAAGACTTGTGCCTAACATTCCTGCTGTCAATCTGTTATAATATTTTAAAATGAAGACCCGTGTTTTCTGTCAAGACCACCTTAAACCCCACAGATATTGTCTTTTGACTAGCAGGTGGTTGTCTATGCTCATGAAAGATCTCACAAATTTGATATTCCAGCTGAGGGTTGGGATTTGTTGGTGTTTTTCATAAGCCTTTTTCCTGTACAAGCTATGCTGCACTGCAGGAAAGGACAGTGAATGTCAGAGACCACCGAGGAGTGGGCAGAACTCAACTATAAAAACCAGATTTGCAGGACACAGAGGATATTGTAACCTGTTAAGTGTTACCAGTTTGTGTTCTCCAGAGCAGCAGCTTTGTGCTAGCTGACTGAACCTCCTATGCTGGAGGAGCCCACCATGCAGGAAGAAAATGGAGAATGGAGAAAGTTCTTCCCCACACTGCTAGGGTGCAGGGGATTGGTTCCTTCTACTTAGGCGTAACTCTTCAGAGAAGGTTATGCTGTGATGTTACGTGCTGACTCTGAAATATCATCTGTTTGTCTTAAATGTGGTTTATGGTGATTTTTCTCTACAGTCTGACCTCACAATGGAAAAAATATCTGCACTAGAAAACAGTAAGAACTCTGACTTGGAGAAGAAGGAGGGGAGGATAGATGACTTACTAAGAGTAAGTATTTAAAGTGGGACAACTCTTCTAAAAGCTGCTATTTAAAGACACTGAGAATGCATGTGCCAGCTAGGTTGCAGAGCAGGATTTTGTATACCATTTGTAGAACCAGAGCTTGCAAGGTAGAACAAATCCAGTCATCCCTTACTTGCCAGACAATTATCTTACTTGTCGATACTCTGTTTGGGCCTGCTTGAATCCACAAGTGGTGTAACAGTGACTGTGGCTATGTGCTGCAGAGTTATTGTAGCTAAGTGCTGGCTCAGGTGTTTGTGTCCTCAGTAGTGTTGTTGGCCTTTCTTTGATCTGTTGCATGCTTTTTGTGGATTTTGCTAGCTAATCTAACATGTTTCTCTTCAGAATTATTCCCCTCTCCTAAATACCCAGGGGCTGACTCTGCTTTTTATTTAGTAAAATGTTCAGTAGCCTCTCGGTAGACTGTGAGGGTGCATTCTGAAATGTTCATTTGTGAGGCAGTGACATGTATAGAGGTGAGGAGAACATCTTTTGGTCAAACTTAAAGAATAACGCTTCTCTTAACCCATTAGTATTCTTCGGTGAGAGATAAATACCTTTAAATCAAGGATCTTGGCTTAATGGAGGAGTTCTGATTGATTTAGCTTTCATCAGCTGGAGAGGTGTGAAGTGTTCAAAAGGGTTAGAAAACACATTAAAGAGAGGAGAGGGGAGGCTCTCTGTGTTTGAACGTGTCTGATCTCAGCACCCAAAAGAGCTTTGTTTGTGGAAAACAATCCATGAAGCAGGAGAGAGACCTCTTTTTTTCTTTTTTTTTTCTTTTTCTTTTTTTTTTTTTTTAACCATCCACTGTTTTATCAGAAGCCAGACTATTGGTTGGGAGGGAGATGGTTAAATTTAGCCTTTTTTGCACATAAAATCCTGCTGTAGGCTGTAGTGGTGTTAAAAACAGCAGCTGTTACTGGGAACAGTCTCTGTAGTGGGGCTGATGGATAGTAATTCGAACAAGAATTTAATTGAAAGTGCAAAGGGAGTTACCCCATCCTTTTCCTCTGCCAGTATTGTGGCTAAAGAGGGAGGATAGTCTGTAGATGACTAAGCTGTTTTGAGACTTGATAGCTGTGACAAGGTCTTAAATGTTTAAAAAACCCCAAATTTCTCGTGCTTGTGTTTAGTCTCTTTGTACCTTAGTTCCTATATGTAACCCAGGATCATAGCACTTCCCTATTCTGGAGGAGTATTAAGATTTGAGTTGGTTAAAAATTGAGGAGCTTGGCTGTGATGTTTTGCTAAGAGGAACCTAGTCTTTTTTCTTATCCTCCTGGTTTGCCTTCTTTAATCTGATGCCTAGAGCTAGCTGGAAAAATGTCTTCCCAGGCGATCTTAGTTTGGCTGTTTTGGAGTGATTTTAAAGTCAAAGGCTTTTCTCTGTTTGCTTTTAGGCCAACTGCGATTTGAGACGGCAGATAGATGAACAGCAAAAGATGCTGGAGAAGTACAAGGAGCGGTTGAATAGATGTGTAACGATGAGCAAGAAGCTTCTTATAGAAAAGGTGAGCAGGGGACTTTCCACATCTCTACAGTCACTGTCTATGTCCTTGAAAACTTCTCTTGTCGTCTTTTGAGCAGTGAAAACCTGCTGCTATTGCCATAGTGACAAAAGACAGCTGGAATTCTGCCTTGAATTATTTCTCTGCGAATAGGAATGTAATGCTAAGACTGAAATGGTTCACAATGTTTTGGTTTGGTTACTTTTCACAGTCTCAAAGAATGATCTCCCTTGCTTAAGTGAAATAGTCTGAGCTCTAAATGCAACAGGCATTACTTGATTTGGAAACTCATACACCTGAAAAGCAACATTGTCTAGCTCTGGCAATGCCAGAGCAGTATCCCATTGTGTGGTCAAATTGCCAGATATGCTCTGTGACACTGGGCAGGTGATTTAGACCTTTCCTTCTTTCAGACAGCAAAGTTGGAGATCGTTGCTTTGTGTAACACTCAAAACAACACATTAAAGGCACTGGGGAAAGTGCCAGGCTGCTGTTTACCAGTGTCCAGCATGCTTCAGCGTTGAAAGATTTCCAGATTTCCTGATGATTAAACAGTGTGATTACTCTTTCACCTGTTGGCCAATTACATGTATTGTTTGTGGGTACTGGATGGGCAAAACTACCAGGGTGCTGACCAGTACGTGCAGTCTGTGTGAGTAGAGTTTGTCACAGAGCTGATTGTTCTTGGCTGAATGGGACTCCCCTTGCTGGGAGGATTTGTAACTCCTGGGCTAGGTGTTACGTAGACCTGGCATTAGGGTAGGTGGTGTGTAGCTCCAGTGAGGAGCTTTGCTGGTTTGTCTTTAATCCTGACTGACTGAAACTTTGCTGCTCTCATCCCAGGCCTTGGAAATTTCCTCTCACTTAGCACAAACACTCTCTGACAGACACCACCACCAGTTTTTAGGCGTGTTGGTGACCTAATTGAGATTGTGTCACTTCTGGGAGTGGTGCGAGTCTAAGACTGGGCCGGCTGATCACTGTATGTTAGTCTTAACACTGATTCAAGGTGTATTTTCTTCCTTCATCTCTTGTTTGAATGAAAAAGGACCTGATCGGAGCTACATCTGGAGTCTAGCTAAGGTACTGATACAAAGAGATAGTTTTAATCCTACTGCTAGACTGATTTCAGCTGATGACAGAATGGGTGAGCTGCCCAAGCAGTAATGGGGAAGGAAAGGTGAGGCTGAAATGTCGGAAAGGAGGCAGTCAAACAAGTGCTGGTCAGACCAGTGTCAAGCATCAGCAATAATTTGATCAGTGATTTTCAGCTGGGTTTCAGATAAGCAGCACTGAAACAATGGAAAACTGTAAGAATTGGTAGTGATTTAAACCACAGCACAGCTCTTAGCTGCTAATTGATGGCATATTTTTTAATATTTTTTTTGTTTTCAGTCAAAACAGGAGAAGATGGCATGCAGAGATAAGAGCATGCAGGATCGATTGAGGCTAGGTCACTTCACTACAGTGCGGCATGGGGCGTCTTTCACCGAGCAGTGGACAGATGGCTATGCCTTCCAGAACCTCATCAAGTGAGTACAAGCAGAGCTGTCTTTACTTTCAGAGGCAAAGACAAAAACTAAGCAGTTGTGTGCAATGTCTTGCGTGTCAAACTGTGAGAATGGTGTGACTGATCCATGAAGGGATCAGATAGAAACTCAGCTGCTGACAATGGGGAACGTTTTCACGTTGAAGTGAGAAATATGTTTCCACTTAAACCTCCAGAGACTAGAAACTGGAATCGAATTGTTTAAGCTAGCCTCTGGGTTGGAAAGCAGTAGGCTGCCCTGCTGGGTTTTCTCAGTGCACCCACCTGGCTGTGCAGTGCTTAGGTGAAGAGGTGGACTGAATTCCCACGTGTATCTTGAGTCAATCAATTTGATTTGCGCATCTGCATATGTTAGTCAAGGAAGGCTAATTAGCTCCCCCCTTTTTTTTAAGTAGAAAGTAGAGAAGCTAAAAAGAGAAAATCCATACTATTTAACTTTTTTTTGCCTCATAGTAACAGTGATCAAAGGGGCTGCAGAAACCTGGAAATGAGGATCAGAGACTCTTTTATGCAGGATGTTAATGAAAATATCCAGTAAATTCCCACCTGGCCTAGACCTTTAAGTAGGACTTGGCAAATTAATTGCATTAGAGAGAGCCATGTGTGATCCTTTAAAATCACATCACTTCTCTGTAGCCTGATAGGGAGGTGCAGCTCTTGTTAGGCACAGATTAAGGACTTCATGATTCCTCCTTAGTGTGTGCTGTCAGACATGGAAGAAATACTTCTGGAATATTTACCTGCAGTCTCAGTCTCTTTCAAAAAGTGAATTAAGTCTGTAAATGTTCAAGTCATTTAGACTTGAAATTTCAAGAGTGCTATTATCACTGTAAAATGTTTTAAGATAGTCTGTTTATGTTGGAGAGGAGACTGTTTTCTTAGTGAAATTGGGAATGGTGTTGGTTAGATCTCAGAGAACGAAGGATAATTTGACTGTACCCTTGAAGCAGAAGATACTTTCTCAGACAGTGCCAGACTTCAGGAATAGTTTAAACAGGAAAGTGAGATTTAGAACAGAGCATTCTAGGAAAAAGTGTGTGGAAAATAAGTGACTTCCCACAGACCCCTGGGTTTTCCGTGAGGTTAGCAGCTCCTTCTTTTTGGATATCCTCTGCATGAATAAAACCTTTCACTTACTGAAAGGTTTCTGTGGGCCAGGAAAAGAATTCCCTTTTATGTAAAAACACCTTTAAAAAAAAATCTGAGTCATAATGTTTGGCACATCCCCTTTTTCTATACAAAAATATTTTGTTACTAATCTTACAAGTACAACTGATTTGAAATTCATTGCTCCAATCTGTTAAGAGCAGATGCTGACAACTACAGAGTACATACCACGAGTTATCTGCTTCATGGTTTTTCTACTGCCTTCTTTCCAGGCAACAGGAAAGGATAAATTCCCAGCGGGAAGAAATAGAAAGACAACGAAAAATGTTAGCAAAACGGAAGCCACCTGCGATGGGACAGACCCCTCCAGCAAGCAATGAGCAGAAGCAGCGCAAGAACAAGACCAATGGAGCAGAAAATGAAACGTAGGTTACGTGGCTTTCTTAGTGCATTGCAAAGCTGCGTGCTTTGATTAGAGCACGAAGTATCTACTGGGAAATGGAATCTTGCCCTTGCCTCTAGGCTTCACTCCATGCCCAAATGAATATTGTGGAATTAGCCTGGCGTTCAGTAACATCTGGCTGCAGTTCTAAATAGTTTTCATTGGAGTAAAACAAGGATCATTGCAGGGTCCAGACTTTGTATGAGCTTAACTTTTTTGAATTGCAATAACTTTTTCAGTATTCCTGTTGCGTGAAATTTGAAAAGTGGTGTCTTTTTCTGAAGTGTTGCAACTTCAGAATTGATTTTGGTATCACGTTGTGATATGTGGTGCTTTTTTTTAAGGGAAAAAAAATGTACACATTTAGAAGCCATTATTTCCATGTGCTTTCTGGTGAGGCTTTTCAAACAATTCATGCGGTATACTGAAGAAAAAAGATGCTCTCTGTAAAGACAGTGCATTAAGCATTGACCTGTATCCACAAAGCAGTCCTTTGCAGATACCGGAGTCAGGGAAATGGAGAGGTAGTTGAAGTGCTACTGTTTGTTCTTACAGAAGATTTTTTTTTTTTCTTCCCCTCCTACCTCTTTTGAAGTTACTGATGCTCTTAAGAGTCCCAGTGTTCTTGGAGAGGAAAGCTGTGTCTCACGAGAAATTTAGAATAATGTTTTTTTGGAAGTTTTTGTGAGTTGGAAATATGTTAAGTCAGAGACTTTTCCCTACCTTCTACCAGTTGCCTTTACAGTCTTCGTTTTATTGCTGTTGGCTAATACCTTAACTCTCAGTGACACTTTTCTTTTTGCACTGTTAAATCTCCTGGGCGTGATTTGACCTCAGAGTTCCTGGAGCCCTTTGAAGTCTTGGTCTTGATCTTTAAAAGTGCATGTGAAGCAAAAGCTCGCACTGCCTTTTGCAGTCACAGCAGAGGTGGCACATGACTGGGTGAATCGTGACATTCAGGGTGCTCTCAGCAACCAGGGCGGTGGCCCCAGATAGGATGCTGGTGCCTGCAGATCAGGTGTGTTGTATTGGAGGGCACTGTGTGCTTTCTGCAAATAGGTAGCTTGAATAGAGACATTTATCCCTCATTCTGGCCAAGTGAGCTGAAAAAGAACTAAATAAAGTTTTAAAACCATCCTGTATTGCGGATTTGAGTTTGGAGAAGTAAATTGAAAGTGCATAGATATTTTGAAGCGTTGCTGTTCATTGTGGTAACCTTTCACTTCTGAGGGATGGGAGGATGATTTCCCCATTTCTGTAGGGAGGTTTTTCCCCAGCAGACCGGTGCAGCTGTGGTGTGGCTTATTCTGCAGACATGGCAGCACAGGGCTTGATGTGCCTGGAAATCACGATAATGTTTGCGATACCCAGTGAGCTTCTGCCTATGTTATGAGCCTGCCTTGACATAATCTAGCTCTACCTGGGTTTGCTGGTGAGCCTTTTCGTGCTACCAGGTCTTTTCCTCTGTGTTTCTTGCTGGTTTATCATTCTTTGCTGATACATTTCAGGGTTTTATCTTTGTGGTTTAGAAGAGCTGCTTGTGGCATTCTTGATGAAAACTGCTTGCCAGTGTATGGATGTGGTTCGTGTGGCGTGTTTTAGCTTATGAAAACATTGTTTTTGCAAGTCAGCTGAGGGAACTATACTGACTGACTACTTGTTTAATCATCAGTTACCCTGTAAATGTATTTGTTGGACCGATGTGCATCAGGTACAAAATTTACTGATAATTGGAAGGGTTGTTTGTTTTTTCTTCTGGACTTCTTACAGGGACTGCCTTTTAGGCAAGTTGAATAGAAAAGTTTCTGAAAGTTGAATGTGAAGTAGACACCAGATTCCCTCATCTGAGTTTTTGGTTGCTCTTTGGTTCATGGTTGTTGCTGTGTCTTAAAAAGGAGAGGAAGGTCCATGGTGCAAATGTAAACCCATGCTCTCCTGAAACTAGTTTGTAGCCTGTGAATGAAAACAAGATTTTCATTCAGGAAGATTAATCTGCTGGGGCTTTTTGAGGTTTGTTAGAGCAACTTGGGCAACCTTAGTCTCCAGCTGCACTAGAAGTAGTGTATTTCGAGCATGTTTCTGTGAAACAGGGCAGTGTTTGTCTTAGAGCCCCCTTGATTTTTGTAAGACTTGCTGCTAACAGGCAGCTATTTTGGGCAGTGTTAGCCTGGTGGTACTCATTACATCTCTTGCTTAATGAGTAGACTTGGTGTTTAGCCCTGTATCTCATTTCTGCACAAGAATATGTGGAAAGCTTGTTGCTGGTTTATTCAGTTGTCTTTTTATTCCTTATACAGCAGTAACAACCACAGACCTAAACTTTTGGGACGATCTTTTGGATTAGCTGAATCTGATTAAAATTCAGGCTGTGGAGGGGAGGGTGGGGTGTGTGTGAATTAGCATGCTTTTGTGTGAAAGGAGACAACGTGTAAACATTTATGGTACCAACTACTTTTTATATGTATCTGTAATTTGTATTAAGGAGTTCCTTATGGTCAAGATTCTTTCAAAGAGAACTTGGCTTGCGAGTTCTGCAGTAAATTTATCAGCTAACAACTGCTTTAGCACTTATTTCAACTATGCAGACCCTCTGCGTTATCAACATTGGAGAGAAGTTGGAGCATGTCAAGATGAGCACTTAATCAGCTGAACAGTACCTCGTCTCCATTACTGTACAGCGAGCCAAGGTCCCACGGCCCTGCTCAGATGTAGGACTGGGTCCCTACTTGAAACTAGTTGTGGTATTGATGCTGTGGAGACCTCACAGACTGACCTTTGTACTAAGTACTATGCAGAGCATAACCGCTTCGACACGAATCCTGGGATATGCTTTGAACGCAAATTACATTCAAAAAAGATGTTTATGTGCTGTCACATGTGTGTTTTGCTTACAAAGTAAACAGATGCAGTTGATATGGGCTTCATAACTTTATGTTCACGTGCGTGATGCTTTTACCAAACTCCTCGTTGGTAGTAGTGAGGAAATTAATATAACAATTCATTTTTCTTACCTTAAAGATCTCAGCACATCATTGCATTTCGCTAGTGATGGGATCTGTTATTATTCTAGTATAAGGCTGTGCTTTGCCTTTGTTCTACATGGCCACTTTGGCTATAAAAGACATCGAAAACTAAGTGAAGTTTTTTTTGACCAGCCACCTAGTGTGGACACTTTGCACATTATTTACCATCAACATAATGGGGATTATTCCCCTTTTCCCATTGCTTCTCCTAACTAGACATCGGGTCAAAGAGATGGTAAGGTGAAACGAATTTCTCAAGGTTTCCCTGGATGCCACTTCGCAGAGCCTGAAACAGGAAAAAGTTCTGAATCGCAGGTCATTGCTCTGTTTGCAGCGGCTCTGAGGCCAGGTTTACTGGTAGTCCCAGAGTGAATAGCTGGGTTGAATTATCCAGCTTCTTTTACAAAGAAAAACTTGAAAATGAGTCAGTAAAGCAAACTTTGAATGGAAAAATAAGATATAGAATACTTGTGCTTCAGTGTTCCATGTTTAGATTGTGGTTTAGCGTTCCTTGTTAAAAGTCAATCGCAAGCCTAAATAGGTGTTATGAGGGACTTGCATTTGAATTTAACATATGCTTTATCAAGGTTTCAGCTTTTGGTCTCCTTTGGATTGATTTTTAAAAAAAAAAAAAAAAAAAAAAAAAGATTGCAGAGTTTACCTAAAAACTTTCCTGCTGGCTGTTGACATACTCTGCGGAGTTGTTGCTTCCGCTGGCGCGGTGCATTCTGCAGACGGTTCACTTCACCACGTGCACTGACGCTAATGCATTGCGTCTGTCTCTTCTATGCAGGTTAACGTTAGCAGAATACCACGAACAGGAAGAAATTTTCAAACTCCGGCTAGGTCATCTTAAAAAGGTAAGAACTAACTACAGAAAAGGCTATGTAGGTAGGCTTTTGCTTCAGTGTTCTATGAACAATAGCATTTCTCTGTAGAGGTCGTTACTATTTGTTTGATAACTGGGAGGGTTTTGTTGCTTGAAAGGGATGGCCAGGATTTTGTAGTAACTTTTTCCAAGGCGGTGGTATTAAGGAAAGATGTTCTTGGCTTCAGTAAATAGATTTCTGTGTCCTTACAGTTACAACTTCATGCAGGGAGTTCCACTGTTTTGATGCATCTTACTCTGTCACTATGACCTGCCTAGTGCTGGGCTCTGTATGTGTCTAACATGGGGGAACATGAAGGAACGGACCAAGGGAAGAAAATTACAAGAGCACGATAAAAACTGCAACCATCATTGACTTTCCCATTTCTTTGCAATGTGAAGTAACCATCAGTATCAGTCCAACAAAATCTCTTGGGCTTTTGGAAACTAGTACGGTTTAGATAGTTGTAATGCACATTTGGTTTCAAATACATTGCCTTCAGTAGGAACTGTACCTGCAAGTGAGGTTATAATTAGGTAAGCTGTTTGTTACCTTGAAAGTGATTGCAATAACCTATCAATAGCTTTTCTGGGACACTTGAACAGATGAAGTACTGAAAAAAATAGATGTCTTCTACCATTTCCTGGTTAGCTGTGACCTCTGCTAAGGCCAAAGCGTTTTCTTTCCTGTGTGAAAAGAAGAGGAAGCGTGCAAATGTATTGCTGGAGTCCCCCTTCTTTTCTCAGCTGGTGCCTGAGCTCTGCACTAAGTTTGTCTTGTAACCTTGACACACCAGTTGAATGCAAGGCCTCATTAATGCTAAGGTACTCCTTGTTATTTTCAGTGGCAAGGGAAAGTTAATGCACACATGGAATCCACTGGCACTCTGCCCGTTGTGTTTTATTGACCCGTGAGCAAAGATAAGTGATATGGGCGGGAGTATGCTGAAGGCATGCTTGCTCTACAGCTTCCGCATTGCTAGAGCGGATTACTTGCAGAACCATCTATGCTGGCATGTAGTGTGCCAGCCTGGAGCAGAGGAATCCATCTGGAAATGGACCTTAATGGAAAGTGAAGTAATGTTCTGGGATCGTGGCATTGTCTGAAACTGTGCTTATCCTTTTCCACTTTTGGAAACTGGCTCATTTTTTGTGCCTAAAAATAGAACAAGTTGAGAAGGGAAGGAGCAGAGTCACGAGACAAATGGGTAACTATGTCCCTTGAGTCATATATACCAAATAATGCTGCTCAAGGCACACATGTTAATTGAGGTTTGCAGTCCTGTCCACAGTGATGTGAATTCTAATGTCGTGTTTGAGGGCACGAGAACTTCCAGCTCTCTGAACAGTACATCGAAACTTCCACGTGACACGAAGTTACACTCTGACCTGTTCTACCGCTTACTGCTGATAGGAACGCACATTGACCTTTCACATTCTCCATCCTCTCCAGATCCTGCCCCATCCCCATGTGGCATTGTGACATCCCTGTTCCTCACTTCTGAGGGATGTCCCCTCTCTCTTGTCTCAGCAGAGGCTGAGTTCCTACCAAAACAGCTGCATAGCACTTAGGGAAGGAGCAGGACCAGAGCTACAACTCTTATTAATTACAGAAAATGTTAAAAACAGGAAGGTGTAAAGACATGTCTGCTCCTCTCTATGTGTAGGTGTAAACAGAACTGCCCAGTCAGTTTTCATTCCTGTCACCTTCCACCTGACTCTTAGATGACTATGACCTTCTCTCTAATCTCCCAAAGAAGTTATTTGCCAATAACTTTTTCACAAGTGTAATTACATTGGTGTTTCTGTAAATCAGGCGGCAATGCTAACTGCACTATCTTACACAGTGTTGTGTTTTCCTTTTGATTTTTCCCTGTGCAGGAAGAAGCAGAGATCCAGGCAGAGCTGGAACGGCTAGAGAGGGTTAGAAATCTACACATCAGGGAATTGAAAAGGATACACAATGAAGATAATTCACAGTAAGCACATGGGATTCAGGGACAAGAATATATAACATTTTTTTATTTGTTCCCTACATAATGGGAAGCACTTGATCTTTTCTGAATTGGTGTTACTACTTAATATATCACTTGATTGTGGGTGGCACGGTGATAGAACTTGAAGTTCATGTAAGACAAAGGCTACCAGGTGGATCGGGGTACCATTACATAGTCTTTCATCAGTGCAAAGCGATCAAATAGTATCAAATCTGTCAGTCATTAACACAGTTTTAATATTTTACTGTCTTAATATAAAAATGCTGTTTCTAAGCTGTGTAGTAGCTGTAATTTATTGTGCAGTAGATGGCATTATTTCTGCCAGTGTTCTTAAACTGCGTCTTTCTCGCCAGATTTAAAGACCATCCAACGCTAAATGATAGATATTTGTTGCTACATCTTCTGGGTAGAGGCGGCTTCAGTGAAGTATACAAGGTAAAAGGGAAGGGGCAGTCTGTGGGGTAATCAGAGTCTGCAATGACAGATTGCAATCAGCAGAATTTTTACACTTGTTTTCTTAATGATGTGTGTGGTTGTGGAGGGAAGAAGGGAAGAAAAAGCACATGTTGCATCTGGCTTGTGTTAGACAGAAGGCTTGAGATTTTTAGGTTCTGCCCTTGTCCTCAGAGGTCAGATTTCTTGCAAATATATGTTTCAAGAAAACATTGCGCTAAATTTGGAAGCTTTGTCAGGACAGAGAAGCAAACCATTTGTTTGTGCTACGCACAAATACCCTAAGTAGCAAAGTTTTATTGAGTATGGCATAGCAAGTCTGAACATCACTGTAAATAAGAGAAAATAGCTCAAATAATAAGAGCAAAGCCTTCATTTCCTGGGGGTAGAAGGTTTTTTTCTTCTGTCTTCATTTTACGCTTTGAAGTAGCAGACTGGGGGGTGGGGGTGTAATCTTGAGACTTCCTTGGAACTGCGATTACTTGTGTGTCAGCACTCTTGCATGGCCAAGACGTGTGATGCTTTGGTGCTTGCTACTTGACTAGCATGCTTAGAGCCTTTTCAGTTCTAAATATTCCCCATCTGTACCCTGTAGTTCTTATTCATGTTGCATGTGGCTAGAATGAAAGTAACTATGCCAGTGCAAATATTGGAAAATTCTTGTTGATTTGTTATTTTGATATAGTACAACAATAGGTATTTAACTAGGGGGACTGGACTGCTCAGGTAGCGAAAAAAGAATATGATCTGCATGTAAATACTGTGAATTGCTATTTGGAGGCTTTACTGACTAAGTAGAAAGCCTTGGCCCTGCAGATGAAAGCAGGAGGGTATGAATGCTTCATACCTGACTACGCTTAAGAGTTGTAACTAAGTTATTAAAACAAAGAAATGCTTAGCCCTTCTTCTCCAGGGTCTGTTAAGGGTTATAAGTTAAGTATACAACTTTTGAGATGGACACAGTTCATTCTTGTCTGCTTACAATACAATTTTGTGCCATCCTAAAAATTGTTAGCTGTTGCCACTCTCAGACAAGGTAAAGGTAAAAGATTTCTGCATTTCTCCAAGAGCACAACTGTAGACGTCTGTTCTTTAAAGACTGCCTAAACAGCAAGAAACTGGAGGGGAAAAAACACAGCATAAGATTTAAACAATTTGCTGTTGAATTCTCCAGCTTCTAAATAAGCTGAAATATTTTGGTCCAAGATGGAGAGTTGAGCTACCAGTGTGAAAAAAGTATTAAAAATCCTCTGTATGTTCCGGGGTTCTTTAACTGAATGTACAAAATTAGATAAGTGGCTTGGGGGAATAATGGCAGGGTCTTTCCCAATGTGATTGACTGACTATATTTCGGTAATTTGGCCTTTCTGATTCCATTGTAGCTCTGGTGGTAAAATGTCAGAATAAATGCAGTGTTAGTTAGATCCCATAGGGAAGGTCAGATCAAAGCACAGAATATTCAATTGTTTTCAGAGTTGCTTGGTTTCATTAGTGAAACTAATTACATCAAAATGTGGGTTTGCTCTTCACTCAGTATGTTGTAATGCTGATTTCCTGGGTGGGGATATTGGTTCGTTAGAGCTTGTCTACTTCTGCAGTGTTAACTAGAAGTTGTGATTCCTACTGATTTTCAGCTCTTCTCTCTGCAGGCATTTGATTTAACAGAACAGAGATATGTAGCTGTGAAAATACACCAGTTAAATAAAAACTGGAGAGATGAGAAGAAAGAAAACTATCACAAGTAAGTAAGGCTGTAAAGCAGCCGGCCATTTTCCCAGACTCCTGCTGTATTTGGTTATCCAGTGCCTGTGAACAGGCTACCATTTTTGTCGTGTGTTTTGCCACATTTCAAAAACCGCTCTCTGTCCCAGTAGCTACTTGCAAAAGCTATGGTCAGATTAGGAAAGTTTTAAACGTGCGCGCACGCACACACACAGAGTTTTGTATAAGCGCTGTGGCACAAGGTTTTAAAGCACCAGTAGCGCTCTACGAAGAAAGCGTTAAAGTGTCGTCTTCTCTCTAAAATGTCTGAGCTCTGCCCTTGTGGGAAGCAGTTGTTCGTGCCCATCTTCCAGGTACACATCTGCATTGTGCTCCCTGAAGGCCTTCCCCTTCCTTTCGTTTCCTAGAATGCTTAATCCTTTCACAGACGATTAGGACTATTTCATGGCCTAGAAGGGAGGTACAGGAAACCTTTTGGTGTTGGTAATGCTTGCTCCCTAGTGCCGTGGATTAGATAAGCTCTGCAGGATGGCAGCCAAGCCTTCTCCACAGAGCTTCAAAGATAAAGCTGTGATCTTAATTCCCCAACAAGTCACTGGGACAAACTAAGCTGACTTTGAAGCCTGGTAGTTGGGCTGTTGAGCATCACGGAATTTTTCTAAAACTTGCTGATTTTTGTATTCAGCTATCTTGGATCCCCTAACAATTTATTATGAGGTTATTCTATTTTGGCAGGCAGTACCATTAATCAAGATTAGTTGTTTTGTAGTATTGCCAGCGTTTGAGATGCACTCAGATTTTGTGGTTCTCAAGAACTGTTGTGTTGAGTTCCTTGTTTGCTTGCCTTTTCTTATGCTGTATGAATAATGTGCATGGGTTTGATTGAACTTGGACTGCTGTGTGGTATGTCTGGGTTCGCTATCTGCAGAACTTAGAATTAAGTCACTTGTATGACTAATGCTCAGACTTTCCTATTTTCAGACATGCGTGTAGAGAGTACAGAATTCACAAAGAACTGGATCATCCTCGAATAGTTAAGCTATACGACTACTTTTCGCTGGATACTGACTCGTAAGTTATGTTGCTGTGTCCTTTGACTTGTTTTGACCCTTTCACTACAGACAAGGTGTTTGGGCTCTGAAAACTTTCCAGGAGAGTCCAGACAATGTCCACACCAACTTTACTGACTGTACTGCAGAGATATCTGAGGTGGTTTCAATATACATTTGTTTTTCTAGAGGTGCTAGCTCACAAACCAGTATGCCTTATTATGTCAGATGTGGTGCTTTACTAGGAAATCCTACTCTTTGTTGGCCTGGGCAAATGCCATAGCTGATGCAGCTTTCTGCTTCTGGATCTAGCACTTAATGGGGGATCTCTGACTTTGTACTATTGGAGTATTGAGGACCGTGCTCCTGGTAGCTTATTTTTAGAAAGGAATTAGTGGGCTGGAGGACTCTTAATTTATTATATTGACCAAATAGGTGAGTTCTACAGACAAGCAATAACAAAGGGTTCTGGTTTCTATCAGGTGCCTTAATTAAACAAATACTGTTTTGCCTTCAGGTTTTGTACAGTGTTAGAATACTGTGAGGGAAATGATCTGGACTTCTACCTGAAACAGCACAAGTTGATGTCGGAGAAAGAGGCGCGATCCATTATCATGCAGATTGTGAATGCTTTAAAATACTTAAATGAAATCAAACCTCCCATCATACACTATGACCTTAAACCAGGTATGCTGTGCTGCTAGCTGATGTGCTTAAGGATGCTAACTAAAGGTAATGGGTTATAAGTAATACGGGCAAGTTTACGTTGGTCAGACAGCAAAAAACAACAGAGCTGTCTGGGAAAACTAACGCAACAAGAAAAAACTAAAATGCATAGAACATGCTGTGAAAAGGGTATTGTCTCCCAGAATTGCAACATAAAACAAGGAAGTAACATTCCAGAAAAAGCAGCCTCCTTGTTCGGAACAAGCCCTTAAACCACCAAGTGTCTGTGTTTGGTTTCTTCATGTCCTGCTTGTACTCTGCTGTTGAGAGCTTCTGTTATTGCTTCATTAAGGTTCCCATAATTACTAGTGTTTCGTGTTCCCATTCTTCTGGCTTATTCTTTCTGTAATCATCTGCCTGAAAACCTGGTTGCAGAAGCTAACTTGGAAGCGTTCGGTTTTTCGTATTGTGTGGCAGCTCACAAAGCTGAGGACATCCAGTCAAACTGTTTGCTCAGGGCTGCCTTTGCATTCAGTGACATCGGCCGTGTAGAAGATTCTCTCCAAACGTTGTTGCAGATTTCGCCTTATCGTTGGGCAGAGTCAGAAAGGGAAGAATGGAAGTGCTGTCTTTTGGGGTGATGCGTATTGACCACATAGCTTTTTTTTCCTAGCCCAGTAAAACTCAGCCATCTCTTTGGGCAGCTGTCCCTGGCTTGTCTCCCTGTACTGGTGGCACTTCATCAGCATTGTGTAACTGGTATGTGATGTGGTTTATTGCATCAGCACCAGGAATCTGTACGGGAGGTGGTGCTGTTGCACTAGTTCTGGTGACTCTGTTTCTTCCCCAGCTGCCAACCGTTCTCGTGTTGTCTGAGCATGCTGCAGAGCTCTGCCTACAGTTGTCTAAAGCTGTGATTCATCCACTGCCATCATGCACGATTCTGCTGCTTTGTTGTAGACTTTGAGAAAGAGAGTGATGATTTGACTTCTTGATCCTTGATGAATTTGTAAAAGACTCTTGCCTAAGCAGCAATTGTCCTTTTTGAGCTTAGAAAGCCACTGGGGAGCACTGCCAGGAAGGAGAGAGTTTCTGGCTTGCTGAGAGGCCAGGGCAAGTCAGGACTTCTGGGCAGAATGAGTCATAACTGTGTATGTGTACTTCTTAATCCTCCTTTTTGACCTGCCCTTCCAACGGGACCTTTGAGAGGGGAGAAAACAGCATGGGCATTAAGCTCCTTTGGTTAATAGGGCTCAGAATATGGAGGCTTCAAGTAATGTCGGGCCACTGGTTCCTTCAAGGATGGGCAGATCGGTTTTGGCACTTGGTGGGAGCCGGGTTGTCTCTGGAGCTCAGGATATTGTGTTAAAATATCTGCCCCAGGCTGCTGCAGCTCACTGTGTAGGTTCCTTGTCCTCTCGTGCAGAGTGCCACAGTTCAATGAAATTTTATTCTTGTTTTTCTTCCTGCTACATGCGTATTCTAAAGGATTATTTCCTTCCTCTGTCTAGGTAACATTCTTCTAGTCAATGGTACTGCATGTGGAGAGATAAAAATCACAGATTTTGGACTTTCCAAAATCATGGATGATGACAGCTACAACTCTGTTGATGGCATGGAACTGACATCGCAGGGGGCTGGTACTTACTGGTAAGCGTCGCCTGGGGCACTTGCAAGTTACAGATCAAGAACAGTTTCTAAACAGCTTTGGATCTTTGTCAGCTCTGTGTGTGCTGCCATTGTCTGTGACAGCTTGAGACACCGGAGGTCTGAGACCCTGGAAACTGCTCTTGTTGTCACACAGCTTCTTTTGAGGCTGGCAACTTTTTACTTTTTAGTGGGTTAGTGTTTCTACATTTGAAAAGCATCTCTTATCCAAAGGGCCTGGAGAAAAACTGTGTGTGCTGCATGCTGCTGGGATAGCAAGCTCTGGAGTGGAGCTTGGCTGCTATTTCACAGTCCATAATGGCACTCTCTAACACTTTAAGCAAGGAGGAGGACAATACCATGCTTATTTAGAAATTCAGGTACATCAGGGAGATGGAAAGAGTATTCTGCTGAAATAAGGCGGTGAAAATCCATAGTTAGAAATGTAAATCTCGGTGCTGTCTGTACCCAGAGCTTCACGGTCAAGTGTGGTGTGGAAGATGTTTTCAGCAAGACTTTATCATCAGTGCCAAGTGTTGTCACTGCATCACCCGTGGCTGAGAGCAAGACCTGCAGTGAGCATCACAGAGTGCGATTCCTAGGTACTACCTAGGCTGCAGACTGTCACTATGGGCAACAGTCGGACAGGAACATTTGTTTAGGCATTCGGTATTGTGCAGGCTTGTTCCATTGCTGAAAATGAAACTGGCTGTAGTTTGAGCAAGGCTGAGTGTCTCTGACTAGGATGTGGCATCTGCAGTTGTATTTCTAGAAATATGTATTTTGGCTGCGTGTTTCTGTTGTGGAATTGTTGGCCAAGTCTTTTTAACAACAAATACCAGTTCTGAAGATAGAAAAATATGGGATTATTTTATGTGCACCAGTGAAAAGAAACTGACTGTGCTGACTAGCTCAGACCGTGAGCATCGGGAGAGTCCTTGAGATCACTGTGTCCAGAAGGCATATGCATTGGTGATCTCGGCCCAAAGATGCACAGGAATGAAACTGGGTCCCTCAAGTCCCAAGCCAATACCTGACCACAGAAGCTTGTTCCTTCCTTTCTAAAGAAAATATTGAAAGTATTTGGAGATGCTGCTCGTAACGTGTTGTTGCTTTTTTCTTATCAGGTATTTGCCACCAGAATGTTTTGTGGTTGGGAAAGAACCTCCAAAGATTTCAAATAAAGTTGATGTCTGGTCAGTAGGAGTCATCTTCTATCAATGTCTCTATGGCAGAAAGGTAAGAAAGCATTTAACTCCTTTTTTAGTGGCAATTCCCAAAACTTGTTGGGAGGTAGCCCTGGCTTCTGCTGCTTTCTCCTCCCCAGGCTTAGAAGGTCCCTCTGCTTTATCTCCTTGCCATCAGTTCCAAGGCAGAGTTCACGCTAATGAAGTGGGGAGAATTTACTAGGTTGGGTTTTGCTCTACCTGACACTTCTTTCAGAAGCAAAGTTCTGCAGAACATCTCTTTCCACTGGGCACGTTCCCACTGAGGCCATTCTGGGCAGGGCAAGTGTGTCATTCAGGGCCAGGCACCTGAGGTTCTCGGTCTGGCAGTGTTGTGTGATGCTTTCCGTGCACTAAGTCTGTGTCCAGCGTGATATTGCTTGACGGCTGCAAGTGTGTTTTAGAAAGAGAAAACAAAACAAAAAAAATCAGTAGGTACAAAGACCCACTCCAGAAGTTTTTAGGATGGCTTTTGGAAGGGAAGAGTCTGGATCAGGAAAAGATGATTTGTCCTGAGAGAAGGTAATTTGTTTTAGGACAATAGAAGAAATAGACTGGAGTAGGAAAAGGATTCCATTAACTCTTGTTTTCATGAGTCCTTGGTTAACCAAGTGTTGTGAAAGCCTGGGCTGACAAACACGCTGTGTTGCTTGGTGTTGTCAGTCTGACAAACAGCGGAACCAGCCCAGATTGAAGTGGGTGAATCTCCTGTCAGCTCGGATCAAGGCCCTCTTGCACCTGCTGAAGCTGATGTATGGCGTCTGAAAGCAGGTGGAGATCCCTCCTGTCTGAGCCGGAGACACCCCAGACACATTCCAGCTTGGTCCCTTTTGTTCAGTTTAGTGTGGGAGCAATGTGTCCTGGTCATCTGGCTGGAATCTGCAGTACCTTCACAGCATTCATGGGCTGCTTGCCCAGAAAAATGATGTCAAGTGATGATAAACAGTAGCTTTATGGGTTTTTTAAGTTCTGTCGGCAACCTTTAACAACAGTCTTCCATTTTTTTGCTAGCCCTTCGGTCACAACCAGTCACAACAAGATATTCTGCAGGAGAACACAATTCTGAAAGCTACCGAGGTGCAGTTCCCTCCAAAGCCAGTAGTCACGCCAGAAGCAAAGGTAAATATTCTTGCAGCGAGCCTGATCGCGCTGTGTATTTCAGCCAGCAATCGGCACTGGCTGCTCTGTGCTCTTGGTGTTTAGTGCCTGCCTCCTGCAGAGTGGTCAGTGGCTTTGCCTGGTAGCTGTCAGGCCGAGGATTGAACGGAGTGCAGCGTGTGCCTCTGCCCGTGCTTTCTGCTTCTAGAAGATGAGCTTCTGGTGTAGGAGCTGGGCTGTCTCCGTGGTCACCGGGGAAGGAATTTCGGCACTGGGGTTGTCAGATTGGCCCCGCTCCCAAAGTTATCTGTCAAAGGAAGCATCTGTCCACCTACTAATTCTTGTTTTGGGGTGTCTGCAGGCATTTATCAGACGTTGTCTGGCCTACCGAAAGGAGGATCGGATAGATGTCCAGCAGCTGGCCTGTGACCCATACTTGCTGCCTCACATCCGCAAATCTGTATCCACAAGCAGCCCAGCTGGAGCTGCAATTGCATCCACCTCTGGATCATCCAATAACAGCTCTTCAAACTGAGACACAGTAATAGGCCAAAAACTGCTTGAGAAACCGGCAAAAAGACTTTCAGAAACAGCTTTGGAATAGAGGAATCCGCAAGGGTCTCAAGAAACCTGTACCAGGTGCTTTTTTTCTCTTGCTTTTTTCCATCCATGGAGCATGACAACATCAACTCTCATCAAGAAAACCGTCAGCATCTAGGCCAAGCCATGTGGATAGGAGATGGCTTGAGTAAATGACCACAAAATGGTGGCTGCTCTGAGCAAGTAGGGGAAACTCAAGAAAATACAAAAAGACATGGTTCCATGTACTGTGAACTTCTGAACATGCAGCCTTGGGGAATCCAGGACGCCGTGTGTGCTTCATATGAAGAATGTGGACTTTGGAAAAAGACTGGGCTAGTCCAGTGTTGATATTTAAACATTGTTCTTTTTCTTTTAATAAAGTTTAGGTAACATCTCCTGAAAAGCTCGAAGCACCAAGGTTCAGCTGGGGATGGTATATGACTCTTTGCCCTTTGGAGGGGAAAAAAGTTGATCCTGCCTGTTCATGGCACTAGAGTTAGTGTTTTACCCCTAATTAATTTCAGTTTTTTAAAAATAACAATTTTTTGGAAGAAAACAGTTTTCTGGTCTCAAAGTGAAACCCGTATTAGCAGGTTCATGGCAGTGTCCATTCTGCGGATGGTGCCACTTTCTGCTCCCTTGGGATGGCCTCTTACGATTACTTCACCTTCTCAGGAGGGCGGTGAAGCCCAGAGGAGAGCAGGCCTGCGTAGATCTCCTGTGATCAGTGGATCACAGCTCAGACTGCCACAAGGTTTTCAGCTGCTGCTTCGTAGCTCTCAAAACGGTTGCACCCTTTTTAATTTATTTGAAGTGCTGTTCTTTTTGAAAACACACCCTGACGTGTTCGCGAGGTGCTCTCTGCTCTCAGGAGCGTGATGTCTGGTGACTGTTGAAAAGGCAGGCAGCGACTGGGAAAGAATCGGAGCACAGTTCAGTCGATCACAGGTGTGATCTGTGCTCACACAGTACTGTACATATCTTGCTCATGTTATAAAAATCCAAAGCTGAAGACTTGCCCGCTCTTCTCAGTTAGGTGACTTGGCAGCAAAGCTTCCTCTCTTCCTTAACACTTTCCTCTTCAAACTTGCTGACTTCCCTAACTTGCTGCCATTGCTGCATCTGATTTCAAATGACAGGGAATGAGATAATGTTCTTGAAGGGAACAAACACTCTAATTATTATTGTTGTCTCCCTTCTGTAATCTGCCTGAAGGGGTCTTGCACCTTCAGCTGGAGTCTGCGGGCTGTGAAACGCAAGCCTCTTGTCCCCACTGTGCCCCCTTTTCCCCCCCACACTGAAGGAAAGCTGAAAACATACACAAAAAGCACAGCACTTGAACATGTGGCAGCCAGGTTGGAGCGCTCCTAACATGTGGCAGGAGCTCAGAGCCAGAAATATTTAAAGATGCAGTGTTCATGAGCAAGGCTTGTCTCAGGAGGGAGCTGAGCGGTGGGCTACTGCAATTCAGGGAGGTGTTTGAAAAACAAATTACCCTGTGTTCACTTCCTAACCCGATACCCAGACCACTGTGCTGTGGACTGTCCTCTCTGTGGCACCTCCAGGATCGTTCCCGCAGCTCCGGCAGCGTGTGGGCTGTTTGGGGCGCTCGGCACCTGAATGGCGTTCTCAGGGCAAGTGATGTTCTCCGTCACGCACTTTTGGAGAGAACTACCACTTGTCTGCCTTATTGTAAGCCATTGTCTGCAAATACTGTGCTTAAACCTGATCAGGAACTTGTGGTTAACTGAAAAATGGAGGAGTCTGTTGAAATTAAGCAATGGATCTGGGAAGTGGAGAACTCTGCTGCTTTGGTTTTTATTACAATTTTTGTAGTGATTCTTGGGCTTTTAATTGGATGTAATCACTTGCAGCTGCATTAAGGTGGTCTCTAAACTGTAGTGTTTTAAACAAAGAAAAGAAATACTGCATCTTTAAATCCTCAGCCATAATTTCTTAGCCCTTTCCATCCCTGCTGCGCTATTCCAGAAGTTAACTGTTTAGCAAGCAGCGCTTCGACGTGTCTACTCGGCCTACGTCAGGTGAAATCAGGGTTGATGCTTCATCCCGTTTGCTGAAACTGATGATTTGGTGTCTGTCCACATCGGGGAGAATTCTAAAAGGGTTTTTTCTATCCCGGTCCCGTTGTTTCTTGGACATACAGTGTGTGCTATCTCTGTGGGTGTGATTAGTTTTGTGTCAGATGCATTTATTCCTGCTGTGCGACACCCATCCAGGGGCCTGGGGACAGCGTTGGCCTCTCCCGGGGCTGATAGCAGTGAAGAACCCTGGTAGAATTCTGGCTGCGACACCTTCCTCGTTAATATGGGTTTCACTTCAAATAACAGACCCTGTTGCCACACTGTTCATTTACTTAAAGAAAAGTGTATGAAGAATTTGTAACTTAAACCAGGCCAGACTGTTTTGGCTCTACCCAACAGATGAGACATGGATATTAAAATAAGTTTTAAGAAACTGATTTGCTTGGCTTTTACTGTTTTGCTCTTTATAGCGTTGGCAGGAGCTCTCTTGCAGTAGCTGCATGGAGGTGACACAGGACAAGATGAGGAAAGATGGAGGAAGGTTGCATTTGACAGCTTGGAACAGCGAGATCTCTGCGTCGGAGGTGGGGAATCGCTGAAAATTACTGAGTCTTGTTTAATTGCTGCCGTTGATCTTGTTCAGGAACATCAAGACAGTCATCTGAGGTGGGTTTGTCCCTCATTTCCACTAGAGTAGCAGCTGCCTTAAGGAGCTATGTATGTTCAGGACACAAAAAACACCTTTTTTTGTGTCTTGTGTCTGTTGATGAAAATTGTGTTGAACTCCCGTGCCCTGGCTGGCCGTGCCGAGAGCTGGTGGCTGTGACCTGCCGGCTGCTCCCCAGCCCATGGGTGCCCGAGGCTCCAGACTCAGTCACCTGGAATAACCATGTTGAGCAGTGATGGGAAACTCAGCTCCTTTAATTTCTTACACCCGAGTCTTGTCAGCTTTAAGAACATACAATAGCAAATGAAAAAGGACCTTGGCAGCTGAAGCCGTCAAGTCTGCTCGTGTCTGGACTAATAACCGGGGAGTGCCAGCCCACCCGCCCAGCTCCTCTGCAGGCAGCCCCAGCCCAGCGCGGGGCATCCCCGGGCGTCCCTAGGGTGAAGCGGGGCGGCAGCTGCCCTCCAGAGCCTGCTTCCTCCAGAGGAAGAGTTGCTGGGGATGAGGATTTTGCAGCAAACCTGACGTCACCCTTGCCGCACTTTAACTTCAAGTCAGCTTTCAACTGAGCGCGAGTGAAACCGAACACCGAAAGCAGCTCGGCTCCCTCCCCGCTGCTGCAGTTGATTATTTTTCGGCCCCCTGTGCCAGCTTTGATGATGGGACGCAGATCTGGGCAGGGGGAGGCGGCGGCAGCGTTCCAGCAGCGAAGGCGCAAGCACCCTGCGGTGACGGCGGCAGTCCGGCCTCCGGGCCAGGTACCCACCACGCGTGCGTGGCGTGCCCGGGAGCAGGGACGTACGTGGAATTACACGCTCAGCTTCACGCCAGCGGGAGTGAGACTTGCTGAGGGGCTGCCTGGCTGGATGCTTCACCTCCTACGTTAGCGGTTAGGAGTCACACTATGAAATGAGCTTCCTCCTGCCAAATGGGCCAGTCCCAGATTATTTTGTGAGCTGGCAAGCCCTCGACACGAGGTTTGCTACTGCTGCCAGCGTCTCCCTGGGATTTGCTGCTGGAGGATGTTATTTTCTGGGTGCTACGTGAGCCTGGCTCAAGCAGCCTAGACTTAAACCTTCCTACACCCAGCGTGGAGGGGAGAGGAGACTTGCAACACGTGGAAGCGAGACCCAGCACAGCCCTGGCCCTCACCCAGCCCGGAGGTGCGTTTCCTACCAGATGCCAGTGAATCTTTGCACTGAGACTCTGAATTTCTGCTGCCACACATGGCTGTGCCCACGGTCTCCGCTTTGCCTGTGGCCATCGCTCTGGGTGGGGGCGAGAGGCCAAGCAAACGTGGAGCTGCTCGGCCTCCCCTCGCCACGTTCACACCCGGGAACGGGCGTCTTGGCCACAAGGACGCTATTGTCTGAGCCGGGGCCGGGGCTGAGACACGCTCTCATTTCATGCATTAACTCCGTGGGGGAGCGAAGGATGGGAAAAGCCGCTGGCGCGTGCTGCCTGGTGAGGATCCGCACGCTGCTGCCAGCGCCGTGCGCTCCTCTCTGCTCCTCTGCGCTCCCAGCCCTGCGTCTTGCCACGGGATGGGTTGCTGCAGCTCTTCTTCCTCCCTCCATCCTTCCGCAGCAGGTCAGTGTTTCTGTTGCTCCTCATGTCCAGCTGGCCGGCTGCTGGATCGGCACAGGGGAGGCTCGGCACTTTGAGCCGATCCAGTAAAGCCTAAACCTAGAGGTTAGCCACCATCTGCCCCACCAGTGTGGGGTGAGCCTGCAGGCAGCCCTGGCTCACAGCTGCTTGCTCACCTGCTGTTACTTGGGCTGCAGGGCTGGGGCAGAGGGGGGCAATGGTCCAGCTGGAGCTAAAAAGCCACAGATGGAGCTAAAATGGCAGGGATGCTGCGGGGAGCAGCAGGGCGAAGCTGGGGAGACTCAGCCTCGCACGCAGGCCAGATCTCCCATCCCTGCTCAAGCAGCCACGGGGAAGGCGGGTGGTGGGTTTATACGGTGCTTGGCTCTGGTTTGCATTCATGGGGAAAAAAACCCAGCTCTGCTCAGCCCTGTGCTGCTCTGTTGACCGAAGCCGCCGGCTGCGCTGGAGCCACGAGCGCGCGTTGGCTGGGGTCCGTGGGACACAGGCTGCCGTGTCGGCAATCTCCTCACTCTTGGCCTGGCTCAGCTCTGCTTCAAGATCAGGGCTCGAAACCTGCTTTGTTCAGCATTGGCTCATCCCAGCTCCTGCTAATCCTGAAAATCCACTCGCTCTCACCCAAACCCAGGAGACCGGCTGGCATTGATCCCAGAACCCCTCCAGGCTAAGGGGACCGGCGAGGGATGGCGGCAGAAGGGGATGTGCCCGTGGCTACGAGGTAAGGCAGTGGCAGAGGTAGAAATGAAGCATCTTGGGCCGACTGCGTGGCCGCTGGACCACGCTCCTGCGGCTGGAAAGGGCGGCGGGACAGGGTGGGAGCTGGCTCCCGGTCCCATCCCCGCTTCCGGCGGGAGGAAGATGCCGTTCGGGATGTGCTGTCCTCCGCCACTCTCCAGCTGCCTTCTCTCCCCGCTCTGCAACCCAGCTCTGCTCATTTGCTCTGGAGTCATGCGGGGAAAGTGTTTTTCTAAAAGGCAAATTTCTTGCAAATGGCTGGAATTCCTCTCTGCCCCTTTCCAGGAGCCCTGGGGAGGAAGGAGAGGCAGCGGGCTCGGAGGGCAGCGCTGCTCCCCGGGCAGCCCCCGGCCTCGTCTCGCCCCCGCGGCGGAAGGGCAGGGAGCTCGGCGCTGGCCCTCCCAGGGCTGGAGCGCCCTGAAATTCCTCGTGGCAGCTTTGAGCGAGCACATCTGGTTTTAATAAATTATTTGCAGCTTGAACTTGCCTGACTTTTAAGGGCTGCAGAAGAGAGAGCAGCGAAGAGCTGAGAGTTGCAGTGAGGGACGCCCACAAAGGGACCCCCTTTGCAGTGCTGGGAGCCAGCAGAGCTGGGGAGGGTGTCGGGG